>Ga0187868_1003153_pt1 | contig 10405 bp, 14 predicted proteins | sample June2016WEW_13_4_FD_133014 | JGI IMG/M metagenome (GOLD analysis project Ga0187868, IMG submission 133014) | Peatland microbial communities from SPRUCE experiment site at the Marcell Experimental Forest, Minnesota, USA - June2016WEW_13_40 | ecosystem: Environmental > Terrestrial > Soil >... | reverse complement strand
CCGAAAGCGAGAGCAGTAGAACTAGCCAAAACGACCAACACGCCCGTTCTCTTCACGGCGGCCGAGATCCCGGTGGAAGTCGCGGAGCCGATTAAGACGGCAGACCACCCAGTGGTCCTGCAACTGAAGCAGGCGCCCGTGATGGCGATGAAACCCACGGGCGAACAGGTGGAACTCGCTGCGGCGGTCACCCCACCGCCCGCCTCGGAACTCACGCCGGACACCGCGCCGACACAAACCGCGGCTGCGACGTTGCCGAAAACGGCGAGTCCGGTGCCGCTCATCGGGCTGCTCGGATTGCTGGCTTTCGGCGGAGCCTGGGGCATTGGACTAGTGCAAAAGCGCATTAAGTAAGTCCCGGTCGAATGGGTGTGCACTGTGCGCCGTGTTTAGAAGGCAAAAAGGAGATTCCGACTATGTACTACTATTGGGGAATGCATGGGTATTGGTGGTTTTTCTGGATCTTCCTCTGGATCTTGTTCTTTTCCTTCATGATGCCGGTGAGGCGGGCTACCTACCGGCAAATGCAATCGCCTTTGCAGCTCCTGCAAAGGCGATATGCCGCCGGGGAGATCACAAGCGAGGAATACGAAGAACGGCGGACCAAACTCCTGCGGGATGCCAATATGAAATAGGGATATCTTACTTGGACTCAACCAGCCACAATCTATAGTGTATGCGGCTATGAAGGATTACCCGTGTACCCTGCAAGAACTGGAGCGACTGCCATTGACAGCGTAAAGAACGCACCCAGCAGACAGTAGAATTCAGTATCCGCGAAGTATGGAGCCGCTTGTTGCTACCAATTGGGTGGCGCATTCGGTCGCGCCTATCGTCGTTCCGACACGAAAGGGAGACCACCCTCTGTTGAGACGTATCCTGGCTCTGCATCCGAGGTCGATGCCTCGAACCGGTTAGCCAGCAATTACAGTTAAGTCGGTTGAAATCCGCCACCACGAAATGAAACGCAGCACGTAATGGGGAGGCGCCCGGAGCGCCGCGCCGGAAGTGGCCGGACGGGCCTTCGCTCAGGTATTCGGAAAGCCAGGCCTCGGGCTCCACTGCTTCGTGCAGAATAGCCAGCGCCGGGTAGTAGGTGCGATGGTCCTTACCGACAGCGTAGATCGCTGTCCGCAGGCGGGTGGGCTACGACGCTTTCAAGGCGCCCGTCTACGCTTGTGCGTGATGCAAATTCACGCGGTGATCGGCCCAGGAAACGGAGTTCACCCAGCGAGTAGGAACCAGAACCGAGCGGTTGTGAAGCCAATCTCCGGCTTTCACATCCAAGTAGCCTAGATGCCAGGAGGCGTCGTCCATGATGAAGCCATCCACGCGCCCGATGTCACCGTCCGTGGCCCACACTTCGTAACCCGCCAAGTCCCAGGCACTGCGGAGATGCGAGTTCCCCTTGGTGTGCACCGGGTATTTCCTGCCAGTTGGAGTTGACGAAGCGCCAAGCTCACCGTCAGCCCAATCAGCCCAATAGATCGGCCAACCAAAGTACTCCTGCATAGCGATTTCTTGTTGACGTGAAACGGGCTTCTCCGTGTCAACATCGGGACTATGACGCACTTGCTCCTTGGTCAAGTGGACGTGGAAGGTCTTCTTCACCCAATCGGGCTGTTCCACCGCCGTGATCGCAAGAACCACAGCTCGCCGCGTAAGCCAACTTCCAACGTCGACTACCAAATAGCGAATCGTCCATGACTGGTCGTCGAAGAGAAAGTTGCAGATACTTCCCATCTCGCCGTCTGTTGCAATAACGGAAGATCCAGTCAAGGTGTTCAGATCGTGAAGCATGTTCCTCCTCCGCGTCGAAGTCTAGCGGGTTACTACTACGTGAGAATTGGAAGTGAGTTCTGTGGAAGCTCGTAGCACTCCTGTCAATCACGCACTCCTCCTGCTCAACCGCGCGGTTTGCTCAGGACGAGCCTCAGTTCTTGCAGGAGCACAGCAGCGGTATATGGCTTTGGGAATACCTCAAACCCTTGCTGCTCCGCTCGATATGCAAGCCGCTCGTCATCAAGAAGCCCCCCGAGCATTAGAACCCTCATTCCCGGGCACTTCGTGCGCAAATACATAGCTGCCTCGTCCCCCGGCAAACTTTCAATATAGGTACGGGTTATCAAGAGATCGGGAATGCACTCCTGCAACCGGTCGACCGCCTGCCCCAGGTCGCCGGTAGCCATCACTGTATATCCCTCGCGCTCCAATGTCTCCTTAAGAATGGAACGTACAACCGAATCAGAGACCAAGAGCAAAATCGTCGTCTTCATCAGGGAGTGGTCCACCACGGTCATTCCTTTCGGCAATTACGTTATGAGCTAAGATTGCGGCGAGTCCTTCAACAGCCGTCGCTGGCTGCCTACTGCTGGCGTTGGGGCTGGACAGACGTCGCCTCCGGGTAGTTGGTCTATTTGCGGTGGAAGACAAGCGTAATCGACTCGTGCTCCGGCCTTAGGACGTTGACCATCATGGTGCCATCCGCGGCGAGGGTGTAACTTTCCAGAGTAGTCGCGCCGGATTGGGTGGTCGTCACCTTCAGGACGTCATGATCCCATCTGGTCTTGCTTTTGAGGTCTTTGCCAGTGTGAATCGTGGCATTGTTCTCGGCGTCAGTGATGTCGCGGTAGAAGTAGGTCTCGGTGGCGCCTGCGTAAACGAAACGGCGAGAGACGATGATGATGCCCTGCCGGTCGGCAATCGTCACCGTGCCGGTTTGAACGACGGACTGGCCGGCAAAATCGCTCCTGGCGGGAACGAGCGTCCAGGTGCCATTCAGGGCGCTGTGGTCGCGCGCGAAGGCGGAGAACGTCAGGAGGAGGGTCGTCAGGGCTGCTAGAGCGATTGGATATGTCTTCATGCTTCTCCTTCCAGGGGCTACCGTTTTAAGCGGAATCGTATGTAGCCCTCTAAACGTAAGAGCACGCGCGGTACCGTTCCCCTTCATGCTCGTCTCCAGTTCAAAAGAACGGAAGTAGTGTTGAACCGGCACCAGCGCGAGCGAAAGGGTGGGCGTTGTGTTTACTGGATGCCCTCGCCCTTAACTTAAACGCCGCTCAGGGAATACGAAGACCTTTGTTCGGCATCGTGCAGCCAATACGGCGGCCGGCCGTAGTGAAAGTAGAGCTGATGTTCGTATTCTCGATTGATCGGCCTGGACTCGACGTACTCCGGGGCGTCCTTGATGGCTTCACGGGAGAGACCGACGTAGACTTTAGAACTCGTCCAGCTCACGCGTTCAATCCACGCGGGTGAAACCAGCACCTTCTTCCCCGGCAACCAACTCCGTGTTGCCACTTCGATGTAGCGGATCGCCCAGGCTTCATCGTCCACGACAAACCCATTCACATGGCCGATTTCACCGTCAGCCGCCTCAATACTATAACCGGTGACGGCCTCGGTGCTCCGCAAGTGCGAATCCGACGACTCCATCCTGATCCTGTTTGCCAACGCTTCCGCGGAAGGAGTTGCGGAAACCGCCACGCCTGTGGGGTAATATGCTGTGCCCCATAGAAATGGACCACCCCAGTAGTAGGGAAACCCGAAGTACCCGAGGTACGCGGCTTCGTGTTGCCGCGAGACGGGCCGGTGTGTGTCGATGTCGGGGCTATTCTCAACCTGCTCTTTGGTCAACGCCACATCCAATCGCTTGGCATCCCAGTCCATCCGGATTATGGAGAACGGCGAGATCAGAACTCGCCGGCCGCCCAGCCAGCCGCCCGTATCTACAATGAGGTAGCGGATGGCCCATGTCTCATCGTCGAAATAAGCCTGATGTACAGATCCAAGCTCGCCATCAGTAGCGTGAATCACAAAATCTCTCAAACGCTTATTCGTTAACATTGTCCATGCCCTCCCGGGCGGTGGTTGACTGCGGTTTCTGTATCAACGATTCACACATCTGTGCCGCTATCTTACGCCCGCGCGTACTTCTTCGGCCGAGTGTAGTGTCACATGGCTCGCTGTTTCGACTGCCGCTGCCGCACCATACACCATTCGATCTCGAGACCGTTGAATCGGCCATTTGTGTTTCTTGCAGAGTGCCTTATCCCACCAGCATTTTCACGCCCCGCATGCGCGGTGATCAACCGCTGTCGGTGCTTCGCGGCTGCTAGTCGCGCGTTCCATCAGCCAGTTCGTTGAAATTGCCGATTGCGTTTCCTGGATGCGCCTTGACGAGCTACCATACAAACATGCAGGCGCCGCCGCCCGGTTGGCGGGTCCGCCCGGTTTGGACGGAACCAGCGTGTACCGCAGCCATGTTCTCGTCAATCATGGTGCCAGTATTAGGTTCGCGGCCGATGAGCTCTTCAACCTCTACCGCACCATGGCGGTTCATGATCTCAGCCGCGCTGTCCACCTGTTCGTTTGATCCCGTCGCGAAAACGAGGACTCCTCCACGCCGCACTCCTTGGACGTAGGCATTCGCCTCTCGTTCACTTGCCCCGATTGTCTTGAGCTCCCGGTCCAAACCCACCTCGAAGTCGGTGTGTGGGGTACCTATACTCCCGGTGTCCCCCATATCCCGGGGCTCTCCTAAAATGCGGATCTCGCTCCGAGGGAAGGCACTGGCATCGAGATCGTGGACGACTTGGTCCGCCACGCCCGGATTCTCAAACAAACCAACTGCGGTTTTCGACATATTGCACCTCCAGCTAAAGTTTGCGTACAGCCAAAATTGTCAAGACTTTTGATCCGTGTATTCTCCTTGCACTCGGAAGCACGTTGTCCGCCCGGCGCGATCGGCGGGCGAAGGACTGACTGCAAGGACCGCTATGGTCCCCTCCGGCGATGGGATAGACTCCTCTGGTCGGCCGCTCATTGATTTCTCCGCGGGATGCGCCACTTCGAATGGTAGCCTTCGATGTCAGCCGGCGGAACTGGGCAAATGTCCAGTCTTGGTTCGCGAAAGGAAACCACGAGCGTCGGAGAGGTGTCCATGGAACATACTGAACAGACAGGGTTTGCCGTTTTTGGTTTCTTGTGGCAGGGCGAATGAGAGACCGGGCGACGACCAAACCCCACTGAGTGGCCGCAACCCGACACAAGGCCGCGTGATCGAAGCTTCAGAGAAGTGATGTACTTACTCGATTGGTACACGGTGAACTTCCCCATTCACGGCCTCTGACATCTCGATGTTGCGCCTTTCCAAGAGGGTTCCCGTCACCTGTTCATATTGAATCAATGCCTTGGCATAGGTGACGTGGGCTCTCACTACATGGCCTTGGGCTATGGCCAGATTCTGTTGTGCCGTGATGACCTCTTCCACCGTGGCCGAAGCCAGGGTGAACTTTTGCTGCTGCATTTCGAGCACCTGGCGCGCGAGCGTCACCAGTTTCTGCGCGGCCTCGAGTTGATCCCGGGACTGCTGCACCCCGCTCCAAGCTTTGTTGACATCCCAAACGGCCTGGTTCTTCGCATCCTGTAGCTTCACTTGCAACCGCCGTTGTTCCAGCAGCGCCCGTTCGGCGTCGGCCTGGGCGGTACGGTTGCGGAGGGGCATGTCAAGCGTCACCCCGAAGGAAAAGTTGGGGAAATCGCCGTGGAGGATATTCGTGAAGGTAGGGCTCAACGCCCCATCCAGCCCCGCGAGGTAATAGGACGCATAGACATCGAGCGAGGGCAACAGCGAATTGTGTATCGCCTGGAGCACGACTTGCTGATTGCGCAAGTTCAACCCGACCTGCTCGATCTCCGGCCGATGGTTGGCGGCTTCCCGCAAGGCCTCGGCCAGAGTGGGCACATCCTCGGGACGCGGCTCAGGCAGCCGGTCAGAGGGGATAATCTCCACTTTCGCCAACTCCTCATTGAAACTCTTGGAGAGTTTAGCCTTCAGGGATTGGCCGTCTTGAGAGAAAGTGTTTTGCGCTGCCAGCAAGACTTGCTGCCGCAAAGCGACTTCCTCCTGGCTCCGCAGCGTATCATACTGGGCCGCAGGCCCACTCTTCGCGGCCCCTTGGTTGTCTGCCAAAAGCTTCTGCGCATACTCCAGTCCTCCTCGTGCCATGCGAATGCTTTCCTGGTCGGCCAGCAGGTCGTAGTAACTGGTCATCACGACCGCCAGCGCGGTGATCACGTTCTGCCGGAAGACACTCGCGGAGTATTTCACATCATTACGGGCGATGAGGATGAATCTGGCGTTGGCGCGGGTCCCAAAGCCGCGTAATAAGTGCTGACTTACACCTATGGAAAAGTCTGAGACAAGCTCCGGATTGAAAATGCTGTTTGTGGTGTTTGAGGACAGACGCGAGCTGCTCTCGGACACGAAAAGGCTTGTACCGGTCATAAAGCCCTGGCTGTACCCGGCGGAAACTGACTCCTGGTGAGTGGTGTCAATCGGCACACCGCATGGCATTGCTCCAGCCGTAGCTGACACGCAGGTTCGGATCACAGCAGGGTGATGAACCAACGCGGTCGATGCCGCCTCCCAGGACGCCTCCCGCGCCACCTGCGCCAACGCCTCCGGCGCTGCCCACCCCTCCGCCCAGACTGCCGGGAAAAAGGGTGGTGGATTGATAGGAGCCCGCCACGCCACGTGTCGCGCCGCCCCCCTTCGCGCGCAGCAGGTCCGTTTGGGCAATGGGCAGGTCGTACCGCGTCACGGCGATCTCCAGATTGTTTTCCAGGGCCAGCGCGATGGCGTCATCAAGTGTCAGCGTCAGTTTGCCGCCGACAATCAGGTCTTGGAGCCGTGGCGAGTTAGCCAGTCGCGGGCCGGCCAGGGAGGGAACGGTGTAGGGATAAAAACCACGGGGAAAACTGTGGCTCTTCGAGTAGTCAAAGCGGGTCGATTCATCACGGACTGACGTTCCTCGGGCTTCTTGGCAGGCGGCGGGTCCGGGGAAAAACGGCTCTGAGCGGGAATTCGATGAAATGGCCGATTGGCGGGGGTTTCAGTATCTCAGGTTGTCGGCTGCGGTTGGACGGCCTTGCCGGCCCGGCCTTGGACTCGTGGACGGCCAAATGGTTTGTTAAGAGGTGAGTTCCTTGCCTGGCAAAGGCTGCACTCCAGACGCCCAAAAGAGGTCTGCGGCACCGCTGGAACTTATTCATTCTATGAAGGTTAACAGGTTCTTGTCACCTTCTACAGCCTTCTTTCAAGGGTTCAATGTTCGGAGGCTAGCGCAGGTCTCCGGTGGAGACGGGACTACACCTGTCCCAGAGCGTGGCCGGCACCAGGGCGCTTGGCAAGTGCCAGTCGCAACATGTGGGCATTGCGAGCTCCCGGCGGGGCGTGGGTTCCTGCAAAACCCTATCGGCATTGGCTCCGGGCGATCCGACCGCTGACAGCCATCCAAGGACCGGGAACAGGCTTCCGCAGAAACCCAATAAAGCCGGGGGCTTCGTCAGATTCTTGCGCAGAGCCGGAAAAACAAAACCAGGATACAAACTGCCGCCGACACCCCCAATAATGGCGTTCTTGTTACCATGCTCACCTTCTTTGATCTTATTTTGAGACTTATTTGAGCGCTGGTCGCTCGTGAGACGAAAGGGCCAGGCCAACACATGAATGCGGTTCGCGTGCAACGCGCCGGCGCCGCGTTTTACGTCGATTGGTTTCATTGGGTGATCGGAGCAACACCGCTAGAATGAGCGCGCGGGCGTTGTCGCCGTGCTGGCAAATGCCCGTCGAATCGGTCACATGGTTAATACGATCCAAATTCAACTCCGGCGATTCACGCGGCCGCGTGGCCGAACTCTCTCGCGGCAACCGATTCGCGGGGCACCGCTGCCTCCTGCCTCCGTGCTAGTTCAAAGGAGCGCATGTACTGCCCCGCCGTGTTGCTCCACACCATTTCGCGGCCCAGCTTATAGGCGTTTTCGCTCATGGTGTTGCGGCGCGTTCGATCCCGCAATAACCCACTCACCGCACGCGCAATCGCCCTCGGGTCCCCAAATGGCACCAGTATGCCACGCTGGTCCCTCAACAATTCGGCGGCATGCCAATACGGCGTCGAGATTACGGCTTTGCCCGCGCCAAACGCATAAGCTAATGTTCCCGACGTGATCTGGGCTTCGTCCAGATAAGGAGTAACGTAAAGATCAGCCGCTCCAATGAACTCGGTCAGTTCCTTCAGATCCACAAAGCGGTTGTGGAAGATGACGTTGTTCTGCAGTTTGTTTTTCCTGACGATAGCCTCGAGGCCGAGGCGATAGGTTTCGCCTCGTGTGCGCAGTTCGTGGGGATGCGTGGCGCCCAGCAAAATATATACGACGTCGGGAAACTCCGCTACCACATCCGGGAGAGCATTGAGGACATGTTCAATTCCCTTATTCGGTGAAAGCAGCCCGAACGTCAGCAACACCTTCTTTCCGCCCACGCCGAACTGGTCCTTGTAATAATCCGGGGCGACAAATGTTACGTCGGGGATACCGTGCGGGATGAGATCGATCTTGGCGGGTAACGCTTCGTAAACCTCCTGCAAGAGGTTTCGTCCCCGCTCCGTCATGACCACTAGCCGGGTTGAGCGCGTGAGCAATTCCTGCATCACGAAATGCTGGTCGGCGTTCGGCTTGAGAAGAACGGTGTGGAGCGTGGTGACGACCGGCGCTGTCAATCTGCGCAGCAGCGCCAAAAGGTGGCTGCCGGCCGGCCCGCCGAAAATTCCGAACTCGTGCTGGACCGAAACTATGTCTACATTGCTGGTGTTCAGGAAGTCGGCAGCGCAGCGGTAAGAACCCAGGTCCTGCTCCTCGATCTCGAAGCGAACGACGTCTGGATACCGATAGCACCCATCGATGTCATTGACCGGCACCGCGAAGCACCGGCTTTGGGGATGCCGCGCTGCCACAGCCCCAAGAAGGTCGGAAGTAAATGTGGCAATGCCACACTTGCGCGGCAAGTAATTGCCGAGAAACGCGATGGTTCGAATGCTAGAGGCTATTTTCACAACCTGACCCACCTTTTTCCCGCTCTTTGCCGTCGCAATAGCGGGCGGTTCATCCAACGGCGATGGTGAGCGACGGGCCGCGTGCAGAACCGCCCATTCATGCCGCATTGACGAGAGTCTCGCTGACAGATTCCGTTCTCTCCTGCCGATCCCGATCAGTAGCGTCCTGGCACTGGATGCAACGGGACGCCCATGGCACGGCCGCGAGGCGTTTTGGGCTGATCGCCGATTCGCACTCAATACAGGTTCCGAAGCTGCCGTCGTGAATCCGTCGCAATGCTGCTTTCACTTCATGCAGCAGGCTGGACTCGCGGTCGACGTTTCGCATCGCAAGATCTCGTTCCGACGCATGCTGAATCTCATCCATTTGGTCCGCGCTCTTCTCGATTGCGATGCCGTCCCTCCTTCGCAACACCTGAACTAGTTCGACCGCTCTTCGTTCCAGGATCTCTTGGAACCCGCCCGTTTCGGTATGTGCTATCTTCATGACCATCCCTTCGCCCCTACGGGCCGATTATCCGCGCACAACTATGCTGCACCGTCGAGTTGCCGATCAAGCCCCGCTGACCGGCGGGCTGGGCGCCTAATCGTTTCTACCGGCGAAACCGGCGCCCAGCCTCCGGGTCGAGCATCCTCCGATTGCTGTGACGCCTGCTCACCCTCTTGTTCGTCCCCGTCGTACAAGGTCCACTCCGTTGGAAATCTCTCATTTTCTCGGGCCGCCATTAGCTGCTGCCTTGCTGGAGCCATGTCCTCACTCCTGGTTTATGCAAACCATCCGGCTCCGGCCGCCGATGATCGCGTTCGTATCTCCCGTCCCCCCGGGAGCCAGTCCTCGTCCGGCGGAGCCGCCTTGACGGTCGCGGGCCTCCCAGTACGAGTCGCCTCTTTAGCGGTGCGCGCGCCAAAGTCGCATTCCCAGTGGCTCCAGGCGGCGAAGGTGACTCGCAAGACCTCCTCCGCCTGGAAAGGCGTCATCAGCACGTCGAAACCACCCAGATTCAGCACTTGCGCCCAGAGGGACTGGTCGGCCAGACGAGAGAACACAATGAGGTTCGGTGGAGCCGGCAGTCTCGCCGTGGCCTTCAAAAGGTCTTCCCAGTTGCCGTCGGCGTGGTCACGCTCGCAGAGCAGCACCGGAACAGTTTGGTCGCGCAACAACGCCAAAGCTCCACAGCAGTCTGAAGCCTCATGCAGTTCCCAGTTTCCCTGGGAGAGAATCTCTCGAAGTCGAGCCCGATCGGCGGGCAAAGGACTGACTGCAAGAGCCCGTGCGGTCCGCTCCGGCGATGGGATAGACTTCTCTGATCGGCCGCTCATTGATTTCTCCGCGGGATGCGCTATTTCGAATGTTAACCTCCGATATCAGCCGGCGGAACTGGACAAATGTCTAGTCTAGCCTCGATTTCCACGCCACGCCGCTGAGGACCTGATTTCGTCCAAAAGCCTTCTGAATGGCCGTATTTTGACTATCGTCGTTAGATATATGCAGTACTGTTAATTAGATTATG
>Ga0187868_1003149_pt1 | contig 10415 bp, 9 predicted proteins | sample June2016WEW_13_4_FD_133014 | JGI IMG/M metagenome (GOLD analysis project Ga0187868, IMG submission 133014) | Peatland microbial communities from SPRUCE experiment site at the Marcell Experimental Forest, Minnesota, USA - June2016WEW_13_40 | ecosystem: Environmental > Terrestrial > Soil > Wetlands... | reverse complement strand
GCTCGGCTGGAACTATCGCTTTATTGACGAAAAGCCTGACAACCTCACAGGCTTCCATAAAACAACAATACCAAGAAGCCTTTTAAATTCTGCACACCCCTATGTATATAATAGGATAGCTCTTGAGTTTACGGTTTTTGGTGAAGACTGTGACTGAGGATCTAAGTGACTTAACTAAAGTCAAACTAAGCAACTTGAATAAAATCTTTTACCCAGAAGTCAATGTTAGCAAAGGACAAGTTATCGAGTACTACATTAAGATGGCGCCGAAAATGCTACCGATTATGGCTAACAGACCGTTGGTTCTAACCCGATACCCTGATGGCATTGAGGGCGATAGTTTCAGTTTTTTTGAAAAAAATGCTCCGCAAGGCACGCCCGAATGGATTAAACTTAAAACAATTTACTCCCCAACATCCGAACGAGACGTCCACTATATTGTTTGCAACGACTTGGATACGCTTATTTGGCTTGCAAACTTGGCAGCGTTAGAAATCCACATGCCCTTCTCCAAGATTAACGCTCTGGATAAGCCTGATTTACTATTTTTTGATATTGACCCTGAACCACCTGCAACATTAAGCGATGCCGCAGAGGTTGCGCTTTTGCTCAAAGACAAGCTGTCTGATTTAGGACTTACGCCTTTTGTTAAGACTTCAGGCAAAAAAGGTCTTCATGTCGTAATTCCAATAGTTCCAGAGCATTCGTTTGAAGAAGCAAGGGCTTTTGTGCATAAAATCGGAATCGAGTTAGCTAAGGAAAGTGACATTGTGGTTTCCGAATTCAAGGATACAAAAAAACCAGGAAAGGTTTTCGCCGATTACCTCCAGAATTCACCAATGCGAACAATGGTGGTTCCTTACAGTTTAAGGCCGACGCCTCAAGCCACTGTTTCGGCACCCTTAGAGTGGACTGAAATAAAGAAAAGCATAAACCCCTCCGGCTTCAATATTTTTAGTGAAGTCGAAAGGAAACTTGATCCGTGGAAAAATATTTTTGAAAAGAGAGTTAAGCTGGAGATTTAAGTATGACGCAGGAAGATTTAGAGAAAACGGAAAGTGAAAAAGTTGGTGCGGCTGCCCCGAGAAGGTCAATCTGGTCAGGAAGTATCACAATTGGTTTAGTAAATGTCCCTGTTAAATTGTATTCCATGATTTACGACAAAGGAATAAATTTCCATTTCTTGCATAAAGTTGACGGTCAACCTTTAAAATACGTTAAAATGTGCACTAAAGACGATAAGATAGTTCCTTGGAACGAGGTCATCCGAGGCTATGAAGTAGCTAAAAACGAGTTTATCGCATTTGATAAGAAAGAGTTAGATGCCGCAAAACCTGAATCTGACAGCCGAATCAGAATTAGCAAGTTTGTTGACTACTTTTCGGTTGATCCAATTTACTTTGATAAAACTTACGCTTTAATGCCTACAAAAAACAAGGAAGCCTACACTTTACTTTTAAGGACACTTGAAAGAAAAAACAAAGCTGGCGCTGGACGAATAACCCTGCGAACTAAGGAGTATCCTGCGCTGTTACATACGTACAAAGGCGCCCTGGTTTTAACCACATTGCGTTACGGCTACGACGTTGTGGACCCGCAGGACTTTGAAGAGGTCAAAAAGCTAAGAGAGCCAGATAAAGCTGAGTTGGACATGGCGATAAAAATTGTCACTGATCTTTCAGGCGACTTTGACATCACTGAATTCGAAGACACTTACATGAAAAGAGTTGAAGAACTCATAGCGCAAAAGCTGAAAGGTGAAAAAATCCAAATCGAGAAGCCGCCAGAAGTGGAAGCTAAGGGTCTCATGGTTGCGCTACGAGAAACTCTTAAGCAGTTGGAACAGAAATGAGCCGCCACATTTACAAGCCTATGCTTGCAGGGGTTGCTCCTCAGCCTTTCTCTGATAAAGACTGGATTTTTGAGATTAAATGGGATGGCTTCAGGGCCATAGCCTATATCGATGAAGAGCTCAGCATTAAAAGTCGCAATGAAAATGAGTTAAAACATAACTTTCCTGAACTGGCAGAGCTAAGGCAGTTAGCTAATGGCTTAGTTGTTGACGGCGAAATCGTTATTATGAAAAAAGGGAAGCCTGACTTCCAAAGCCTACTAGAGCGTGGCCAAGCTGTTTCAGCAGGCGAGATTCAAAGGCAAGCCATACGGGCGCCAGTTTCATACATTGTCTTTGATGTTTTAGAGAAAGATGACAAACCACTCATTAATCTGCCGTTAATAACGCGCAAAAAGATTTTAAAGGAATCATTACGCGAAGGCTCACATGTGTTCCTTTCCGATTTTATTGAGGAGAAAGGAGAAGCTTACTACCAACTAGCTTTAGGCGAGGGCTTAGAAGGAGTGATAGCGAAAAAGAAAGATAGCTCCTATGAAGAAGGTTTGCGGACTGGAAGTTGGTTAAAAATTAAAAAACTGAAAACTTGTGACTGTGTAATTTTCGGCTACACAAAAGGAGTGCAATCTAGAGAAAAAACGTTTGGAGCATTAATTTTAGGACTCTACGATAAGGACGGCAAAACAGTTTACGTTGGCAAAGTCGGTACAGGTTTTACTGAAGAAATGCTTGGGGTTTTAAGTGACAAATTTAAGAAATTGAAAACGGAGCTTGCCCCTTTCAGGGTAGAGCCTGGCGATAGAGTAACTTGGCTTGAGCCCAAGCTTATTTGTGAGGTTGCTTATCAAGTGGTTACGCGGGATATAAGATTAAGAATGCCACGTTTTAGGGGTTTACGGGAGGACAAGTCACCAGCCGAATGCACCCTTGACCAACTAATTGAAAACAAAAAATTGGACACAGCCGACGGCGATAGGCTTTCAGAATATTCCTTAAAACGCAATTTTGAACAAACTCCTGAACCTAAGGGTGGAGAGAAAGAGGAGGAAAAACTAATTTTTGTGATCCAAGAGCACCATGCGAGAAGACTACACTACGACCTAAGGCTAGAAAATGGTGGGGTTTTGAAAAGCTGGGCTGTTCCGAAAGGAATGCCCGAGTCTGCTGGTGAACGGCGTTTAGCGGTGGAAACAGAGGACCATCCCCTTGAGTACGCAAGTTTTGAGGGCGTAATCCCTGCGGGGCAGTATGGCGCTGGAACTGTTAAAATTTGGGATAAAGGCCATTATGTACCTAAACTTTGGGAAGACGACAAAATCGAGTTTACTTTTAACGGTGAAAGGCTCAAAGGACGATACGTTTTAGTGCGGTTAAAGAAGGCTAAAGACGACAAGTCTTGGCTGTTGCTAAAGGGAAAAGAATAGATGCAAAACCTTCATTTAGGCACTATAGGCTGGAGCTACAGCTTCTGGAAAGGCAATTTCTACCCAAATAAAACTGCGTCCAAAGATTTTTTGGCTTACTATGCAATTAAGTTTGGTACGGTTGAGGTTGATAGTACGTTTTATAGAATTCCAAACCAGCAAACCGCTATCAACTGGAAGAACCAGACACCTGAAGGCTTCTTGTTTTCACTCAAGTTTCCAAGAGTTATAACTCACATTAAAATGTTGAAAGACTGCCAGAATGAAACTAGCGCTTTTTTGGGTAAGGTTGCATTGTTAAAGGAAAAGATCGGTTGCCTATTGCTTCAGTTTCCATCAGCATTCGGGGTCCAGGAGTTTCCGCTTTTGGGTGATTTTCTTGAGAGCTTGCCGAAAGAGCACCGTTATGTGGTAGAAGTTAGAAATAAAGAGTTGTTGCATGAGGGTCTTTTCTCCGTTCTGAAAAGTCAAAATGTCGCCTTGGCGTGGATCGATAGCCCCATTATGCCGCCAGTTAGTGAAGTAACTTCTGATTTCTTGTATGTCAGGTTGGAGGGAGACCGAAGCCAAGTTAAGGGCACCTTAGGCAAGATAGAGATTGATAAGAAAGGGGACATACAGCTGTGGGCAGACAGAATAAAACCTTTCGTAAGCAAGCAAATGGAGGTTTTCGGTTATTTTGGCAAATATTACTCAGGTTATCCGCCTTCGGATGTAAGTTTATTTTCAAGTTTTTCAGTGTAAGATAATTTCAGATGCAACAGAGCTATGTAAGCAGACAAGGGTGAGTCAAAATAGACATCAATGGATTATTTGAGTTGGCAACTGTATACTTAGAGAAAAACGACTTCGGCGTAGCACATACCAAAAAAGTCTTTGATATAGCAAAACAAAACTTCACTGTTAAGCCGGAACTTTAAGAATTGACCTTTGTTTCAATCATTTTGCATGACATAGGTGGAAGCACAATAAAAGAGCAGTACGAAAAAGGACCCAAAATAGCAAAAGGCATTCTAAAAAAGCTAAAATACCCTGACAACTTCATTAAGCAAGTTTGCAAAATCATAAGTACACACCATGAACACCCAGACAACCCCGCTGAGCCATTTCGAACCTTATATGATTCAGACAAACTAGTCATGTTTTCCAAAGAAGAGTATCCGCATTATAATTCAAGAAGCGACTTTGACTGGAACAAAATTATAGATCTCATGTATTCCAAGCAAGCGAAACATTTGACAGAAGAGACGCTGGCGCAAAGGCGAAAAGAACAAAAGATTGTTCCTTGATAAACCTCTTTATTGGTTGAGATGTATGTTTTTTAAACAAATTCAGCAGCACGGCGACAATTTTTCGTACATTATCGCAGACGAAGATAGTATGGAAGCGGCGGTTGTGGATTCAAGCTTTAACTCCAGCGAAATAATCAAGGTTTTAAAAGCTAAAAAGTTCGTTTTAAAGTACATCATAAATACTCATGGACACTCCGATCATACTGCTGGGAATACAGAGTTAGCCTCTATTTTTTGGGCGAAATTGGTTTCCTTTGAACTGACAAAATTGAATTATGATATTGCAGTTGCAGATGGTGATGTGTTAACTGTTGGCAAGGTTTCGATAAAAGTGATTTATACGCCGGGGCACACTGTGGACAGTATTTGCTTGCTAGTGGATAATAAGAAGCTGTTGACTGGTGACACTTTATTTGTTGGTGAATGTGGAAGAACAGACTTGTCGGGCGGAAACTCCAAAAGCATGTATGACAGCTTGTTCAATAAGCTTTTGAAACTGAATGATCCCGTAGAAGTTTATCCTGGGCATGATTATGGGTTGAAGCCTTCGTCAACTATCGGCGAAGAAAAAAAGTCTAATTATACGTTGCAACCCCGAAGCCTTGAGGAGTTTATAGTGTTCATGAATGAATCTTAAGCTTTCTTGTTTTTGTTTTTCTTGGAGATAAGTCTAGTCTGTTTAGCATAATAGAGTCAATAAGCAGTTTATCACTCACACATGAAGTGGCAGAAAAACAGTCACCTTAGATTTTAGTTGCGACTAACCTTGTGGTAATAGTTGAGACTATATAGATTGCTTATGAGCAATTAAGTTCGCATAAATTTTAGTGCCACACGAATTGTGGCAATAGTGAACACTAATAGGAGATTGTGAGGCTTTGAGGATGATGGGGTTTTAGGAAGACAGACAAGTATTCGAAAATGTTTCTTTTAATGTACTAATTGTTGTACCGATTAAGTTATATAGGGTTTCTTAAGATACCTTTTTATTGCTTGTGTTCTAAACTATGGGTTTATAGCTTAGCAATCAGGTATTGTTAAACAAAACTTAAAAGAGTTTAAGAACACATAATGAGCTGTAGTGTAGAATGGTTCGATCTCGCCTTAGGAAAAAGATACTGGTAAAATTAGAGGCAAATGGTGTTTGGATGTGGTTTAGAGCTTTGCGAATAAATCTTTTAGCTCAATCACTAAAAAACATTCTCTTAATATCTGGTAAAGCATCAATTGAGGTTGGGTGCAAATGATACTTTTTGAGATCATTTCTATTATTTTGCTTTCGGTTTTGCTTTTTTGGACTGTATATAATGGCTCAATTATATACGTCGGTGTAAGAAGTAGACACAAGCGCCCCCCAAGTAATTATGCAAATGAGGAGCCAAAGTTTTCAATTATTGTGCCGACCAAGGATGAGGAAATTGTTATTGGTCGCTGTTTGAATAGTTTACTCGATTTGGATTATCCGAAGGACAAGTTGGAAATAATAATAGTGGACGGGAATTCGACTGACAACACGTGCAAGGTGTGCGCGGATTTTTCATCAAAGTATCCTGGAGCATTCAAGATTATTAATGAAAAGGAATCTAAAGGCAAGCCTGCAGCTCTCAACCTTGCATTGCCCTATGCAACAGGGGAAATTGTAGGAACTTTTGATGCTGACAGCGTTCCGGAAAAAGATGTGCTTAGAAAAGTTGCATCGTATCTTGGAGATAAGCAATTAGTGGCTGTGCAGGGCAGAACTACCTCGTTGAATGAGAAAAAAAACATTTTGACAAGGGTTGTTGCGGCGGAAGAGAAAGCTTGGTTCCAGGCTTTGCTTAGCGGAAAAGAAAAGTTGAAGCTATTTGTTCCTTTAAACGGTAGTTGCCAATTCATAAGGCGCACCGCGCTGGAAGAATTAGGCGGGTGGGATGAGGCTTCACTTACGGAAGACGTGGAGTTAGCTTTACGCCTTGTTGAAAAAAAGTATTCGATAAAGTATGCTGAAGATGTTTGCTGTGGTCAAGAATCACCAAATGGTTTAAGGGACTTAATCAAGCAACGGGTTCGTTGGTATAGAGGATATATGGAGACGGCCTTAAAGTATGGACGCCTTCTTGATACTCTAAATAAGAAAACTTTGGACGCCGAGATTTCGCTTGGTGGCCCATTTATGATGGTTGTGTCGCTGCTTAGCTACGTGAACTGGTTTTTCCTTGCGTTGTTTCTCTCCGAAAGCAACCCGATAATAAATTTCACAGGGCTAGTTATAGCTTTAACTGCGGTTTCCTTAGTTTCAGTCGGTGTCGGGTTAATTGCTTGTGAGAAACCTGTGAAGCTGCGAAATCTGTTGTGGGTTCCTGCAGTTTACGTTTATTGGTTTATTCAGATGTGTATTGCTGGATGGGCTTTTCTGAAATTAATATTTAGACGAAAAAAGGTTTGGAATAAAACGGTTAAAAAAGGATTCATAACACCCAACATTGCTAAGTAGAAACTATTCGACGTTGCACACTTGGGCTGGCGAAGCAAGCTTCTTTAAGTCATCAGCACCCTCAGCGTATCCTGAAGCAACCAATACGTCACCTACTTGGATTTTTGAGTCTGCTCGAGGACGCAAACATTTCTCTCCTCTTTTAATTACTAAAACCCACATACCGGTTTCTTCATGCACACGCGCTTCTTTAAGAGTCTTGTTTACAAGCTGAGAATCCGCAGTTACACAAGCTTGGGCAACCGTTTCCTCTGCTTCTTTAATTGTCAGCTTCAAAATTGGGTGCGGTTCAATACCTCTTAGAACAACCTCAGCTATATCCGCAGCGGCATCGGCGATTTTTTCTGTCGCTACACCTAACCTAATTAAACCTAGGAAACCTGAGGCTTCTTCTTTTTTGAAATCGCTGGTTAAGGCAAGCAATTCGAAATCAGTGTGCAATTGATCCATATTTTCTTCAAGGCGCCCAACTTCTTCAGCTAGTTCCTTACTGTTTAACAGAAGGGAAGAATAAGCTAAATCCAACATTAACTCAGATGTGTCCTTGAGTTCTACGAATCTTGAAACAATTTCCTCGAATTTCGCGCGTTCTTCGACGTCTAATTTTGCAAGTTCGCCTTCAGCTAAATCTTTAAACTTTTCAATGCCTAATGATGTACCACGAGTAATTAGGATGTCGCCTTGTAAGACTTTTTCTGTGCCCTTGGGGTCGAGTATCCAATCGTTATTTCGGCGGATGGCAATAATATCAACGCCCATTCTTGCAGCCAAATTAAGTTCGTCTATGCTTTTCTTAACAATCGTTGAATTAGCTTTTACAGTAACTTTCATTAAGCGTTCTTCTACTTTTTCAAAGATTTCACCAACTATGGGGTGAATGCCAATATTGCGGGTTACTATGGCTGCTATGTCAGCGGCAGCATCTGAAATTTTATCGGTGGCAGAAGCTACTATAGAAATGCCAACCATTGCCTCTGCGTCTTTTGGGTCTCTTGAAGCAACCATTAATTCCATATTTAAAAGGTATGCCAACGTATCTACTCGGCTTTCAAGCGCGAGAACGTCTTCAGCAAGGTCTTTGTCAGAATATAACGCTGCGGAATAGGCTAAATCAATCATTAGTTCAGATAAATTTTTCATTTCAAGCAAAAGTTCTCTGACGGGGATAGGTTTGTATTCTATCTTTTCAAATTTAGGCATAGTCTAGAGGTCGCCCCACAATAAAATATGGCTCGGAATTATTTTAATTATACCCTCAAGCTACCTGATTAGAAATAAAACTAATAGTAAAGCTGATGAGGTTACTATGATTGCTATTGAGGTTTCAATTGGGATGACAAAATTATCAGGATTCAAGCCTCTTCTGAATGTTAATATCGCGATAGCATAAGATAAAAGCACTATACCTATGACAGCTATTATGTTAGATAACCAAATTATTACCATAAAATTAAGTGCGCTTGATAGTGGAAACACACGGTTAATTGCTAGAGATATGAGGGCTAAAACGGTGGAGATTAAAAGTGAGGCTGTCCATGCGCTAGTAATGTTTTTAGTAAGGTTTTTTATTGAGGAGAAAGAGGGCGTGAGTAAACCTAAAGCGAGCTTAGTGTTAGCGGTGGAGCCCACAACTGAGCCTACATTGCTTACCGTGTTAATTAAGGCTGGATAAATCGTGTAAATTTCTTTTCGGTTTTCTGCGAAGTTACTTATTCCTTTGAAAATGGTTCCTGTTAGGGTTAGAATTGCGGCTACAAACATTAGCATAATGAGGGATTCTCTTATAGTTTTCAGGAATTCAGGTTCCTGCTTGTCCTGTGATATCAAATATAGAACGAGAAACACATGTGTAAGACCGATAGCTAGAATTGTTAATCTACCAAAATAGGGCAAAAAGAAAAACAAATTTAAGACTCCAATGTAACAGAGGGTTATAAAAATGATAGCTACTGTAGATATTATTGGATAAACTACGATGTCAGGGTCTAATCCTCTTTTGAAAGAAACAAAGGCAACCTTAATAGTTACTAAAGAGAAAAGCAGACCTATTGCTAATGTTGAAACCATTACTGATAATATAGCTGGGAAATCAGCCAGGGTTATACCCAAAAGCAAGTAACCGAAAAATAAAGAAATTAAGCTAACCGTTAGGCTTGTTACTAAAGTTAATACAATTATGGCATGGAATAATTTATGGAAGTTTTTTGTATTACCAGAAAATCGAGGGTAAATCGTGCCAAGATGCAAGGCAGTGCTTAAGCGACCACTAAGTAAACCGTTAATTATTCTTATGCTAATAAGTGCTGGATAAAGAGCCAAGGCCCAAGGTGAGAGCCTGAAAACATTAAGCTGATAAGAAATAAGAAAACCAGCAATTAATCCAGCTATGTCAAATAAATAAGCTAATGTGGTCTCCTTGAACATTCCCCAGAAATTTCCAGAAAGGCCGTCATGTGAAATTCTGGTTGCCTCCTTAAAGTTCGTCAAAAAGGAGTTTTTTTAGACTTAATCTTGGAAAATTATTGATCGAGGCTATATTGGAATTAAAGAGCCTTTTAGTTATGTTCAACGAAGCTGTTGCTGTAGAAGCATCTTTAGGATTTGTTGATTTGTGGACTCCTGCCATATTTCATCGCCATCAAGATTTTTTGTTTGGCGGTCCACGGTCCGAGTAGCGAGTGTACGGGCTGCCAAAGCCGTTTTAACTGCCAATTAAGGTTTTTGAAATACATCTATATCTTAAATAGTTTCTGTCGCGGGCAATTTCCGGTTAAAGTGGCTTTTCTTGGTAGTGCCCTAATCTTGAGATAGTTTATGTTTTATCCAAAAACTCAGGCCGTGCCCAAACGTGATCTGCAAATCCTTCTATTTATTGCTGGAGATTGTCCTCGTCCAAACTCGTTGATAAAATTCCAGTAGAACTGAACAATCTAATAAAACAAACAAATCTCCGCTTGGTCTTGGCAAAGCACTTAGTCCTACGCATCAGCCTCCACAATGCACGCTTTGCGTATCGGCGTTTCCGTTATAACGGCGTTGCAATAAAGCAAATCTTAAAACGAAACTCTTGTTTTCCTTTCTTAATCATGTTAGCCTCAAATGCATAGTTCTAGGATTAAGCATATAGAACTCTTTATTGAAAATGTATTGGTAGCTCTAAGACATCTATGGCCACGAAAAAAGGTATAGTCTTGGCGAGACCCTTAGTCTCTAATAAACTCAAGAAACAATATTTTTTATTTGATAATTCTTGTCGACTTTGCCTGCCTTTTGCAAGGAACGGTTTTTAAGAATGGTGTTTCTGGTTATGCTAGAATGGTTTCACTCTTAGTTGAGTGAGCACTGACGGCGAAAAACCGTGGCAAATGACGGTC
>Ga0187868_1003148_pt1 | contig 10417 bp, 7 predicted proteins | sample June2016WEW_13_4_FD_133014 | JGI IMG/M metagenome (GOLD analysis project Ga0187868, IMG submission 133014) | Peatland microbial communities from SPRUCE experiment site at the Marcell Experimental Forest, Minnesota, USA - June2016WEW_13_40 | ecosystem: Environmental > Terrestrial > Soil > Wetlands... | reverse complement strand
GGCCTTTGGGGGAGAAGACCACTGCGTAATCTTCGATGGAGTATTTGATGGGCTTGTCGGCGACTTTGATAATGATTTCGAGGAAGTCGGCCAGGCGGATGTCGTGGAGGGCGGGGGTGAATTTGACGCCAATGGCATTCATGTCCACGGGTTCGGCGCCCTGGGCGGCGATGGGCAGGCCGGTAGCAGGGTCGGTGCCGCCGGGGCCGGCGGCGCCCTCGCTGGTTTCGCCGGCGAAGGGAGCGATAATGAAGTTGATGCCGCGCTCCTCGGGGTCGCTTTTCCTGGCCAGGTCATCGAGCATCTTGACGACCTCGCTCAAGGGGAGGTTATCCATCGGTTTGACTTCGGCCAGGCGGATGCGGTCGAGTTTGCTGACGATGAGTTGGCGGCCGCGTCCGGTGTAGATGAGGTTGGTGCGGGCCCAGGGGTTGGGCTGGGGCAGGGAATCGCGGCGGGTGTCGATGGCCCATTTCTTCTCGATGTCGGCGCCCAGTTTTTCTTTGGAAGCCAGGTCGCGCTCGTTCATGGCGGTGTGGTAACGGGCTTCGTTGACGAGGTTCAGATAGTAGTAGGCGCCATCGTTTTCGGGGTCTTGTTTCCTGGCCAGCTTGAGTTTGGATTCGGCTTCATCGAGTTTGCCCATCTCGAAGAGGAGCTTGCCGTCCTGGACGAGTTGGGCGGCCTTGCTTTTGTCGGCAGCGACGACCGGAACCATGCGTTCGACCTCTTCGCTGGGGATCTTGTTTTTTGACTCGGCCAGTAGCTTGTCATTGCCGAGGCGGAATTCGATGGCGAGGGGATTAGCGGGGTCGGCGCGGAGGGCGTCATCGATCTGGATCTTGGCCTCGCGGAGGTTGCCGCGGCGCTGGGCGCTGCGGGCGAGTTGGAGGCGGACGGCGGCCAGGCCGACCTTGGTCTGCTGGGCCTCCGGGACGACGCCGGAGCCGATCTTCTGGACCAAGTCCCAGGCGTCGTCATAGAGCTTGGCGGCGAGGGCCAAATCGCCGCGTTCCTGGGCGTCGTGGGCCGTGACCAAGACATGTTGCAGGTTGAGGATGTTGGCCTGGCGATAAACCGCCTCTCTGATGGCACGGTCCTGGTCGGCAGACTGGGCATGGGCCGCCGAGAGAGTCGCAAACAAGAGGGTTAGGCCGAGTGGGAGGGTAACTGCTTTCATCATGGGTTCGGTTGCGTCTGTCAAACACAAACGCGGTTCAAGGGGTGCGAATAAAACTAATCGGGGCTGTTATAGGGGACGGACCATTTCTTCTGGTTGGACTTGGCTTTGAGGACGACTTCGTTTTTCTTGATGTCAACAATATCGTAGCTTTCGCCATTGAAGGTGAGGGCGGGAGGGGTATTGGCGCGAAGGCTGCTCCAGGTGCGGCTTTCCGGCCCGTATTTGAGGTCGGCGGTATAACCGTCGACTCGCCGGAAGACATTGGTTTTTTCGGTGGAAAGGAGGGCCTCTTCTCCGGTGTCGTTGAGGACGAGGACAACGTTGGTAGGGTTGTCCTGGGGGCCCCGGGTTTCTTTGAGGAGGAACAGGTCGTTTTTCTCACCCACCTTGCAGTAGCGGGTGGTCTTGGCGCGGTCTTTGCGGTTATGGGCGGCTTCGCGCTGGACGCCGATAATGAACTTGGGCCCGGCAGCCTCGGCGCGGACCTCCTCGACGGTCAGATCGAGATAGAGTTTGTTGAGTTTGGTGACCACGAGCGCCTTGGGGCCGACGCTATTGGCGTCCAGCTTGACGAGCCGGGAGTCGGGGGTTTTTCGCCAGGGCATCGGGTTGAAGAGCCTGTGAGGAGGGGACAAATCCAGGAGGGCGGAGGCGGTGAGCCGCTGGAGGACGCTCTGGTAAGCGGCCAGGTCCAGCTCGGGCAGCGGGGTGACTCTGGGTCTGGTGAGTTCGGTTTCTTTGCGCTGGAGTTCCTCTTTTTCGCTGGCGATCTCGAGGAACAGGAAGCCGACCGCTGCGGCCAGGCCGAGCAGGACGGCGCCGAGGAGGACCTTCTCGTAATGTTTTTTAAGGAAATCCATCTTATTTGGCAGCGCCGGGTTTGGGCTTGGGCTTCACAACGGCGGCGCTTGCGGGTTTGGACTCGAGCTTCACGATGCTGACCAACATAACGACCTTTAACTGCTTCTCGTCGAGGGCGATGGCGGGGCCGGGTTTGGCGGGACCCGAGGGTGCGCCGGCCCTGGGTCCGAGGGCCGGGCCAGACTGCGGAGGCGGGGTGGCCGGAGTGCTCGGACGCATCAGCGGTCTGGGCCCCACGCTCGGGCCATAGCGGTTATAGCGGCGAATCGCCTGAGCGGCGGCCTGCCGGCGCCGCTCGGCCTCTGCTTCCGGGCTTAAGGCCGGGGGCGCGTAGGAGAGGACGGGCGGGGTGGGGGTCGAGCCGGCGGGGCCAACACCGGTGTCGAGGGCGTTGGGGGCGAGGCCCTCGACGTTGAGGGCTTTGACGACGATGGAGTAGGGCGAACAGGCGAAGCCGGCAATGACGTTGGCCAGTTCCTGGCTAAAGCAGCGGAAGGTCAGCTCGTAAGGAGTGATGACGGCCTGGGCGTTGGTGAGGGACTTGTCGGGCAGATAATCGCCGGTGCCGCTGCTGGTCAGGTCGTCGGGGGAGATGCGTTCGCGGCGGATGGCATCGATGGTGTTAATCTTGGCCTGGAAGAGGACGTCGCATATAGCTTTGACCTCGCCGAGTTGGACGGAGAGATCCTCGAGGCTGCCGGCGGCGAAGGAGAGCTTCCGGGCCTGGGCCTGGAAAGAGAAATAGTAATCGGCGGGCAGGCCGATGCTGGCGTTGGTGGCATCGCGCTGGAGCTGGCTGATGGTGCGGCTGAAGTTGGTGGCGAAGCTCTGGTCGGTCAGTTGGCCCTTGGGCAAATCCGGGATGGGCAGGATGCGCTGGAAGTGGGCGCGGGCTTTTTCTTTGAAGGCGAGCAATTGGGTGGTCTGGTTTATGGCCTCAGTGATGTTGTCAATTTTGTCATTGCCAGGATGGGGCTTTTTGTTGTTCAGGTCCCCGAGGGTGGCGTAATCGGCGTTGAGTTTGCCGAGGTTCTCACCGTTGAGCTGCCACATGGTGTAGAGAAAAAAGCCCGCCAGGGCAATGAGCGCCAGGGCGAGGGCGCTGCCGATGAGGAAGTACAAGTTGCGTTTGATCCAGGACATACTACAGCTTGAGCGGGCGCTTGAGTTGGATGTTCATTTTGAAGGTAAAGGTGCCCGGGTCCTCGGTCGGGCCGAGGTTGCTCGAGAGGGCGGTGTTAGTGGGATCGAAGAGGGCGCTGCTCCTCAATTCCGCCTCGACGGCGTAGGCGGTGACCAGGTTGGCATCGGGCGCGGCCTTCTCGGAAAGGGACGCCAGGCTGACGGCGCGGAAGGTGACATCGAGGGTGCTGATCTCGTTGGGGTCCTTGGGCTTGGCGCGGGCGGCGCCGGGCACAACCGCAGTGGCAGCGCCCGCGGCGGGGCCGGTGGGCATCCGCAGGCCGTAGTGGGCGGCAAGGCGGGCGGTGTTGGCGGCGGCTTGGGCTGAGGCACTAGGACCCTCAACGCCCATGCCGGGGCCGCCAGCCATGCTTTCGGCGCCGGGAGTGAAGGTGTTGAACGACTCGATCCAAATGCCGGCATCGGTGCCAAGGTTGGACTTGGTGTCGGCCTCGACGCGGATGAGGGCCTGGCGGACTTCCTTGAGGACATCAAGCCAATAATAGCGGTCGCTCATCCAGGCGGAGACCTGGTTGATTTGGTCCTCGGTCTTTTGGAGGTTGGCGTAGGCGGCCGCGAATTTCTCCTGCTTGCGGGAGGCGGGTTCGACGATGGCGTGCAAGCGCTGCTCGGATTTGTTTTTGGCTTCGGCCATCTGGTCGAAGAGCACGCCCATGAGGAAGACGACGGCGGCCAGACTGATGGCCGAGGCGAGGAGATAAGGCTTTTTCTGGTTGAAACTCTGCCATCGCAGCGTGCTGTCGGGCATGAGGTTGAGCTCGACGGGGCATTGGGCCAGGTTGCGCAGGCCCAAGCCGACGACTTCACCGAGAGAATGGGCGACGCGGGCGAGGTCTTCGAGGTTGATGGAGGGGTCGATTTGGACGTTGCGGAGGGGGTTGAGATATTCGACCGGGACGTTGAGTTTTTCGGCGAAGAACTGGGCGGTGTAGGGCATGAGGGAAGCGCCGCCTGAGAGGAAGAGCCTCTGAGGGGCGGAGCCGCCCTGTTGGCCGCGGTAGAACTGCATGGTCTGGTTGACCTGGATGTGAAGGCGCGTCATGAACTGGCGGGCGATCTTCGAGATGGCGGCCTGCTGCGGGTTCTCGGGCTCTTCGTAGGCCCCGCCCAGGCTCACAAAACCCTCATTGATCTTGAGTTTCTCGGCGGCCTCGAACTTGAGCTTGGCTTCGGTTGCGAAATCGTGGGTGATGGAATTGGCGCCCAGGTTGATGCTGCGGGAAAAGACTTTGCCCTTTTCGAAGAACAACAGGTTGCTGGTCTTGGCGCCGATGTCCAGGAGCATCGTGCAGTCTTCCAAATCCCCGTAGTTGTAGCGGAAAGCATTACAGAGGGCGGCGGGGGAGACGTCGGCCAGTTGGAGGCGGAGGCCCGCGCTTTCGGTGATGCGGAAGAGGCCCTCGACAATATCGGCCTTGATGGCGACGAGCAGGACCTCCAATTCGCCTCCGGAGGTCGTGCCCAGTATCTGATAATCCCAAACGACCTCGGCCAGCGGGAAGGGGACGTTTTGCTGGGCCTCGTATTGGATGATCTGGGTGACTTTGCCGGCATCGACCGGCGGCAATTTGACGAATTTGGAGAAGACGTGGAAGCCGGGGGCGCAGACGTTGACGTTCCTGGCTTTGACGCCCTTTTCGGCAAGCAACTCCTGCAAGGCCTTTTGAATGGCCGCTTCGCGCGTCGAATCCTGCGCGCCCTCGGCGCCCAGGGATTTGAGGCCATATTGCTTGAGCCGCAAACCTCCGGCTTCGTTGACTTCGAATTCAGCCAGTTTGAGGCTGCCCGCCCCAAAATCGACCGCCAGAAATGATTTTGAATTCAGCATTTACTGTCGCGGAATCCGCAGCCCACAGTTTGGCCGCCCTTGCCTGCCTGTTCCAGGAGAGCAGCCGGTGGTGGGTATCCCTATCCCGCACAACGCTTAAATAGAAAGGCAAAAGGCGCTTGATGAAAAGACAAAAATGAAAAGAAATTGCCGGCGCCTCAAACTTTGCGCCGGAAATACTCGATGGTCTTGGCCAATCCCTCGGCCAAGGGCACCTGCGGTTCCCAGCCCAGGAGTTTTCTGGCTCGAGTGATGTCGGGCCGGCGTTGTTTGGGGTCGTCCTGCGGGAGGGCCTTGAAGCTGATGGGGCTGCGGGAGCCGGTAGCGCGGATGATTTCTTTGGCGAACTCAAGGACGGTCATTTCGGCGGGGTTTCCGATATTGACCGGCAGGTCGTAGGGGCAGTGCATGAGGCTGTAGATGCCGCGGATCAAATCGGAGACGTAGCAGAAGCTGCGGGTCTGGGCGCCCCGGCCGAAGACGGTCAGGGGCTTATGGTTGAGGGCCTGGCTGATGAAGGCAGGCGCCACTCGTCCGTCGTGGAGGCGCATCCGCGGGCCGTAGGTGTTGAAGATGCGGGCGATGCGGGTTTGGACCCGGTGCTCGTTGTGGTAGGCCATGGTGAGGGCCTCGGCGAAGCGCTTGGCCTCGTCATAGCAGCCGCGCGGACCGATGGGGTTGACATTGCCCCAGTAGTCCTCCGTTTGAGGATGCACCAGCGGGTCGCCGTAAATCTCCGAAGTCGAGGCCAGGAGGAATCGGGCGCCTTTGATTTTGGCCAACCCGAGGGCCTTGTGAGTGCCGAGCGAGCCGACTTTGAGGGTCTGGATGGGCAGCTCGAGGTAGTCAACCGGGCTGGCAGGCGAAGCAAAGTGCCAAACGTAATTGACCGGCACATCCAGAAAGATGAACTCCGTCACGTCCTGCTCGATGAACTTGAACATGGGGTTGCCGCCCAGGTGCGAGATGTTGTCCACCGAGCCGGTGACGAAGTTATCGATGCCGATGACCCGGTGTCCGCGCGCCAGCAGCAAGTCAACCAGATGGGAGCCCAGAAAGCCGGCCGCCCCGGTCACCACCGAGGCCGGCGGCTCGGGCGCCCGCTTTTTCGCCGCTTGAGTTGTCCGCGTAGCCATTCAATCTCCTTTCCGGCTTAGGGTTTATTCCAATGAGCGTTCAAGGTGGCACTAATTCGCTTGTCCTTTGGGCCGCTGGCTTCGTTGCTCGCTCGTTGCAGATCGCTGCTGATATGCGCCTCGCTCGCGCCTCGCCAGCGGCCCAAAATCCTGCGCGCCTTAGTGCCATCTTGAACGCTCATTGGAATTACCTCGCGCCGGCTCCTCGGAACACGGCGGGCACTGTCCGGCACAGGATCTTGAGGTCCAGCCAAAGCGACCAGTGGTCTATGTACTCGAGGTCCAGCCTTACCCACTCCCGGAAGTCTTTGAGGTCGTTGCGCCCGCTGACCTGCCACAAACAGGTCATCCCGGGCTTGACGCTGAGCCGGCGCCGGTGGGCCACATCATCGAAACGCTTCACCTCGTCCACCGGCAAGGGCCTGGGGCCGACCAGGCTCATTTCCGCGCGGAGGACGTTGACCAACTGGGGCAGCTCGTCGATGCTGAACCTGCGCAGGAGCTTGCCCAGCTTGGTAATCCTGGGGTCCTTGCTCACCTTGAACACCGGCCCGCTCATTTCGTTCAACGCGGCCAGCTCGTCTTTGAGCTGCTCGGCATTGCTGACCATCGTCCGGAACTTGTACATGGTAAAGGGCCGCCCGTTGAGCCCCGAGCGCTGCTGGCGGAAGAGCACCGGCCCGGGGGAGTCCAAGCGGATGAGCAGCGCCACCCCGACCATGAGTGGCGCCAAGAGCAGCAGGAACAAGCCCGCCAGCACGTAATCCAGCGCCCGCTTGGCCACTCCTTCCCACGAGGCCTCGGGCGCGCTGCGAAACACCAGGACTGGCCGGCCGTTGAAATCGTCCAGGCTTGTGCGCGAGATCTGGGTCTGGAAGAAGTCAGCCACCAGCCACACCTCCACCCCCTCGATCTCGCAGGCCCGGATGACCGCCTCGACCGGCTCGAGATAGGCGCGGCGGGCGCTGACCATGACGCCGTTGACGGAGTGCTGGTGCAGCAACTCGACCAGGCGCGAGACCGGCCCCTGCTCGAGCTCCAACTGCTCCAATATCTCGAGCTCCCCCCCTGCCGCCTGTGCCAACTCCAGGCGCGTGCGCGCCAACTCCTCCCGCACCCCCACCAGGATGAACCGCCGCCGGTGCTGCGCCCGGGCCAGGCGGCTGCGCAGGGCCAGGCGCAGCAGTTCCTCCTTGGCCGCCACCAGCGCAAAGCTCAGGCCCCCGAACCAGACTACCACGCTCCGCGCCATGTCGAGGCGGAGCAAGAACAATCCCACGACCAGGCCCAGGGACAGGAAGACGCAGGTCTTGAGCAGCGGCCAAAGGATGCGCCGCCGCGAAGTGAGGAACGAGCGGTCGTAGAAACTCTGGGCCTCGAGGACCAGCGGCGCTGCCGCAATCAGCAGCACATACAAGACCACATACCGGTCAAAGGGGGTGTTCACCCGGTTGATGTGAAGAAAGTCGCTGACGGCATCGCTCGAGCGCAGGTTGAACGCGAGCCAAAAGCTGAGCGCAAACAGACACGCGTCCATCACCTGGTGGACTTGCATCCGAATGAGTCGGTCGCGGCGAAGCATAGCACTCAAAGCTGAAATTCCGGCACGGCTGCGGCGATAAACTTTTTCATACGCTCGTAGGCGGCCTGTTCCTGGCCGGGGGCGCAGATGGCGAAGGTGGCGATGTAGGCCCAACGTTGAAGGACGCCGGTGCGCAACATATCCCTGGCCATCCACCACATGCGCTGCGAGTGGCTGGCGGTGCGTTCTCCGTCGGCCACGAACCAATAGACGTAGATGACCCGCTGGGCATCCCGCTCATCGGCGGCCTTGGTTTCCCGGGTGGTGATCAGCTTCATCACCGGCAGGTCGTAAGGCCGGGGCCCCGGGATGCGGATCTTTTCCTCGGTGGAAAGGGCCTGGTCAATCCGCAAGCCGGCCCCGGCCAGGCAGATTTGCGGCTTGTGCAGGCTGGTCCGATCCGTTCCCATGAGGACGGCGGTGATTTGAATCCAGAAATCATCCGGCGCACTATAGCGTCTTTGGCCGAAGCTCGTGTCCGGCGGCAGGAAATCGAGCACCAATTTCTCGACGGGCAGCGGTGTGGAGGTGTAATCCAGGACGCGCTCGGGCAACTCGATTTGGAGGCGGATGCTGCCGGGCAAGGGGCGGGTCTTGACCCCGGGCCGGCCGAGCTTTTGGTGGGCGCGCAGGCAGGCCAGCAGGGTGACGGCGCCGGCCATCATGACCAGCACCCCCAGCAGGAGCCTCCACTTTTGCCGGTTCATGTCGTTTGAGCGGCTTGGTTGGGCAGCCGCGGCCGGCATTCCGGGCAATCCACCCGATCAGCCTCAAAAATGGCTTTGGTCTGTTGTTTATCCATAGCTCTGCGCCAATGTTCGAGCGCTCTAATATCAGAACGGCGGGTCCTGCTCAATCAAAAACGCCCGTTTAAGCAGAACCGCTTAATCGGGCCAGCGGAGGAGGCGCCGGTCGCAATGAAAAACCGGAGGAATTCTGTTGCGCGGCCGGAGGCATTTCCCTAAAACAAACCCTTGATGGCCATCATGACAAAGGGCACGGATTCAAGCTCGAGGGGGTCGTTCGACCTTTCGAGATTTCTGGCGGCGCGCACGGAGGCGGTCAACCGGGCGCTGGATCACTTTCTGCCCGCGGCCAAGGTCCGCCCGGCCACGATTCACCGGGCGATGCGCTACTCGTTGTTCGCGGGCGGGAAACGGATGCGCCCGGCATTGTGCCTGGCGGCGGCGGCGGCGTGCGGGGGCAGCGAGGCCGATGCGATGCCGCTGGCCTGCGCGGTGGAATGCATCCACACCTACTCTCTGATCCATGACGACCTGCCCGGCATGGATAATGACGACTACCGCCGAGGCAAGCTGACCAACCACAAGGTCTTTGGCGTAGGCATCGCGGTGCTGGCGGGCGACGCGCTCCTGACGCAGGCCTTCGAGGTGGCCGCCCAATGCCAGAGCCGGCCGCGCTACTCGCACCAGGAGATCATCCTGGAACTTGCCCGCGCCGCCGGCTCCCTCCAATTGGTCGCGGGCCAGGTGGCCGACCTGGAGGCCGAGGGGAAGAGGATTTCCGCCTCGCAACTCCGCTACATCCACGAGCGCAAGACCGCCGCCCTGCTCTGCTGCTCCGTCCGCCTGGGGGGGATGAGCGCCAACTGCACCCCGGCCCAACTCGAGGCCCTGACTGATTTCGGCTACCACGTCGGCCTGGCCTTCCAGGTCATCGATGACATCCTGGACGTGACCCAGACCAGCGAGAAGCTCGGCAAGACAGCCGGCAAAGATTCCCAGGCGCAAAAGGCCACCTACCCGTCCATTGTTGGGCTGGAAAAGTCCCGCAACCTCGCCCGGGACCTGACCCAACGGGCCTTTGCGGCGCTCAAGCCTTTCGGCGGCCAGGCTGCGGCCCTGGAGGCCCTGGCGCAATTCCTCCTCAAACGGGATCGGTGAGCGAGCGGGAAATCCATGAACAGGGGGAAGATGAAGAAGCGATTCCCTGGGGCTGCCCCTGACGCAAGCGACAGCTTCTTGCGCTTGGTTGATGGCTGCCTTTTTGAGAGGATTTCCAGATGCTGAAGCTCAACAAAATCTCGTTGGAGGGATACAAATCCATCCGGGAGTGCCGCGACCTTAGGCTTGAGAAACTCAACGTTCTCATCGGCGCCAACGGCTCGGGCAAGTCGAATTTCTTGTCGTTCTTCAAGCTGCTGAATTTCACGATGAGCGGGGCTCTGCAGGAATTCATTGGGCGGGGCGGCGGGTCCAATTCCTTGCTGCATCTCGGAGCCAGGACCACTCCCCACATTTCGGCGGCCCTGGAAATGGACTCCGACACAGGGACAAATATCTACCGACTGAGGCTAGCAGACGCGCCACCTGACGCATTGATATTCACAGAGGAGTCCATCCTTTACTGCCCGGCGGGGGTCAGCACGCCCCGCAACCCGACGTATCTCGGCGCCGGCCACCGTGAATCAGCCCTGCTCTTGCCGGCGCAAGCCCAAAACCTAACCGCCAAGTTCATGCGGAACACCCTCCCTCGGTTCCGGTTCTACCAGTTTCACGACACCTCGGACCAGTCTCACCTCCGCAGGCGAAGCGACCTGGAAGACAACCGATACCTCTATGCCGATGGCGGCAACGTGTCCGCCTGCCTCCGTATGCTCCGTG
>Ga0187868_1003144_pt1 | contig 10423 bp, 7 predicted proteins | sample June2016WEW_13_4_FD_133014 | JGI IMG/M metagenome (GOLD analysis project Ga0187868, IMG submission 133014) | Peatland microbial communities from SPRUCE experiment site at the Marcell Experimental Forest, Minnesota, USA - June2016WEW_13_40 | ecosystem: Environmental > Terrestrial > Soil > Wetlands... | reverse complement strand
GCGCGCCCCGCAGGCACGAAGCTCCCCATCTGGGCCATCAAGGCGATCAGTGCGGCTTGGCGCAGGTAGGTTGACTTGCCCCCCATGTTCGGCCCCGTGACGATCAGGATCAGGTCGCTACTGGCGTTCATGTAGAGATCGTTGGGAACGAACTTGCCGGACTGGCCTTCTTCGCTGAGGCGCTCGATCACGGGGTGGCGTCCGCGCTGGATGACCAGTTCGCCGTTGTCGGAAAACTCCGGCCGGCGGTATTGGCGCTCGGCGGCGAGGTGCGCGAAGCACGCCAGAACATCCAACTCTGCCAGCACCGCCGCCGTCTGGCGGATGCGGCGCGCTTCGGCGGCCACCTGGCGCCGGATGGCTACAAAAAGATCTCGCTCGAGGGTTTGGCTTCTTTCCTCGGCATCCAGGATTTTCGCTTCCAATTCTTTCAGCTCCGGGGTTGTGAACCGTTCGGCATTCACCAACGTCTGCTTGCGTTCATAATCCGCAGGAGCGAGATGGAGATTGGCTTTCGAGACTTCGATGTAATAGCCGAAAATGCTGTTAAACCGGACCTTCAGTGAGGTGATGCCGGTGCGCTCTCGCTCGCGAGATTCGATCAGGGCCACCAGCCGTTTACTGTTCTGGCTCAGGCCGCGCAGCTCGTCGAGTTCGGCGCTGTAGCCCGGCCGGATCAACCCGCCCTCGCTCAGGAGCACAGGCGGCTCGGGATGAATCGCTTTCTCGAGCAAGTCTCGCACATCCCCCAGCTCGTCCAAATGTTCCCCAAGGTCCTTGAGGCGCGCCGCCTGAAAATGGTTGAGGTAAGTGTGGAGGAGCGGGAGCGCTTGGAACGACTGCTTCAATGCCAGCAGGTCGCGGGCATGAGCAGTTTCGAGCGTCACCTTGCTCAGCAGGCGCTCGAGGTCCTGCACGCCGCCCATTGCCCGACGAAGTTCTTCCCGCTCGAGGGTGGATTTCAGGAACTCCTCGACCACCTCCAGCCGCGCCTCGAGCTCGAGACGGTCAAGAGATGGGCGGAGCATCCAGGCCTTCAACTTGCGCGCCCCCAGCGCGGTCACACACTCGTCCAGTATTCCCAAGAGAGTGGCAGCGCGTGATTCCCCGAAGGCGGGTTCGAGTAGCTCCAGGTTGCGCAGCGTGGCGGGATCGAGGATGAGAGAGTCCTGTTGCTGGTAGAAGCGGATTCCGTCCAGATGCGAAAGCGACCCTCGCTGCGTCTCCCGCACGTAGTGAAGAACGGCCCCGGCGGCCGCCACGGCCAGCGCATGACCTTCCAGGCCGTAGCCCGCCAGCGTCGCCACCCGGAAATGATCTCGCAACAGGCGGGCGCCATATTCCTCGGCGAATACCCAGTCGTCCAGAGGCGTTTGGGTGATGGGAGCAAGGGGGTTGGAGCGCGAGTCCGCCGGGCTGGTCGGGCGCGACGCGACCAGAAGCTCGCTGGGCCGCATGCGGTCCAGTTCCTCTTGCAGGCGCACCGAAGCCTCCGGGCCGGAAAACTCCGTAGCGCGAAAGTCGCCGGTGGAGAGATCCACGAAGGCTACGCCGGCATTGCCGTCCCTTTCCGCCACCGCCGCCAGGTAATTGTTGTCGCGCGGCTCGAGGATCTGCGAGTCAATCGCCGTTCCGGGCGTCACCACCCTGGTGACTTCGCGCTTCACTAGTTTCTTGGCGAAACGCGGATCTTCCACCTGGTCACAGATGGCCACACGATAGCCGCGCCGGATGAGCTTGGCGATGTAACCCTCGGCAGCATGGTAGGGAACACCACACATCGGGATGGCCACGCCTTTCTCCTTGTTGCGGGAGGTGAGCGTGATTTGCAGTTCTTTCGAGGCCACCACCGCGTCCTCGAAGAAGAGTTCGTAGAAGTCTCCCAGGCGAAACAGCAGAAGCGCGTTAGGATGGCGCCCCTTGATGGCACTGTACTGCCGCATCAAGGGGGTGGAAAATTCACTCATGGGCGCACTCAACTTCTCCAACCATTATAGCTTCACTGAGGGGCAACGTTTCAATATTGCTCTTATACGGGTTGTTCGTCATTCGTAGAAGAAAAGGGCACCGCCTGTCATTCTGAGCGAAGCGAAGAATCCCCGCATTTGAAAGCTCAACCAGTGCGAAAAAATGCCGGGATTCTTCGCTTCGCTCAGAATGACAGACAATGGGGTTATGCTCTACGAATGACGGGCATTCCGTATTAAGTCCAGCCACGGCGGACCAGCTTTCCGCCCTCCAATTGCACCGCCTTCACTGCCTACTGCTTTCTGCTTACTGCCTACTGCTTTCTGCCTACTGGTACTTTAGTAGCCTTGAGTTGGCCTGAGAACAGCGCTACAAATAAAGTGTTTTATGCGAGTTTCTTCAGGAACTCGAGGTGACGCAAGAGGAGGTCAGACTTATGTCGCCGGCCGGTTCCACTCCGACACCCAGGAGCTCATTGGTCTGCGACATTCAACCTTGTTTGGAACACATTATTTGACTTGGAGGTAACTTTGAACTGTCTTCGTTTGGGGATCCGGTTTCCCGTGGAATTTCCAGTAAAGGTACAATGGAGCGCTCGGCCGGGGAAAGTACATCGGATGCAAGGTGAGATTATAACCATGAGCGGGAACGGGGTGTTCATGCGGCTGCCCTCTCAGCTACGGCCGAACACGAGAATTACCTTAACGGTGAGTCTACCCACCGAGATTACAAGAATTCCGCTCAAGCTCTTCTGCCAGGCCCGAGTGGTAGGCCAGAGGGAGGCCAAAACATATCCCTTCGGCATAGGCGCGATCATCGACGATTATCAAATCCGACCGGCACGCCGGCATGAGTGACCTCAACGCCACTTGACACTATCCGCTAGAAAATGGTCCTGAGGCCTGCTCCTGTCCGGCTTCAATCAGTGGTATATCGAGCTTTTGGTGGATGGCATACAACACCAGTTCCAAGCGGTCCGAAACCCCGACCTTATCGAAGATAGCACGTAGGTGGTTCTTCACCGTCTGCTCCGCTATCGACAGGCAGCGGGCAATTTCGCGATTGGGGAACCCTTGCATCAGGCAGCCGATAACAGCCTTCTCGCGCCGCGTTAGTGTGTCGGCAGGTCGCACGGGGAGCTTCTGGGGAGGCTCTGCTGTCTTAACCATCTCGACCCTCGTCGCCCTAACCATTCCCGTCTTGTGTTTCATCGCCTCCCTGATACACTTCACGAACTGGGATAGCGCTGCTGATCTCGCGATTACACCTGCGGCTCCGGCCTCCATGTAACGGGAGGCCATATCCCCCTTGAGGGCCGGAGTGGTGATAACAAGCTTGCTGTGGGGCGAGACCCGCCGTATTTGTTCCATAAAGTTATCGCGAGGTTCTGCTGCAATCTCCGCCTGAACCATTAACACGTGCGGTCTAAACCGTTCTGCCAAGGTAACAACCTGTTCACTGGTTGCAGCTTGAGCTACCACACGCAGGTCGTCCTCGAGTGAGAAGAGTTGCCTTACTCCCAGGCGAAAAACCTCTTCCCGGTCTGCTAACAGAATCCGGATTCCCTTTGGCTTGTGCGCTTTTTTCATCAGCGGAAAGGGGCAACGTACCCCATGTGCCCGCAGGCGCTGTCCTGGCTGGTCAGGTTTTCGCAGCTTTTAGCCGCGAGGGTCGGAGCTGGAAATCTTCAATGATCGCGCCGATCCCCTGATTCTTGCCCATGCGGCTCTTGCGAACCACACGCCCCAGACAAGAAAGCTCCACGGGAACCTTGGTTAACTCGACGGGCAAATTGATCGTGACGTTAATTGTTGTGCCGAGAGGTAGGGGGTTGGGCATCACTACGAGCAACCCACTGGAACTCATATCTCCAGTTTTCACTTGCGCTCGACCAACACTTCCCCTCCGGGCTTTCCACCGGACTTTCGCCGGCAGCGTTAGCGGATAACGTTTGCCCTGACGACGCTCAAGCATAACTTAAAGTCCATGTGATCTTAGCACAGAGCTGGCGCGTTTCCAAGTGCCCAAACATCAAAGTTTTCGCCCTTTTGACTGTCGACTGTGGACTGTTAGCTGATCTGCCTGATCTCCACCCGGAAAATGTGTTCCCCCAGGAAAAACTCATCGCCGTCCTGGAGCTCAACTTCTTTTCGTATCCGGTGAAAGACGCCATTGCGACTCCTCAAGTCCTGGAGGATGAAGCGTCCCGGTTGCGCCACGATGCGGGCGTGGGTCCCAGACATGAAAGGATCGTCCTTAAACACCAAATGGGCGTTAGTCCGTCCCAAAGTGGTTTCAGGCTTTTCCAATCTGAACTCTTCAATGATCTCACCCGTCAGCCGGATGTGTTCGAGCTTGGCCGTGATGGGCCCCCGCTGCAGTTTCGGTGCTCCAGCCCATGCCACTGTAGCTTGCACGGCATTGGCGTTCCCCGCTTCGTCCAGGCTTTCGGTGGTGAATCGAAAGAGATCCCGTCCCAACAGAAAGATATCCCCGGGGATAAGTTCCGCATCCTGTCGCTGCTTGATAAATGTCCCGTTCGGGCTGTTGAGATCCTCCAAAAACAACTTGCCTTCGCGAATCGATAGGAAAGCATGGCGGTCTGAAAGTGAGGAATCGTCAGGATAATTGACTTCACAGTTGGCGCGTCCGAAGGAAACTTTTCCCACTACTTGCAGGGGATTCCCCCAGGAGCCATCCTGCTTTTTCTCCGTGATTTTCGCCTCAATACTCGGTGCGCGAAATCCGCCAAAGACCATGGTCCCTTCCGGCGCGGCGGCAGGCATCGAGGAATCTACCCTTGGCGCGACGGGCGGTGGAGTTGGTGGTGCAGGTCTCGGTGGGGCTTGGGCCCTTGTTGGGGAAGGGGCAACCTCAGATGGACCGGCGGGTCTTGCTATGGGGGGGCTGATTCCCGGCGGCTGAGATCGGGCGACGGGCGGAATTGGCGCCGGGGCTGCAAGCTTTTGGGGTGGGGGTTGCTGTGGCGCCCAAGGCGGACCAGCCAACGCAGGAGATAGCCGAGAGACACCCGGCGCCGCAACTTGTGGCGCGATCCTGGGGGGAATTGGCGGAGCCACCGGCTGGGGCGCAACGGGCCGTGGGGGCTGTTGCTGAAGGGTCGCTTGGGGCGTAGCCGGAAGCGGTGTGCCGCAGAAACCGCAGAACTTGCTGCCTGCCGGAAACGCCTTATGACATTTCGGACACTCCAGTGACATGGACTGTGGAACAGTCAGCGGAGAGACGGGAGGAGTCACCGCAGCCTGCAGGGGCTTCCCGCACCGGGCGCACGTTGCCGCGCTCGCGGGGTTCCCACTCCCGCACGTCCGGCATTGGATATAGTGTATCGTTCCTTCTTTGTTTGTTTCGGCAGACATATTAAGTGCTCAGGGCGACCGAAGCTAGTCACCAGTGATTTCCAGCCACACCGGATTAGTATAGCAGCGAAACTCTTCTCCCGTGGCGCTTCGTGTTCGAGCCTCCAGGCGGATGTAGTCCCAGACAGCCCTATTCTTTCCCAAGAAAGGCCGCAGGTCAACAGGGATTAAACCCCCGCTCGCCATCTGTCTTGAAGCCGGCACGGGGATTTCTTGAGGTTGCGATTCACCCTCTTGCGACCCCACGATCAATCGAATGGATTCGAGGGATCCAAATTCCGCGCTACTGACCCAGGCAAGCTGTAAGGGTGGAAGATGGCCGAGGGAAACCGCGAGGGAATCACCTATGCCAACATCTCCAGAATCGCCCAAGCTGCCATGGGAATTGCGCTCGAAGCCCGCGATGAGCAGGGGACCGTTGCTCAGGACGGTGTGGCCTGATTGGAGCGCCCGGAGGATGTTCTCTCCTTTTGGTCCCATACCCTCGGGGGCATAGACAACTGTCGAAATCTTCCCCAAAGCATTATCCTCGGCGTAACCGGAAAGGCCGCGGGAAGGTTTGCCCAGGAAGTCCACTACGTCCAGCGTGGCCTCGTAATTGAAGTCCCCGTGAGCGTCCGAGCCAGCGGCCAGGAAAACCTTGAAACCTGGAGCGTGCATGGAATCGCCAAGCGCTTCGAGGCCCCGCTGAAGCAGAGGACGCCACCCCAGCTCGATGCCCTTCTCCAAGCGCGCATACTGGTTTGCCTGGCTGTCCGGTTGGAAGCAGGCTTTGGGGTCCGCATCGCGGTGGAGGCAATAGGGGTCGCGAGCGTCGTCGGCCGTGGCCATGGTGGCACGGTTCCATGCTTCCAGCCCCACCAGTCCGGCTTGAAGTTGCTTGCCCTCCGGCGCCAGAAAATCGGCATCCAAATCCCAACTCCCACCGCGCATCAGGGGACTGATGGGATCGAAAGGATGGGCTGCATAAGCGAAGCCACCCGCGGCCGCGACGCGCGACAAGGCCTCCTTTAAGGGCAGCGCGGCTGAGGCCACGGACCCGTCCCCACTCAAGATGACGTCTTCCTGGGGATTCGAGGGATTGGGAAACCCCTTTTCGGGGTTGTCTGGTGAGGGCATGGCGAGCATGTGCACGGTGGTGAGAAGTGTCTGTTTGCTGGAAGCCGTTGTGATCTCTTCGCCGCGGATGAGCATGAGGCGCCCGTCACGATATTTCTGAACTTCCTGTAACTCCTGGGCATACCGTTCTACGCTGAGGTCAGTGGAGTGGTCAGTAAGAATGAGCCAATCAAAACCGGCGTGAAGCGCTGTTTGCTTGGTCACCGACAGGGGGTATCCACGTTCCGCAGGATTGTCGGTATAGGCGCAGTGGTAGTGCACATCGCCCCGGTACCAACCGGGGAGGCTGGGCAAGGGGGGCGCATTCAAATCCACGCGGAGATAGAAATCCTGAGTGGGCCATCCTTCCAAACGAAAGGAGACCCAGAGGTCAACGGCATGAAACGGACCACCAATGAAGTGTTGCCTCAAGTAGGTGTCGATAGACTCACGAGGCACTTCGAGTGTCTTCTCCATCCGGTCTGTGATGGTCAGGGGTTGGCCGTTGCTCCGAGCATCAAACGAGAAATCCTTGCTTTCGCCCAGGGGCAGGGGGTCGGCGACGAATTGGCGCCTCGTCCCGGCGGGTTTCACAAACAAGTTTAGCCCCAGCAGCTTCAGGGGTTCCCGCGTTATGTATGGCGACAGGCCGGTGCCCGTCGTATGGGCAGTCTTTTCGACTCCGTTAATGATTTCGAGATAGAGAGGGAGGCAGGGATCATTGGAGTTGCGCAGGACCCGCGGAGCGTCCGCCCGGAAGAATACCCCGGCTTTTGAAACTTTCTCTTCGAGTTGGGATACCATCTCCTGCTGCGACCAAGCGGGAGTGGAGCCCCCGACGACGAAGATTGTGATCACTGTCATTCCGATCCCGCAGTCGCGGGAGAGGAATCTCGCTCTGCAAATTGTGATCGCTGTCCTTCCAATCCATCGGCTGACGGACAGGAATCTGGCTCTGGAAACAAAGCGAGATTCCTCTCCCGCGACTGCGGGCTCGGAATGACAGGCTGGCGGGTTTTTCCGCACGGTGCCTCGACTTTCGACACTCGACTTTCGACTCTTGACTTTCGACTCTCGACTACTGCTGAGGCTCATGGGAGGAGTTTACGGGCCGCCTGAATAGCGACACACTGATTCGCGCCGCTGGCAATAGCCAGAACTTTTCCCTCTTTAGTCAACAGGGGTGCCCCGGATTCTCCAGGATTCACCAAGCGTTCCAAGGTCACCGTGGCGTTTTCAGTGGTGGCTTGAAGATATTCCGCCCGGGGGTCAGCCTGAGACTGGTTAAGCCCGAATGGAAACCCGAACAGGGCTTTCTTGGTGGCTTCGCCGGTCTCGGCAGCGGAGTCCGCGAAGGCCAGCGGCTTAAGATTCGCACCTGCCAATTGCAGCAAGGCAAGGTCGCTCTCTCCTTCAGCCTCCAAGTCAAGGGAAGCGCGCTCACCGGAGTCGGGGTCCTGATAATCCTTCTTCTGCATCCGGTCGGGAGCAGTCTTCAGGAGTTTCAGCGTCGCTTTTTCGCTGCTGGCCGCCATCTGAAAATCCAACCCACCGTCCGGCGACTTTATGCGGGCCCCCGCCGGCCATGCGTAAAGACGGTAGCTCTGGCGGTCTAACTCGAGATGGTAGTGAGCAATCAAGAAGGCAATTTGCGGATCAAATTTCCACGGCTGCACCACGCGCTTGGCGGTGAGCAGTTTTCCTTCCGCGCTGACCACAAAGCCGGTTCCGGATTGGCTGAACTTTTCTTTGGCCTGGGTCTTGGGATCTACCAGGGCGTACTCGCAGTACAAGAGATAGAGGGCAGGCCGAGCGGCTGCCGAGAGGGTCTGATCCTCGGCGAGCTTGGCCAAGTGGTCTCGGGCAAGAGCGAGTGCTGCTGGGGAGGAAGGGTCGGAGAGCGTATCCAGAATTTTGCCCGCCGCCATCTGGAGGAAGAAGTTCCCCGAGAACAGGTTCAGGGGAACCTGTTGGTTCATGGCCATGGGGATGACCAACTGCTTAGTCCTCATCGCCAGCTTCTCGACCCCGGTCAATTTGACTTCGATGAAATTCTCCCCTGTAATCCGGATCGCATCCTTCTGCAGGATTTCCAAAACCGGCTTGAGAGAGTCTAATTCCGCGAACACGACGGAGCACTTCAAGGGAGCCGCTAGGTCCACAACCTCCTTTTTTGAAAGCTGGAACTCCTGCTCGAACGTCTCGATGTGGACCGGCACGGCGTTGACTCGAACGTCCTGAAAGTAAATGCGCTGAATAGTGGCGGCACGATCCACGGGCTTGATGCTCAAATAGAGATTCAACACCAGTCGCTCGAGGTTGATTTCCTGGTAGGTAATATTCTTGTAGATCACGAGCTTTTCCGGGGCCAGGTTGGGGTTTTTTTCCAGGTCCAAGTGATAGACCTTCACTCCGCGAAGTTCAGCGGGGAGTTGACCGGCAGGAGTGTCTTTCTGAAAACCGCACGCAGGATGAGTACCGGGGTGTACGCCCAATGAAGTGAGCAGGAGCAAGAGAGGTAAGCGGCGTGATTTCATAATCGTCAATGAGCCACGGTCACGAGGGCATGTTGGTGGGATACACTAAGGTGCTGTGGCATCACATCGTTGGAATCGGCGCGTCCGATGCTCACCGTTGACCCGCTGATTTCGAAGATCTGAGTCTGGTTCGAAGGGTCGCTTATAACGAATCGAGCCATGAGGCGCGGCCGAACTATTCCAGACGAACCACATCGGAGAACTCAGGCTTTACGCCGGGGTTCACCTCAACGATCTGTGCCCGGGAGGTCCCGGCATCGATCACTTGGATTATCTCAATGACCCCCACTCGCGTGTTGGGGTCAGAAGCTTTATACAGCGCCAAGCGAGAGCCTTGATGGATTCCCTGTGACGAGCCCATGTCCAGCGTCACGTTGTTACCGTCAACAGCGGTCACGTAACCCTGAAGCACCGGTTGCTTTGTGGGCTCGGTGGGTACGGTGCCCGGCTGGACACCAGTCAAACTGGCAATGGCGGCCTTCGTGTCTTTCCGCAACTGGGTGATGGCAGTCTTCAAGGTGCTGAAGTTTTCCTCGCTCCCCAACTGCATCGATCTCACCATCTGATCCAACTCCTTAAGTGATCGCTGCTGGCTGTCGATGACCGCTTGAAATCGCGCCTGGTTCTGCCGCAACTCCTGAAGTTGCGCGTTGAGAGTCTGCAACTGAGTGGTGAGCGCCTGGACCTGGTCCTGAATCACCTTGAACTGGTCATTCAGGTATTTCTGTTCATCTTCCTTGAACTTGGGCCACGCGCTTGTAACTACCAATAATATGAAGAACAAAGCGAGCATCATGCGCCGCATCATGCTGGACCTCCGAAATAACTCTGCTAGGTCAAAGTGGACGCCAGTTCTGCTAACGAGGCATGGCGACATCCACCTCGACAGGTTCGCCGGCCTTCACTTCAATCACCCGTTGTTGCGGCCTGTAGCCCGAAAGAGAAATGACCAAGGTGTGCCGCCCGGCGGGGAGACTAAACGAGGCGGGAGTTTGACTCGGAATCCGATTGCCGTCCGCCGTTACCGTGGCGTCCGGAGGGATTGTTTTCACGTTAACAACCCCCGTCGCCGCCTCAGATCCCACACTCATGGTGACCGTGACAAGCTTCACCTGCCCACTTGTTACCGTGACAGTGCCTTCATAAGGCTTCCACCCCGAACGGGTGACTGATAAGCTGTGGCTTCCTGCGTCGACGGCGGCCCGCACCGGGCTGAGCCCTCTCGACTTCCCATCAATGAACACCTCTAAGCCGGGCGGCTTGGTCACGACTTCGACTTCTCCGCTCCCCACCGAAAGGTGGGCGTTGAGGCTTCTGGTCTTCCCGCCCTCGATGGTTACGGACTGCTGGTAATCATCGTACCCCTCTTTCGAAACCACCACTTGGTGAGTACCGGCGGCAAGACCAATCGTGGACGAGTAGGGGGTGATCCAATTAGGTTCG
>Ga0187868_1003135_pt1 | contig 10441 bp, 10 predicted proteins | sample June2016WEW_13_4_FD_133014 | JGI IMG/M metagenome (GOLD analysis project Ga0187868, IMG submission 133014) | Peatland microbial communities from SPRUCE experiment site at the Marcell Experimental Forest, Minnesota, USA - June2016WEW_13_40 | ecosystem: Environmental > Terrestrial > Soil >... | reverse complement strand
GGTCCATCTTCACTTAATCAGCCCCATCCGCCCCACTCGCGGGCACATCGAGACTTCACCGTCTCGCGACTTATACCCGATGCCTTCGCTGTGCCTAGTCGCATAGGCCGAGTCGACCGACGACTGGTTCTGAGCTTTCATTGATGCGCTCTCGCAGCATGTCGTCCTCAATGACCACAGGGAACTCTTCGGCTGCCTATACCCAGCGCTTCACCGAAAACGCTGGCCTTCAACTCCAGTTAACAGTTTCGGCGTTCCCTTCGCCCTCACACTCCGATTCTAGTGAGGGTGATTGTTTTCGAGGCTTAACTACGGTTCGCTTGCGCTACGACCTGCGGCTTTGCTTGCCCTCCTGTCGGAGCTGACCAGATTCGCATCCAGCCAACAAGGACGTTTACTTCCGGGCTTCCGATGGTTTGGTCACCCTCGCCATCGCCGGATATCACTACAGCGCCAACTGGGAAATTGCGCTGGCGGGACTTTCACCCGCTAGAACATCAACTAGCTTCACTGCACTAACCGGCCAATCATGATGCCCGCTTCGAGCCAACTTCAGCAGAATGTGACGTTTGCAGGTGCGTGCACAGATTGGACCGGTTATGGCGGAATTAACCGGCCAACCCGCCGATTTTCAATCACTTAGAGGTGCGGCTAGGGTTGGCCGGTTAATTTTACCAGCACGTGAATGTGGTCGCTTGCTACCTTCCCCGACAGGATCGTAATCTCATGCTCCATGGCAATCTGCCGGGTCAGGTCGCGCACACGAAGCGCCACCTGTCCCGTCAGCACCTTCTTCCGATATTTCGCAATCCACACCAAGTGGACCTTCAAATCGTGCTTCGTGTGCGCGCCCAGTTGGTATCGTTTCACGCGACCACATTACACGACCCTATTCTTCGCCTGCAAGGCGAGGGGTTTCCACCATCCCCGAGGGAGACACTAAGCGCCGCGAAAGCCTGACCGCAAAAGAGACTTTGGCACCTTCCACTGGGACCGGTTGTTTGAGTTGCTGAGCCTGCTGGAGATAACGATAGGCTTTGCGCTAGGGGAGGTACCAGCCCCGTGCCAAGCGTTCGGTGGCCCCGGCCCGTCGCGGCTCAGTCATGACCCGATGATCTGCCAAGCCCTTCCCAAGCTCTTCTTTGAAACGCTCGGGTTGCCCCGACTCGCCGCCGGTTCATGGCTTCACCCGCCGACACGCTGTATACGGACCCGTATGTACGGTGATGTGGGAGGGGAGGGTGGGCAACCACTCCCCCTATCCCGATCCAGCCTGTTTAGCCTCCGACAGCAAAGGTGGGTTTCCTAGATTAGGCAAATTAAGCTTGACAGTGTCATGAGCACATGTTAGAGAAAAAAGAATCAAGCGCTTTACTAAAGCGTGCCATTCCAGGGTGACGTCGTACCCCGTGTCTGCTTTCCACCGAACCTGCTGGCTTGTCTGTCACGGAACGCAGGAAGGAATTGCTGGACAAGGAACAGAAAGGAACAGAATTGATGCGCCGAAAGGTTCTCCTCTCTGTCTTGCGGGGATTCTTTGTTCTCATCACCGCCGCGCGTCTCACACTCGCTCAGCAGCAGAAACTGCCGACCGACCGCTGGACGTGGCTTGAACTTTACTGGGTGGACCACGACCATATTCCGGAGTCTGTTTCCACTTATCTGGACAGGGTGTATCCGCTTTTCAAGAACGCCTCGGGCTGGCATGGGGTGATCGTTAACCTTTGCTGGGTCGTTGACTACATCGCCCTATGGCAGGGAGACCTCGATCAGCGGATCCCACTCTACGACATGGACGTAGCCGGCGAATGGGAAAGCCTTACCCCGAATTTTCAACGCCGGCCTCCCTCGACTGATCGAATGAAATATGCCCCTTGGACGTACCGCGATCTGAAGCGCCTTGGGGATGAATTCCGCAGGCAGGCCGCGGACCGTTATGGCCTCAAGGATTTCAAGTTCACCACCACACTTCTCGGGTACGACGACCATTACCTTACTCCTCGACCTAACTGGCGGACCGAACATTCTGAGATTTACATTCACGATTCGAATCTGCCTTTGAATCTGCCACCGCATCCGCTTGCGCCTCTTTGGAAGTCGGCTTCGTCCCAATGGCATTGGTTGCACAGTCTTATTCCGGGCGCTCCTCTAAGAGCGGACCATCACAAATATGCAGCGTTCCCGGATGGCATCCCCGGCGGGACTCCGTTTTACCGCTTCTTTGCGCGCCAATGGGGAAGCCTGTCGAAGGCGGCGGGCCTTGACGACTTGGTGTTTGAGGATGACATGTTTGGCCCCCCCATGTACACCAACTTCGGCCCCTGGGGCGAACGTGGTTCATCGGATCCTGAAGCGATGGAACACTGGCATCAGGATTGTGCCAGCTTGGTCCGTGAGCTGAAACAATCCAACCCGAAGGCGCTCGTCGTCGGATATTCTTCGGGCGTAGGAGGTGTGGCGGATTGGCGGCTGGGCGGCACGGATCTGGAAAGGATTGCCCAGGAAGGATGCCTGGATGCCTGGCTTGATCAGACCTGGGGCGGCGCTTGGAATGAGTACTGGGATAGTCACCGACAGGGCTATACTTTTCAGCTTGCCTTTGTACTTACGCACGCAGCGCAACTTGCAAATAGCAATGTGCGTCACTATGTGCTTGCCGGCCCCACGGATGGCTACGAACCCTGGGATGAACTGCACACGGTTCCTGAAAAGCACCAATGGGAGATCTGGGCCTACACGCACGCAGCGGTCAAAACACCGATCGGGTTAAGAATTCCAAGGGGTATTGTCCTTGAGTTTCCGACGCGGGGGAAGAGGCTTTGGACAGAGGAAGACGTCGATTTCCTTGCGAAGAATGTAGACACGGCGACAGCGGACGCACTTCGGATGAAGAGCGTCCGCGGACCCACCCTGGTCTACAACCGCCCTTACCTCGATTGGCTGCAGCACCAGCACCCGGACTGGCTGGTGAAGGAATTCATAGATGACTACGCTGGGATGCTCATGAAGTGGCAGGTGCCAATTCTTTCCGTCACCCGCATCGAATGGCTGCCCAAGGTGCAGTCAGATCTGTTCGTATTTCAGACCCCCGCTCATCTGAATTCGGAAACTGCAAACGCCATCCTGAGACTCTATCGTTCTGGAGAGCCCATTGCGATCATGAGTGACCCAGAGTGGGGAATCGACAAGAGTCTTGCAGAGATCCTTAACCCACCATGCAAGACGGTCAGCCAGGACAGAGCGCTGATGGGTGCATGGCTGAAGACCCGCAGCCGGGAAGTTACGGCCGGGCTTTCTCCGAGCTTCGAATTCTGGCAAGGGTCATACGAGCAGATCGCTGCCCCCAAAGGGAAAATAGTTTATAAAGCTGGCTCATGCCCGGATTTGATTCTGGACGACGGTGAAGGAAAACACTGGTTATTTTGGAACCCGCCCTATTTCTCTCCCAATGAGTATAATGATGGCGAAAACACAATGGATAGGCTCATCGCCAGCCCGGAGCCTTACGCCCTGGCTGCCCGCAGCTTTCTCAAACTGCTGAGCGACACGGGGCGGTCCCCCTTCGATCCCAGCCATCCTGTCATTTTGCCGCTGGCAGTACACTACTGGAAAGGCCCCGCAGGAGAGCTGGAGTTCCTCGTAGGCAATCTCGAGCGCGCTATGCCGGGAGATTCTGAAATCCCGAAGACGCTGAATTTGACCTTACCAAGAGACTGGGTGCAATCGACGGGAAAGCAATTGAATGTAACCGAACTCACCGGCGATCAGGTGCTCAGTGCTGGTCGGGGAGCAGGAGGGGGTTGGGAGGTTCAGTTGCCTGTCGGGCCAAACGGGTCAAACGTATGGGTGTTTTACGGAAAGTGATTCTCGCCCGTCTGCCAAGGCTGAAGAACACTTTGAATTCGAGCGTAGAACCGTTAAGGAGGACAATTCCATGCCTTCCAGGAAAAGGCTGCCTAACAACAAGATGACCTCAAGAAGGAGCTTCTTGAAAAGAACTGGGATCATGACTTTGGGCGCGGCGAGTTCAGCATTCATCGTCCCTAGTTCCGGCCAGTTTGCAGGTACTTTGGGGCAGACAGAGCCAATAACGACGCAGTTTACTCCCCTTTATTGCTTTGATTTCGGCGATGATTATAAACTCGTACCACCCGGTTTCCAGCCACTCTCGGCTTTGTATAGGAATCCAAGATACCTCTGGGTCAGTCCCGTCCGTGACCGGGACCGAATTGCAGATACAGACCCGCTGCTAGGGAACTGGCTGGAGGGACCGCAAGGAGAGTTTTGGGTAGGTCTGGATAACGGGGATTACAGTGTCACGCTGATTATGAGGGACATCGAGGAGGGGCACGGGCCATTCACGATCTATTTACAAGGGCAGGCTGTAAAATCCGGCCTTCGCGTTGCCCCCGGGGAGGTGTTACGTCTCTCGTTTGCGGCCAAGGTCGAGGACAATAAATTGCGCCTTCGCTTCGAGGCAGCGCCCGGGGAAACCTTCTTGTTAAATGGCCTCATCATTGAGGGGCCTCCTGGAAAAGCGGCCCGTCGGATGTTCAAGAATGCGCCGGCGGACCATCTCCCTACGGTTGAGGAAGTGTTGCGGGAAGGGTCCGTGGACACCCGCGCCACCCTTCGCCGTTACTGCGAGTGGCTCCTGGCACAGCGTTCACCTGATGGTTTCCTAGGAGACCGGGGAAACGACGGCATTGGGAGTCCTGTTGAAGAGGAGTGGTACACCATGGCATATCCAGTTCGTACGCTGCTAGCAGGATACGAGATATTGTCAGAAAAGAAATATCTGGATGCTGCGGTAGGGATTCTGGACAAATTCGTCGGCGAGCAACTGCCAAACGGCGCATGGACCACAGCGGTTCGAAACAAACCGACCAAGGGACTTTCCAAAAATGACGTGGACGAAATTGTACAAGAACATGATTTGCCTATGTCCGACATCGGGTGCCCAGTTACAGCCCTGGCGATAGCCTGTCACTATGTTCCCCACCCACGGAAGAGCATCTACCTGGCTTCCCTCCGTCACTTTTGCGACGATTGGGCACCTCAGTGGCAATTGCCTTCGGGCGGATTTACTGACGGCATGTATAATGGTGTCCCGCAGACACGAATCTATGGCACGGCCACATCAACAGAAGCGGCAGCCTTTGCCGCCCACTATTCGGTGACCAAAGAAACCAAGTATCTAAGAACGGCTCAACGAGCGGTGGAATTGTTGCTGGACAACTGGACGCCTGATGGGCAGTCTTTCACTTATCCGTGGCCTGGGCGCCGCGGAGGAAAGAAGTATCTCCAGCGTGTCACCCAATTTGCATACCTTTTTTATGATTTTGAGGGAATCCTGATGACGTATCACCAGTCGCAAGACCCGGAATTTCGAACGAAGGTGGAAAGAATTTGCAAGTGGTACCTCAAGGGTGAAAGAGGCTTGCTTGCGACTATGGGAAATACTCCCTGGATGCCACTGCAAGATTGCTGGGATAATTCCAAGACGGCAGGCATGCCCCTGGTATTTCTCGACTACCAGAGAATGGAAACAGACCCGGCGATAGACCGCACGGTGGGTTTGGCGAAGAGGTTTCTTTGCACGCCAAAGTTTGCCGAAAGGATCGGGGTGATGGTTGATGACCCTGACTTACCCTGGGGAGGCCACAGCTTGCAATCCTGGGCGGGCCTTGCCGTGGCTGCCACCGGGTTTGCTGGGTTGAGTGTGGCAGAAATGATCCGACCGGGAGTGATTTATCTAACGAAGAACAACGATTGACTGTCAGCAGTTGGGGTGTCGGACGCACTTTCCCCAGAGGTAGGGCAATTTCTTTCTGGTGTTTATAGGTCAAGAGGCGTTTTGTGTGTAAACGGTGGACCATTGAGAGCCTCGGTGATCACTTCAAAACCGGCCATAGGTGGTCGGGTCAAAGCCGGCCAAGGGAGGCCGTCCGGGACTAGCTTCTTTTACCCTGCCGAGGGCTCTGTCGGCAAGTCCGTTTTAGTTCGCCAGCCTCGGGGACCGCACTTCAGCACGTGTCCGTGGTGGAGGAGGCGGTCGAGCATGGCGCTGACGGCGGCCGCGTCGCCCAGCAGTTTGCCCCAGTCTTCCACGGGACGGTTCGAGGTCACTATTGCTTTCTGCATAAAGAATGCAATACAATCCCCTTCAGGAGGAAACCTGTATGTCCCGACTGAAGGGAAGTGGCGATCTGCTGGAAGACCGTCGTCGCCGTGCCCTGGCCTTGTGGGACACGGGCCTGTCTCTGAACGAAGTGGGGCGTCGCATGCGCTGCGCGCCGAGTTCGGTGATGCGCTGGCTGCGAGCGCGCCGCCGGGGAGGCCCCGACGCCTTGCGTGTGCGCTGTTCGCCGGGACGCCCCCTGAAGTTGGGCCGGAGGGAGCGGCGCCGCTTGCTGAGGCTGCTGCTCAAGGGCGCCCCGGCGCACGGCTACCGCACGCAGTTGTGGACCACGGCCCGCATTGCCGAAGTCATCCAGCGCGAGTTCGGCGTGCATTACCATCGCGATCATGTCGGCCGGCTGATGCATAGTCTGCACTGGAGTCCTCAAAAACCCGAGACCCGCGCCGTGGAGCGCGATGAGGAGGCGGTCGAACGCTGGAAACGGAAGGACTGGCTGCGCATAAAAAAAACGCTCGGCGGCTGGGCGCCCATCTAGTTTTTGCCGATGAATCGGGCTTCTTGTTGGCTCCCTTGGTGGTCCGAACGTGGGCTCCCCAAGGGTGCACGCCGTTGCAACGTCATCGCCAAGGACGCCGCGACAAAATCTCCGTCATCTCGGGAATCTCGGTCAGTCCCCGGCGACAGCACTTGGGCCTCTACTATTTGCTCTTCTGCGACAATATCGGACAAGAAGAAGTGTGTCGCTTTCTCCGTGAACTGCTCCGCCACCTCCGCGGTCCCGTCGTCGTTCTGCTCGACAACTCCTCCACCCACCACGGCCCACCGCTTGCCAGGCTCCTCCGCCGACACCCGCGCTTGCACATCGAGCACTTTCCCGCTTATGCTCCCGACCTCAACCCCGACGAGGGAGTCTGGTCGCTGGCCAAACGAGACCTCGCTAACGGCTGCCCCCTCGACGCGGACCAGTTGATGGATGGCGTCATCGCTTCGATCAACACCATTCGAAACTCTTCCGAAAAACTGCGCGGATGCATCCTTGAATCCGCTCTGCCTCATTTTTTGTCCTAAATCGTTGCATTCTTTATGCATAGACCAATAGCGTGCTGGCCCGCTCATAGCGCCGCATGATGATTTCCAGAAGTTCTTCGGCCGCGGTCAGGGGTAGTTTGCGCATGCCGAAGTCGTCGATGATGAGCAGCGGCACGGTGACCAAAGACTCCAGGAACTCTTTGCGCTCGCCGTCGAGGGCGGCTTCGGCGAGATCATCGAGCAGCGCATGCATTTCGCGGTAGAGGACGCGGTAACCCTGCTGGATGGCCGCCTGGCCGAGGGCCTGGGCCAAGTGACTCTTACCGGTCCCGGAGGAACCCGTCACATAATACCCATCATTCTGAAACCGCTACGGTCTTCTATCGCTGGCACCCACTCTTCGGGCAGTCCCTACGCGTGGCGAGGCGCATGAAGGACCGTCATGGCGAACACATTTTCTGCCTGCTCCCGGATCAGACTATCTGTTCGCTTCCCACCTGGATGTTCAGCCCAGAGTCCGTCCACTTCACACTGGGCTCCCCGCTGATCGCGGTCCCTGCGCTGGCTGAACTCCGTGAGCTGTTGACGGCCTTGCAAGTTTCCTCCGGTCGGGATAAGGATTCGTTGAAGTCATCTCCCAAGGAGGGAGCAGGTGAAACCAACAGCGAAGCCATCCAGCCGGCAACTGAACCTGGGATTGCTCAACGCGGCGTCGATCGCGGTTCCCGGCGACAAGCAACCCGAATTAGCCAGAGCTCTAGTCGAGCTGCTGATCGAGGCGGCCCGCGGCAGCGTCACGCCCGAAACGGAAGGAGGCGGCGATGAATCCGAAGCTCACGGTTGAACGTCTCTGTCGGCAAGCGGTCGTCTACATTCGCCAATCTTCGCCGGGCCAAGTCATTCACCACCAGGAGAGCCAGCGCCGCCAATACGGTTTGGCGGAACGGGCCCGGGAGTTGGGCTTCCGCGAGGTGGTGGTAATCGACGATGACTTGGGCCGCTCGGGTTCCGGCTTGGTAGAGCGCCCTGGATTTCAGCGATTGGTAGCAGAGGTATGCAGTGGCGAAGTCGGCGGGGTCTTCTGCATCGAAGCGTCGCGACTCGCCCGCAACGGCCGCGACTGGCACCACCTGATTGAACTCTGCGGCATGGTAGGGACCGTGCTCGTCGACCCGGATGGTATCTATGATCCGAGCTTGGTGAATGATCGGTTGCTGCTTGGTTTGAATAGACCTGATACACAAAGCACCTCTTATTCAATTTCCCATTGAAGTCGATGAATCAAGAGTACCTTTCGATTTCGATCCACAGCGCGGCTTGCTTTTCGCAAGTCCATCGCGCCGACAAATGTACCCGACATGCTGACTGGTATAGCACCGACCAAAGGCGGTGCGCAACCCAGTGCGATTAAGATGTGCAGCGATCTCGTCGTAACTGCTCTGTCGGACCATTTCACGAATCTGTAAAACAGCTTCTTCGGGCGTTTTCAGCGAGCCTTCACCCGGGGCAGACCGGTTCACGATGTGATCAGTTACCATACCAGAACGCCAATGAATCTGGATTTCGATCTGTCCTGCCTGTCGGATTCCATCCAGCTGCACCGATTCGATCGCCATCCGCATTAGCTGCTTCCGTTCTTGCGCAGTGGTCGTCTCCGCGCTCCAGATGGCCGGCAGGTCCTGGGACAACTCGGCGATGCCAGTACGCTCCTCCTCCGTGAGGCTCCATTCCGCGTCGCGCTCCGCCTGCGCATAGACCCGCTCCAGCTGGGCCACCCGCTCCAGTTTTTCGTTCCACCGCCGCTCCAGCTCCCCCGCCACTAAACGATTCGCGGGATCGACAGCATCATATTGCCGTTGCGCCAGCCGTGCCTCATAGCGTGCCTGCTCCAGCTGCAACTCGCGCTGCCGCCGTTGCGCGATCAACTCCTGCTCCACCTGATCCAACACCTGCATGGCCACCCGCAGGCTGATCGGGGACACGGCCCCGAGGAAGGCCGCCACCACGGCAGCATCGACCGGGCGCGAGGTCATACTTTGGCAGACCTTTTCGTCGCCGTCTTGATAGCCGCGCCCGCAAATATATGAGGGCGATCGGTTCTCTTTCGCCGCCCGATTTTGCACGCTCATCTTCCGACCGCAAACGCCGCAGTAAACAATCCCCTGCAGAAGAGCCCGTCCTTCCCGCGGCACCCCGCGATTCCCGTCGTGGCTCCAATTCTGCCGCAACCGCTCCTGGTTCTTCACGAATTCCTCCCAGCGGATGTAGGCCGCATGGTGCGCGGTAATTTTCACCGGCCATTGTTCCGCGGAACGAACGTGGGCCGAGGCTTTGCCCGTCTTCGGCGAGCGTCGCTCATTCGAGTACTCCGACCGGCCATACACGTAAGCACCCGCATAGGCCGGGTTGTGGAGGATGCGAATCACCGTGCTCAACGTGGGCGCTTTCCACACCAGTGAACCGTAACCTTCGGGGGCGGTAACTCGTGTCGGCAGCTCCGGCCCTTGTTCCTTCAACTCACGCACCACGCCTCGAACCACCCCATGACGACGAAAACAATCGAAAAGATAATCCAGCCGCTCACGAACCTGGGTGTCCGGATCCAGCGTGCAGCCGCCGTCTGCCCCTTGCACATAGCCCACCGGCAAAGGAAAGTGCAGGAGCCCCTTGCGCGCCTTATTCCAGCGCCCCTCGTATAAGCGGGTCCGCAGCGTGAACAGTTCTGCCTCGGATATGGTGCCCTTCACGCCTAAAAGCAAGCGATCATTCGGTTCGCGGGGATTGTACACTCCACCCTCATCGGCAATCAATGTACCGCTCACTCCGCAGATCTCCATGAGTCGATACCAATCGCTGTTGTTGCGCGCCAGCCGCGACGCCTCGAGCATGAGCACGATTCCTACCTTGCCCAAGCTCACTTCCGTCGCCAAACGCTGGAAGCCGGTGCGGTGGGTAGCCGTGCTGCCGGAGCGGCCCTGATCTTCGTCGATCACCTCCACTTGACTGGGCGGCCACCCCAGCTCGATAGCCCGGTCGCGAAGACGATACTGCCGTTCCGTGCTTTCACGATTCTCAATGACCTGCAAGGGGGTTGACTGCCTCACGTAGACAAGGGCGATCCGCTCCTGATGGGTGCTTTGAATCTTTGTGGTCGCCATTCTCAGGAACCCTCCCTGGCGGCGAGGCTGTGGAGTCGGCGCCGCACCAGTTTACTGAACAGTGTTTCTATGGACGTTGGGAACGGGTCCGGCAAGGCAGCGTCCATAATCG
>Ga0187868_1003133_pt1 | contig 10444 bp, 6 predicted proteins | sample June2016WEW_13_4_FD_133014 | JGI IMG/M metagenome (GOLD analysis project Ga0187868, IMG submission 133014) | Peatland microbial communities from SPRUCE experiment site at the Marcell Experimental Forest, Minnesota, USA - June2016WEW_13_40 | ecosystem: Environmental > Terrestrial > Soil > Wetlands... | reverse complement strand
CTTCGCCGACGTCGATGAATACGAGCGCTCCGGCCGCCTCAAAATCCCCCCCATGCTGGAAGCTGAGCCGGAGCGTGGCGCGGGCATCCTGCCCGCGGCCAGCCCCAGCATCCCCCCCATACCGGACCCAGGCCCCGCCGGCAATGCCCAGAGCGCGAAAGGACGCTATTCAGAATAATATGGACAACTGGCGCGTCGTGATTTCGACCGCTGGCGAGGCGCGAACGAGAGCGCATATCCAGGATACGCAGCAAGTGACCAACGAAGCCGCAGGGCAAAAGGACCAGCCTGAATGCGAAGTTATTTTTGCGCGCTCCTTCAGCCTTGCCGAAGCAATTGCCTTAACCATTGACACTGCGGGCGCAGGGTGGTCCGATTCAGTGTGATCGTCGCCCGGAGCATCATGAATTGGAACCGCCTGTCTCGATTGCGCGCGCAGGCCGCCGCCGGCCTCCTTGCCGGACTCATCGGCCTGTCTTCGCCGGTCGCCGCCGCTCAGGGGTCTCCTGCCCTATCCGGCGAGCTCTCACCCGGCGCCCTTGCCATTTCCGCGGATGGACAATCCCTTTACGTGGCCTGCGCTTCGGCCAACCAGGTGTTGTCCTTCAACAACTCGCAGCGCGCAGTCACGCGCCGTTTTGCCGTCCCAGGCTCGCCCTCGGGGCTGGTCCTCTCCGCCGATGGCAAGCGGCTTTTCGTGACTTGCGCCGCCCCGGCAAGCGTGGTTTGCCTCCTCGAACTGCCCGCCGGCAAGGTGCTCAAGACCCTGGCCGCCGGCTACACGGCGCTGAGCCCGGTCCTGAGTTCAGACGGCCAGACGCTCTTCGTCTGCAACCGGTTCAACGACGCGGTATCGGTGTTCGACCTCAGGCAGGACAAGGAAGTCGCGCGAATCGGCGTGGCCCGCGAACCGTGCTCGGCCGCCCTCACGCACGATGGCCGGTTTTTGCTCGTGGCCAATCATCTGCCCAAGGGGCGCAACGACCTCAGCTACGTCGCCGCAACGGTCAGCGTCATCGATGTCGCCAGGCGCAAAGTCATCAAGGAGGTCCGACTGCCCAACGGAAGCATCAACCTGCGAGATCTCCGCGTCTCGCCCGACGGCAAGTATGCCTGCCTGGCCCAAACCGTGGGCCGCTTCCAGGTCCCGGTCACCCAACTCTCCCGCGGCTGGGTCAACACCAGCGTCCTCACCCTCATTGACCTGGCCAAATTCGAGGTGCTCAACAGCGTGGTCCTGGACGACGTGGACCGCGGCGCCGCCAACCCCTGGGGCGCCGCCTGGTCGGCGGACGGCCGGTTGCTCTGCGTCACCCACGCCGGCACCTCTGAACTGAGCATCATCGATTTCCCCGCCCTCTTAAAGAAGCTCGACGCGCTGCCCGCCTCCCCACCCCCAGGCCTCGCGAACAGCGATGCCGCCTCACGCTGCGCCGCCGATGTGCCCAACGACCTCTCTTTCCTCTATGGCCTGCGCCGCCGAATCAAGCTCAACGGCAACGGCCCCCGCGCGTTGGTCCTCGCCGGCGCCCGCGCCTTCGTCGCCAGTTACTTCTCCGACAGCCTGGACGTGGTGGACCTTTCCGCCCGAGCGCCTGCCGCCCAAGGCATCCCGCTCAATCCCGGCCACTCGCTGACCACCCTTCGCCGGGGTGAAATGTATTTCAACGACGCGACCCTCTGTTTTCAGGGCTGGCAAAGTTGCGCCAGTTGTCACGACGATGACGGGCGCATCGACGCCCTCCACTGGGACCTCCTCAACGACGGCATCGGCAATCCCAAGGACACCAAGAGCCTGCTTTGGGCCCACCGGACCCCGCCCTCGATGAGCTTGGGCGTCAGGGCCAATGCCAGCATCGCCGTCCGAAACGGCATCCAAAACTCCTTGGCCAGCGTCCAACCCGAGGAAGTGCCCCAGGCCATGGACGAGTGGCTCAAATCCCTTGAGCCTGCCCCCAGCCCATCCCTGGTCAACGGCCGCCCTTCCCAGGCCGCCCAACGCGGCGAGGTCCTCTTCAACAGTCCCGAAGTCGGATGCGCCAACTGCCACCAGGCGCCCCTCTTCACCGACCTGCGCTCCTACGATGTCGGAACGCAAAATCCCTTCGACAAAGAAGCCAGGGATTTCGATACCCCCACCCTCCGCGAACTCTGGCGCACTGCTCCCTACCTCCATGACGGCTCCGCCCCAACTCTGCGCGACGTCTTCACCACCCGCAATCCCAAGGACCAGCACGGCAAAACCTCCCATCTCACCTCGGCCCAGGCGGACGATCTGGCCGCTTATCTGCTCTCGCTTTGAGCCAAGGGCATCCATTGGATTTTTGCGCCCGCTTGTGCTAAATTCTCTCATTCTCTGCGCTAATGAAACCTGATGACACTCGGGAAGACCTGCTATTTCTCCGGATGTTTCGCTATGAGTTCGCCAGCAAGTCTTTGGACGTAATCTTGCGCTTCGGCCAGCGAAGCCTCGGGCATCGTCCGGCGATACAGTTTGACCGCGCCGGCGAGGTCGCGCTCGAGAATCGCCTGGCGCAACGATCCGATTAACTCGGCCGGCAAGGTCCGGCCCGGCATGCCATGGACGAATTTCTGGTAGTCTCGCACAACATAGAACAGAACCGTCAGGCTGAAATAGAAGCAGTTACAGACCTGGAACCACAGAGACCACCTCGGCGTGCCTTCCCACACGCTGACCCGGATGAGTCTCGCCAAATACAGCACCGTGAATCCAAGCACCGCAACGCCAATAAGCCCACAGGCGAGGCGGAGGCCCGCGGGCCGAGTGGGCGCCCAATCGGTTGGACCCTCGAAAAGCAAAACCAACCGCCAACTCGCCTTTCCACGCCCATACTTCAGAAAGACCACCAGGGTACAAATGATCGTGACCCCCACGAGGTCGGCGACGAAACGCCACATTTCTGGTCCTTTGAGTTGTTGCATCCGCAAGCCAGGATCGCGGAGGGCCTGATCAGTGAGCAGTGGCCGGTGCTCCAAGAACTTCACCCGCTCAAACTGCCAGTAAAGCAGACCCATGAGGACCATAGCGATCGAGGAAGCCGCGGCCATCAGCGTCCACGGATGCCGGCGCAGCCAACTCTCGGCCTTGCGGGCGGCCGTCACGGGCAGCGCTTGAATCGGCTCGTGATTGAGGAAGCGGCCCAATTCCTCGGCCAGCGCCCGCGCCGAGGGATAACGGCGGGCCGGGTTCTTTTCCAGGCACTTGAGACAGACGGTCTCCAAATCGGGCGGCACGGCGGCGTTAAGCTTGCGAGGGGCGGCCGGCTCGGATTCCATCACCTGGCGCATCGTGGCCATCGGCGTCTCCGCGCGAAAGGGCGGGCGGCCCGTGAGCAACTCGTAGAGGATGGCGCCCAGCGCATAAACGTCGCTGTGCGGCCCGACCTGGTCGAGATGGCCGGCGGCCTGCTCCGGCGGCATGTAACTGGGGCTGCCCATCGCCGCGCCGGTTTGCGTCAGGCCCTCGTCGCGCTCGACGAATTTGGCCAGGCCGAAATCAGTAATGCGCGGAACACCAGCCGCATCAATGAGCACGTTCTGCGGTTTCAAGTCACGGTGCAGCGTGCCGCGCTGGTGCGCGAAATGGACCGCCTCGGCAATGGTCTTCACGCACTCCGCCGCCCGCGCCGCCGGCAGCGGGCCGCTCTCGCGCACCAGCGCCCCCAAATCGCGTCCGGCAACGTAATCCATCGAATAATAATGCTGGCCCTCGTGCTCGCCGACCTCGTGGATGGCCACAATGTTCGGATGCTGCAAATTTGCCGCCGCCTCGGCCTCGCGGCGGAACCGCTGCACCTCCGCCTCATCGGCGAGCTTTCCCGCGAGGATCATTTTCACTGCGACAATGCGGTTCAGGCTCGACTGCCGGGCCTTCCAGACGACACCCATGCCGCCGCGCGCGATTTCCTCCTGCAATTCATAATCCCCGAAGTAGCGCACCCGCGCGGAGGCGGCCGGGCTAATCGTGAGGGCGGAGGCGGGTTCGTCGGACGCGCCCTGGGTGACGGCAGAGGGAAGCACAGAAGGCAACGAATGGAACGGAGTGGAGGCGGGTTGGGCCGATGCGCCCTGGGTGACGGGGTTAGCCGTGATGGTGGGGACCGGGCCGCCGGAGGGGCCTTTGGTGGCTGGTTCTGCCGCCGCGGCTGTTTTGAGCAAGCACACCGGGCAGAGGCCGGCGGGCGCGTCCGGCGGCAGCGTGGTGCCGCAACTGGGACAATTCTGCATCGTGTTCATGGCACATTTCAGTTTCCGAACCGTTTCAGTTCACCTCATACTTACGGAAGCGCGGCCAATGGTTACACCTCCCTCACCCGCTCAACACTGCCAGCAAATACCGCCGCTCTTCCTCAACCTCCCCCGGGGAGGCGACGGTGTTGGCGATTTCCTCTTCCAACAACTCCCGATACCGCTGCCGCAACCGATGCACTGCCACCTTGACCGCGCCTTCGCTCATGCCGAGCCGCGCGGCCATCTCCACGTAGGGTGTTCCGCGTCCACCGGCCAAAAGGAACTCTTTCAATTGCTCGAAGGCCCCCAACCGTCCCGCCGCCGCCACCTCGTCACGAAGCCGGGACAAAACTTGCTCCAGCAAAGTCAACGCCCAGCGACGCTCGAAGAGTTTATCGGCGCTCAAGTGTTCCGCCGGTTCCAGCGCGTAACGTTGTTCGGCGGTCAGAGCGTCCAGCGCGATTGGCTTCTGGCCGCCTCCGCGCTTGCGGGCGCGCGATTTGTCTCGCTCCTTGGCCAGGAACCTTTTCAGCGCCAGGAGCAGGAACGACCGGAACCGTCCCTTGGCTTGTTCCGCCGCCGCCAGGTAATTCCTCTCGAGGCACATCGCGAAAAAACCTTGCACGGAATCCTCCGCGTCATGCGGGCTTTGGCCCATCCGACGCGCGAAGGCGTAGAGCGGATACCAATAAGCCTGGCAAAGCGCCTCGAGCGCCGCGCGCGCCCGGGTTGAGTCGCCGCCACTGGCCGCCAGCACGACGCTCCAGTGCGTGGCGGTGAAGCGGTCCTTGCGGTGGCTGGTGGATGAACCCATCACTGGCATCGAGCTTTGATTTTATCAAGAATGGGCCTCGTCAACGCCCGCAGGACATTGGGCCGTTCCACAGCATTCCTCATTTCAATCATAACGTTTGGATTTTCGACACCCGGAATATACCACAAAAATACCGGGCCAGAGGCCCGCCTGACCGGCAGACCCCCGATGCATCGGGGCCCCACCCTCCCACCTGGCCTGCGGGGGGGGGTTGCGGATATGGCATTGACTGACAGGCGCCGCCTTTTTAGCCTGGGGTCCAGTCGTGAAACCCGAGTCACAAGTATGAACCATCCCTCCCCTATGCAACGTTGGTTGAATCCCGGACTCTTACTGGCCGCCGCCGCGCTGGCGCTTCCGGCTGCCGTGGCGCAAGACCACCTCCCGGTCGTCCACAAGGTTTTTCTCCCGCCGCGATTGCACATTGGAAACACCGGGATTGTCCCGGTGCAGCCCATCGACGAGGCGGCCTGGATATGGCACCCCGAATTCGGAAACCCCTCGGCGCCGTCCCATACCGACGTTTTTTCCGGCGGGTGGCGCAAGCCGGTCCTGTTGCGTTTTCGCAAACAGTTTGAAGCGGACGCCTCGCCCGCCCGTATCCACGTCAGCGCCGACGAGCGCTTCGAGCTGTTCCTGGACGGCCATCGCATCGCGCGGGGCCCCGACCGCTCCGACGTCGAGCATTGGTCCTACGCGACCTACGAGCTGGAGCTTGGCCCGGGCAGCCACCGTCTCGAGGCGCTGGCCTGGAGCATTGGCCCCTACCAACCGGTCGCGCAGATGTCGTGGCGCGGCGGGTTCCTCCTCAAGGCCGAGGGGGATTACGACCGCAAACTCACGACCGGCAAGGCAGCCTGGGAAGTCGCACAGCTCGAGGGCTGCGACTTCGCTCCGGGCATTTTCTTTGTCGGCGCCCAATTGATCGCGCGTGACTGCGGGCCGCAATGGAAAGAGGGCGCCTATGTCCGGGCGCAAGTCGTCCGCGGCCCGCTCCACGACAATCCTTATGGCGAAAGCGCGGCGGGTTGGAAGCTCTTTCCCACGACCCTGCCCGATCAGTTGGACCGCGAGATTCGCGTCGGCCGCGCCGTGGCGCTGGGCCAAAGCGCCCTCGCGCCGGATGAACCGGTGCGCGCGGAGCAGGCGCGCGACCCGGCTTTGCCCAACTGGCAGGCGCTCATCGAGGGCAAAGACCCGGTCGTCGTTCCGCCCCATTCAGAGCAGTTTCTGCTCTGGGACCTCGGCAACTATTACTGCGCCTATCCGGTGTGCGAAATCAGCGGCGGCGCGGACGGCAAACTGGCCTGGAGTTGGGCGGAGTCGCTCTATCAGCCCAAGTCCGAGGCCAAAGGCCGGCGCGATGAGTTTGTCGGCAAAACATTCCGGGGCATGACCGACACTCTTCTGCCGGCAGGCGGCCCACACCGGGAGTTCACCACGCTCTGGTGGCGCGCCGGGCGCTGGTGCCTGATCTCCGTCAAAACCGCCGGCCAACCGCTCACCATTCACCGCCTCGCCCTCAACGAGAGCCGCTATCCTTACGAGAACGAGGGCAGTTTTGACGCCGGGGACCCCGAACTCCCGGGGGTCATCGCCCTGGCCGTGCGCGGCATCCAGATGTGCTCGCACGAAACCTACATGGACTGCCCATTCTACGAGCAGCTCATGTACGATGGCGACGCGCGCCTCGAACTGCTTACTACCGACGTCATCACCCGCGACGACCGGCTGGTCAAGCGCGCCCTCGAGCTGTTCGATTTCTCGCGCCGGAATTGGGGTTTTGTCAACGAGCGATTTCCCTCCTATTTGCCCCAGCACTCGCCGACCTTCTCGATGATCTGGGCGCTGATGCTCCACGACTACGCCTTCTGGCGCAACGACCCGGCCTTCGTCAAGGCGCGCGCCATTGGCCTGCGCTCGATGCTCGAGCACTTTGAACCTTACCTCAACGGCGACGGCCTGCTCGAAAAGTTACCGGGCTGGCCGTTCATGGATTGGGTCCCGCAGTGGCAGGAGGGCGACGCCCCCGACGGCGTGGCCGGCATTTCGTCCCTCAACAACCTCCTTTACATCTATGCCTTGCAGAAATCCGCCGAGGTCGAGGATTCCCTGGGCGAACCACTGCTGGCGCAACGCCTGCGCGCCAAAGCGGCGCGCACGGCCCAAGCGGTGCGCGCCAAATTCTGGGACGAATCGCGCGGCCTTGTCGCCGACAACCTGGCCCACAACCAATTCAGCGAACACGGCCAGTGCCTCGCCCTCCTGACCGACACCCTCGCCGGCGCCCAGGCCCGGCGCTGCTTCGACAACCTGTTGAGCGCGCCGGACCTCAAACGCGCGACCATTTACTTCAGTTTCTACCTGCTCGAGACCTGGCGAAAATTCGGGCGCGGGGACCTCATCGTTGACCGGATGAGTTTCTGGAAGGACCTGGTCAAACAGGGGCTCAAGACCCCGGTTGAAATGCCGGGCGATACCCGCTCGGATTGCCATGCCTGGGGCAGTCATCCGCTGTTCCATCTTCACGCCAGCGTCGCCGGCGTCCGCCCGGCCTCGCCGGGGTTCCGCACCGTCCGCATCGCCCCCCAGCCGGGCAAGCTGCCGCGCATCCTCAGCCGCACACCCCACCCGGACGGCTTCATTGGCCTGGACCTGAAATTCGAGGGCGGCGGTTGCCACGGCACGGTCGAACTGCCGTCAGGCATCACCGGGGTGTTCGTTTGGGGCGCCAAGGAGCAGAAGCTGGCCGGCGGCGCCAACGCGATCGACATGGGGCCGGGTCACTGAAACAACTGCGGCGCGAACTCGTCGAGATAATTGCGCCAGTTGATCCAGGTGTGGGCGCCGGCGCTTTCCTTGAATACCGGCTCAAAGCCGTGCTTCTTGAGCGTGTCGACGGTGCGGCGCGAGGTTTCAATAAGAAAGTCGTCTTTCCCGGTCGCGAACCAGACGAGTTTGACGCCCTTTTTCAGTTTGGCATCGTCCAGCGCAACCTTGTTCCGCTCCTCCCACGAGGGCCCGGCGGGCGCGTTTGTTGCCCCGCCACGGCCTCCGCCGAAGGAGCCGATCAACCCGGAGCTGAAGACGCCGATGTAACCAAACTTCTCGAGGTGGGGGATGGCGATGTTGAGCGTTTGGTTGCCGCCCATGGACAAGCCGGCAATCGCCCGATGCTGCCGGTCAGGGCGGACGCGATAGTGGTTCTCCACATAAGGCATGATGTCATTCAGGAAATCCTCGACAAATTCGTCCGCCGGCGGCCGGCCTCCGGCGCTGTTGGTGGAAGCGCCGGGACGCGGGCCAAACCCGGACGCGCGGGTATGCCCGGCAGGCATCGCCACCACCATTGGCTTGGCCTTGCCGGCCGCGATGAGATTGTCGAGGATGAAGCCGGCGCGCCCCACGGAGGTCCACGCCTCGTCGCAGTCCCCTGCGCCGTGCAGCAGGTAGAAGATGGGGTATTTCCCCATGCCCAACTCGTATCCCGGCGGGGTATAGACATGCAGGCGGCGAAACTTGCCCAGCGATTTTGAATAATAGGTTACTGCCGAGACTGCGCCGTGCGGAACATCCTTGGTGTCCTCGAAGTCGGCGCCGGGGACATAGACCAGGCTCCAGACATTGTTGTTGGACTCGCTGGTCGCAGGATTCCGCGGGTCAATCACCGCAACGCCGTCCAGGTTGAAGTTATAGCGGTAGGCGCCCGGCTCGACCGGGCCAATCGTGACCTCCCAAACGTCGTTCGTGCCCTTGGCCAGGGACGCGCCCTGGCCGTTTCCCGGAATATCGCCGCCGCTCAGCCGCACGGCTTGCGCCTTGGGCGCCAGGATGCGGAAAGTGATGCGCCGCTCTGCGGACACCTCGGGCGACACTACTTGCGGCCCTTGCGGACCGCGACCCCGTTGCGCGTAGGCCGATGGATTGAGCAGGCACACCGCCAGCAGCACGGCCCCTGGCGCCAATTTGTGAATGGTTCGGGTTTTCATGGGTCAGCTTTTTTCCGTTTACTTCAACCTCGGCACTTTGTTACATTTCCCGCCGGCAATGCAATTAAAAACCCCTTGAAATATGAGTGATACCAAGATGATGCAGAGGCGCGCCTTCCTGGCCAACGCCGGCGCAGCCGCCACGATTACCGTGCTCAAGCCTTCGATTGTCTTCGGGGCCGAGGCCAACTCCTCACTCGAAGTCGGCCTCATCGGCTGCGGGGGACGGGGCAGTTGGATTGCCGGGCTCTTCACTGACTCCGGCAAGTACCGCTGGGTCGCCTGCGCCGATTATTTCCAGGACAAAGCGGATGCGGTCGGGCAGAAGTTTCAAATCGACCCCTCCCGCCGTCACACGGGTCTGTCGGGCTATAAACGGCTCCTCGAGGGCAAGCTCGACGCCGTGGTCATCGAAACCCCGCCCTATTTTCATCCCCATCACGCCGCCGCCGCAGTTGACGCCGGCAAACACGTCTTCATGGCCAAGCCCATCGCGGTCGATGCGCCGGGCTGCCAGGTCATTGCCGACGCCGGCAAGCGGGCCACGGCCCGGAAGCAGGTGTTTCTCGTGGATTTCCAAACGCGCGCCAACGAGCACTTCCGCAACGCCGTCGGTCAGGTCCACCACGGCGCCATCGGACAGCTTGTGCTCGCAGAGGCCTTTTATCCCTGGTCCAGCGGCGGGCGCGGCGAACCGCCGACCAAGCCCGAGGAGCAATTGCGCACTTGGTATTATGTCCTGCCGCTCTCGGGTGACTTCATCGTGGAACAGAGCATTCATGCCCTGGACATCGCCACGTGGATCATTGATGCCGACCCGATTCGCGCCCGCGGCAGCGGCGGCCACAAGGTCCGCCCGCCCAACAGCATCTACGACCACTTCGCCGTCACCTACTGGTTCCCCGATGACCTGGTCCTGTCGTTCACCTGCATCCAGAGCATTCCGATGATCAAGGACGAAATCCGGGCGCGGGCCTACGGCGCCGACGGGTTCATCGACGTTGACTATTTCGGGAATGTGGTCCTGCGCGGCCGCGAGGCCACGGTGCGCGCCGAGGTGGGCGACCTCTACACCAGCGGAGTCCGCGTCAATATCAACGAGTTCCATGCCGCCGTTCTTCAGGGCGATTACGCCAACGCCACCGTGGCGCCCTCGGTCCGTTCCACCCTCACCGCCATCCTCGGCCGCGAAGCTGCCTATCGCAAAGACGAACTCACCCTGGCCGCGCTGGTCAAGGAGGGACTAAAACTCGAACCGGACCTGGGCGGACTACGGGACTGATTCCACGGCGCTCGACTCCCGCAGGCTCGGATGCCCGTTGCCTGGCAACCGGATTAGCGTTCCGTCAAGGCCTTCAGGACTTTGGCCGTGTCGCAGGCTAGCAGCGGG
>Ga0187868_1003129_pt1 | contig 10447 bp, 7 predicted proteins | sample June2016WEW_13_4_FD_133014 | JGI IMG/M metagenome (GOLD analysis project Ga0187868, IMG submission 133014) | Peatland microbial communities from SPRUCE experiment site at the Marcell Experimental Forest, Minnesota, USA - June2016WEW_13_40 | ecosystem: Environmental > Terrestrial > Soil > Wetlands... | reverse complement strand
CGGTGACGAGTCACCGGCGGCAAAAAGCGGGAGCGAGCTCCCGCACTCCGAAAACGGCGCCACCGATCAGAGCACCGGCGTTAGATGGCCATCCAAAAGCCGCTCCGTGCATGGGGCCAGATGACAAGCCGCGGTTGCTTACCCACTGTATCAAATCGATACACCCCCTCCGTTCTTGGACAGATCCAAGCTCATTGGATTAGAGAAACCAGGTGCCTTGTTTACCCCTAACCCCTTCGATTCACTTGGATTACAAGAAACTTAAGCAGCTTGGCCCGCTGGCATCTTCCGTGCAATATGTTAATACCGAGAACAGAAAAAGTTCTCTTGTGAATGTCCCTGAAAGTTTCGGTTCGACGGGAGCCACGCAAAAACGGGGACGAGGGAGAGGGAGACAGTGCAATTCAGCCGTAAGCCCTTGACAGCCAAGCCGATGACCACCCGACTCAGCCTCACACGCGCGTATCGGAGCGTGGCAGGGCTTATCGGTGCAATTGTCATGCTGACCGGCACCATCCAGCTTTATGCGCAGGGCCGAAGGGCAACCACTTATCCCTCAGCAGCTTCCACTTCAGAGAATCTCCAGGTTACGATAAACGTCCAGCCCTCGATTCAGCTCGCTGCGCGGACCGTCGAGGTCGGCGAGCATGTGGCCGGTGGAAATGAGGAAGCTACAGTGAGAATTCCCATCCTAATGGACGGAGCTAATTCCGCCCAAGGCAGCACCGCTGAGACATTCTCCCTGGCCACGGTTTCGCGTGTTGCCTCGCTGCCGAACTCGAACGGTTATACGCTGGAGGCGACTTGGGAGGGGAGCCAGGAATGCGTTGTGAACATTGATGGAGTCCCGGTCGCGTTGGCCGGGAAAACAGACATCACCCAGGCCAAAGCGATGGGCGACCCTTACGGCACGGAAACCGAGCATATCGTCCGCATCATTCATCCCTCAACCCCCAGCGGATGCCAGGGCAGCGTCCTGGTCTTGACCGCTCGCCCCAAAATGAGGTAAGGCAACATTTTCCCAGGCGGCTTCCGCGCGGCGCAGCCCGATAGGCGGATTGATCTGCGGAGTCCCCTTTTCATCCTCGTGACCATCGATAGTGAACCGGATATTGGGACGTTGCTTGAGGAAAGCGGCATTCCTGCGAAGCACGATTTCGCCGAAGGTATGGGAAGGCTGTCGGGCGGATCTCGCGTGGCGCGGAAGCTGCTATGCTCGCTTACGAGCGGGATGAAGGCGTCTCCAAGGGATATCGCTATTCTCTGGTTGCCTCGTTGGACCTTTCCTCGACAGAACGATCATTGGTCAAACCGTGTTTTTCCATCAGGCGATAAAGCCGCGCGCGACTGATTCCCAGTTTGCGCGCCGCAAGGGCTTTATTCTTGGTCTCGCTGAGAGCTTGAATAACCGCTTGTCTCTCTGCTCCCTCCATGGTCGTAGATGAGGCGGCGGCCGGGACAGATCGATTCCTTAATTCCTCCGGTAGGTCTTCCAAATCGAGCATCCTTGTTCGGGTTAGCATGCAACCGCGGCCGATGACGTTTTCTAATTCTCGAACGTTTCCAGGCCAGGGATAAGCCAGCAAAGCAGACTCCACCCGTCGTGAGATCTTATGAATCTCTTTGCGATACTGGGAAGCATAATCCTGAAGAAAATGTCGCGCCAGGATCAATATATCTTCACGGCGGTCTCGCAACGGGGGGAGATGAATCTGGACCATATTCAGCCGGTACCAGAGATCCGGTCGAAAGCGGTTGGATTTCATTTCTACGTTTAAATCGCGGCTGGTGGCAGCGATCACTTGCACGTCAACGTGCATGGCCTGGGGAGCACCCAACTTCTGCACTTCGCCATTCTCCAAAACCCGCAAGAGTTTCGATTGGGCTGCCGTGCTCAAGTCACCCACCTCATCGAGAAAGACCGTGCCTCCGTTGGCCCACTCGAACAGCCCGGCCTGATCATTTATGGCGCCAGTAAAAGCCCCCTTCCGATGGCCAAACAGTTGGCTTTCGGCAAGAGTGTCAACGAGGGCGCTGCAGTTGAACACCGCGAGGCGCTTTGGCGCTCGAGGGCTCAGTTTATGTAGAGCTCCAGCCACCAACTCTTTTCCTGTTCCTGTTTCCCCCGTGATCAGAGCTGTCCGCAAGTGCGGCGCCACGCGGCGAACCAAGTCGAAAACCTCGAGCATCCGTGGGCTGCGACCGATCATGCCCTCCAAGCTGAAAACTTCAGCGAATTGCTTTTCCAGCGTGTTCTCCCGCCGCGTTAGTTCCACTTGCTCCCGGGTTTCCTGAACGATCTTGCGAATCTTCTCCCCGCTGACGGGCTTGCATACGTAATCGGTAGCCCCCGCCTGAATGGCTTTAATGGCAGACTCGATGGAATAATCTCCGGTTATCATGACAACCCGCGCCCCCGGATCGGTGAGGCGAATTCGCCGCAGGGCTTCCATACCATCAATGCCTGGCATCGTGAGGTCCAGCAGGATCAAATCAGGGTTGCAGGTTGCCACCAATTCTACCCCCTGTGCTGGATCGGTCGAGCTCTCAACCCGTACGTCCTTATCGCCCAGTGCGGCTTTATAAAACGCCAGGACTCCAGGGTCGTCGTCAATGGCCAGAATCACGAGCGGGGGAGTGGGCTGGTCCGGAGCTTTGGTCTCGGAGGTCCCTGGGACTGCCATGCGATTGGCCGATTCTTCACTGTTCATTGACAAGTACCACCACCCAAAACAGCTTGGCCAGTGGAGGAAGAGACCGCTACCTCTCGTGCCGCGCGGCAGCGTTATCCGCCTCAGAAAAAGGGAAAGGCGGGCTGGCGCAGGGCGAGCGCAGCCCTGCGAGCCTGGCGTGATTAGAAGACGTGAATCGCAGGGCTGGGCTCGCTGTGCGCCAGCCCGCCCCGCTGGGAGCATCGTTGTCGATCGTGCGGCTTTCGGACCGAGTATCGTCGAGCTTTGCTGAGAACATTCTGTTGCCCATAGGGTATTATAAATGATGTTATCACACGTAATGACCACTTAACAGAACATCTGGTAAATGGGCGACGACCACACCCTGAACGCGTCCGTCGCTCCGCCCCCCTTAATAGAACCGAAAAGCCGCAGACGAAGGCAAACTACGCCTATGTCTGCGCTGCCAACTGCCTGCCAGCCGGTTACGCCACCCGGGCGGGTTTTGTGACATCCAAGTCCATCGGTTCCAAACGCGGCAACAGCAGGTGAATGACGCCGAGGCCCACAAGATACGCCAGCGAGGCGAGGGCAAAAGGGACCACGTAATTGTTGTTCGTAAGATCCAGAATCCGCGACACGAGTTGCGCAAACACCATTCCGCCCAGCGCTCCGGCCATACCACCGATGCCGACCACGGAACTGGTCGCCTGCTGGGGGACGGTGTCGCTAACCAGGGTAAACAGATTGGCGGCAAACCCGCAGTGTGCTGCCGCCGCCAGGCCCACCAACGTCACCGCCATCCAGGGATGGGGAACCAGCGGCGTGGCCAGCACCGGCACCACGCATAACGCGCACACCAGCAACGCGATCTTGCGCGCCGCGTTCACGGTCCAGCCTTGCGTGATCAACTTCGACGACAACCAGCCGCCGCCGACCCCCCCGACACTCGCGGATAAGAACATGATCATCAGCGGCAGACTGCTCTGCGTCAGGCCCAGGGCATAGCGTTTGTTCAGAAAATCCGGCGCCCAGTAAATGTAGAACCACCAGATGGGTGATGAAACCGCCATGCCAGCCACAAAGGCCCACGTCTGGCGGTGCCGCAACAGCACCAGCCAGGGAATCTCGACGGTGGGAGCGGGTGGATCCTTGCGGATGTATGCCAGTTCCGCCGCCGAAACACCGGGATGCCGGTCGGGCGCATGGTACAACCACATCCACCCGGCAACCCAAAGGAACCCCACCCCGCCCGTGGCCAGAAACGCCGCCTGCCAGCCCCACTGCGACGCCAGCCACGGCACGATCAAGGGGCAGGTCACGGCCCCGATGTTGCTCCCGGTATTGAACAGCCCGGTGGCCAGGGCGCGTTCCTCCTTCGGATACCACTCCGCCACCGCCCTGATCGCCGCCGGGAACATCCCCCCTTCCGTCAGGCCCAGCCCGGCTCGCGCCACGTTAAACCCCGTCACTGTCCGCGCCGCCGCGTGCTCCATCGTCGCCAGGCTCCAGAGCGCCACCGACGACAAAAGTCCCCACCGTACCCCCACGCGGTCAATCAGCCGTCCGGCGAACACATATCCGACCGCATACGTCAATTGAAACAGGGTCACCATCCAGCCGTAATCGATCTGTGACCAGTGCAGTTCCCGCTCCAACAACGGCTTCAAAACGGCGAGCACCGCCCGATCGATGTAGCTGATGGTCGTTGCGAAAAACAGCAACCAACAGATTGTCCAGCGGACCCGTGTCATCGTCCTCTCCCTTTCAACACCATCGATGCGGCAAACCACTCGCTTCCCACTGACTTGTCAGCAATCGCCGCATTGGCGCCAAGCGTCGCGGAAGTGCACGATCTTCTCCCATGGTGCGGTGTAAGGCGTGCCGCAACTAGCGGAAAGGATAAACCGGTGCGCGTAGGGCCGCAGGCGCGCGAACAGACTCCGCACATAGGCGAAGATTTCATCCTGCGTTCCCAGTTGCTTGTATTCCATGGCACTGATGCCGCCGGTGACGATCATGCGGTCGCCGGCCAGCCGCCGGACCTCGTCCAGGTCCACGTCGCCCAAGGGCGGAAAGGCCACGCCCTCGAGACCGTCCACCCCCAGGGAGGCGATCAGTTTCAGGTTGCGGCGCTGCTGTCCGCAGGCGTGGATGAACAGCAAGCTGCCATGCCGGCGGCACAGCGCCGCGGCCTTTTCGTAATACGGGGCGGAATACCGCTCGACATAACGAGGGGGATGGAAGGAGGTATCGAGGTTGTCCATGGACATCATCACCTGAACCCCCGCCTCCGCCATCTGCCCGACAAGGTCCAGCATGGCCGCCTCATGGAGTGCCAACAACTCGGTCGCGCGGTCGGGGTAATCGGCCAGCAGGAAGGTCGTCTTCAGTGGACCCAGGACGACATGCAACATCTTGAGCGGACTATGCAATTCGCCGGCGACCACACAGCCGTCAGGCCCCACCCGACCCTGCCACTCACGGTAGCGTTCCGGCATGAACCGCCAATGCCGCGCGCGCATGAAGCTTCCGGGGCGTCGAGTTGCGTTTCGTAATTGTCCACCAGGAACATTTCCTGCACGAGGGCGGACTCAGTGAAGACATAACGCAAGCGCTCGGTTAATACCGCGGCGCGCGTGGAGTAAACGCGCTCGATGGTGCGGTCGCGCCCGTCGAAGGTTTGCCTTATTTCACACTCCGCATCTGGCGTCCACACCACCTCCGCTCAGCCGCCCCACCAGCCTCGCTGCTCGTCGCAATAGATGTTCCGCCTGAAAACGCCGAGCACCAAACGCTGAATGAGGTCAAGTTGAGAATCGCAGTCGGGGACCTCCAGCGGAAGGGTACGGTGGTTGCGGCGGTGGGCAAACCAGTGCCAGTAATTCGGCCCATGAGCGATTCGCGCTGGCCGCCGTCCAGCCAGGGCCGCCGAGATGTCTTCGTTGCCCATGAGTTACTCCTCACGGTTGCTACGGGCTCCAGTCCACGAAACGAAATCCCCCCGACCCCAATCGCCTGCTGCCAAGTTGCACACAATTTCCAGCGGATATGTGCGCCCATGAAACCGGAAACGACCAGGCTGCCACCATCGATGAAATGGAAAGCTGTCACGTTATCCTCTCGGATTGCCTCCAAGACCAAGCCATGCTGGACCGTTTCGGCCACTCCCTATGAGGGTTTGAATGTAACCTTCTTGCGGATTGCAGCGCAGTCGGCTTGGAGATGGGCTTCAAATGAACCTGGTCTTACCATAAGTAATCCCATCAAAATAAAACATACCGTAGGGAGCATCAACATCCGGGTAGCTCCGGACAGCTCGACGAGCGCTTGGGGATCCATGCGGGCGAACCGTTCCCAGTGTTTTGGCGGAATTGGTCGGGTCATCACACGATGGCACCATGATTCATGAGGTCGTCCTCTTCTGGCCTCAGACACTGAATTCGCGCGCAGTATCAAAAAGGGCACAAATGTCTCCGTCGGGCGTGCCATAGTCCATGTTGATGCAGCACCTTACCTCCAGCAAACTTTAAAAGGACTTTGGTGTAAAAACTCATCCACTTTTGAGGAGGCACCTCAGCAGTGCATCTCATTACGCCCGGATGTACTGGAGGGGGAGTTGGCGGCAGAATAACGCGACCTGGCTTGGCCACCGTCGGTGTCGCGGGACCTTTGACTACGCCCGTGGTTGGCGTGACGACGAAATTACCTTCGTCATCCCCAGCAGTAAAACCCCGGCATTGACGGTGCTTCCACCTGCTGCTTTCCACTCGACCGTCCGGCGGAAATGTCTCCCCGCGTACTTATCAACCCCTGTCACGACAAAAGCCTGCATCTTGCCTGGCTGCATCTGCACATTCATGGGCGACTTCACGAGCGATGTAAGAACCGGTGGTTTTTCCTTTAGCTTTTCGTAACTCGCAGCCGTGTCGCGGCTGACAATGGACATGTCATCGAAGATTTCCACGTCCTGCGGAGACAGGCTGCAAGCGAAGAAAAACGGCTGGTAGTCCCCTATCGCGGGCTTACCAACATATCCGAGCAAGCCGGCTTCAACTTTCCGCGCGATGGTATCTGTGAACGGCAATCCCGGCGCGTACCCGCCCCCTTACCTCGCAGGAACAACGACGCTGCGCCTGCGCGGTGCAAAAGCGGTTTGAGTTCTGCGGATCCGGTCCGGCTACTATACTTTCTCCGGAATCGTAAACGGCTTACGGAAGCCGCGGTCCTCTTCGCGCAAGTAACGGTTGGCTTCTTCGTCGCCGATTACCCTTTGGTTTACGGGATCGAACTTCAGCGTGCGTCCCAGCCGGTAGGATGTGTTCGCAAGGTGAATCAAGGTCGCGGTGATGTGGCCTTCCTCGATGGGCGCCGGAATGTCCTCTTTCTTGCGCGAGCGGACGCAGTGGATGAAATTCGCCCACCGGTTTCCGGAGCGCGTGGCGCTGGGACCGGGCTCGTTATCTTCTCCGAGGAAAGTCCGATAGGATTCGTAACCGGTCATCGCCATATATCCCTTTGAGCCGTAGATCAGATTCCCGATCGTGGCCTTCGGTTGTTTAATGTGGGGGTGGCCCGCCGTTACCGGCAGGTTTGCCGCGCCTGCTCCGAAACCGGGCAGCCCGATGTCTGCTTCGGTGTTGGTCATCCAGTGGCGGACTTCGAATTCCAGGATGCGGCGGGTTCCATCCGGCATGTCGTACTCAAACGAGCAGTTCAAGATATTGGGGGTTTCCTGATCGTCTTTGAACATGACGTGGCCGCCGAGGGCCGAGATTTTGTTGGGGAACCCTACCCCCAGCGCCCACCGCGCCAGATCCATTTCATGCACGCCTTGATTGCCCACGTCACCGTTCCCCGTGTCCCAGATCCAGTGCCAGTTATAATGAAAGCGGTTACGGGTAAAAGGCTTGAAGGGAGCCGGGCCGGTCCACAAATCGTAATCCACGCCGGCCGGAACCGGCTCGACTTTGGCGATGCCAATCGTATCGCGCCACTTGAAGCAAAGCCCTCGCGACAGGTAAACGTCTCCAATCACCCCTTCGCGAAGCTTGCGCACTCCCTCGATGTAGCCTTCGGCGGAACGGCCCTGCGTTCCGTGCATGACGATGCGATTGTATTTGTGCGTGGCGGCAACCAATTGATAGCCCTCCCACCAGCAGTGCGAGCAGGGCTTCTCGACGTAAGCGTCCTTCCCCGCCTGGCACGCCCAGATGCCCATCAAAGAATGCCAGTGGTTGGGAGTGGCAATGGAAATCGCGTCGATGGACTTGTCTTCCAGGAGCTTGCGAATATCCTTGTAGACTTGGGGCTTGGTCATGCCCCATGCAGCCATGTCTTTCAGCCGGTGGCTGATGACGAGATCGTCGATGTCGCAAATGGCAGCGATTTCCGTGCTGGGGACTTTGCCGAATCCCTGAAGGTGGTTGCCTCCTTGTCCGCGCACGCCGACCACCGCCATCCGCACACGGTCGTTGGCTCCCCAAATCCTGTGAGGGAGAATGCTGATGCCACCGAGGGCAGCCAAGCTCGCGCCATTGGTGATACCCGCCCGCAGAAATTCCCGCCGATCAACTTTCGAATCGCTTTCCATAAGTCCTCCTTGATTTGGCTTTCCTCGCGTCCGACAGGGAAGGAACACCTCCGAGGCAGCCCTGATATGATTCTCGATGATTCTCCCAGACCTCGCAGGGGAAAGGGTCGAGTAGCCGCCTGCGTAAGCAACTACGCGTTCGCGCGTTCGCAAAACACGGTGCCGGACGATGCTTCGCTGGGGAATACTGCCGGGCGCGCAGCTCTGGAGAAAAGTAGTGAGGACACGCCGCCCCACAACTCCCGGAAGTCTCCGAACGCGGGCAGACGTTGGGCCCGCGGTGGATGATCTTTCCTGCAAGGCTTACCTGGCATCCCGAATTCAGGACGCGAGCTGACGTGGCCCTGCAGCCGTTGGTGCCGGTCTTCGCGGTGACGTTGCCTCCCGCGAAGACCACCTCTCGAGGAGTCTCTCCTAAAATCGCCTTCCCTCCGTCAAAAAGTCGAGCAAGATTCTTGTCGGGCTTGTGCCTCCTCAGTTTTTCTACAACCAATCACAATTTGGCTCACTGTGCCAAAGGAGCGCTTTTCAGCATCGCAATCAAAGTTGCGCTGGGCGAAAAGAACGCGCGATTGCCTGCCCCCCTTCTTCAAAGGCTGGACTGGCCGAGTACATCAGCCGGATCAGAAATGGTACTTCATAGCGAGTTGCAGAATGCGAGGGTCGCCGGCCCCCAGAATTTTCCCGAAGTTGCTCGAATTGAGAGCGCTCGTCGGGTTGTTGAAGTTCACGTTGTTGCCCAGATTGAACGCCTCGACACGGACCTCCAGCCGTTGTCCTTCTCGAACCCAGAAGAACCGGCTCAGCGAAGCATCGATGTCAAAATAGTTAGGACCGACCACCCAGCCCGGCCTGGTAGGGAAGACCGAGCTGCTCGCCGTTGTATTTCGGCTGGATGTAAAGATGATGGTTCGTGGAGTTGGCCAGTTCCCGCACCTTCGCCGGGTCCGCCGCCCCCAGGTGCGCACATAGACCTTCAGACTTGCCGGGGCGTCCTTCAAAGCCTCCAGGTAGGTCTTCTTATAAAAGTCCTCCGGCTGTCCCGACTCTCCGATGCGGAAACCGAACATCCAGAGTTCGGGCAGTCCTTTGAGGAAGCTGGCTACCGCTTCGCGGGTGTATTGCTCGAGCCGAGGCCCCTCTAGGAATTCCTGGGTGTGGGTGAGCGCTTCCCCGCGTTCGTCAACGCCGAATCGCCTCGTCTTCCAGGGGCCGATTGGGGCCCGCGCTTCATAGTTCATGTAGCCGACTTTGATGCCGCGGTCGGCCGCCATGCGGACTACCTGGCGAAATCGCGCCATGTTCCGGGCGGCGCGCTCCGGGCCGACACCGACCTGCGGGAAATCGGGCAGGCTGACGAAGTGCGCGAAGCCGTTGGGAAAGGTCACTGTGATGGCGTCACAGAGACCATGAATGTCGAGAAAGTTGTAGCGGTTTCGCGCCATCATAGCGAAGTGGCCGCTCCAGTACTCATCGGACCAGAAGGCGCCAGCCGGTTCATCGATGTCTTGGGTGGTCAAAAACATGTTGATGTCACGAATCTCGAGGAAGGGAGATTTACTGGCGGGCTTGATCTGCCCGACAAAATCATCTCCGCTCGCCCAGCCGATCTGCTCGGCGAGGTCGAACGCCCCGTACATCGCGCCCGGCGCATCACTGCTCTCCACGACAATGGTCTGGCGCGCACCGACCGCGAGACCATAGGACTCTGGCTTGTCCGGAACCTTCACGTCCAAGTCCACTCCGCGCAGGTTCGAGTCACCACGCTGGCCAAGATAGATGCGGACGTCGGCGGATGATTGGTAGGAGGTGGCGATCTTCACTCCCCGCTTCTCGAGCGCGTGACGGATCTCTTCCGCACCGAACTTCACGGGGGGGGCGGCATTCTCTCCGATGACAAGATCCGCGGTTTGCGCCGCGTGAGAGGCGGTCACGAAAAGGACAAATACCGACAGAAACAGTTTCCGCGAGATGGGTGGGGCGATACGCATCTGATCCTCCGTAAGCAAGACCGAGGGCGCCGTCGGGACGGCGAGTTTTGTTACTGGCCTCCAGAACCACCGGCCCCAGTTTTCTTCGAGAGTTCCACAAGCCTTTCCGTGGTCACCCGCTTGACCCGACCGAGTTCTTGTGCCACCGCAAGTGAGAGAGTTTACATTACTGGGTGGTCTGGGATTTTTGT
>Ga0187868_1003126_pt1 | contig 10450 bp, 6 predicted proteins | sample June2016WEW_13_4_FD_133014 | JGI IMG/M metagenome (GOLD analysis project Ga0187868, IMG submission 133014) | Peatland microbial communities from SPRUCE experiment site at the Marcell Experimental Forest, Minnesota, USA - June2016WEW_13_40 | ecosystem: Environmental > Terrestrial > Soil > Wetlands... | reverse complement strand
AGGGCCGCATGTATCTCGACACCTCGACGGATTACTCGGAAGCTTTTGCCGCGTTTTACGAGGCCAGCCTCGCTGCGGCCGAGGCGCCGGCAGGCGCCGGCGACCTTTCATCCATGGCCATTAGCCCGAGTTTCGCCCAGGGCCTCTACGCCCTCGAGGGCCGCTTGAAGGCCGATGGAAAAACCAAGCCCTTCGTCAAGGTCCAGACCACCGGGCCGTGTTCGTTCGCCCTGACGATCACCGATGAAAACAAGCGCGCCATCTACTACAACGAGGAATTCCGCGATGTCATCGTCAAGGCCCTGGCCATGAAGTGCCGCTGGCAGCTCCGGAAGTTCAAACCCTGCGCCCAACAGACCCTCTGTTTCATCGATGAGCCGATCCTCTCCGGGTTCGGCAGTTCGACTTATGTTTCGGTGAAACGGGAAGACGTTGTCGCCTGCCTGCGCGAGGTAATCGAGGCGGTCCACGCCGAAGGCGGCCTGGCCGGCATTCACTGTTGCGGCAACACCGAGTGGAGCATCCTCACCGATGCCGGAGTCGATATTCTCAATTGCGACGCCTTCGGTTTCGGCGAAACCCTGGCCCTCTATCCGGGCGCGATTAAGGGCTTTCTGGAACGGGGCGGCGCCATCGCCTGGGGCCTCGTGCCGACCTCGACCGCCATCCGCCAGGAAACGCCCGAGTCGCTCGCCGCCCGCTTCGAGAAATTGGCGGACCACCTCGCCGCCAAAGGGATTGACCGGGAGTTGCTCCTCCAACAGGCCATCCTCACCCCTTCCTGCGGCACCGGTTCGATGGAAGTCGCCGATGCCGAAAAGGTATTCCGGACGCTCCGCTCGGTTTCGCAGACGCTCAAGGCCAGGCACGAGTTCTGATGTCTTATACCATTGCCATCACCGGGAAAGGCGGCGTCGGCAAGACCACGATCGCGGCCCTGGCGGTCCTCCGCCTGGTTGCCAGCGGCCGCCGGCCGGTTCTCGCGGTGGATGCCGACCCCAACGTATGCCTGGACATTGCCCTGGGCGTGCGGGTGGCGCACACCGTGGGAGGCATCCGGGAGGAGGCCCGGGCGCTCGCCGCCGAGAACAGCGCCACCGGTGTGGCCAAACAGGATTTGCTCCGCCTCAAGGTCGCTCAGAGCCTCGTCGAGACCCCGCACTTCGACCTGCTCGCCATGGGCCGGCCCGAGGGTCCCGGCTGTTATTGTTTTGCCAACAACGCCTTGCGGGCAACTCTCAAAGCGATTGCCGATGATTACCCCTACGTCGTCATTGACAATGAGGCCGGCCTCGAGAACCTCTCGCGCCGCATCGTGCGGCAATTGGACCTCATGATCATGGTGGCCGACCCTTCAAAGCAGGGCCTCGAGACCGTCATGCGGCTCTTTGGCCTGGCCCGCGAGATGGACATTAAGCTCAAGCAACTGGTCCTCGTCATCAACCGTATGCGCCAGGAGAGCTTGCCCCAGGCCGCCGCCCAACTCCAGGCCCAGACCGGCGCATCCCTCCTGGTCGCCTTGCCCGAGGATGAAGAACTGCGCCGCCTCTCGGAAGAGGGCGGCCCTCTCCAGGCCATGCCGCCCTCCAACCGCCTCGTCCAGGCCATGGACCGGCTCCTCTTCGATGCCGGCGCCCCAACCTTGAAACGGGCAACTCCCAACCTGATATGACCCAGCCACCAGCCAACAACATGCGCCCGGAACGCCGGCTTCAGCCGGCAGCAGCCAACGCCATGCGCCCCTTCAAGGCCCAAGACCTGGCCTGCGATGCCGCCTCCATCCAGATGCTCGACAAGGCGGCGGCCGACGGCGTGGACACCTGCTTCGCGCGCATGGAAACCCAGCGCAACCAATGCGGGTTCGGCAAAAACGGCCTCTGCTGCCGCCTCTGCCACATGGGCCCTTGCCGCATCACCCCCAAGGCCACGCGCGGCGTCTGCGGGGCCGACGCGGACACCATTGTCGCCCGCAACTACCTGCTCGAGGTCGCCGGAGGAACCGCCGCCCACTCCGACCATGGCCGCCACCTGGTCTTGTTGCTCAAGAAAGTGGCCGAGGGCCGCGGCGGCTCTTACAGGATTGCCGATGAGCGCGCCCTGCGCGCCGCCGCCCGCCTTTACGGCCTCCAGGAACAGGGCCGAGCCAAGGAGCCGGTCGCTCTCGAGTTGGCCGGCATTTTCATCTCCGAGTTCAACCGGCAGGAAGAGGCGCTTCAGACCTTGAAACTCGCCCCGGTTCGGCGCCAGGCCCTCTGGCGAAACCGGGGTGTGCAGCCCTCCGGCATCGACCGGATGATCGTCGAATGCCTCCACCGGACAAACATCGGCGTTGACCACGACTATCGGAACCTCCTGCTCCAGGCCTTCCGCACCGCCCTGGCGGACGGATGGGGCGGCTCGCGGGTGGCCTCGATAACCTCGGACATTCTTTTCGGCACCCCCTCCCCCATCCGCAGCCGCGCCAACCTCGGGGTCCTGGGCGCCAACACGGTCAATATCCTTGTGCATGGCCATGAGCCGGCGCTCTCCGAGATGCTCGCGGTCGCCTCGCAGGAGCCGGAGATGATCGCCGAGGCCAAGGCGGCCGGGGCCGAGGGCTTGACCCTTGCCGGCATCTGTTGCACGGCCAATGAAGTCCTCATCCGCCACGGCATCCCGGTCGCCGGGAACTTCCTGCAGCAGGAACTGGCCCTCATCACCGGCGCGGTGGAAATGCTCATCACCGACGTGCAATGCTGTATGCCGAGCCTGCCCGAGGTGGCCAGGGCCTATCATACCGAAGTCGTTTCCACCAGCGACATGGCCCGCACGATTGGGAGCCGGCATATCCCCTTTGACGAGACCGACGCCCTCGAAAATGCCAAGACCCTTATCCGCCGCGCCATTGCCAACTTCAAGCGCCGCGACCCGGCCAAGGTGTCCATCCCCAGCGTGTCCCAACCCCTGGTCGCCGGCTTCAGCGTCCCGGCCATCAAATACCTGCTCGGCGGCACATTCCGCGCCTCGTTCCGCCCCTTGAACGACGCCATCATCCAGGGCCGCATCAAGGGCCTCGCCGGTATTGTCGGCTGCAACAACCCGAAAACCAAAACCGATTCCTACATCAACACCTTGACCCGTGAACTGGTCCGGCGAGACGTGCTGGTGCTCAAAACCGGCTGTGCCGCCATCGCCTCCGCCAAGGAGGGCCTGCTCACGCCCGAGGCCGCCTTGGAACTGGCCGGGCCCGGCTTCCGCGAAGTCTGCGAGGCCCTCGGCATCCCCCCGGTCCTGCATATCGGCAGTTGCGTGGACAACTCGCGCCTCCTCGAGGCCGCCACCGAAATCGTGCTCGAAGGCGGCCTCGGCGACGACCTCTCCGAGGTGCCCGCCGTCGGGGTCGCCCCCGAGTGGATGAGCCAGAAGGCCATTGCCATTGGCTGTTACTTCGTGGCCTCCGGCGTGGACGTCATCCTCGGCCATCCCTTCCATATTGGCGGCTCTGAAAACGTCACCCGGTTTTTAAACCAGGAAACCCGCGGCCTCTTCGGCGCCTCCTTCCAGGTCTGCCCCGACCCGCTGGCGGCCGCCTCCGCAATTATGGAAATCCTCAATCGCAAACGCGAACGCCTGGGCATCAACCGCCAGGCCCAACGCAAACTCTACGACATGAAAGACCGCAGGGCGCTGAGCGTCTGAATGGCCGAGCCTGCTCCAGCGGTCATTTTCCGTGGACTTTGGCGGCGACCTTGAGGCGCAGGGCATTCAAGCGGATGAAGCCTGTGGCATCGTCCTGGTTGTAGGCGCGCGTCGGGTCGGCTTCCATGGTGGCGATGGCGGGGTTGTAAAGGCTCACGGGAGATTTGCGGCCGGCGACCATGATGTTGCCCTTGTAGAGCTTGAGGCGGACGGTGCCGCTGACGTCTTTCTGGCTTTCGGTCACCAGGGCCTGCAAGGCCAGGCGCTCGGGCGAGAACCAGTAGCCATAATAGACCATCTCTGCGTAGCGGGGGATGAGGGAGTCGCGCAGGTGCATGACCTCGCGGTCCAGGGTGAGGGTCTCCATCTGCCGGTGCGCGAAATGGAGGATGGCGCCGCCGGGCGTCTCATAGACGCCGCGCGATTTCATGCCCACGTAGCGGTTCTCCACCATATCGACACGGCCGATGCCATGTTTGCCGCCGAGCCGGTTGAGGGCCTTCATCACGCCCAGCGGATTGAGCGGTTTGTTATTGAGGCGGACGCAGTTGCCTTTTTCAAAATCCAGCGTGACATACTCCGGCTTGTCGGGGGCGTCCTCGGGGGCGGCACTGAGCTTGAACATCTCCTTGTTATTGGGGGCGAAGGCGTCCATCCAGGGGTCTTCGAGGATGCCGGCCTCGAATGAGATATGGAGGAGGTTGCGGTCCATCGAATAGGGCTTCCTGGCTGAGGCCTGGACGGGGATTTTCTTTTCGGCGCAGTAGGCAATCATCTCGGCCCGGCCGGGGAACTGGTCGCGGAACCGGGCATCGCGCCAGGGGGCGATGACCTGCAGGTCGGGAGCCAGGGCGGCGGCAGTCAACTCGAAGCGGACCTGGTCGTTGCCTTTGCCGGTGGCCCCGTGGGCCAGGGCCTCGGCCTGCTCGAGACGGGCGATTTCAATCATGCCCTTGGCGATGAGCGGGCGGGCGATGCTGGTGCCCAGCAGATACTGGCCCTCATAAATCGCCCCGGCCTGGATCATCGGAAAAATGAAATCGCGCGCGAATTCCTCCTGCAGATCAACAATGTAACACTTCGAAGCCCCGGTCTTCCTGGCCTTGGCTTCAAGACCTTTGAGCTCCTCTTCCTGCCCGATGTTGGCGCAGAAAGTGATCAACTCCGCGTCATACTTCTCCGCCAGCCAGGAGAGGATGACCGACGTATCGAGGCCGCCCGAGTAGGCTAGGACAATCTTCATAGCGGCAAATTAAGCGCCAAGCGGCCGAAAAGGCAAAGAAATAGTCACTGCCCGGCACTAGTCGTCGCCGGCAATTTTGAGGGAATCGGCACTGTCAGCCGAGCGTAGCGACGAGGGCGGCTGAGCGGGGGCGGCCTTGCCCTCGAGTCTGGCGATGCGCCGGCGCAGCCGCGAGAGGTCGCGGTTCATTCGGATCAGAACGGCGGCCACGAGGACAAAGCAGCCGGGCAGGAAAGCGCAGAGCAGGGCCTGGGGCCAATTATGCTCTTTGTGGGCCGAGCTTAGGAGAGCCGGAAAAACGATGATGGCGCAGAGAATCGCGGGCGCGGTAAAAATGACCAATTTCATAAGGAGTTGGCAAACTCGTTCTCAGGCTGAAATCTGGCAGATCCCAGCCGGCCGCAGTGATCTGCGGGAGAGCATAACCTGATAAGGCCGAAAGACAAGCGTAAAATGGCGGCGAATGTAATGGGTCAGTGATGGCGGGGCTTGGTCTTTTCAACCACGGATGGACACGGATAAACACGGATTTGGGCCTTATCTGTGTTTATCGGTGTCCATCCGTGGTTGAACTCCCGCTGTCACTGGGGCCTTACCGGCGAATTTCGCGATGGACGGGCGGGGCCTGGCAGGACAATTTATAGCGCCGGTCGACAGTCCGGGAAAGATTTTATGCCTGAGCCTAAGAATTCGACTAGCCCTCGCGCGGCGGAGCCTGTCCAGGAGGCGGCGATGTGGGAGAGCAGCGAGGTCCTGCAAGAGTTGGGCACCTCCCCTGCGGGCTTGGCGGAGGAGGAAGCGGCGGCGCGGCTGGCGCAGTTCGGGCCCAATGAAGTGGCTGCCGAGAAGCAGCAGGGGTGGGTGCAACGCCTCTACCTGGCGGCGCGCAATCCGCTGGTGATTCTGCTGACCGTGCTGGCGAGCCTGTCCTTTGCAACGCAGGATTTTCGGGCCGGAACAGTAATGCTGCTCATGGTCGTGCTGGGCGTGGCTTTGCGGTTTGTGCAGGAGACGCGGGCGGACACGGCAGCCGCCAAACTCAAGGCCATGATTCGAGTGACGGCCACGGTGGTGCGCAATGGGCAGCCCAGGGAAATCCCGTTGCAGGAGCTGGTGCCCGGGGACATCGTGAAGCTCTCGGCGGGGGACATGATACCCGGGGATGTCCGGTTGATTTCGGCCAAGGACCTGTTCATCATCCAGGCGACGCTCACGGGCGAATCGATGCCGGTGGAAAAGACCGACGCGCGGGACGCGCGCGAGAAGGTCTCGCTGATTGAACGGACCAACACCTGTTTCCTGGGCACCAGCGTCGAGAGCGGCACGGCCACGGCGGTCATCGTCGCCACGGGCGCGCAGACCTACTTCGGGAAAATGGCCCGCACCCTGTCGAACCGCCAGGTGGAGACGGCCTTCGAGCGCGGCGTCAAGAAGTTCACCTGGCTGATGATCCGGTTCATGCTGGTGATGGTGCCGCTGGTGTTCCTGATCAACGGGCTGACCAAGCATGACTGGCACGAGGCCTTTTTCTTTTCGCTCGCCGTGGCGGTGGGCTTGACGCCGGAGATGCTGCCGATGATCGTCTCGGTCTGCCTCTCCAAAGGCGCGCTGGCCATGTCGCGCAAGCAAGTCATCGTCAAGCGCCTCAACTCGATCCAGAACTTCGGCGCGATGGACGTGTTATGCACCGACAAGACCGGCACGCTGACGATGGACCACGTGATCCTCGAGCTCTATTGCGACGTGTTCAAAAACGAAAACCAGGAGGTGTTGCGAGACGCTTATTTGATCAGCCACTTCCAAACCGGGCTCAAGAACGTGCTCGACCGGGCGGTGCTGCATCACGAGGAACTGCACGGGGAATTGTCCTTGGACAAATACGCGAAGTTGGACGAGATCCCGTTCGATTTTTCACGGCGGATGATGTCGGTAGCGGTCCAGGGGCCCAATGGGCAGCGGCAATTGCTGACCAAGGGCGCCCCCGAGGCCGTGTTCAGCCGATGCGCGAGCTTTGAGAGTGAGGGCGAGATTTTCCCGATGGAGCCGATTCTGGTCGGCAATCTGATCGAGCAAGTCAATGACTTGAGCGAGGATGGCTTCCGGGTGCTGGCGGTGGCGACCAAGAAGATTGATGCCCGGCCGGCGTATTCAAAGGCCGACGAGTGCGACCTGGTGTTGACCGGATACCTGGCATTCCTGGACCCGCCCAAGGACACGGCGGGCAAGGCGATTAAAGTCCTGTGCCAGCACGGCATAACGGTCATGGTGCTGACGGGCGACAACGACCTGGTGGCCCGGAAAGTGTGCCGCGAGGTGGGCATCAACGCGGAGAAGATCCTCCTGGGCACCCAGGTTGACGGCATGGCCGACGCGCAACTGGCCGAGGCGGTGGAGACGACGCATGTGTTTGCGCGGCTCTCGCCGGCGCACAAACAGCGGATTGTCAAGGCGCTGCAGCGCAAGGGGCACGTGGTCGGGTTCATGGGCGACGGCATCAACGACGCCCCGGCCCTGCGCGCGGCAGACGTAGGCATCTCGGTGGATAACGCGGTGGACATCGCCAAGGAATCGGCCGATGTCATCCTGCTCGAGAAGAGCCTGATGGTGCTCGAGGAGGGAGTGCTCGAGGGCCGCAAGGTCTTCGTGAACATCCTCAAGTACATCCGCATGGGCGCCAGCTCGAATTTCGGGAACATGTTCAGCGTCATCGGGGCCAGCGCCTGGCTGCCCTACGTGCCCATGGCCCCCATTCAGGTGCTCACCAACAACCTGCTCTATGATTTCTCCCAGGTCCCCATTCCCACCGACAACGTCGGCCCGCAGCAGATTGCCAAACCGCGCCCCTGGCAAATGGGCGAGATCGCGCGGTTCATTGTGTTCATCGGTCCGATCAGCTCCATCTTCGATTACACCACTTATGCGATGATGTGGTTTTTCTTCAAATGCAGCCAGTTGAACCTGCTGCCTCCGCCGGAGCTGGCCGCCCGCTTCACCAAACCCGGCGCCGACCTGTCGTATGCGGCGGCGCTCTTCCACACCGGCTGGTTTGTCGAGTCGTTGATGACCCAAACGCTCATCATCCACGTCATCCGGACCAACCTGATTCCCTTCGTCCAGTCGCGGGCCAGTTGGCAACTGACGTTGACCACGGTGCTGATCATGGCCTTCGGGGCCTTCCTGCCGTACTCGGCGCTGGCGCCGCCGCTGGGCTTCGTGCCGCTGCCCCCGGCCTTCTGGCCCCTGCTGCTCTTGACCCTCCTCTGCTACGTCGGCCTGACTCAAGCCATCAAGATGTGGCTGGCCCGCAGAGGGTGGGTGTAGCGGCAACGCCTTCCGGGTTTGCAACGGGGATTTTGTCACGGAGGGACACGATGGAAACGGTCCAGGTTGGGCATCCCTGCCCGGAGCCGATTCTCCCACGAGCAACGCGCTGAAAGCGCGCAGCATATCAGCCCAGGGTAACACCCTGGGAAAGCCGGCCCTCCATCACACTCAAGCGCCCTGAAAGGGCGCAGGCCATCCGAGCTACCCCCGCCCTTGCAGGGCGGGCCGTGTCATAGGAGGCTGGTTTCCCAGGGTGTTACCCTGGGCTGATATGCCCGCACGCCGTTGGCGTGCGGAATGTCCAAGCCCAGGCCCGGCTCGCGAGAGCCGGGAGAAGCGGCGATGGCCTTGCCTGGGCCGCTCTGCCTGCCATCGCCACGCTCCCGCTCTCCCTTTCGCCTCTGCCCGATGCCCGAATCCCTCCTGGCCCAGTCCACGCTTCACCAGGAGACCATTAAACCAGGTTCCCGCCCGGCCCCGCTCCATCCTCTCAATCCCCGCTGCCGCCCGTCGCCTCCATCCACCAGCGCCCCGGCCTCTGGCTGGGCAAGAGGACCGGTGCCGGTCCAGAGCAGCTGGCAGGAGAAGTCCATCGGGAGCCAGCGGTGGTTGAAGTTGAGGGCATGTGGGCAGGAGTTCGATTACCGGCTGGGCCAGGTGATGGGTCGTGGAATGTTCTTGACTTCGTGGCGCGTGAGGCGTTTAATCGGACAGGTACAGGGTTTTATGAAATGGCCTTGCCGGAAATTGGGTCCGGTCAACAGTCTTGGATCTTGCACGAGGTTCAGCGGCAGTCCGGCATTTACACTCCTCGAACTTCTCGTCGTTATTGCGGTCATCGCCATCCTGGCGGCGATGCTGCTGCCGGCCTTATCACGGGCCAAACAGGCCTTGCTGTCGGCCGCCTGCCGGACGCATCTTCATCAATGGGGTGTCGCGCTGAGAATGTACGTGGACGATACTGGGGCCTATCCACCCGTCCTCGATGTTAATTTCGAGCAGTGGGATATGCGCTTGGCCCAATACTTCCGGGGGGTGCCGTTGTCCATGAATGAGGTCGAAGGCCAGCCCATTATCAGACCGGCTAACGCTTGGGTTCCTGAGTGTCCCGCTTTTCTGCGTTTGCCGGGAGTTCTTTTCGACAACTGCGTGACCGCGAGCTTTGCCTACAACTCCCTAGGGTGCAGTCTAACCAACAATTTGGGTTTTGGGCTGGGGCCTGGGTGGCCGTCCCTCAGAAGTGTCCGCGAAACCGACGTCGTGCTTCCGAGCAACACGCTGGCTATGGGCGATACCGTTCCCTGGCGTTTTCTCGATACCGGTCCTCCGTCTTGGACATTTTTGCCCTATTACATAACCTGGGGTATTTCGTCTTCGTGGTATCCGTTCGGCGACTATTCCGGCACTAGGATTTGTCTGGTCGGTCCCCTGGCCGATCCCCCAAACGCTTGGACCCGCGTCGGCATCCAAAAACGGCATGGGGGGCGTTGGAATGTCCTGTTTTGCGACCAGCACGTCGAGAGCCTGACCACCAAAGCGCTCTTCGACCTAAGCCAGGACTCGACCGCCAAATGGTGGAACATCGATCAACTCCCGCACAACCGGTAATGGGTGACAGCGCAAAGGGTGACCCGTAGGCAATTACCGGCAAGATGTGGTTGGCCCGCAGAGGGTGGGTGTAGCGGCAACGCCTTCCGGGTTTGCAGCGGGGATTTTGTCCCGGAGGAACCGGACGTCTTTCGCCGCCTGGACACCGCGCGCTTCCGGCCATCCAGGCCAATCCCGGGATTTGTTTTTGCACGGGCGCATCTCACCTTCGTCGACCTCCCCCCAAATCTCATTAATCCCGATTCGGAATCGGGACTTCAGCGGGGTGTTACGTGCCGAACGAGCGAATGTCACCCGTGTTAACCCCGACTCGGAATCGGGACTGTGGTATCTGCCGCCCTCGACAAGTTCTAACTGCCATTCAGATCTGACCTCGGCGCTTAAATGCCCCGGCGCTTCCGCTCCCCGCTCTCGCCTCGGTTCTGGCTGCGCCAGGTTAGGATTTCGGATTTCGGATTTCGCAAGTCTTGGGGTCTGCGATTCAGACAGTGGGGGAGGGCCTTCTAAATCCTCGTAAGAACCATTTGTTTGGGAGGACGGCTACCCCGCTGACGGGTTTTTTCACTTTGAGGCGCACGCGGCATACTAATCTGTGTT
>Ga0187868_1003110_pt1 | contig 10475 bp, 7 predicted proteins | sample June2016WEW_13_4_FD_133014 | JGI IMG/M metagenome (GOLD analysis project Ga0187868, IMG submission 133014) | Peatland microbial communities from SPRUCE experiment site at the Marcell Experimental Forest, Minnesota, USA - June2016WEW_13_40 | ecosystem: Environmental > Terrestrial > Soil > Wetlands... | reverse complement strand
GTTATCGTGGCGGCAGAAAAGGAATTCAGCCCCTGGGCACGGGGATCGGCCACCCTGAAAAGGTTGTGTGCCCTATCCTGAATCACGGCTAATTATTCGCAATTACTTATGACCGTGCGTATATAATCAGGGCAACTGTTTTGGGCACGGGTGCCGCAACGAGGGCCAAACCAGTTGCCCCAAACGCTCGTAGAGGGTAAGGGATTACTGAGGAGGCTGTCATCTTACAAAAAGTGAGGCAAAAAGGAGCGAGTGATGTAACCTCCAAATTTCCATTTCGGGAATTGATCCGCTTCTTAGCCTGGTTACTGAATCCGAACAATTGGCCGTGGTCAAACGCGAAATCAGGCTATCTAGAAGACCTGACGAGAACAAACTCACCGTCTCGGCAGGCGACAGGCGCTTTGACGAGCCTCACAAAAAAGAGGTCATCACTGGACCTGTTGTCCTTGCGGTATCCGAATTCGAAACTTCGGGGAGCAATCGAGCAACTCCACGAAGCGGAGGAGGTCTACAGGCAGCAGGGCAAATTGCATTACTACGACGCGGCCCATGGCGCCTACGTCACAGGCCCGGGAATGGGCAATGTCGAGTATCAACGAATGATATTTTATGCATGGTTGATATTAAAGATGCTACATATTTCAAAGTGGTTCCGCCAACAGTCCTTCTGCAGCGGCGACAGGACCAAAATGATCATCGCTTTCCTTGAAGACAAACACCACCATACTTATACCGAGGCAAAGATCACTCAAGACCTCCACCGCTACCGTCAAAGGCAAGACGAGCTACCACCGGCGCACGTCATTTGGAACCTGTATGATCGCTACCTTTTGGAAACGCTACCAACGAACCGAAGAGGCTTGAGACGAGGCTTGAAAAGACTCTGCTACGGCCCAACCCGCGAAGAACGCATGATGCTGAAGAGCTTGGCAGACCTGGCATCCGCCACCCTCCAAAGGAAATCTCTGCGAAAAACACGGAGGTCTGACGGCGTCAAGCCACTTGAGCACCCCTTGCAACGGCGGGGCAGGGGTGTCGCGAGGGTGTCCAACAGTAAGTAAAGGAATGTACCTTATAGGGGCCGTGTACCCGCCGTGTACCTCAAACTGGCGTTTTGGCCGTTTCTGTCGTTTCTGCGTTTTTGTGAAATCAGCAAGTTACCTATAATCAACAGGCGGTCACGGTTCGAATCCCTCTCCCTCCGCCATTCGCTCTGGAGTAGATGGACCCGCGAGCTCGCTTGATTTCGAGTTTCTACAATTCACGAGCGGCGCATCAACACGCCTCGCTCACAGGCCCCAGCCGAAAGGCAGGCCTTACCTTTTGGTATTGATGGGGGGAATCAAATCCATCCGCACCCAATCCCTTGTCCGGCGGAGCAATTCCTGAGGGGTTTCGCTGTCACCCTGAATGACCCCGCGCCACTTGCCATGAGCATCTTGCCATAGAGCCATATCGAGAGGGGCGTGAAGTTCCAGATGGAACTTGGGGATGGGCTCGCCGGAGGTTGTGATCATCTCGATGCGCACATAGCGAAGCTCCGAGGCGGCGAGGGCCTGCAGGTCGCCGTCCGGGCCCAACCGGATGCCGACCACGCCGGTGGCGCCGGCACTTACCTGGACCAGCCCGCCGCGGCAATCGACAAAGAAAGTCTCGTCAATCCTGTCTCCGGCGGGGTCTTTCTCGCCGCGCAGGAGCAGGCTCGTTCCATCGGTCAAACGCACCAGGTCGCGGGGTGAGGGATTGCGCGGGCTGTGCCAGTTTTGAAGGAATTCCGCGACGACGGCCGGAGTGGGGTTCAGTCCTGCCCCGGGAATCACCTCTTCCTTGCTGCGGACGCTGCCATCGGGAGCCCGGCGGGTTTCATCGTCAACAAACGCCTGAGTTTGGGATTGCGCAACGCGCCGAAGGAAATCGAAGGTCTCTGGACCCTCAAAATCCCGGTTCAAAAATACCAGCGCCCGGTACCGTTGTGCACCGTAAGTGAGCCATCTATTACCGTCCAACTTGAGCGCCCCTGAGGCAATTTCAGAAGAGGGGATAATGTCCGCGCGAACACCAAAGGTCTTCCAAAGCTCGGTGGCGAAACCTTCTCCCAAGTCGCCAAAATGCGGACCCTCCCAATTGAGCGAGGCCGCGTGTCCAAAGACAATCGCCACGGGACAATCCAGCGGAGCGGGCTGGATCAGGTTCAAGAGCCGGACGCGGCTTTCGGCGCGCATAAAGGGACCGGAGAAAATTTCCTGATACGCCTTCGACCCCACCGAGGAGGGCCAAAGCGGATGCAGATTCACGCGGCCCCCGGTGCGGGCGTCCCGCCAGATTTCGCGGACATAAGGCGCAGGTGCGGGGGCATAGAATTGGTTGTACCAAATCGATCCGCCCATCTTCTTCGCCAATGCCGTGCGCACGGGGACTGGCCAATGCTCATCCGTCTGGCCATAGTCGCGGATAGCTCCCCACCAGTCGTAACCATTCTTGAACGCGTCACCCCACGGCATGAATCCCCACGTGGCGTGTGTGGCAGTGAACGATTCCGGGCCGAAAGCCTCCTTGGCGTGACGATAAAAGCCCTGTTCCAGCTCGGTGTTTCGAGCGAGGATAAGCTGCATGTAACGGTTGATGGCCACGAGCCGCTGCTCGTACGTGCCTCCCCATCCCAACGCCATCAGAATGCCATCGAGGACGAAGTCTCTCCCACCCGCCTTTCGGTATTGTTCCGCGAGGGCCGTGGAATACCAGAAGTCACCATCTTTGCCGCCATGATTGAAGACGGGCGGAAATCCCCACTCGTCCGCACCCATGCCGCCATCCAAGCCGGCGTCGCGGTATTGCTGGCAGATTTCCCGCTGGAAACCGAGGAGTTCGGGCGAGAAAACATCCGGTGTTTGATATTCGAATGCAGCAGCGACAACCCATTCTTAATCCGTCGCGCGCATCTCGTCCGGAGCCGCAACTGTTACATGCTCCGGAGATTCCTCCAACACGCGGCAATGGTCCCGAATCGATTGCAGAGGCATGCCGGGCTGGTTAGGGGCGGAACGGTACACACCCAGCACGCGTCCGGATAGGCGTTCGTATTGGCTGTCCGGCCAGGTCATGTGATCGCCCAGGGGCTGAGACGCGATGGACGCCTCGGTGGGGCCACTCGGCGCAAATGGAAACGCGCGGATTCGCATGATCCATTGTTGCTGGTCCGGATAGCGTTTGCGAAAGGCGCCGCGCGCAAGACGAACATCCAGATCCATAGCGACCCTGAGGCCGCGCTGATGCGCATAATCCACGGCGCGTCTTACCTTACTGTGAGTCTCTAGATCGGTGATTTCGTGCCGGGGAGCGCGCAGGCTGGTGGCGAGCATTCCGAAGTTGGTGTGCTCGGCGATCAAGTCAATGAACTGGCGATACCCTTCGGGTTGAAACTCCGGCTTTTCCATCCAGAACCAGGCGACCACTTCGGGGGGCACAGAGGGAGGGAGCAGGTTGCGCCCGGGCGGAATCGCCTCCGGTGCTTGCCTCCCGAGGGTCTTCGCCAGTAATCGCGCGCGCTCGAGATTCAGCGCCGCGCCCCACAGGGAGATTCCTTTGAGAAAAAGTCGGCGGTCCATTCTCCTCGCCTCTCGGTACGTTCATCAACGCCATTGCGCCCGCCCCTTGTCCCCTTCGGCCTCGGTACCTGGGGGGCGGCTGGTCTCCAACGGCTATGCATGACTACTCCCTCGCCTTGCCCGCTTTATTCGATGCCATGGGTGATGTTAGCAATAGAGGTTGGTCCGCAGAATGCGCTCGCGTCGAAAGCCGGGCGGCATCAGACGAAGGTGGCGGTGGGTTGACCATGATCTGCCTTGGGACCCGGCCCCATGAATGACGTCTGGGCGTTGAGGGCCAAGGGGGCTTTTTGCTCCGGGCTGCGCGTGTAACTGCCGTCGGATTGCAAATGGCGCGCTTTGGCCTGGTCGGCAAGGTACACATCGAGAATCTCTTTCAGCCGACGGACCAGCCGGGGGTTTTCGACCGGGAAGATGATTTCCACGCGGTGGCTCAAGTTGCGGCGCATCAAGTCGGCACTACCCAAATAGACTTCCTCCGCTCCACTATTTTGAAAGTAATAGACCCGGCTATGCTCCAGGAATCGCCCCACGATGCTGATCACCCGGATGTTCTCACTCATGCCCGGGATGCCGGGGCGCAGGCAACAAATGCCGCGCACCAGCAGGTCCACTTTTACGCCCGCTTGCGAAGCCTGATAGAGCAGGTGGATCATGGGCGGATCTTCCAACGAGTTGGCTTTGAAGATCAGCCGCCCGCCTCGCCCGCTTTTCTGGTGGTCGATTTCGCGGCGAATCAGTTCCTCCAACCTCTCGCGCATATTAACAGGGGCCACCAGAAGTTTTTCGGGTTCCTGCCGGGCGGAGTAGCCGGTTAGGGCATTGAAAAACTGCGTGGCATCGGCGGCGATCTGTTCGTTGCAGGTCAGCAAGCCCAGGTCGGTATAGAGGCGCGCGGTGATAGGATTGTAATTGCCTGTCCCCAAATGCACGTAGCGGCGGATGGCATCGCCTTCGCGACGCACCACCAGGGCGATCTTACTGTGAACCTTCATGCCCACAATTCCATAGACCACGTGCACTCCCGCATCTTCCAGCGTCCGTGCCCACTCGATATTGCTTTCCTCATCGAAGCGAGCCTTCAATTCCATGAGTACGGCCACTTGCTTGCCGTCCTCGACGGCATCCAGCAGAGCGGCGACAATGGGGGAGTTTCTCCCCACGCGGTAGAGGGTCATCTTGATGGCGAGCACATTGGGGTCGCGCGCCGCCTGGCGCAGGAACTCCACCACCGGTTGGATGGAATCGTAGGGGTGGTGTAACAGAAAATCTTCCTCGCGAACCAGGCTGAAAAGATCTCCCTGGCAGTCCGCGCCCAGACTGGCGGGAATCGTCGGCACGAAGGGTTTGTCCTTCAGGTCCGGCCGGTCGAGGGAATAGAGTTCCATAAACCGGTCGAAACCGAGCGGCCCGTCGACGCGGTAAACATCCTGGGGATGGATCTCGATCTGGTTGGTGAGGATTGATAGAATCCTCTCCGGCATGTCCTGCGCAACTTGCAACCGGACGACGGCCAGGAAGCGGCGCTCCCGCATGGCCTCCTCAATGGCCTCCAGCAGGTCGTCGCTCTCCAATTCCTGCACTGCGACTTCGGCGTCACGCGTCACCCGAAAGGGGGACGACCCCACAATCTCCATGCCCGGGAACAGCCGGTGCAGGTTCGCCGCGATCAACTGCTCAACCCATACAAACTTGAAGGTCTTGGACGCCGTTGGGGATGCGGGGGAATTTCCCGCGGCGGCCTTTACCGGGACTAACTGGGGCAGGGTGTTGGGGACCTTGACGCGAGCAAAGTGTTCCTGCCCTTTGTGGTCGCGCACCACCACAGCCAGGTTCAGGCTGCGATTCGAGATGTGGGGAAAGGGGCGCCCGGGATCGAAGGCCAGCGGCGTCAGAACGGGAAACACGTGCTCAAGAAAATAGCCATCCGCCGCAGCGCGCTCCTCGCCCTCGAGGGATGACGAATCAACAACCCTGATCCCCTGCTGCTCCAAGGCCGGCTGAACTTCCCGCCTCCAGAGGTCATGGGCGAGTGCGGCAATCTGGCAAACCTTCTCTCGAATCAGTTGGAGTTGGACCGCCGCAGGCCGGCCGTCGCGCCCGACCTCCGTCCTGCCACTCGCTACCTGCTTCATCAATCCCGCGACGCGAACCATGAAGAATTCGTCAAGATTCGACCCGAGAATGGCGAGAAACTTCACTCGCTCGAGCAGCGGGTTTTCCGGGTCTGCAGCTTCTTCCAAAACCCGGCACTGGAACTCCAGCAAGCTCAATTCGCGGTTGATATAAAGGTCCGGACTGTTCAGTGGGGCAGCATCCTGGCTCGGTGGCGGCAGCTCGACCGCCATGGGGGAATCCACCTTGGATTCCGTCGGGTCGGTGCGTTTAGAGTGAGATTTGCGGGCCATGACCGCACATCTTAATGGATTTCAGAGAACACCACAAACCGTGATGGCAAGCAAACTTGGCGCCTGCCCGCCGCGACTCCCGTTCGAAGGCCGGGCCGCATTAGGGAGTATCGAGTTAAAAACGAAAAGTAATCTCGACCTGGACGCGCACAGGCACGGGAACACCGTTGCTTGTGGAAGGGTTGAACTTCCACCTCTTTACCGTGTCGATGGCGCTTTTATCCAATCCATCTCCCAAAGGCGCCGACCTTTCCAGAACGTCGGAAACATTGCCCTGTGCGTCGACAACAATCCAAAGTTTCACAACGCCTTCAATCCTGTCATGGCGCGCTTCGGGAGTATATTGGGGATCGGGTTTGTAGATTGCAATGGGTTCCTTGACCTCACCCCCCGGCGTGGCCATCGGAACCTCGAGGTAAGAGTCCGCAACAAAGCCTTCCTTTCCGTCGGCATACTTGATCTTGTCAACGCCCGGAGGAGAGACGACCCTTTCCAGGAAGGTGACCCGCTCTCCGCAACGCAGGCGCGCAGCAAGCTTGCCAAGATCATTCGCCTCGGAGAACACGGGAACATCCGGATCGGCAGGCTCGCAGATTAGGGTCACGGTCTTGCCTTCCACAAGGGGCGGCGCCAATGTGGGTCCAGGCGGGGTCTGCGCCACAAAGGGCTTCGCGCGTTTGGCGGTGCGAAGGGCTGCCAACAGCGGTGCCCGAGCTCCGCGGCTCTGGAATGCCTGGAGGTTCTCGCTGTCCAGCCCGAAATCAATTCCCCGTTGCTGCACCTTCTGCACGATCGAATTCTGGTCCACACGGGTGGTCAGCAGTTGCAAGAGCTCGGCCTTGCTGAACGGCCTCGGCGAAATGGCCCGCAGCGTATCAATGAGGGCGTCCTTGGCCCCTTCCGATCGCAGCGTTTCGAAGTAACCCGGGGTTGGCTGGAAATCAACGCCGCGTTCAAGCACCGCCCTCACAATGTTTTCGCTGGGTACATCCTTGGCCAGCATCATCCGGATATCCTTGTCGCCGAGGGGTTTGGGGATATCCTCCTGCCAGGACCCCCGCAACGCCGCCAGCACGGCCTGGTCAGCCCCTGCCTTACGGAATTCCTCCAGGACCTGGGGGGTCGGCTTGAAAGCGATTCCATATTGTTTGACCGTGGAAATCACGACCTTGCTGGGCGCTGAACTGATCAACAGATCAAGCACTTCGTCTTTGGATAACGGCGGGCGAGTGTCCTGCGGCGCCGCCACCGCTTTGAGGCCAGCAATGATGAAGAGCACAACAAGCAGGAAGCGTTTCATGGCTTCACCATCAGGTCAAACGAATGGTTCAATGCATCTTCATGGCGACGAAAAGTATACACCCTCTTGATGCGCAGGCGCTCCCTCTGCGGCGCCAGGTTATCAGCGCATAGTGACATCGCCGGCCTTGGTGACATTGGCCGAGCCGCCCGGCCTGAATGCGTCGGCACCACAACAGAACGGGGGTGTGTGCAAGCCAGGACCTCCCAGTGCCGAGAAAAGGCTACCGACCGTTCCCCTGTATCGAGCCCGAGTGGAGGCGAGGTTTGGAGTCCACTCTGTACAGAATCATGCGCAGGAGGTAGTACTCGTTCGTCGGCCGATCGTCGGTGAGTGCGGGAGTAGTGGGAGAAAGCGCGACGAGTTGGCCGATTTGGTATTCGTGCGAGAGCATCCGATTGAACTGCTCATCAGGTGTATTGGCAGGGCCCCACTCCATCATGTCGCTGACCGCGTGGCGCGGCATCCGCGCCAAGAGTTCCGCTGCCGTACGCTGAGGAATCGGGTGATTGCTTGCCAGGTAATGCCGACCCCACATGTAAACCGAGCCGAAAACCCGGACGTAGGGAAACGATTCTCCCAGCGCTTGCGCAACGGACGATTGAATCTCCTTGTCTCCATAGGGTAACCATTGCGCCAGGATACCTCCCGGCTGCAGATGGAGCTTGATCAATTGATAAAACTCGACCGAATAGAGGAGGCTCGACCCGGCCGCGGAAATGGGGGGAGGAGGGTCGATCGTAATCAGATCATATCGCTCGGTGGAACGCTCGAGGTAGCGTCGGCCGTCATCGATGACCACATGTGCCAAGGGCGAAGCAAGAACCTGCGCACCATCGGGATGAAAATAGGAAAACAGCTTCGGCACGCTGGGAACTAACTCCAGGGCCTTTGTGGAAATTCCCCAGGAAACTGCGGAACGGAAAGTGGTTCCCATCCCGAAGCAGATAATTAGAGCGGTGCGCGGAGTGTGGTCCAACGAGGCCAGGGGGAAGTGCGCCATCATCTTCGTGATGGGAGTCAGAAATGTGTTTCCCACACCGTTCACCAGCAATGCCTTGTCCATTCCATTCCCCGCGGCGATCACGGTCGCGGTGCTGTCACGCAGGACTTTGCGCTCAGGGAATTGTGTCTCGTAGCCTTGGGTTAGGAAAAATACCGCCATCGAGGCGGCCACGATGCCATACGCGGCAGCGAGCTGGAGTCTCTTGAGACCTCGCGGCCGCGCTGCCATTGCGAGCCAGGGTAATGCGAAAAGCAACAATGATAAATGCTCACTCGCGAGCGGTAGCAACACGAAACCCGATACAAGCGGACCGACGATGCAGCCCAGCACGTTCACCGCGTAAGCACGCCCGGCACGGTCCGGATCTCCCGCGGACCAACGGTCGACCAGCATGGGTGTGAGGAATCCAACGACGGCGGAAAAGGGCCCTACCCCCACCATGACGCGAAACAGTTGCACCATGATCAGCCTGGCATCGGCGGTAACCAGGGCAAGAAGCCCAAGCAAAGCCAGCGAGATCCACGCCAACCTGCTTTCCCGATCAGTGCGCCGGCTCCATAACCGATAGACCTGCGATCCGACGAACGTCGACACCAAATAAGTCGCCAAGATGATGGCAAAGGAGTAGACCTCAGGTCCGACGTATGCTGTGTAGATCCGGATCCAGACGACCTCCATACCCATCGTCGTGAGCCCCGTGGTGAACAGGAGCACCAGCAGCCAATTCCCACCTTTGGGCCCGGATCTCGCGGCATCAGTGGGCTGCGCACCTACCCTCGCCTTCTGTGAGGACGGAGCCAATGTCTGCAGGATCGCAGATAAAGCGATCGTTGCGTTCAAGAACGCTCCGATATAAAGAGTGCGGCGGAAGCCGTAGATTTCGATAAGAAACAGAGGGATCACGGAACCGGCTGCCGCGCCCAATACATTGGCGAGGTAAAGAAAACTGAAAGACCGACTCGTTTCGTATCGCCGGTCACTGCGAATCGCAAACATGGCCAGCGGAATCGTGGCGCCCATGCCAGCACACCACGGAATTAACGTCAGCGCGAGCCACAAGCCGGAGACCAGGTTATACGTTCCCGAGGTTATGGGAGCTCGTTCCGCCATCCGCGCGAGGAGTTGATGACCCCAGACCATTTCTACTGGAACCAGTAAGGCCGACACGCCAATAAGAAGTTCGGAAAATGCGTAAACCCGGAGGGGCGGTGATTTAAGCTGGTCTCCGTACCTCTTCACAAGTGTGCCCGCCGCCCAAGATCCAGCCCCTAGCCCTGCCATGAACACCGACAGCACGATGGAGACGAGCGCGGTCGTAACGCCAAACTGCGCCATGGAGAGCCGTAACCAAACCAGCTCATAGAGAATCGCGCAAAAACCCGACAGGAAAAAAAAGATGAAGTACGAGATCATCTGGGTCGCCGCCCTTTTGGCACTACGATAATCGCAGTGGGTCTCAACTGAGGCTTTCGTTCAGGCCCCCGGTGCATGGGAGTATACACCCGCCGTGCGCAGCCATGCCGTCTCCCACGCAACCCAAGGCCCTATCCAGGCTGCTCCCTTGATCTCTTTTCTCACAATCGGGTTTCCTGAGATGCTCGGGAAGCCCTATAATGAGCCGCGGGTTCCGATTTATGTCCACCTCTGAAACCAATTTGCGGGCGGCTTACGCTGAGTGCCGCCGGTTGGCGAGCCGGCACTACGAGAATTTCCCCACCGCGTCGTATCTTGTCCCCCGCGACAAGCGCGACGCGCTCGCGGCGGTTTATGCCTTCGCCCGTTACGCTGACGACGTTGCGGATGAGCCGGACGTCGAGAACCGTCTCGAAAAGCTGGCCGATTGGCGCGCCAAGCTCGCGGCCTGCTACGCGGGGAAAATCGATCATCCGGTTTTCCTGGCGTTGCGCGACAGCGCGGAGCGGTTCCGCCTTTCGCGCGAGAACTTTGAAAACCTGCTCCGTGCATTTGAGTCGGACGTGGTGGTCAACCGCCATCCGGACTTCCATTCCCTGCTGACTTACTGCGCGTGTTCCGCGAACCCAGTGGGGCGGCTGGTGCTGGAACTTTTCGGCTATCACGACCCGCACCTGTTTAAGCTTTCGGATAACATCTGCACGGCACTTCAGCTCACCAACTTCTGGCAGGACGTCGCC
>Ga0187868_1003108_pt1 | contig 10478 bp, 8 predicted proteins | sample June2016WEW_13_4_FD_133014 | JGI IMG/M metagenome (GOLD analysis project Ga0187868, IMG submission 133014) | Peatland microbial communities from SPRUCE experiment site at the Marcell Experimental Forest, Minnesota, USA - June2016WEW_13_40 | ecosystem: Environmental > Terrestrial > Soil > Wetlands... | reverse complement strand
TCATCCCAGTAGGCGAGATAGCCCTGCACGTGCAGATTCTCGGTGTAGCCCTGGCGATCCGTAGCATCAGCCCCGCGCCAGTAGCCGAGCGGATCGAAATTGAAGTCCTGCCGGTAGAGATCGATTCCCTCGCGCGTCAGGAAGGCATCGATGTGCGAAGTCAGCCACTGCCGGGCTTGCGGGTTGCCCAGGTTGAGCAGGCGCTGGTCGCCGTTCCCCAGGAGCCATTCCGGGTGCCGCTCGAAAAGCCAGGTGCCTTTGACGACCCGCTCAGGCTCGAACCAGAGGACCAGTTTGAGTCCTTTTGAATGAGCATAATCCGAGACCGCCTTGATGCCGTTGGGAAAGCGCTGCGGGTCCGGTTCCCAGGTGCCGACCTTTCCCCAGTCCTTGTCCGTGGGATACCATCCCGCATCCATCCACCAGTAGTCCAGCCCGGCGTGGTTCCGCTCGAAGAAATCGATCCCCTCCTTCTCGGTCTTTTCGGATTGGCGCAATCCGAGGCAAACGGAGGTGAATGGCTCGGGACACCTCCCGCCCGGGCGGGGCAAGTTGTGGGCGATCATCCACCGTCGCCAGACATTCTGGGCGCGAATCCAGTCGCCCCGCCAAAACTGGAGCACCACCAGCGGCGAGCGGACTTCCTCGCCAGGCAGCAGTTTGAGCCGGGTCAGTTCCTGCCCGCCCGTGAGGCGCAGACCCGCCGCCGGGTCCCGCTCAAAGCCGGCCGACCACTGGCCGGGCCAGCCCAGGACCGTAATCAGGCCCCCGCCGTCGTACTCGAGATCGAAGTACGGGTAGCTGCCGTTGGTCGGGCGGCCCCCATTCGGGGCGAACCGCCTGGTTCTGCCGCTCTCCAGTTGGACCCGGAACGGCTCATAGCTCCCCGGCGAGCAACTGTCCCCGGCATTGTAGTGCAGGACGAACTCGTCCGATGCTCTGCGATGGAGCTTCACGTCGAGGGCCAGAATGTCCGACAGCACCGGCGTCTTCCTGGCGCCGGTGTTCTTGAAGTAGAGCGTCCATTCGACGGTGGGATAATCCTGGTACTCGACCGCCCGGCAACGCGCCTCGAGTCCCGACTGCGGATCAATCCAGGTCAGCAGATGCTCGGTCCGGTTCCCGTCCAGCGCCCCAGAACTGACCGTCTTACTCCAGGACGCAAGGAGCGCCTCCGACGATTGCCCGCCGTAAGTGAAGGAGAAGGGCCGGGAGGGGCCGGGCGCAAGCAAGTGCTCCCGGACCCATTCCTGCCTCTCTTTCACCTCCGCCAGCACGACTGACGCAGGCAGATTCGGGAGGTCTGCCGTCAGGCCGACTCGAGCCGCTGCCAAAATCCCGGCTGCCACCAATAAGATCCGCCGCATTCAAAAGCCTTTCCGTTTCGTTTGTCTTCTCTGCGTTCTTCGCGTCTCTGCGGTTTCATTGCCTTTCCGAAAGCCCCACGGGTTCCCGAAGCAGTCCCGACGTCCCTCCGCCACGTTCTTACGGTCCACGCTTCACGCTCCACGCTTTGGTTGCGGCCCCGGCCGCGCTGCGAAATAACCGGGCTAAGGGCGCCAAAGACATGTGGTGATGGAGCGGGGCGGGAGCGTGAGGCGCAGTGATTGGGGGCCGAGGTCCAGGCGGACTTCATTGGCGGCGTCGAGGCTGTTGAGGAGTTCGGCTATCAGCCCGCCCTCGGGGCCCTTGAAGGTCAGGCAGCGCGCCCCTTGGGCCGAGCCACTCACCGCCAGGCGCACCGCGCCGGGGCGCACGAATTTGCTGAAGTGGGCCAGGTAGTAATAGCAGCCGGTGTAGGTGACTTCGTGGGTGTCGCTGTCGATGATCACGACCGGGTGCTGAATGTTGTCCTCGGGGTTGCCGTGGATGGGGGAGACAAGCCACGGACCGCCCTTTTGGTCAAGGATGAGGTTCCAATAGATCCACGCGCAGGCGCCCGCCTCGATATCGGAGAAGATCTGTTGCCCCCAAAAATCGCCGTCATCGAAATCCAGGCGAGGCAGCTTCATCTGCTTGGGAGTGCCGGCCTCGTAGGCATGGCAGAGTTCGGTCATCCAAAGGGGCAACTCGGGGTAGCGCGCGTGCAGGCCGGCGATGGCCGCAAAATGAGCGAGGTCGTAACCGTGATAGGGCACGACGGCGACGCAACGGCGCGCCTCCGGGTCGTCAAGCACCACCGGGTAGTTCGTCCCGGCCTCTTCACGCTCGGGCGCTTCGCTGAGCATGAGCCGGGTTCGGAGGCCCGACCGGGCCAGGCTCGGGGCCACGTGGCGGGTCAACAGCTCGCGAATCTCGGCGTAAGGTATTTTCGTATAGACCCCCGGCTCATTGAAGAGGCTCAGGTAATCGATTTCCACCCCGTTTTTCTTGTACTCCTCGAGATAACGCAGGTAGTAGAGCGCCAGCGCGTCGAAGAATTTCGGGTTCACGTCCTGGTTCGTGTTGACATCGAACAGCATCCAGTCCGGGGGATAATCCATGGGGGCCTGGAGCACGAAGCGGCCGTGCTTTTGAGCGCGCTTGATGAACGTGACCAGGCCGTTGGCGCCGAGGTCGCGAGCGATGCTGAAATGCTTCATCTCCACGTCGCCCGGCGTGTCATCGTACGTGTACCAAGGGCCGGCCGACATGAAATCCGTGCCGGCCAGCGGAGTCTTCATGGCGGAGAACCCGGCGCCGCGCGCGGGATCAAAAAGGGCCTCGAGAACTTTCTCCCGGGCCTCCTCCGGCAGAGTGTTGAGGCAGACCATCCCGGCCTCGAGGAAAGACGCGCCGAAGCCGGCAATCGTCTGGAAAGTGACTTTCTCATCGATGCGAAAGACGCGGGTGTCAGGTCCGGAGCGGGCGGCAAACCGGACCGCCGGTCGAGTGGCCAGCCGTTCGCCCGTTTTCGCCGATACGATGAGCGTCACCTCCTGGCCGGGCGTGACGCCGGAGCACCAACCGGCTGCTAGCGCCAACACGAGCCAGCGTCCGAGGGCGATGCGGCATCCGGACGGTCTGCTGCGTCTTGGGTCTGAGGAAATCGCGGGAGACGCGGGGACCGCGGTAGGATGATTTGTCATATCGCTTTCCATCAGCCCATCTGTTTCATGGCGCAGTCCATCGCGGCCAGGAGCTCTCCCATCGTCGTCTCGGTCTCGTCCCCCATGTTGGAGACGCGGAAGGTGGCGCCTTTGATTTTGCCGTAGCCGCCATCGATGAGGAAGCCCTGGTCCTTGACCAGCTTTTGGAGCTTCGGCACGTCCACCACCCGGCCCCCGGGCCTGGCGCCGTTGCTCACGCAGGTGAGCGTGACCGATTCATACCCCGGCTCCGGAAACAGGCCGAAACCGTGTTTGGCCGCCCAATCGCGAGTCATCTGATTGGTCCGGCGATGCCGCGCAAAACGCGCCTCCAGGCCCTCGGCGAATATGTCCTCCAGTTTGGACGCCAGCGCATAAACGTGGCCGATGCTCGGCGTGCTCGGGGTCATGTTCTGCTCGGCGTTCTTTTGAAACTCGACGAAGTCGAAGTAATAGCCCCGGTCCTTGCTGGCGGCGGCTTTGGCCAGGGCCGCAGGGGAACAAACGAAGAGCGCCGTGCCGGGCGGGAGGGCAAAGGCCTTTTGCGTGCCGGCCAGCAGCACATCGATGCCCAGCTCGTCGAACTTGAGCGGTACTGCGCTCATCGAACTGACCGAGTCGACGATGAACATCACCTCGGGATACTTCTCCTTGAGCGCAGCGATTTCAGCGATGGGGCTCATGACGCCGGTGGACGTTTCATTATGAATCACCGTCAGGGCGTCAAATTGGCCGCTGGCCAGCTTCTTATCGATGCCGGCGGCCCGGATGGGCGAACCCCAGGGGACCTGGAGCGCCTCAGCCTCCTTGCCGCACCGCCTCGACACCTCGAACCACTTGTCCGAGAAAGCCCCGCATAAGCAGTTGAGCACCTTCCTGCCGACAAGATTGCGAATCGCCCCTTCCATCACGCCCCACGCGGAAGAGGTGCTGATGAAAACTTGTTGCCGGGTATAAAGCAGTTGCTGAAGCTGGGGCCGGATCGAGGCATAAAGGTCTTTGAACCCCTGGCCCCGATGGCCAATCATCGGCGAGCAAAAGGCCCGAAAGCTCTTTTCACTCACCTCAACCGGCCCCGGAATGTGCAGTTTAATGTGTTGCATAGAATGCGGGACTTTTTCATGGCCGCCGCCAAATCGCAAGGAATTTTACGATTAGACAACCGTTCATGAGCAATCGGACGTCCAAGGGTCGAGTGTCGAGTCTCGAGTGTCGAGTGTCGAGTGTCGAGGGGCGGCACCTCGTTCCCTCGGCACTCGGCACTCGGCACTCGACCCTCGACCCTCGACACCCATGTCCGGATACTCTTGAACTGCGGTCTGAATTCTATCGCCTTGCGGGCGAGACCGCGCTAACTTGGCCCCGTTATGCTGTCATTCGAGAGCCTTGGCGAAAAGGAAATCCTCGCCCTGGCCATCTCCCAGGAAGAAGAAGATGCCCGCATTTACGACGATTTTGCCGACGCGCTGAAAGAGAACTTTCCCAGCCAGGCCGAGCAATTCAACCAACTCCGGCGCCAGGAAGATGCCCACCGCCATCGCCTGCTGGATCTTTACCGCAGCCGCTTCGGCGACCACGTGCCCCTGATTCGCCGCCAGGATGTGCGCGGATTCGTGCGCCGCCGCCCGTTCTGGCAGGTCCGTCCCTTGGGCCTGAACGCCGCCCGCAAACACGCCGAGCTGATGGAGTTGGAGACCAAACGCTTTTACGAGGCCGCCGCGCGCCGGACCACCGATGCCGGCATTCGCCAACTCCTGGGCGACCTGGCCGAAGAGGAGCGCCTCCACGCTCACACGGCCGAAGGCATGGCCCAAACCAAGCTCAGCGAGGAAGAATCCGCCCGCCAGAAGCGCCTCTTTATCTTGCAGGTCATCCAGCCTGGCCTGGCCGGGCTGATGGACGGCTCGGTCTCGACGTTGGCCCCCCTCTTCGCCGCCGCCTTCGCGACCCATAACAGCCTGGAAACCCTCCGTGTGGGCCTGGCTGCCGGTTTCGGCGCCGGCATCAGCATGGGCTTCGCCGAGGCCCTCTCCGATGACGGCAGCCTCACGGGCCGGGGACATCCCTGGGCTCGCGGCACTATTTGCGGATTGATGACCGCCCTGGGCGGCCTGGGTCACAGCCTCCCTTATTTAATCCAAGACTATCGCCTCGCCACTTGGATCGCCGTCTGCGTGGTGCTCGTCGAATTGGGCCTCATCGCCTGGGTCCGTCGCCGTTTCATGGATACTCCCTGGTCCTCTGCCATAATCCAGGTCGTCCTCGGCGGTGTCCTGGTCTTCCTGGTCGGTATCCTCATCGGAAGTTCCTGACTCGGTCGGTCCCGGCCGTCTTGCCTGCGATTTTGGCCTGGTTGGATCCTCCCAATGATGGCCCGAATCGCGCCGGCGAATACGCGTCGCCTTAACGCCTGGCCCGATCAAGGAAATCACTTAGCGGTTGAAGAACAGCCTGGAGCGCCGGAGGCAGCCCGGAGGGCGGCATAACCGGGTTGAGTTTGGCGATTGCCTTGCCAACGAGATAGGCACGCTCCAGCGGTTCCTTCGGCACAGCATCCCCACTCGGCGTTCTGAACAGCTTGTAGTCGTTCACCTCATTGGCTGTACGGACGCCTCCACGGATTGCGGCGCGGGTGGGTTCTGGGATACCCAGCCACGCGCCACCAGTTCCGAGAGCGGGATGTCGGTCTCCTTCAGGCCTTCTATTATCGCAGAGACGCGCCTTACTTGTGTCGCGCCAAGCGGCGTGCGTTCGAGCCACAGGCCGGCGCGCTCGGCCATGAGGTCATACGCCACCGGGTGGTGGCTGGTTACAATGGCCTGGACCAGACCTTCATCCGCATTGTTCTGCAGTCGCAGAAGCAACGGTTGGATTTCAGAAAGCCCAAGAAAGTTGGCAGGCTCATCGATAATCACGCTGCTGCGCCAGGCCTTGGCCACAGCCAGAGCGTGCTCGAGGATGACCATTGCGCGTTGGCCGGCCGAAAGCTCGTCAAGGCGCAACCGAACGTCGTCTTTCCCTGCACCCTGGTAGATCGCCTTGGCTACCCGCATCGCGCCGTCAGACTCCATTTGAAAAAGCGCCAGGCCGGGAAGAAGACCCTCTTGCAGTTTTTGCTCCGCCTCCCGGCAGGCTAGGGCTTGGTTATTGTGCAGGTAGAGGAACCAGGCCGCAAAATCCGAGCCATCGAAACTCATCATCGTCTCTTCCCGTCGAGCCTCGGCAGTCACAGATGCCGGGTTGATCGACAGCACGACAACGTGAGCCAAATAACGGCGGAATCGCTGGAGCAGGCGGTTTTCGGGACGCGGTTCAAGCCTGGAGATGCCGGAGAGGTGCCAATCCATCAGGACCTCAGCGCCTTTGACGCCAGTATCTTTGAAAAGCTCCGCTCGAAGGGTGGGCACGCCGCCACTCTCGGCCGCGTGCGGTGCGTCGAGCCAGCCTCTGTAAAGCGTCTTGCCGTCAAAAACAAGTTTCTCTTCGGCAATCCGATTCTGTTCGCGAAATCGATCGTGGCTGAGGCGAAGCGTATAATGATACAGGCCCCCGGCCAGCGCATCGTCGCCCTCTCCTTCCGCCGGGAGCCGAATGTCCATTTCGAAGAGTTGTTCCGGTCGCCTATCCCAACGAGTTAACAGGTCTGTGGGGAACAATTTTTCAGTGGTGCCTCGCTGCGCTAATAAATCAGTAATCTTTCGCAGAGCTTCCAGCACGCTGGTCTTGCCCGACCCATTCGGGCCAACGAGCACGGTACACGGCTCGAACTCAAGAGTGACGTTCCCCAGACACTTGAAGTTATCAGCGTAAAAGCGTGTGAGCATGACATCATGCAATACCGGATTCGATCACCGCAGGCAAGCGCAGATTCTTCCGGCTCCTAACGCGGGCGGATGGCCTGAAGTCCGGCTGCCCTCGCCAGTTCAATCTGCGCATCGTCGAAGCTGACAAAGGAATCTGCCGCGAGTTCCTTGGCGTAGGCGACATGAAGGAGATCGGCCGAGCGGCAGTGAAAGAAGAAGGCGTGTTCGGCGCTGATCTCATACGCGGTGCGGAGCACGTCCCGCCAATCTGCTTCCATGTGCAGAAAATAACCGACACGCACGTCGGTTTCGAGCCGGTGAATGATTCGCCGGGCGTCGCCCGCACTCACGACGGGTTGGTCGCCCAGCGCGAATTGCCGGAGGGCGTTGCTGACTTCCACCCGGTGCCAGGGAGACCAAATGAACGTCTCGTCGCCGCGAGCCTCATAAAACTCGGTGGCCGCCTCATGGTGCGTGTCATCAAAGAACCGAAGCGCCAGGAAAAAAGTTGTATCGGGATAGAAGTTCATTGCCGCAGCTTCCGGAGCAGGGCCACGGTATCCACTTTTCGGCCCGGCTTGGACAGCAGGGCCTTCGCCTCTTTTTGGAGCTCCGCTGCCGTCTTTCTAGGCCGTCGCCCGGCCTTGCTCACCAACAGGTCGGGCTTGCCGTGGGAAGTAACCACCAGCGTCTGACCGGGATGCAGCGATCTGGTCAGAGCGGGCGAGTGAAAGAACTCACGCATCGTCAGCGTTTTCATGCGTCTAGCATACGCGTTGGACGTTCCGCCAGTCAAGCAGGGAGTATCGGACTGCTGGACCGCACAAAGTCACTTCAAACCATTGCCTATCAGTACTTAAAAAGATGAACCTCAGTCAGTCCAGCGGCGCGGGCCAGTTCTGCCTGCGCGGCATCGCAAGTAATGAACGCTTCGGCGCGGACATGCTGGGCGGCGGCAACGTGGACAAAATCCCAAGTGCGGATCATCGTAAATCTCCATCGCCGCCGGCGTTGCCGTTCCTGCAATACCGGGTTAGGAACACGATCGCTGGATTTGACCCTTTTTTGCGCGCGCCAGACTTCGGCCATGATGTCAGGCCAGGCGGCTTGCTCGGCGGCGGCCACGGGCTCAATCCGCCCGATGGTCCGGCCATTGCGGGTGATGACCAAAGACTCGCCCTGCTCAAGTTGGTTCAAGACCGCCTTGGTTTCCTGGTGCAATTGTTTTGCGGTGATGATGCTCACGTCATTTTGTCCTTTTAAAAAAGACAGAACCGCCCAAAGTTGTCTCTTATGGAAAGAGAATTTAGACAGATCGGCTCCTAAAGGAGGCTTCCGACATCCTCGGCGCAGGCCAGGAACTTGCCTCCAGCGAACGTCCTTTCCAGCCGGCCCCGGCTCCATTTGCGCAGCCGGTACAGGGCGGCGAACGTGAATTCAGGGGCCTTCCCGCCCTGGCCGCCCACTAACTCGCTGCCGCGCCGCACGTTATCCATCATCCAGGCCGGGAGCAACAGGTGATACGGGTTTCGGGCGACCTCGCCGATGTGAAAGGTCGTGGCCGCGACCATGTCCCCAAGGTCGGCGGCGCTCATTTCGACCATCAGGTTCGGGTCCGTCATCTGGCCCCAAAACTCAGTCTCGGCGACCATGCACTCGAATTCCGCAGGCATCCGCAGCAGCGCGTCCATGACCAGGAAGTGCGTGCCGATGTGCGTGCCGTTCCAGTCCTGCTCGTGGGGGCACATCACCAGCTGCGGCCGATTCGCGTCGAGGATGCCCGCAACTACTTTGACGCAGGCATCCCAGTGCGCGCGGTCCTGCTCCCGTGTCTTGAGGCTGATGCGCTCCAGCCCCTTTGGCGCCGGGAGGACCAACCCAAAACCAAGATAGCGGCAGGCATTGTGCAGTTCCTCCAGGCGCCCCGGCCGGCGCTGCTCGTTGCTGCCCAGGGTCACGGCAACATCCAGCACGTTCATCCGCCCCTGGCGCAGCAGGCGCACTGCCAGACCGCCGGTGATGCACTCGTCATCCGGATGCGGCGCAAAAAACAAGGCCCGCGGCGCATTCGCCTCGAGCCCGGGTTTGGGAGCGGGCTCGAACTGGCCCAAGGGATAACTCTTGGCCTCCTCAATGAGGCGGGCCTGCTCGGAGACAAATCGATGGTATGGATTCATTTCAGCATCATGCCCGCTCACTTCAGGCGGGCCCCCGAGCGTTCGGGCAAACTCGCGGCCGCGATGGCCTGGCCGTGGCGCTTGGCGTTCTCATCGGGAATGTGGAATGTTATTTTGGCCGCCAGCTCGGGAAACTCCACGTTAAGGACCTCTCTGGCCCCGGCCAGGATGACGGCGCCGCCCGGGCCGGAGGTGACCCGGCCCAGAATGAGGACATTCTCCAGGTCGTAGAAATCGGCCAGGTGTGCGACCGCATAGCCGAGATAGACGCCGATGGTTTGGTAAATCTTCCAGGCCCGAGGGTCCTCCACGTCCATCAACTCCTGGACGCGCTTGAGCTTCTCCGGGAGCGGGAGCTTGGCTTCGAGTTCGATGCCGGCCGGCCCCAGCAACCGCCCAACGCACTGCTGGGAAAGGTACTGCACGCCGCAGCCATAATCGCCCGACCATTCATCGACCGGGGCGTCCGGGTTGTAGTCCACCGGGACAAAGGCCAATTCGTTGAGCCACGAGGTGAGATTGCCTTGGGCGTTGACATAGCCCCCGGCGGTGCTGGTGCCCAGCGAGATGCCCAGAACGCGGTTGCGGCCCAGCGCCATCGAACCCGCCAGGGCCGTGACTTCGCCATCGTTGATGACCTCGAATGGAACGTCATTCCAGGCCCGCCTCAAGTCGAGAAACAGGTCGCGCACGCGTCGCTTGAACACCTGAGGCGCCACGCCCCGGAACAGCGAAGCCACTTTCACCCGATTATTCAGATAAATGCCCGCCGCGCTCCCGCCGATCGCGTCCACGCGCGGCAAATGCGCCGCCGCCGTCTTGAGCGAATCCATGATGCCATCGTAGTGGTATTGCGGGTCGGGTTGAAAGTAGGGGTCCCAGGCAGTCTCTTGGCTGAACACCACTTTGCCATCCACCACCGCCGCCACCTTGCGATCACTGCCGCCAAGGTCAAAGCCGATTCGGCAGCCCTCCAGGTGCCGGCCCAGGGCGGCGGCCCTGCCGCGCTCGGGGGGCGGGTTCGCCGTATGCACGACCTCGAGCGGATGGTCGAACATCCGCTCGGCTACCAGGTCCGCATCGAAGCGGCCCGCCGGGGTCTCGCGGTAATAAGCCGCCAGCCTCGCAGCCAGCGCAGCAGGCCCCTGAAAATGAATGCGAAAGCCGCCGCGCGACCACAGCAGGAGCTTGGCAATCCGCTCCAGATAGCTGAAGTTGGCCGCCGCCAGGGGATGCGCCTCCGGCAGGACCTGCGTGTGAAAGTGGGAAACAGCCCCCTCCGTTTGCTCCAGCGCCAGGCACACCGGCACGGGTTTGCCCGTGGCACGCACCGCCTGCTCGAACGCTCGGTCGGCCAGCACCGCCGGTCGAAACCACGGATCCAGCACCGGCGCCAGCTTCGGCGCGACCAAAGGCAGCCCTTTGTTGGT
>Ga0187868_1003105_pt1 | contig 10485 bp, 10 predicted proteins | sample June2016WEW_13_4_FD_133014 | JGI IMG/M metagenome (GOLD analysis project Ga0187868, IMG submission 133014) | Peatland microbial communities from SPRUCE experiment site at the Marcell Experimental Forest, Minnesota, USA - June2016WEW_13_40 | ecosystem: Environmental > Terrestrial > Soil >... | reverse complement strand
GTAGTTGCTCCAGTTAGGGTCGCTGAAATAGAGCGGGTTGCCGTTGAGAATGTTGGTTTGCAGCGGATACCAGGTGGGATTGGCTAGATTGGTGCCCGCCTCTATCACGACGGCGAGACTGCTGCTGCCGGTGATGGTGAAGCCAAATTGATTTGTCCTAACGACAAAGCTGTCCGGCTGCACTTGAGGATTCCACAGCACGGCTGGCAAGGTACCAAGGGTCGAGCCCCAACCTTTCGTGCCTGGCAAGTAATAGATCGTTATGTTGTTGTCGCCGCTGAAGACGCGGGAATCAGTGCTGGGGCCAGGGGCATTACCCTGGAAATAGACCGACGTGAGGCTGGCGCAGAAAGCGAACGCAGCGTCCCCGATACTGCTGACGCCGTTGCCTATCGTCACGCCGGCCAGGCTTATGCAGCCCTCGAACGCCCCCTCCCCGATGTTGGTGACGCTGTTTGGAATGGCCACGCTCGTCAGGCCAGAACAACCATTGAACGTATTGTTTTCGATGGAGGTGACGCTGTTGGGAATGATCACGTTCGTCACCCCGGAACAATTACCGAACGCACCGCTCCCGATGGATGTGACGCTGTTGGGAATGGTCACGCTCGTCAGGCCGGAACAAAAATAGAACGCAGCCCCCCCGATGTTGGTGACGCTGTTGGGAATGGTCACGTTGGTCAAGCCGGGACACTCCCCGAACGCAAACACCCCGATGGATGTGACGGTGCTGGGAATGCTCACGTTCGTCACGCGGTAACAATAGGCGAACGCATAGTCCTCGATGTTGGTGACGCTGTTGGGAATGGTCACGTTCGTCAGGCTGCCACAATTCCCGAACGCCTCGACCCCGATGGAGGTGACCGGCAGTCCATTGGGAGTTTCTGGAATCCTCTCTGGAATGGTCACGTCGCCGCCAGAACCAGAGTATGTCGTGATCGTGATGGTGCCGTTTGTGTTCGTGTAGCCCCAGATGCCGTAACTGTTCGTGTAAGATTGGGCTTGCGCCACAGCAGAAAGCATCAACAGCAACAGGAACAGCACCAGCAGCAGCAGCGTTGTCGCCCAGGTTGTTCTCATCCGTATGGCCCTCCTCTTTAGCCAGAGTCTTCTCTCAAGCCCGCTTATAGTGTTCATAAATGCAGCCTTTCTCCTCTGCCTTTCACCCGCTGCCATTGCCGTTGCTGCCGCCATAATTCCGGCCCCATTATCTCACCATCATCAAAGCGGTCAAGCCCCAATTCGTGCTCGTCCATTCCACGACCTGAATGCATCAAGTGCCTGCGGAGAGAACAGCACCCGGTTGCCCTCTGCCAAGACTTCCCGCCATTGAGCACCTTGAACCCCGGCCGCCCATCTCGACCTGTCGTGGGGCCTCTGGCGAACGCAGAAACGCCAACTGGGTCAACGCTGCCGCAGCTCTGGCCTTGCTTTTCCTGGACCTGAGCTGCCCCGCAACAATCCACGACCGCCAACCAGATGTCCCCTAAAATCCAGATGTCCCGGTCAGTCAATCCCTGTTCACGCCAAGGAAACGCAAATGAAATCCATCGACCCAGGCTCCCGGTTGAACTGATGACCATAGCCGAGGGGACGCAGACCTTGCGGGTGACTGGTACCTGTTTGGCTGAAATCCGGTGCATCCACAGGAAACAAACCGCCCAACACGCGGTCCCGACCAAGGTCATCCAGAAGCCAATAATATCCCTATGCATGACGGTCATGTCACGGCGCGGGCTGTGTGCGAGGAAGCATTCCTGGAGCAATGTGAAGCCGGTTCAGGTGCGCACCGGCTACATCAACGCCATCGCCTCTTCATCGCCTCTGAGAGTGCCTTCCTGTGGGCAGCACTTCTCCCCGCTTTTGGCCTCTCCACCGGCTGCTCTGGTTCTGGGGCCGTCTTTTTGCCCATCCTCCTTGCTGCCCATCTCGCCCTGGCAGCAGCAGCGGTGTTTGCACCCCCTCTCGCCACAGACAGGCCCGGAGGAGTGGCGGAAGGGTTCGAGCCAGGCAGCCAGGGCCGGGCAGATTGTCACCAGTCGGCGCTGTCGGTCCTTGGCGATGCGAGCGGAGATTTCCACCTTGTCCTGGACGCGCCACACGTCCGCCCAGTCGAGCCGCAGACATTCCTCGATGCGTATGCCCGCCAGCCCGCTGAAGGCGATCACGGGCAGCACGTCCGACTCCGAAGCTTCGAGCAGGGCCCGCAGCTCGCCGGGCTTGGGGAACTTCATGTCTTTCGCGGGGTCCGCCCCGGATTCGGGCGTTTCCTGTGTGAAAACTGTGTCAGAAGCACCAACTTTCGCATTTTCCCCAGTAAAAATGGTGCGCGATAGAGGGTTTGAACCTCTGACCCCTTCCGTGTCAAGGAAGTGCTCTACCACTGAGCTAACCGCGCAACCGGACGAGAATCTAACGGGGCGGTCACCGGGCCGCAAGAACAAATAACCACCCGGCCCTGAATACTCCCAAAAAACCCAGCAAAACGACCGGCTTGTACGAATCAGCAAGCTACCGCCGATTCACCTGACCGCGGCCTAATCGGCCTAGCCAGCCGCACCAGGGCATACGAGTGACCCCTTCCTCGCGACGGACATGGTCGCCAGCCCAGTGAAGCGAGCAACACGGCATGAGCCGCTAATTCCTAGGCACTTGTCCGGAGTGCGACATGGAGGGCGATGGCTGGATGGCAAAATGCGAAGCCTGGAAGTGGCAAACAATGGCAAACGATTGGAATCGAAGGTGACCATCCAGAAATGGCGGCCTTTCGGGCGAACGAAGTGGGCTGTCCGTCGCGTCGAGCCAGGCAGGACGCGACGAAATCGATTCCCGAAACGGTGATGCGGGAAAGTTCGCGCACCTCCTCGGGCATCAGGCCGATGAAATGACTTGCCCCGACCACCGGTCTGAGGACGCGGCCACGGCTAAAGCGGAGACGTCACACAGCCGTAAACACCGCCCTGATGACCACCGAGGTGCTCCGGAGCGCGCTCAGCGTGCGGGCGTGCGCGGAGCCGAGGCCCTCGGGTGGGAGCGCTCGCTCCACATGCTCGCTCCTTCCTTTCGCAAGTTGGTGGGTTCCCGATACGGGAGCAGCCGCGCGAGCCGGTGGTGTGCCCCCAAGCCGCAAGCTGGCCAAAAGGACTCCGGCGGGCCGTAGAAGCATGTGTTGTGCCACTTTACGCGCAGAAAGATCATTTTCAGTTTCCCGACCCTTGGACAGCTTTTGACCAGGCGCTTGATAGATAATCTTCGCATGAAGATCGCGCGGATTCGTTTCCGAGTCAGCGAGCTGCCTTCCGAAGCCGTCCGCCGCGCGGGCCTTTGGTCGTGTCGGAAGCTGCGGCATCCGAGGGAAGCAGGTGGTGACGAGCAGCCGGAGTTGGAGCAGAGGCCCAGTGGGGGGCGATCGCCAGCTCCAAAATGCACCGACCTTACTGCTACTCACCGGTAGGGCTTGTTCAAGGACCGTCTCCATGATATGAAAGAAGAACACGTGGGCTCAGCGGCCAAACAACTCGGATATGCAAAGGCGCCCGACTATTTCGATGCGGAGCGCTTTCACGAGCTTCCGCCTAACGAGCTGAGGTTTGGCTGCCGCAAGGCGAGAAGGACGTGTGGCTTACGCGGGGTTTATCTCCTGCGCGACCCGGAGGGACGGAATCACATCCCGGCGGTTTTTTTGTGTGAGGCCGAAACGGAGCAGGAGGCCCGCGCGGTCCACCGGCGCGTCTGGAACCAGAACTTGGTCCCTTTTGTTGTCATTGAGACGCCGACACGCATTCGCGTCTATCCGGGATTCAGCTACGACGCGGACCCAGGGAAAGACCTGTCGTTTGTGGAAGCTTCCGTGACGGACGTGGCACAGGTGCTCGCTCAGCTGGCAGCGTTTCGTGCGGAGGCCATTGATGAGGGACGTATATTCAAGGACTGGGGCGACAAGGTCACGCCGAAAAGCCGCGTGGACGAACATCTGCTGGGACAGCTCGAACAGTTGGATGCGAGGCTCCGAGACTTGGGTTTGGCGCGGGGTCCATCTCATTCCCTGATAGGCAAATACGTCTGGCTTTCGTATCTGAAAGACCGCGACATTTTGTCTGACTGGCGGCTGGGAAAGGCCGGGGTTCGAGCGGATGAAGTATTCGGCCGCCAAGCGAAGCTCAACGCGTTTCAGAAGCTTGATGAATACCTCCAGGGCTGGCTGAACGGCGAGATCTTCCCCTTGCAAGGCGAAGGCCTGCGGGCCGTGAAAGCAGAACATCTGCGCAAAGTGGCGGGGGTCTTCGCCGGGGATGACCCCGACGGCCAAATGGGTCTATTCCCTAAGCTCTATGATTTTTCCCACGTGCCCATTGAAACACTCTCAGTCGTTTACGAGCAGTTCCTGCACCAAAAGGATGAGGGAGAGGAAAGCAGCGAGGGGGAGGAATCCGGGGCGTACTACACTCCGATCTGCCTCGCAGACTTCATGATCGAGGAAATGGATCGGAAACTCGGGCTCCAGGACGGGGTGGCCGTCCTGGACCCTGCATGTGGGTCCGGCGCTTTCCTGGTCCAGGTGTACCGGCGGCTGGTCGAGCGTACCATGCAGCAACGGAGGCGGCGCCTCAAGCTGACCGAACTGAGGGCCTTGCTGGTGGACAACATCTTCGGCGTTGACCGGGACCCCGATGCGTGCCACGTCGCGCGCATGAGCCTGGCAATTGCGCTGCTGGATTACGCCGATCCGCCCGATGTCTCCGGGCCGAACTCCAACTTTCGCCTGCCGCCGCTTTCCGAAAACAACATTCTACGAAAGGACTTCTTCGAACTTGACCCTGTGTGGCCTCGCGCCAAGGACGGTCAACCGCCACTATGGATCATTGGCAATCCCCCCTGGGTAGAGCTCAAGGCCAGCAAGCGAACCGAGGACGTCCGCAACAGGGTCGTATGGGAGTGGTTCGACGCGAACAGTGGATTGACGCTTTCGTGGGACAGGTTCAAAGAGCCGGCATCGCTTGGTTCAAAACTCCGGCGCCAATCGGACCCGGTCTCCGCGTATCTATACTCCAGGTTATGTCAGGAAACGCGCCTGACATTGCACAAATACGAGGACGACCCTAACGGAACTCAAGCACTGCAGTTTTGCTTGGCCGCCGATCTTAACCGGGCCATCAAAGGTCCGCTCCTCTTCGGAGCCTCCCGGTTTGCCGGCGTCGCCCTGCGACCTCGGACGCAGCGGCTACTTCAGCAGAACCCAAAGGAGGAGGATCTCATCCGTTTGAATCGGCAGTTGCTGGAGGATGCCTACCCACAGGAAATCGCGAGAGAACACAAGGCACGACCCGTTAGCGGGAACCAAGTCGCGGAGGCATTCGTTTGGAGGGCGCTGGACTTCGCTCGTTCCGACACCGTTGTGAGCCTGGTCCTGCCAGGGATGACGCTTTGCAAACACGAAGGGCAGGGATTCCGGCAAGCCGTGTTTTCGGAGCTCGATGTTTGGCGTGTGGTCAACTTTGCTAATTTCGCCTATGTCTTGTTTTCAGGGGCGGACAGGCCAGCCTGCTGCCTGTTTTACAAGCCCGGCAATGCCCCCTCCGAAGCCGGTGCCAAACCTATCGTGGCACTGGCGCCGCTGGTCGCCGACCAGGGCGCAAACCGGCCGAACAAGGCGGGTGGGCGGCTTGGGACGTGGAACATCCTGGTGCGCGAATCCGATTGGCGGGAGAGCGACCGCGACGAAGCGAGGAGGGGAGACCGGCTCACGTGGAAGCTCGCGATGTGGGGCGGAGTGCGCGAAGCGGGCTTGATCCGGCGGTTGGGCAGGTTTCCGCGCTTCGCTGATTGGAGCAAGGATGCCGGGTTTACCGTTGCCGCTGGTCCCGAGCTCCGGAAAGGACCTGGAGAGGGCCTGACGCTCATCCGGCAACTTATTGGTCAGAGGGTCGTCTCGTTTCGCAGCACGAAAGGCGAGGAGGCATTTTTCCGCATTCCGCGGAGTTGCTTATCTGATCCCTTGCAGCAGGAAAGGTGTTATCTGCGCGACCGTGGCGGGCTTAAAGGACTTGCCGTCTGTGAGCCCCCGCACCTTGTTGTCAATAAAGGAAGACGGTTTGCGGTGTTCAGCAAGGACTTTCTTGTGGTCCCCCCAGGCGAGAACGGAATCCAGGGCGAAAACGTGGCGCTCCTCAAAGCGCTTGCATTGTACCTGATCTCACCACCCGCGCGGTGGCATCAGTTTTTCATCAGTAGCGAGTGGGGCGTGTCAACGAGCGTTGCGAGGCTTGACGATCTTCAAGCTCTACCCATACCGCTTTCCCACGAGGGCAGCGCGCCAACCGAAGAGCTGGCAGCCCTGTACGACCAATTGGCCGAAGACGAGGAGCAAGGCTGCCCCGACAAGGACGCCTTGCTGGTTCGTGCCGAGGCGATTGTGTGGAGACTGTGTAATCTTCGAGCTCAAGAGCGTGAACTGATCGAGGGATTCTTCTCGGGTCCCTATCAGTGCATCAAAGGGAAGTGCCCGGACGACGCGATTCAGCCAGCCATGAGGAGCGACGTTCAGGGATACTGCCGCATCCTCCGGCGAGAGTTGGACGACTATCTGGAACAGCAAGGCGTCCGCCACCAGATCGTTGCGTCTGTCCATGAGAATGAGGTGTGCCTTACCATCGAGGGGAGGCGCACGAGCACAGCAATCGAGCCCGTGGTTCAAGGGGTAAGCGACCGACAGGCAGAAGCCATCACGTCGATCGATCGGTGGTTGCGGCAGAAGCACAGCCAACGCGCGTACTTTGAGAAGTCGCTGTTCTTTTACGATCACGATCATGGACGCGTAATGTTCCTCAAGCCACGCCGCCGCATCGAGTGGAACGTACGCCAGGCGCTCCTGGACGCGGACGACGTGATCGCTGAACTCCTGTCAGGGCGGGACTGACCTGAAATGCCTCGCTCATCCGCACAGGCCAACGTCGAATTACGCAATGAGCATCGCCAGGCTTTGCGCCGGCATGCCATTGAGTTGTTGAAACTGGGGCACGGCAGGCTCGACGCGTCCTCTTTCGCGGATTCTGAAGAGGAGGATATTACGGGAAAGCTCAAGGAGGCGATTGAGACACTCATCGAGGCGGATCCGAATGCACCCCGGTGGGTGGAGCGCTACACGGTCTTCGACGAAGAAAAGCCCGCGGGCATACCCAGCATAGGTAAGCAACGTCCGCGCATTGATATCACTATCAAGCGGCGGTGGAAATTCCGACAATCACACCCGCGGTTCCGTTTCGAGGCGAAGCGGCTTAGTGTCCAGAAAGGGATCTCACCGTATTTTGGCAAAGACGGGATTGGCTGCTTCCTTCGCGGCGCCTATCCGCTCACGCACCCGGAGGCCGGCATGATTGGATACGTGCAGTCAGGGAACCTGAGCGATTGGCAGCACCGGCTGGGTAAGTATGCCAACCGAGAGGCTCGACGCCTCCGGATCGTGCCAGGTGGGGAATGGAAGGACTATCAATGCGCGCTGCCATGCTCGTCCATCAGCGAGCACAGGCACCGCTATTTCGCCAAGCTCGTCGTGGTTCATCTTCTGCTGAGTTTTTGCCAAAAGACCGCGCCGCACTTCGTTCAGGGGTTCTGGGCCTTTGAATCCCGACCATTGTCCAGCAGGTGAGGGGCGACGCCGTTGCATTTGAGGGATCGACCTCGTCCCCAACGATTGGCTGTTCCGCCCTCTGCCCTTCGCCCCCTGGACTTACTTTCGCCTTATTGAAGCAAAGCAAACCGGGCAAAAAGTGGCAAACAAACTGGCAAACGCGATTCCAGATCTTCAAAAACCCCAATAAAACAGGGGCCTTTCACATCCGTGTCAAGGAAGTGCTCTACCACTGAGCTAACCGCGCAACCGGACGGGAATCTAACGGGGCGGTCGCCGGGCCGCAAGAACAAATAACCACCCGGCCCTGAATACTCGCACAAACCTGAGCAAAACGAGCAGTTTCTGCAAAACAACCCACAGCCGGCAGGTGCTTCCTCAAAAACCGGGACTTCAAGCCATGCCGATCGATGCGCTCGATCATCGGCTTGACCAAGACTGCAAAGGCATGTGCGATCTGTTTCAACTCCTCGTCGAAGGGGTGCTTCGTGAGATCGTCGTTCAGGTAATCTGTGGAGCCCCGTGACGCTTTTACCTCCTTGGTCGTGAAGGCGGACGGCAGCGCCGCAATACCACAGAGATTTGACCGCCGCCGTTTTGGAAGCTCACGCGGGCGCGATCCCCCCCAGGGAAGGTGAAACGAAAGGTCCGTCAAGCTCCCCGGCCCCGATCACCCGCAGATTGTCCTCTTCGGATTCACCGCGCATGGTCAGCCGACGCCGATGCGGACGTCGCCCAGTTGGAGGTGGGCTTTACATAGTCGGTGGCTCATGCCATCGTACCGCCCTGATGAACGCGCCCACACTGGCCGAGCGACTCGGGACTACGACGCACCTCTCGCCGTTGCTGCACAAGGCGCGGCGCTTGGGGCTGGGTCCCAAAGAACTCGAACTGCTGGCGATTCAACGTGGTTGTGATTTCTATGACAAGGGAGAGCCCTTAACAGTCCCGAGCGTGACCCGAGAGCAGTTTTCGGACGCTGAATTGGCCATTGCGCTGTTGAACCCAGCCCTGCGTTATGACCCTCAGACCCTGCGTTTGGGCGCGGCTATGGTCAGCGCGGCGGGGAATACCCCGGAAGAAATCGCCCGCCTCGCGAGATTTGAGCGGTGCCAGGGCGTGGTTCGCTATGTGGCGGAGTGCGGGGGGAAATTCGAGCCGGACAACGAGTTCTGGGTGCGCCTGCTCGGACTGCTCCCGGATACGCCACGTCCGAAATCCAGCGTGGTCCCCCATCCGACTCGTTTCGTCGCCATGACTGGCTTCACTCGGCGCGGGGCGGAAACCGTAGCCCAGTGGATTCGCCCGAGGGTCAATGGATAACGCCTCCCTTATCCTTCAGACTTACTTACAACGAGTTCAATCTCCGGTGGCCACCGTCCACATCCCCTTGGGATTGCTCAAAGTGCCAAGGCCAACCGTCTCTTGGATTTTGAGGGCTTGGACGTGGTTGTCGTGAAAGAGGTAATTAAACCTGCCGGCGTGGAGGCCGTATTGGTTGTTGCCGAAGTTCTTGGCATCGGGCGAGGGGTCCAACTGGTAAAGGTCGCCGGCGCCCTTGGGGCCAATGGAGATGCAGGGCCAGATGTTGCCGACGGCGTTCTGGATGTTGGGCTCCTCGACCAGCAGTATCGTGCCGGCGGGGTCGTTCACCACGCTGGTCTTGTAGCCCCTGGCGTTCCAGTCGGGAAGCCCCCCCGGCAAACCGCCGTCCTGCCAGTAAATCCCCACACCGTGCCGTCCGGGTACGTCCAGGCTCGGCAAAGGATAGGTCTGGCCGGCAGTGGAGACCTGGTAATCAGTGCCCCAGTTCGGGCCGACGCCATTCATCGAGTAGGTCCTGCGCATGCCATAGTCGACCCAGCCCCATTGCGGGTCGCTGGCGAGGGTCGGCAAGCGATCGGCCGGACACAACTCGATCTTGGGACAATACATCGTCGGCACCAGGGCGATAATCAGTTCGGCGTCCGGCGCGTTGCCCCCGATATAACGGTGAATCCAGCAGTCCCACGCCAGTTGACTGGTGTTGCTGACGCCGTATCCGGCCGGCGGGTAGCGGTCTTCGTTGTCGTTGGGAAAGACGCTGAAACCGATCCCGAGTTGGCGGAGTTGCGAAGCACACTGAATACGCCAGGCCCGCATTTTGGCGCCGCTCAGGGCCGGCAGCAGCAGCGCGGCCAGGATGGCGATAATCGCAATGACCACCAGCAGTTCAATCAGCGTGAACGCGCCGGAGCCGCTCACGGCGTTGGAGCGTCGGCAATTCTTCATAGGCCTTCTCCTTCTCATGCCGGTCAACGGTTTACCAGGACGACGGTCTGGCCTTGGATGGCGTATTTCTTCCCCGCGGGCGGCGGGGGCGCCTGGAGCTGGGATTTCTCCGCGAATTCGCCAAAATTCCGAGGCACGGTCCGTGTGCGAACGACGTAATTGCGCAGTTGCCGGGACAATTGGGCCAACACGGCGTCCGGTTTGTCGGGGTCGATGACAACGGCATTCGACTCCGTGTAGGGCATCTGACCCGGTCCCCTGGGTGAGGGCGGCGCTGTCGGGGAGGAAGTGCTTTGGCCGGACGCATCGGCCCCCGAGGCCGGCTGATGTCTCTTGCACCCGCCTGCCAGTGCCGCCGCCAGCCATACCCATAACATGAAGCGGCTCATCAGGGCTAGTATGCGCCCCTTCTGTCCGGCCAGTCAAGCTATACTGAAAACGCATCAACGGAAGATACGTTGGGCAAAGAGGTATAGGTTGTTCTTCCATTCTGTGGGGTCATGAGCATAGCCGTCCACATGCCACACATGTGGGACCCCTTTCTCCTTCAGGTAAGCATGCACCCCCTGGCTGATGCGGATCAGGCC
>Ga0187868_1003102_pt1 | contig 10486 bp, 7 predicted proteins | sample June2016WEW_13_4_FD_133014 | JGI IMG/M metagenome (GOLD analysis project Ga0187868, IMG submission 133014) | Peatland microbial communities from SPRUCE experiment site at the Marcell Experimental Forest, Minnesota, USA - June2016WEW_13_40 | ecosystem: Environmental > Terrestrial > Soil > Wetlands... | reverse complement strand
GGAAACCTGCCGCCTGCGCCTTTGGCCAACAGCACGCTCCGCCAGTTTGTTCATGTGACCATCGGCGGAAGCCATCTGCGCGTGCGATTTTCCAATGCCTACGGAACGAGTCCGGTCACCATGAATTCCGTCCATGTGGCCCTGGCCACCGGCACCGGCAGTGCGGGCAGCGGTAACATCAATACGGCCACCGACAAGGCTCTCACCTTTCGCGGCGCGCCTTCGATTACCATTCCGCCGGGCGAAGTCGTGCTTTCTGATCCGTTCGACTACACTTTGCCTGCGCTGACCAATCTCGCTATCACCATTTATTTTGGCAACATTTCGGCGACGACCATCAACGGCCATCCTGGTTCCCGCACCACCTCCTTTATTCAATCCGGCAACGTTGTCAGTGCGGCGAGTTTGCCATCGGCTTCGACGACCCAACATTGGTACATTATCACCGGTGTTGACGTGCTGGCCGACAGTTCCAGCAAAACAGTTGTCACGTTGGGCGATTCGATCACCGATGGCAGAGGTTCGACCACGGACGGGAACGATCGTTGGCCGGACGACTTGGCGCGGCGTCTCATTGCCAATGCGCCCACCGCTGGCGTGGCGGTGGACAACCTGGGCATCGGCGGCAACGGTATCTTTGGCGGATTGGGGCCGGCAGCGGTGAACCGGTTTGACCGCGACGTGCTCAACCAAAGCGGAGTGCGCTGGGTGATTGTTTTTGAAGGCGTCAACGACATCGGCGGCGGCACGACCGAAACAACCATCACCAACGCGCTCGCACAATTCGTTGACAAAGCGCACGCGCGAAACCTGCTGGCCTACGGCGCGACGATCACGCCGTTCGGCGGGAATTCCTATTACACGCCAGCCCATGAAGCGGCGCGCCAGGCGGTCAATAATTGGATTCGGACCAGCGGCAAGTATGACGCCGTGATCGACTTTGACGCCATGGTCAAAGACCCGGTTACTTTGACGAACCTCCTTTCGGCGTATAATAGCGGCGACGGGTTGCACCTGAACCCGGCGGGTTATCAGGCCATGGTCAATGGCATTGACTTGACTTTGTTCACCCACTGAAATTTGATGACAACGCCGCGGTCATTCTTGAAGCGTTCAAGAACCCCATCCTTCGTCACGCACCTGGTTCATTGCCTCGTTCTATCCCTGGTTGCGGTTAGTGCAGGATTGGCGGTGGCTGCGGATTCGCCCCGCGAGCGAATCGCCATCGACGACAACTGGCGATTCACCAAAGGCGACCCGACCAACAACCCCGTGAGCCTGCTTTACGATGTGCGGCAACAGCAGGCCATCCGCCGCCTCGCCGAAGCGGAAGCCGATGGCAACTCAACCCTGAATACCCCGTCGGCGGCGAATGATTCAACCAATCTGCCGCCGGCGGTAATCAAGCAATGGATTCTCCCGACCGGCAACGCTTTCATCAAAGATGCGTCGCGTAAATTTGTGCGGCCGGAAGGGAATCTGGGAGACGGCATCGCGTATGTGCAGCCGGGTTTCGATGACAGCTCGTGGAGGCAAATCAATTTGCCGCACGACTGGGCCATCGAAGGGCCGTTCACCCGTGCCGGTGGCGGTGGCATGGGGCGCCTGCCGACTGCCGGTATGGGGTGGTATCGGACGAAGCTGGACATTCCGGCAACAGATTCCGGCAAATCCATTTTCCTGGATGTGGACGGCGCGATGTCCTGCGCGGCGGTTTGGTTGAACAGTCATTTGGTCGGCGGCTGGCCGTTCGGTTACGCATCGTGGCGCGTGGACTTGACGCCTTATGTTAAGCCGGGCGGCGAAAACGAACTGGTGATCCGGCTGGACAATCCACCGAACTCGTCGCGCTGGTATCCCGGTGCCGGGATTTATCGCAATGTGTGGCTGGTCAAAACTCAGCCGGTGCATGTGGGGCACTGGGGAACGCACCTGACGACGCCGGAGGTTTTACGAGAGCGAGCCACCGTAAATTTGCAGGTGACGGTGGATAACGATTCCAAGCAGAGCGCGAATGTCAGCGTGGCGACGGAAATTTTTTCCCTGGATGCGGGCGGCAAAAAAATCGGCTCCGCCGTGGCAAACATCGCGTCCGCGAATTTGCAAATTCCTGCGGGCGACAGCGCGGTCGCCGAGGGCAGCACCACGGTCATCAATCCCAAGCTTTGGGGACCGCCACCGACACAGCGACCCAACCGCTACGTCGCCGTCACGACTGTTTCACAGAACGGAAAAGTGGTGGACAATTACGAAACGCCTTTTGGGATTCGGACGCTTAAGTTCGATCCGAATGAAGGCGTATTCGTCAACGGCGAGCGCATCGAGCTGAAGGGCGTTTGCAATCACCACGATCTGGGCGCGCTCGGCGCCGCCTTCAACTATCGCGCGTTGCAACGGCAGTTGGAAATGTTGAAGGACATGGGCTGCAATGCCATTCGCACCAGCCACAATCCTCCCGCGCCGGAGCTGCTGGAGCTGACCGACCAGATGGGTTTCCTCGTCATGGACGAATCGTTTGACGTGTGGGTGCGTCAGAAAACGCCGCTGGATTTTCACCTGATTTTTCCCGACTGGCACGAACAGGATTTGCGCGCTCATCTGCGGCGCGATCGGAATCATCCGTCCGTCATCCTGTGGAGCATCGGCAACGAGGTCGGAGAACAATATACCGGCGTGGACGGCGCGGCGCTGGCGAAAAGTCTCTGCGACATCGTGCATGAGGAAGACCCGACACGCCCGACGACCACGGCGATGAACTGGGCGCAGGCGACGAACGCGCTTCCGGCAACGGTGGACATCATCGGCCTGAATTATCAGGGCACTGGCATCCGCAAAGCGCCCGGCCGGTATCCGGAGTTTCGCGAGAAGTTCCCGGACAAATTGATCATCGGCAGTGAAACCGCATCCGCACTCAGCAGCCGCGGCGAATACATCTTTCCCGTCATCACCAGTAACAGCGCCGCCGTTGGTCCGAACTTCGGCGAAGACCAGTCGAAGCACCAAGTTAGCGCGTATGAACTGTATTCCGCAGCGTTTGGTTCGTCGCCGGATAAAGTCTTTGCCTCGCAGGAGAAACATCCCTACGTCGGCGGCGAATTTGTCTGGACGGGATGGGACTATCTCGGCGAACCGACCCCTTTTGATTCCTCGCGGAGTTCTTACTCCGGCATCATTGATCTGGCCGGATTCAAGAAAGACCGCTTTTACATTTATCAGGCGCACTGGCGCCCGGATTTGCCGATGGCACACATTCTGCCGCATTGGACCTGGCCGGAGCGCATAGGACAGGTCACACCGGTTCACGTCTTCACTTCCGGTGATGAAGCCGAACTGTTCCTCAACGGCAAATCTCTTGGCCGGAAAAAGAAAGGCCCTTACGAATATCGCCTTCGCTGGGACAACGTCGTGTATCAACCGGGCACGCTCAAGGTGATCACTTACAAAAACGGCAAGGAGTGGGCTGCCAACACAACGAAAACAGCCGGAGAACCCGCCAAGCTCAAGCTGGAATCGGACCGCAGCGAGATTTGTGCGGACGGACGGGATTTGTCTTTTGTCACGGTGACGGTGACGGATAAAGCTGGAACGACCGCACCGCGCGCAACGAATCAAATCCACTTCGATATCGAAGGCCCCGGCGAAATCGTCGCGACGGACAACGGCGACCCGACGAGCTTTGAGTCGTTTCAATCCCACGACCGCAATGCGTTCAACGGACTCTGTCTCGTCATTGTTCGCGCGATGCCAGGTCAACCAGGAAAGATCAAGCTCACTACAAAAGCTGATGGTCTACAGGCTGGAGTTTTGTCCATTAAAACGACATTGGCAGGGAATTGAATTCGTGATTTCATTGTTGGTGCTAAACCAGCAGGAGTCATAAAAACAAGAAACGAAGGCAGCGCGTCGGCTGTCTTTCTGACAGTCTTGTTCGCACATATCGGCTGTCCCGTTGACGGTCTTGTCCTCGGGAATCGAAACCCTGCAACCTATGAAAACCAGGCTCACAATGCTCAAGTTCCTCATCATTTTGTGCGGCTTCTTCGCCATGACGGCTGTCTTTGGCCAGACGACATATACCTGGACCAACTCCGCCGGTGGAGACCTCGCCACCGCCGCCAATTGGAACCCAAATGGTGTCCCCCTTGGTAACAATAGCGACACAATGCAATTCGACGGCCAAACGGCAGGCCCTGTAGCTGCAACGTCCAACACCGGCGCCCAGACAGGCTATTCCGGGGGTGCTTGGGGCACTGAATATTCACCTCACGGCGAATCAAGTCAATTCGGTGGACATTTACACTATGCTTGGTATATCATCGGGTCTTAGAATGGCGGGTGTCACCATCGACAGTGGCGCCGGAGCTTTTAGTTTAGGGGATAACACTTTGAATGCTCTGGATACTATTTGGGGAGGTATCCCCGGGCAGATCCATAATTTCATAAACAATTCAGCGAACCCGGTCACTATTTATCCAAACTTGAGGTTGCGATATGGCGGCGGCGGCACTCATACCCTTGCCTTTCAAGGCACGGGAGATTGGATCGTCAACAATTACCTGATCTCAGCGGGCGGTAGCGAACCGTTAGTAGCAATGTTGGGGTCTGGCACATTTACATGGACGGGCACAAATGTCACCTACGCCGCCATTAATGGCTACATCGGCACCCCGGTCATTATTAACGAAGGCAAGGTGATTCTCAAGAGTTACAACCTTCTCAACTCGCAAGCCATCCAGAACAATGGATCCGATCCCTCCCTGCTGCAATACGATGCCGCTTCGGGAGCGGGAACTCTCTCCGGCGTCATTTCCGGCCCCCTGGCGCTGACGGTGAGCTCCGGCACACTCACGCTTACCGGCGCGAACACCTACAGCGGTCTGACCACCGTCAGCGGCGGCACGCTGGTCGTCAACTCTGTCGGCGGCGACATGGACGTGAGCGGCGGCACTCTTGTTCCAGGCGGTGTCGGCGTGATCAGCACGTTGAACGTGGCAGGCGCCATGAACATCTCCTCGGGAACGGTTGTGGCCACGGTGAACAATTCGGCGTCGCCGAACAGCACCGAGTACGCGGTCACCGGCGCCATCAACTACACCGGCGGCACTTTGAAACTGCTCAATGCCGGCCCGACCCTCTCGATTGGAAACACGTTTACCGTCTTCAACAAGACGGTCACCGGCGGTGGTTCCATGCCGGTTGTTTCGCCTGGTTTCACCGTTGTAAACAATGGGAACGGGACGTTCACGGTGAACTCCGTCGCCCCGGCGGGAACGGATCAAATCACCGCGAGTGTTTCGGGCGGGAATCTGAACCTGTCGTGGCCGGCCGCTTGGACGGGCCTGCATCTGCAAAGCCAGACCAATTCGCTGACGATCGGTCTGGGCACCAATTGGGTTACCATTCCGGGAACCGATGCCGGCAACAGTTACTCGGCCACACTGAATAGCTCGAACGGGTCCGTGTTCTTCCGTCTGGCGCCGTAATATAGGCGAATGAACGAGGATAAAAATATCCCGTTCCGTGCAGCAGAGAGCTCCGTTGAGCGACGCGAACTGGGCCACCATCGCAAGCGGTTTGGCATCGGCTGGTTCAACTTTACCAACACTTTTGACTTTATTTCTCCACAGCAATTTTTTATCGTTCGTCTTCCGTAAACCCGCACACCATGAAGACAATCACTGCGCTCCTCATTTTTACAGCAACGGCGCTTTGCGCCGCGGCCAATCCCACCTTTACAGTTGACGCGAGCCACCCCGCCGGCAAGGTCAGCCCGACTCTCTACGGGCTGATGACCGAGGAGATCAACCATAGCTACGACGGCGGACTTTACGCCGAGTTGATCCGCAACCGCGCCTTTTTGGACGACGCGGCGACGCCGGTTCATTGGTCGGTCGTGAACGACGATGGCTCCGCCGCAACCATCGCGCTCGACCCAACAAATTCCTTCAACGACAAGCTCACGACGAGTCTGCGGCTGACGGTGGCGAAGGCCGCCAGGAACCAGCCGGCCGGCGTGGCCAACAGCGGTTATTGGGGAATTCCGGTGCAGCCCAAGACAAGCTACCGCGCTTCGATTCTCGCCAGGGCTGAATCCAATTTTTCCGGCCCGGGTACGGTGTCCATCGTGAGCGATGATGGCCGCACCGTTTATGCGACGAAAATATTTTCCGGACTCGCGCCAGAATGGAAACGCTTCGAGGTAATTCTCAAGACCGGACGGGTCGCTCCGACCGCGAAAGCGCATTTTGTAATTACACTCGATCAACCCGGAACCGTCTGGTTCGGCTTGGTCTCACTTTTCCCGCCGACGTGGAACGACCGTCCGAACGGCCTGCGCAAAGACCTGATGCAAATGTTGGTGGATTTGAATCCCAAGTTCCTGCGTTTTCCCGGCGGCAATTATGTTGAAGGCGACACGATTGAAACGCGATTTGATTGGAAGAAAACCATTGGTCCCATCGAGGAACGCCACGGCCATCCGTGTCCGTGGGGTTATCGCTCGACCGATGGAATGGGACTTTTGGAATTCCTTGAGTGGTGCGAAGACATGAAGGCCGAACCCGTGCTGGCAGTTTATGCCGGTTACTCGCTCAAAGGCATGCACGTCAATCCCGGCGCCGACCTCGAACCGTTCGTGCAGGAAGCGCTCGAAGAAATCGAATATGTGACCGGCGATACAAATACCTCGTGGGGTGCGGAGCGCGCAAAGGATGGTCATCCGGCACCGTTCAATCTCAACTATGTTGAAATCGGCAACGAAGATTGGTTCGACAAATCGAAGAGCTACGACAGGCGGTTCGCACAATTCTACGACGCGATCAAAGCGCGGTATCCGCAGCTCAAAGTCATTTCTACCATTGGCAACGACCAGCCCGAAGCGTCGCATGTCCACAGCCGCCAACCCGACATGACGGACGAGCATTATTATCGCTCCGTTGACGAGTTTATTCGCATGTCGCCGGACTATGCCCGCCAATACGACCGCCACGGCCCGGAGATTTTTGTCGGCGAATGGGCGGCGTATGAAACTTCATTCCCGCCGTGGGACCAGCGCTCGAGGAATGAGCCGCCGACCCCGAACCTGAAAGCCGCGCTCGGCGACGCGGTTTTCATGGCGGCGATGGAACGGAATTCCGACCTCATCCGCATGCAGTGTTATGCGCCGCTGTTCGTCAACGTAAATCCCGGCGCGCGGCAATGGCGGCCGGACTTGATCGGCTATGACGCGATTTCCGCTTACGGTTCGCCGAGTTACTACGCGTTTCAGATGTTCAGCCGGAATCTTGGCGACGAAATCCTTTCCACCGCGTCACTCGAAACATCCGTCCAGGGTTCCGCGACGCGCGACAGCAAGACCGGGGAGATTATCCTCAAGCTGGTGAACCCGAAGGCGACGGCGGAATCGCTGAAAATCGAAATCAAAGGCGTTGCTTCGCTTGCCGCAAAAGGCCATGCCATCACGTTCTCTGGAAATCTTGAGGACGCCAATTCACTGAGCCATCCGCGGAACGTTGTCCCTATCACAACGACGGTGCGCGGTGTCAAATCCAGCTTCACTTACAAAATGCCGCCGCACAGCCTCGTTGTTCTGAAGCTGAAGGCGCGTTCATGAAACCAAAATTGCGCTTTCCCAAAATGATTCTCGGAATCATCGCGCGCGCGGACACAAATCCAACCGCCAACACCGCGCGATTTTATCGCCTGCCGCTTGGACCATAACGATTCGGCAAAATGAAATGCCTTTCCTTCATCATTGCTCTTGTCACTTTCGGCGCCGTTTCAAACCGCGCGGCTTCAGTTTCGTTCTAAGCAGAATCCGGCACGCTGGGCGCTGATTTTGCCGTCAGCAACAGCACCAGCCCGCAATACAGCACCATCACCTCCAACGGCGCAGGAAACAACCACGGCAGTGCCGCGCGCGTGGCAACCTACACCAGCACTTTCCCCGCCACCGGCACTTATCTACCGGACCTTAGCCCAACCGGCATCCCCACTCTCACCGCCACCCGGTGGGCATCAACGCCGGCGATCCGGTGCGCTTTTACCGCGTCCAGCGCGGACCCTGATCCGGCCCAAACTGTCGAATTCGCCAATGTTCACGGGCAAAAACCTCATTTGCCAGCCGGAGAATAGTCCATCAGAATCATAGTATTGTCCATTCCACAAAGTGGACAATGGTGATAATTTAATTGTAAGTCAGTTTGAACAGTCCCGACAAACAAATACAAATTAGCTAAAAATCATTATGAAAAACCTTTTTAAAACGTTGGCCCTCGTGACCAGTGTAACAGCGCTCGCAACGTGCGGAAGCACCCAAGCCCAAACTATCAATGGCTGGGGCTTTGACAACAACAGTGGCCCGAATGGTGCCACGATAACTGATAGTGGCAGTGGGGGAAACATTAACGTTAGCGGGGTGTCGTCTGGAAATTCTGCACTTCGTGCTGCTTTGCCCACCGCCGTTACATTAAGCTTGGGAGAAAGCGTGACTTTTTCGGGCGGGTTTAATTTCACCAGCGGCAGCATGGGTGCCGGCCTGCTTCGACTCGGCATTCTCGATTATGCTTCGCTTGGCACGCTATCAGCCGGCGTATGGAACGTGCCTGCAACTGCAAGCGGTTATGGTTATTGGCCGTCCACGGGTGGAACAGCACTGGGCAATCCGAGCGGCGCTGTAGACCTTGTCGCCAAACCGACAAGCGCTGGAAACGCGTGGTATAGTGGCACCGGTGGATATGGGGTTGGCTCTGCTACCGCCAACGCGAACCATATAGATTCGTCGGGAACACCTACGTATACCTTCAGCTTCACGGTGACTGATACAGCGAGCGGAGTGCAGCTCAGTTACTCGTTGCAGGGAAACAATAGCCCCGCCTACTCGGCAAGCGGAACATATTTGGATACTGGGGCAGCTCAGAATTTAACATTCAATGCCGTCGGAATAGATGATAATAGTGCTGATTCAGCATTTGCTTCGCCGGGAGTCAATTTTACCGGTCTTACTGAAACGATTAGTCCGGTGCCCGAGCCTTCTTCAATGGCTTTGATGGGATTGGGCGTTTTGGTGGGTGGCATGTTGATTCGCCGCCGTCAAAAGGCATAAAGAGTTTAGCTTTAAATTGAAGACCGCTGCCGAAACGCAGCGGTCTTTTTTTTGTCGTTATCAGTTGGGCAAAAAGTCGTTTGGAACAAGACCCGCCGGCAGGTGATACCATTTACAGTTTGCTTTTGCACTGTAGCGGCGGTCTGCGACCGTCGCCATTGATTCCACCGGCGCTCACAGAGCGCCGCTACAAAAAATGCGAAATAGTTCAATTACATGCTGAAACTGTTATCAGTCCGGAACGGCGCCCAGGCGGTCGAGTTGGCCCAACAAGCGAATCAGCTTTCCGGCGGCCAAGCTCCGGCCATTATCGGCACGCTGGCGGCGGCTTACGCCGAGGTCGGACGATTCCCAGACGCCATGACCACCGCTCAAAAAGCCCTGGTGTTGGCCACCACCCAAAACAACACCGCGCTGGCGAACGCCCTCAGGATGCAAATTGGATTCTACCAGGCGGGTTCTCCATTTCGTGACATCAGCCTGACAAACGCTCTTTCTTCTGAAAGTCAACCTTGACGGCTGGTTGACGCGATGCCGAAGCTTCCCGGGCGAAGGCCATGGGCGGGCCGGAAACCAAATTCCGAGTGGAGGATTATCCATGCGAAACGTAATTTCATCCATTCCCCAAAACCAGCCACCGACCATCAGCGGGGTTAACCGGTCCAGCCGAAGCCGGATGGGATGGTGGGTCAGTTTTTTGCAATTTTCGGTGGGACGAGCGTCCTCGCGAGCCGGCCTTGGCGCGGCGAAGCGCAGCGGACACGGCTCATCAGCAACCTCCCCCCCGCCCAAACTGACCCGCTGCCTCAAATGGGAATTGCGGTTTGCCAGACGTGGCAGCTTCGACACCCGATTGACATAGCAGCCGATTCGAAAAACCGGGTCGCGTCAAGTCATGCAATTTGATTTCATTGCCGAATCACAAAATTCGTCTAAAAATATGGGCTTCATATGAAAACGTTTCTTAAATGCTTTATTCTGGCCGTTCTGATGGCGGCCAACGGCCAATTGCCGGCACCGGCCGCCGACGAATCGCAGCAAAAAAATCAGGTTGAGCCGAACCGGTTGGCGGCGCCGGAAAAGCTCTCCGACGGCATCGTGGTTCCAATCAACGGCACTTTCCTCAAGGTGGAAGTTTTCGCCGGCAACGTCATCCGCATCGCCGCGGCGAAGGACCGGGCGTTCCTTGCCCACAGCACGCCCGCAACGGAAGTGCGCCGCCAGGAGAAGACCCGGTGGAAGCTCGACACCCGGGATGGGGTGGCAACGCTCTCGACCGCAAAACTCCAGGTGCGGGTGAATCTCGTCACCGGCGCGGTTGCATTTTTTGATTCCAATGGCAAACCCATTCTGGCCGAAAAAGCCGATGGCCGGACGATCACT
>Ga0187868_1003100_pt1 | contig 10491 bp, 10 predicted proteins | sample June2016WEW_13_4_FD_133014 | JGI IMG/M metagenome (GOLD analysis project Ga0187868, IMG submission 133014) | Peatland microbial communities from SPRUCE experiment site at the Marcell Experimental Forest, Minnesota, USA - June2016WEW_13_40 | ecosystem: Environmental > Terrestrial > Soil >... | reverse complement strand
TGGATTATGCCGCATTGCTGAAGCAACCCGCTGAACAAAGGCGGGGAAATCAAAACTCAATGCGGCATAATCCGGCACGCGGCATAAGACCCATTATGCCGCTAACGGCATAATGGGTCAAACGGTGGTTCCGGTGGTGGTGGCGGTCCCGGTAATTGAATGACAATTGCTGGCCGGACGTGGAACATGGGTTTCCCTTCCTTCCGTCGCAATGCACCGCTCAATACCCACGCCAACAAAGCCAGCAAGAGATAGATGGCCCCGATAAAAAAGTAGAGGGCGTGTTCGTGAATGAACCCGTCAAGGTGTTTCAACACCGACGCTTCCAGTTCAAGTGCTTTTATTTGCCAAGATTGCATGATGTCCTCCCTACGCGATGACCGCTTGCGCCACAGGTTCCATGCCACTGCCGTTGGCAAACGCCTTGCGCCGCCGCTCGTATTCGCCCAGCGAGGGCAGTTCCACTTTGGCCTTGCGCGAATAGGCGCGGTGGACGGGTTTGCTGTTTTGCCCCAAATTTTCCATCGCAAACTGTTCTGGATAACCGGCGGTCTTCGCCCGTTCCGCCCACGCATAGCGGTAGCTGTGCAAGGACACGCCTTGGATACCCAGGCCAACGCAGCGTTGGTGAAACTCGGTCGCCCGGTCGCCCGCGCGGACAGTCCGCAGATACGGAAACAACGGGCCGCTCCCCGGCAGGTCGCGCAGGATTTCCGCCACGTCTTCATCGAAGCGCATGATGGCAACCGTGCCGGTCTTCTTCCGGGCGTAGCTGATGACATGATTTTCCCAATCCACATTCTCCGCCTCAAGAAAAGCTAGGTCGGATTGTGACGCGCCCATGTGCCACGCCAGTTGATAGAACGCCTTGCGTTCGGGATTTTGTTCGCGGGCGACAATCGCCAGATGTTCGACCAGCGTGATGCCGCGCTTTTCCTTGAACTCGACGGCCGGCCAGCGTTTCTTGGGCAGCACCGGCCACGGCAGCCACGTCATGTCCAAGGCGAAGTTGTGGATGCGCCGCAGATAAACATTGGTTGAAACTTTTCCCGCTTCCAGCACGCGCAGAAAATGTTCGGGCCGGGTTTCCAGAATTGGCAAATGCCGAATCAAGTCGAACGCCTTGTCTTTGATGGCGGTCTGCCAGCGGCGTTGCGTCTCGTCCTTTTTGAGCTTCACCATTTCGTCCATGACAAGCTGCCAGTTGCGGGTGGCGATTTGCGGGTCGCTCGCCGCCAGATACGCGCGGGCGATTTGAAGGTTCACGGCGGGCTGCTGCTCGGCTTCCTGACGCGAGTGGAACAGCCGGATTGCGGTGGCGCGGTCGGTCGTGTGCAGGCTGTCCTGCTTGCCGGTCACGTCGTCGTGGATGTAATACCGTCCACCTTTTTTCCGTTTGTAGAGTCTGAATCGTTGTTTCATAACTGTGTTTACAGTGATGAGGTTACGACGATTGACCTCGACTCCGGTAAGGAGCAGGTGGGAGTTACGCAGGGCAGGCCAGAGTTAAATTTTGCTGGCACTTCCGCTGGCACTCATCTGTGGAAGTTCTCCAAGTTACGCAGTTCCAACTGGTTAAACTTGGAGGCGAGGGTCGGAATCGAACGCGGAAGCTTTACCATTCCGAGCCTAACACACTCTGTTTCAAGGCTTAGTATAGACCTGTTTTACAGGGGTTCAAGCCACATTTTCGACCGCCCTTCCAACACCCGCTCATTGCCCCGTCACCGCCCCCTTATTGCCCGTCAGGTGAAGATTTGGGTGAAACTTTTTACGGATTCCAACGGCGGCGGCGCACGAGAAAGGCAGCAGCACCAACGGCCAGCACCGACTACCAATGTTTGAAGACGAAACCTCGCTCCAGTTTCCCGGAGCGGGCCGATTGAAAACCGATGGCTTACTTCCGCTGACGACGGAATAGTATCAGGGACAACCCGCTTAAACCCGCCAAAGCCAGTGAGGTCGGTTCGGGGACTGCGGTAATAATAATCTCGCCATTGCGTGAGCCGTCGGGGCTGGCGATGCCGGAAACCTCGGCGAGAACAATTATTGCAGATGAATCAATGATGGAACCGCCGCCGCCGCCGAAGCCGTAGCCGCCGCTGAGGGCACCGGCGCCGCCGCCACCGCCACTGTAACCGCCGCCGCCGCCGCCGCTGATGCTACCGCCACCACCACCACCGCCGCCGCCGCCGAAGCCACCACCGCCAGAGTTGCCGCTGCCGCCGCCAAAGCCACCGCTGTAGAAGCTATTACCGCCGAAGCCACTGTAGCTGCCGTCGCCGCCGTCGCCACCGCCGCTGTAGAAGCCGCCGCCGCCGCCGGCTTCGCTGCCAAAGCCTCCAGAGCCTCCTGTGCCGCCACCGCCACCACCACCGCCACCGCCGCCGTTGGCACCAGTGCGGCCGTTACCACCGACGCTGAAGAAACAGCCGCCACCGCCACCGCCTGCGATGACCAGTGGCGTGCTGCCATTGACAACAAAGCTGCCTCCACCTCCGCCTCCGCCTCCGCCGTCGACGTAGCCGAATACGCCAGAGTCGCCGCCGCCGCCAACCAGAATGGTCAGTGTCTCCATTTCCGCGAAGTAAAATTGGCCTTCCATTTCGGCTCCTAGTCCACCGGCGACGCCGTTGTGGTAGGAGTTGCCGCCCTGAGCACCGTAGGCGGTGATGTCATAAGTGCCGGGGTTCAGAGTGATAGTCGTCTCCGACCCGGTAAACAGGTATTGGCCGGTCTGGGCGGAACCGGCAAGCACTCCAAACTGCAAGACGAGCGCAACCGCACAGACCAAGCCCAATGAATTACACCCGGCACGAAAGATGGATTTGGATTTCGTTTTCATAGGGTTTCATAGTTTCAAGTTTTTTCCCGACTGATTAACTGCGATTCTACACCCTACTCCTTTTTTGTCCATTCACCTTTTATTCACGTCTCAACGAGCACCATGAAACCGATTAATTCACTTTATTCAGCTTCCAATGAATTAACGGCTTGATCGCTCGTTGCGATCAGAGAATACGGCCTGATTAGAGGCGGGGGCCGGGTCGAAGCCGGCTTTCGCATTTCCGGGATTCATGTGGCGCTGGCGTTTGAACCGCCAGTATTTGGCAATTTCCTTCGTGGCCTTGTGCAACCAATCTTTGTCAGTAGCCAAACGAATCATCTCGACAGCCGCAAACCATTTCGGCGCATTCGGTGCGGGATCGCCCAGCGGCGTCAGCTTGCCCACGGCCATCAAAACCTGAATGTCACTCTCCGCGAAACCCAGCAGTTTCGCCATCGCCGGAACATCCAAGCGCGCCGGTAAATCTTTCGCCGCCCAGTTTGCCGCTCCATTCCGGCAGCCAAGTTTCGTCACTCCGCAGAATTGAATGGTGCGACCAAAGCGCCGTTGAATTCTCCGTCAAATGAGCTCCGAACCCAACACCGCTCTCGTCGCAAAGGGGCTGTCGCACGTACCACGTCAATGTTTGCAGGTGACTATCCTGGAAAAATAGAAGTCTCGCGTATGTGGCTTAATCTCCTTCTTGTTTCTCTCGTGACAAATAAAGTAATACCTGTGCCAATAATTATAAACGGCCCGCTTCAACAAGCCGTTTTGAAATCCATTTTATAAACAAATGAACCAGAACATTGATTCCTAGTTTCTTAATTCAATACACCAGCACCATAACTTTGGCAGCGGCGGTGTTCATCGCCCGCAGAGCAAAAAGTCGGGTCGGGTCACTTTTGGTTTTCGAGCCTCCCGTGAAAATTTGTGTGCCAGCCAACCTAATAGGCTGGTGAGTTAGAGTGTTAATTCGATTGTGCGATGGCAACCGAAGGCGACTGGAAATCCACCGGCAGCAACTTGGGTTGCACGCTGCGTTGCGAATTCTTCTGCCAATCCTTTTCCCAATCATCCAACGACGGCACGGTGACATCGGCGTGTTTCGAGCAGGCATGATGCACCGCCTTGGAATTGTGACCCGGCGCCTGCTGTGCAAACCGCTCCGGGTCCGCTCCGACCCAGGCACATTGCACCCCAGGCTTGGCTTCAGCGAGAGCCCATGTGAAAAGTGCTGACCTGAAATTTGGCAACGATCAAATTTTTGGCGCGCGGCATTTTGCCGGAACGAGCCGATGGATTGCGACAAGACGCGCAATCCTGCCTCTGTCAGGTTTCGAACAATACACAACATAATCCATGCAAACCTTGAGCTTTTCACTTTTATTTGGGCAAAAAAAACAGAGTTGAATAGTGATAACGATGAAAATACATTGTTCTGCTGTTATGAAGCTGCAAATGAAAGATGGAATCTAAAACGTGATCCAGAACGAAATTTATGACGACCAATTCTCCCAATTCAATCATGAAAAAATTGCACCGCTTCATCCTGGCCTTGTGTGTTGTGGCATTGTTCCAAGGCTGCGACAACAAAAGCAGCGGGACAGCCAATGGCGCATCGCAAAAAAAATTGCGGCTGGCTTTTGTCGCCAACACGGCGGACGAATACTGGGCAATCGTGCACCTGGGTTGCGACTACGCAACGCGGCTGCTCGGTGACGTGGATTTGGATTTCCGCTTTCCCGCCGAACACACGGCGAAGGCGCAGCAGGAAATATTGAATGACCTCGTCGCGGGCGGCGTGGACGGCATCGCCATCAGTCCGATTGACGCCGAAAACCAGACGGATTTCCTGAACAACATCGCCGCCAAAACGCTTTTGGTCTGCGCGGACAGTGACGCGGAAAAAAGCAAGCGCACTTGTTACATCGGCACGGACAATGTTGCCGCCGGAAAGCAGGCGGCGGAATTGCTCAAAGCCGCGCTGCCCCAAGGCGGCAAAATCATTTTATTCGTCGGCTATCCAAACGCGCAAAACACGAAAGATCGTATTCAAGGCATCCAAAACGGATTGGCCGGGTCGAACATTCAGATTGTGGACACGCTTGCGGATGATCACAAAAGCCCCATCGCCCAGAAAAACGCGGAGGATGCGCTGGCGAAGCATTCCGACCTTGCGGGCATGGTCGGTATTTACGGCTACCATGGACCGGCAATTCTCACCGCCGTGCGCAGCGCGGGCAAGGTCGGGCAGGTGAAGATTGTTTGCTTTGATGAAGACAGCGACACGCTGGCCGGGATTGCCGCCGGCGACATTTACGGGACGGTTGTCCAAAAGCCCTTAAAGATTGGCTGGCAAGCCATCGTCAGCATGGACAAATATCTTCGCGGCGACAAAACGCAGTTGGCCGACGGAAGAATCCTTACCTCTTCGCGGGTGCTCACCAAAGACGATGTCGCGTTTTTTCAAGAAGAGCGTAAGACCAAGCTCCTCGAACTACAAGGCCAACGTCCTTGAACCTGACCTCTGGCCAACCTGGGACACGCATAATCAATATTGCTCCGGTGTGGACAGGTTTGCCTTGCTAAAGGAGTACGTGAGTGCTTGGTTGCGTCCGACGTGGAACACCAACACAACCTCATTGCTTGGAGAAAGGTAATTAAAGGCAGCAAAATCCGTGGAAGCTGCCTGAACCCACGTCTGGCACTGTAACGAAAGATTGCATTTGTCCGTGAGCTCGGACTTGCTGGCGAAAGAGTACTTGGGGTTAGCCGTGCAGTAGTGACGGGTTTCTTTGACCAGCAGAGACATGACTTCAGAGGCTTCTATCTCCTCCGTCACGCCCCTGGCCCAGTAATAAGCGCGCGCCACGGCCGGCAATAGAAGCGATGCCATGATGCCAATAACAGCCATCACGCAGAGCAACTCAATCATGGAGAAACCCGTGCTTGAGCACTTGCGGTCGAGCCTCGCTGTTGACTTATTCCAGCGCATATCAATTTGACCGGGAAGCGTGGGATTCCTCACGATCCTAAACTGAATAACCTGATTGAAGATTCAGAATCGCGGCGATGATTAACGCAAAATCTGTGACGCCCGTTCGCGCGCGATTTGTCCTAGTGGTGTCGGATTCCGCGTCAACCTGGCCTCCGTTCCGCTTGTGTGCTCGTTCCGTCGCGCTGAAATTGCACCCGCCCCCGCGCCAGACTTTCAGCCAACATACCCGTGAGCTGCGTCTGCGCGTGGTCGCGCGCCCGGACCGCCCGGTAGTTGAACTGCTGGTTCGCTTGGGACTGGATCTGCCCACGGCTCCCAAAACCGCGCAAAACAAAATGTAGTGGAGAAAAACAAGGGGTGACCGCACAAAACCCCGGCCAATCCACACTTTTTACCAATTAACTGACGAACTTGGGCCAACCACGAAAGACGCGAAAGGCAGGACGCATTACTCGGGGCTCTCCGCCGGCTCGCGACCTGTCGGAGTTGCCTCTTGTTCAGTCAATTCGCGGATACTGTGTTTTATTACCACAATACGTGAGGCGGATCAACCGAGTCGCTGAGGCTGCAAGTGATCTGAGGAATGGCACCCACGGTGTTCATAATGTAGGTGCCGCCCGCCGGACAACTGGGAATGCTGCTGCTGGAGTTTAGCCTGAGATAGGGCGTCAGGTCATCAGTCAAGCTGGGAGCAGGGTCCCCCGTCTTTTTCCCATTTTCCAGCGCCCATTCAGTGACTGCACCATCAATCTGATGCATATTGTTAATGCAAGCATTGGCTTGTGATGTTGAGCGGGCACGCGTGAAACTGGCAGTGGCAATCGCCGCCAACAGGCCGATAATGGCCACCACAATCATGATTTCCACGAGTGTGAAGGCCGCCGAAGGCGAGGCTTTAATTGTCCTTTTCGACCGCATAATGGTATAAACCAGCATCGGCGATGCCAAAGTCCAGGCCTTACTGTCCCATTTTTAAGCGATCACTTTTATCAGCGGTTGCTGTTGCGGTTCCTCTCGCCAAAGACGGGTCCCCTGGCGCGGCGACTTGTCTCGGCGAAGCAGTGCGAAGACGGAAGTATAACGAAGACGGCTCGTCATACGACATTCCGTCTTCTGTCTCTTGGGTTCAGTTGGACGGATTCCAAATGTATTTTCCAGCCGCATTAACGTAACCGGTTTTGCGGCCCACCTTCACGCGCGCCAGGCCGTCGGCAAAGGCCATCGCTTCATCGAACTGCGGGTTGATGACGATCTTGCCGCTCTTGTCAATGAACCCCCAATGTCCGCCCATGCGCACGCCCGCCAGCCCTTCGGAAAACCCGGCGGCGTCCTCGAACTGCGGGTTGATGACGAACTTGCCGTCGGTGTCAATGAAACCCCATTGCTTGCCCAGACGTGCCGGCGCCAGTCCCTTCACAAACGAATGCGCGTCGTCGAACTGCGGGCTGATGACCATTTTCCCGGTCTTGTCAATAAAGCCCCAGTGCCGCGCCATCCGGATTGCCGCCAGTCCTTCGGAAAACGAACCGGCTTTTTCAAACTGCTGGTTGATGACGATCTTGCCGGCGGGGTCAATGTAACCAAAGCGGCCACCAAGTTCGACGGCCGCCAGCCCCTCGGAAAACCCGGCGGCGTCCTCGAACTGCGGGTTGATGACGATCTTGCCGGTCTTGTCAATGAAGCCAAAACGGTGGTTGAGCTGGATCGAGGCGCGATCTTCGGTGAAGGTTCCGGCATCGTCGAATTGCGGATTGACGACATACTTGCCCTCGGGATTGACATAGCCGCAGCGGCCGCCGACCACGACCGCCGCCAGTCCGTCGCTGAACGGGCCGGCCTTGTCGAACTGGGCGTTCACGACCATCTTGCCCGAAACATTCACGTAGCCCCATTTGTCGAGCCGCACTTCGGCCAGCCCCGAAGCAAACGGTTCCGCCCGTTCGAATTGCGGGTTGATCACGAGGTTGCCGGACTTGTCCGCAAATCCCCAGCGGTCACCAACGACGACCGGGATAAGTGTTGCGGCGCGTGCATCAGCCAATGACAAGGCCAGCGCGGCAAAGACCGGAAGGATAAAAAGCCTGTTTTTTTTCATAACGTGGCGGGAGTTCACTTTTTTTGGACGCGACGCGGACACGGAGAATTTGTCGCCGGCCCGGTCGTTCATGCGGCGAGTATATTCCGGGACCAACGGGAGTCAACGGGTGAATCACGAAGCCTTGACCAGCCCCAACGGCGGACCGGGCACTTTCTGAATCCGGCGGGCCGGGAGAAAAGTGTCACAATTCCAGGACCCTTTCACGCTCCTGTTGAACAGAAGGAAACGAAGGAGGACGAAGCCGCCGAAAGCCTGTCTTCGTTTCCTGTTGGCTTCTGTATCATTTCACGGAGTCCTCCACGAGTTTGATTTCTTCCGGGGTCAGGCCGTGGAGGCGGGCGACGCGGGCGTTGATTTCCGCCTCCCACGCCGCGCAATTCTCCCCGCGCGCGGCCAAACACTTCTCCACCAAGCCCTCAATCGCCGAACGCTCCGCTGCCGGCGCGGTGGGGATGGGAGTGCGGAAATTTATTCCGCTTCAACGCGCGATGTTTCGGGGCGCTCGGAATGAGCCATGCAGATTCGACCGCACGCGTAAAAGGCCATCTTTGCCTCACGCGACAAGCATCGTAAGCTGCGGCAGAATTTTCGCAAATACAAAACCGCGAAGCGGTTTGGCTGTGAGCGGCGCCGTTTTGGTCTGGTGATTGTTCTGTGGTGGTCATAGACCGCCGCTACAGCCCCAAATTCCGTTGTAATGCGGCTTGCGATTGAATCCGTGCTTCGCCGATAATGCCACATTTCTGAAAGACGGCTGAACCGCCCGGAAGATCAAGAAAGTTGAGGATTGAGATTTGATGGTTGAGAGAATTGCGATGCGAAGGCCCCTGTTTTCACAGGTGGTTCCCGGCTGCCTGCTGCTGGCGTGGTTTGCCGGCAGCGGCTGCTCCATTCATCGCTATGCGCTCAACCAGGCGTCCGATGCCGTGGCCCAAAGCGGCGCCACTTATGCCAGCGATGATGATCCCGAGCTGGTCAAGGCAGCGGCGCCGTTCGGCCTGAAACTCACGGAGAGTCTGCTGACGGAGAACCCGCGGCATCTGGGCCTGCTGACTTCGGCGGCCAGCGGATTTACCCAATATGCCTATGCCTTTGTGCAGGAGGAGGCCGATGAGGTGGAACCGCAGGACTTCGCCGCCGCCGAGGCGATACGGGCGCGGGCCCGGCGTCTCTACCTGCGCGCCCAGAACTACGGCTTGCGCGGTCTCGAAGTGAAGCACCCCGGCTTCGGGAAGGCTTTGCTGGCGAATCCCAAAGCAACCGTCCGCACGGCCACGAAACCGGATGTGCCGCTGCTCTATTGGACGGCGGCGGCGTGGGCTTCGGCGATTTCCCTTTCCAAGGACAACCCCGAACTCGTCGGACAGATTCCGGCCATGGAAGCGTTGATGGACCGGGCGCTGGAGCTGGACGAGAGCTACGGCCATGGCGGGATTCACACCTTCATGATCTCTTACGAGATGAGCCGGTCGGGCGCGGCCGGCGATCCGGCGGCGCGCGCCCGCAAACATTTCGAACGCGCCATGGCTCTGGCCAGGGGAACCGACGCCTCGCCGCTGGTCGCCCTGGCGGAGGCGGTGGCCATTCAAAAACAGGACGTGAAGGAATTTGAATCGCTGTTGAACCGGGCATTGGCTGTCAATCCTGATGCCAATCCGGACATCCGGCTGCGGAATACCGTGATGCAGCGCCGGGCGCGCTGGCTCCTGTCACGCCAATCAGAATTATTTTTGGTCGAATCAAAATGAATATATTTGCAAAATTCACATCGGTGGCGTTGGTTCTGGGATTCCTCATTCCGGTTCATCGCGTGGTGGGTGCCGAACCGGTGAAGGTGCGGATGGGGACGCTGGCGCCGAAAGGATCGTCCTACACCAAACATCTTCAAGCCATGGGCGAACAATGGCGCTCGGCGCCGGGCGGCGGTGTGCAACTGACGATTTACGCCGACGGCACCATGGGCAGCGAGGCCGACATGGTGCGCCGCATGCGCCTGGGCCAGTTGCAGGCCGCGATGGTGACGACCACGGGCCTGACGGAGATTGAGCCGGCGGTGGCCGGGCTGCAAACCATCCCGAAGTGCTTTCGCACGCTCGAGGAGGTGGATTACATCGGCGAGAAATTGCAGCCGATGCTCGAAAAACGTCTGGAAGCAAAGGGTTTCGTCGTGCTCTTCTGGACCGACACCGGCTTCGTCCGCTTCTTCTCCAAGCAACCCATGGTTTCGCCCGACGATCTCCGGAAGACCAAGCTGTTTATCTCCGCCAACCGTCCCGCCGAATTGGAGCTTTATCACTCGGTCGGCTGCAATGCCGTCCTGCTGGAAGTCGCCGACATTCTGCCCGGCCTCGAGACGGGATTAATTGATTGCTTGTGCCTGCCGCCGACGTTCGCCCTGGCCACTCAAGTTGACTCGGCCGCTCCCAATATGCTCGACATGAACTGGGTGCCGCTGGTCGGCGCCGCCATCATCAATAAAAAAACCTGGGACAGCCTTTCGCCCGAGGCTCAGGAAGCCCTGCGCAAATCAGCCCGGGAAGCCGGCAAACTCATCAAGGCCGACGG
>Ga0187868_1003097_pt1 | contig 10498 bp, 8 predicted proteins | sample June2016WEW_13_4_FD_133014 | JGI IMG/M metagenome (GOLD analysis project Ga0187868, IMG submission 133014) | Peatland microbial communities from SPRUCE experiment site at the Marcell Experimental Forest, Minnesota, USA - June2016WEW_13_40 | ecosystem: Environmental > Terrestrial > Soil > Wetlands... | reverse complement strand
GCGCTGAATTTGACAATCGGGAAGGAAACAGGTTTGAGTTCGTATCTCGCGGGCGTGTGCAGCCTCGACGAAGTGACGGTCCCGCATCCGACGATCAACAATTTGACGGCGCTGACGACCGGGCCGGTTCCTCCGAGTCCGGCTGATTTGTTGTCGTCGCACCGAATGCGGGAAGCCATCGCAGAGCTGCGGCGCCGATTCAAATTCATCGTGATCGACTCGCCGCCGATCATGGCCGCGACGGACGCCGTGATCCTCTCCGCGCTGACGGACGGGGTGCTGCTCGTGGTGCGCAGCGGAACGACGCCGAAGGAGGCCTTTACTCGTGCGCGGGATCTGCTCGCGGCGGTGAAGTGCCGCTTGCTCGGCGTGGTGCTGAACGCGGTGGATTCAAGCGCGCCAGATTATTACTACTCGTATCGGTATTATCCGTATGCATATGGCTACGGATACGGAGAAGACGTCGGCAAGAAATCGGAGTTGTCCGCTGGACCCGGCGAAGGCGGGGAGACCTAGGAACAGGAGGGAATTTTGCGTCACCTGATAACCGGCGGGGCAGGTTTCATCGGATCGCATCTCTCGGAAGCGTTGCTCCGCCGCGGCGACGAGGTTTTCGTCCTCGACGATCTTTCTACCGGGAGCGTCGAGAACATCCGGCATTTGAAAACGCACGCACGCTTTCATCATTTTTTCGATTCGATCACAAACAAGCATTTGCTGGCCGAATTGGTGGATGAGGCGGATGTTGTCTTCCATCTTGCCGCGGCGGTTGGCGTGCGCCTGATTGTCGAAAGCCCGGTGCGAACGATTGAGACGAACGTGTACGGTACCCAGCTCGTTCTCGATGCGGCTTCGAAGAAGAAGAAGCTTGTGTTTACGGCGTCAACTTCAGAGGTATACGGCAAAAGCGAAAAAGTTCCGTTCCGCGAGGACGCCGACCTTGTACTGGGCGCCACCACGATCGGCCGGTGGAGCTACGCCGCTTCGAAAGCGCTCGATGAATTCCTGGCGCTTTCCTATTGGAAGGAGAAACAGCTACCGGTGATCGTCGCCCGGCTGTTTAATACCGTGGGGCCGCGCCAAACCGGCCGGTACGGCATGGTGCTGCCGAACTTCGTGCGGCAGGCGCTTGAAGGCTCTCCGATCACCGTGTTCGGCTCCGGCAAGCAATCGCGATGCTTTTGCGACGTGCGGGATACGGTGGAAGCAATTCTCCGGTTAATTGCAAACGATCGGGTCGTCGGCGACGTGGTCAACATCGGCAGCGACGAAGAGATTTCAATGGAAGGACTCGCGCGGGTGGTGAAGCAGCGAACGAAGAGCGAGTCACCGATCACCTTCATTCCGTACGACCAGGCCTACGAACCGGGGTTTGAGGATATGCCGCGCCGCATCCCGTCGCTCGAAAAACTGGTACGGCTCACGGGCTTTCGTCCGAGGACGTCGCTGGCCGAGATCGTGGATCGCGTGGTTGCACACGTCCAGTCGAAAACGGTCGCCGAGTTGGCACCCCCTGCCAGTTCGATTCCGGCCATCGCGGCATCCAAGTTGTAGCGCCTGCGTTGCTGAGCCGCTTACGACGTTTGGATCGCGAGTTGTCGTTGGAAGCAGCCGGGCCGGTGTGCCAGGAAACGCCGATCGCCCGCGGCCGATATCAACTTGGCGCCATGCCGCGCACAAGTGAGCAAAGTGATGGGATACTCAAACTTCCAACTTGTAATTAAACCATGAGCATCTCCTCTGTAGGCAATCGCTTCGACGAAGCGGACTCGCGAAGGCGAATGAAGCAAGCTGCGCTGAGTTTCGAAGGGCAGGGCGGGAACGGCCGCACCAGCACGACGCTCTCTGTGGTCGTTCCCGTATATAACGAACAGTTTCTGGTTGAAGCAAGCCTCAATCGACTCCGCGTGCTCGGCGACTCCCCTCTGCTGGATTCGATCAAAGTGATTGTTGTGAACGACGCTTCCACGGATCGCACCGATGAGGCGATCCAGCACTTCCGCGAAGCCCTCGATTCCGAAGGAGGGGATGGAAAGTTTTCGTGGGTGTGGCTCCGCCACGAGAAAAATAGCGGCAAGGGAGCGGCAGTGCGGACCGGACTTTCGCACGTCGATACCGAGCTTGTTGTGATTCACGACGCCGACCTTGAGTACCATCCGACGGATTTATTGAAGATGGTGGAAGTGTTTTTGGTTGAGGATGCCGATGCGGTATTCGGCTCGCGCTTCATGGCGGGCGGATACAAGCGCGCGCTGTTCTTTCGCCACGCGCTGGGAAATAAGTTTCTGACGTTTTTGTGCGATGTGGTCTGCGACCTGAATCTTACGGACATGGAGACCTGCTACAAGATGGTGCGGGCCGACCTGCTGAAGAGCATCCCTCTGCAAAGTGCCACATTTGACGTCGAGCCCGAGCTGGCGATCAAACTGGCCAAGCGGGGCGCCCGAATCTTCGAGGTCGCGATCAGCTATTCGGGTCGGACTTACCGCGAAGGGAAAAAGATCGGCTGGAAAGATGGCGTGCGCGCGTTTTGGGCAATTTTCAAGTATGCACTGTCGGATCGAATCTACACGGGGGACGAACACGGCGCTGAAATTCTCGAGCGGCTGAACCGGGCCCCTCGCTTTACGCGCTGGATGGCGGACGTGATCCTGCCGTACGTCGGTGACCGCGTGCTCGAACTCGGGGCGGGCACGGGGAACATGTCCGCGCACCTGATGCCGCGGTCGATCTATTGGGCCACCGACGTCAACGCGCACTACCTCGACTATCTCGTCACGCAGCGATCCACGCGGCCTTACATGAAGGTCGCGTACACGGATGCGATGGATGGAGGGACGTATCCGGGCGGCCAGTCCTTTGACACTGTGGTGGCCCTCAACGTGATCGAGCACGTTCCAGACGATTTAGGCGCGCTTCGAAGTATCTGGAATGCGCTGGGGGATCGCGGACAGGCGATCGTCCTGGTGCCCTACGGGCCGGGAATCTACGGCACGCTGGATGAAGTGCTGGGGCATTGCCGCCGCTACACGGAGGAACAGCTTGTCAGAGTGTCGCAACAGGCGGGTTTTCGCGTGGAACGAATCCTGAAGTTCAACCGGCCGGGCGTGGTGGCGTGGTGGTTGAACGGGCGCATTCTGCGAAGAAGGACGTTTGGGCTCGGCCAGATCCGGATGTTAAACGTATTGACGCCGGTCTTCCGGCTCGTGGACTCGTGGCTTCCGCTGCCGCCGCTTTCGATCATCGCGATCCTCCGGAAAGAGGAGGGCGGCGCCAGGGCGGCGTCCGCCGGCGCGATCGAATCCGATGCGAGCACGGCGTCGTAACGCGTGCTTCTATCGTGTCGACGAGCGCGTCATACCTGGAAATAAGTGCCGGTCGAGGAATTAGAGACAGCGTGTTGAAATTCGCGAAATGCGAATGGGCATTGGTCGTTCTATTTTTGCTGTCGCTGCCGCTCTGCAATCCCTGGGTGCGCGGCGACGGCGTGGGCTATTACGCCTTTGCGCGTGCGCTCTTGATCGAACACAGCCTGGACTTCACGAAAGACTGGCAGAGGGCAAATACGAGTTTCCGCATGGGCCGGCTTGGAGCTGACGGGCGGCCGCTTTTCACCGAATACACAGTGACAGGGCACCTGGACAACCACTTTACAGTCGGCCCCGCCATTTTGTGGTCGCCGTTTCTGATTGTGGCTCACGCGGGTGTGACCCTTTGCGATCATCTTGGCGGGCAGATTCCGGCGGACGGTTTCTCGAAACCGTACCTGGTGGCGATGGCGCTGGGAACGGCAGTGTACGGGTTTCTCGCGTTGATTATTTCGTTCGTTCTCGCGCGGCGATATGTAGGCGAGCGCTGGGCGTTTCTTGCGACGCTGGGCATATGGTTCGCCAGCTCGCTTCCCGTCTACATGTATTTCAATCCGTCGTGGTCCCATGCTCACGCTGCGTTTGTCGTGGCTCTTTTTCTGTGGTACTGGAATCACACCCGCCACGCGCGCACCTTCGCACAGTGGTTGGCCCTAGGTGCGATTGGCGGCCTGATGCTCGACGTGTATTACGTGAATGGGATCCTGCTCTTGCTGCCGCTGATGGACTCGCTCTTGGGATATCGGGCGGCCTTTAAGTCCAGCCGAGAGGAGCACGCGGGGCGTTTCTTCTTAAAGAACCTAGTCTTTGCGGCTGCGCTATTTGCGGCGTTTCTTCCCACGTTGATTGCGAAACAGATCATCTATGGATCCCCGTTCAAATCGGGCTACGAGCACCTCTGGAATTGGACTTCGCCGGCGCTGCTGAAGGCCTGCTTTTCATCAGACCATGGCCTTTTCAGTTGGACTCCCATCTTGATTTTGGCTGTCGGGGGCATTTTCTTACTGGCGCGCTATGACCGGGAAATGGGCGTGTACTTGATCTTGATCTTTGCGGCTACGTTGTACGTTGTCGGGTGCTACGAGAGTTGGGACGGACTTTCGTCGTTTGGAAACCGCTATTTTATTCAGCTGACGCCGACCTTCGTGCTCGGCCTTGCAGCGCTTTTCGATTCACTCGAGCGCGCATGGAAGGCGCGCGGCGCAGAGTTCGTTTCTGTTAGTGCGACGACGATCCTGATCCTATGGAACCTGGGCCTCATCTTCCAATGGGGGATGCACCTGATCCCAGAGCGAGGCCCGATTTCCTGGCGTGAGGCAGCCTATAATCAGGTGGGGGTGGTTCCGGCGCAAGCCACGCGGGCAGTGCGAAGCTATCTCACGCACCGGACGGGCCTGATGGACCAAATCGAACAACAAGATGTGAAGCAACTCCGGAGCCGATGAGCGAGCGAAGACCAGCGGAGATTCTCGATCGCGTGCCAGACGCGCCCATCGAGCCTGAAATCGTCGTGCCAAAGCCGGTTGGTGCTCCTCATGCCGAAGCGCTCGGGTCTCGAATCTTTCAAAACATCGCGACCCTGATCGGCGGCCAGGGCTTCACTCTCGCCTTCTCCGGGGCCTCCGCGATTCTTTTGGCGCGCTACCTTGGCAGCGCCCAACTGGGGGTCTTTGGCGCTCTCTATTCGTATCTCGGGCTGTACGGATGGCTGGCAACGTTCGGACTCGAAACGATCCTCGCTCGCCAGGTGGCACAGGATCGTGCGCGTGCGGGCAGCATTCTGCTCACGGGAGTGTGCGTCAGCGCTCTATTTGCGCTCGGATCGACCGCGATTGCACTGGCCGCTGCTCCGTACCTTGGTTACGGAGGCGCGCTGCGCGCGCTGATGGCGTTGGCCGCGATTGATATTCTGCTGCTCGCGCCATTCCGTTTGCCGGGACTCGTCTTTCAAGTGGACTTGCGACAGTGGTACGGCGTCGGCATCAGCCTGGCGCGGCAATTTGCCTGGTTGCTGGTGCTTGCCGCGCTGGCGGTGGCCCGGGCGGGTCTCTTTTGGATTATCGTGGGGCGCTCGGTTTGCGCGGTGCTGGAAGTGGGGCTCATTTTTTGGGCCGTTCACCGCAAAAGCTACCTCGCCGGGCCGTGGCGCGTGCTCGGTGCAGAGGCCAGGAAATATCTCAAGTATGGATTTCCCGTGGCTGTGAGCGCGCTCGCCGTGGGCATCTACCACCGGATCGATCAGGTGATGCTGCACAACATGGTGACCGATCAGGCGCTGGGCAATTACGTGGCATCCGTACGTCTGGCGGAGCTGGTGAGCGTATTTCCGATCGCGGTGATGGCGTCCATGTTTCCGGTTCTGGCTCAGACCGCCGGAGACGAGGAGCGTTTTCGCCACTACCTGCGGTTGAGTTTTCGCTCGCTGATGGCCATCGCGTTCGGCCTGTGTACCCTGTTGACGTTGTTCTCCGGACCGCTCGTGCATCTGCTCTATGGATTGAAGTATGCCGCAGCCGGCCCGCTGCTTGCGGTGCTGATCTGGTCGGAAGTGCCCCTTTTTTTCGGGGTCGTAATGTCAAACGCGCTGGTGGCAAAGCATCTCCAGAATTACCTGCCGTTTTCAGCCGTTGTAGGAGCCGCGGTGAATGTGGCGCTGAACTTGTACCTGATTCCGCGCTGGGGAGCGCTGGGGTCCGCCTGGGCGACGAACATCAGCGAGTTGCTCGCGGCCGCGCTCCTGTTCCTTGCATTTCGGCCAACTCGGCTGGTCGCGTGGCCTGGCTTTCGCATTGCAGCAGCACCTGCTCTGGTGGCATTTGTGATCTTGGGAGCGTTATTTAGGGTGTCTTTACCGGTGCCAATAGCCCTGCCGGTTGTCATTTTGTCTTACGGATTCGGCGCATTGATAACCGGCGTCGCCCGGAAGAGTGAGTTAATTCAGATGTGGCAATTGATTGGGAAAAGTTTTGGGGACGTGAAGTCCGGGGCCAGCGTGGCATCGTAATGCAGGCGCGCAAAAAAAACAGCCGAGCGCCTCATCGCTTGGAGAGCGGAAGAACAGTTACCCGGCACGAATCCGTTTGTGAGCGTGATCGAGCTCTTACTTTTCTTGTGTCTCATGATTCGCTACGTCGGGAACATGGTCTTGTGGGTTTTTGAGAAATGACAATTCTCTTTCTTTGCCGGGAGCAAGACCTGTTGCGCGAGCCTCTCGGCTACGTGCGGGCTTTCCGCCGGCGTGGGATCCAGACAGCATTTGCAGCGGATGGCTGCTCCCCTAATGAGCAAATCGATCGCTTGCTGGAGCGCTTGCGGGAGAAACCAGCGCTTATCATTCAGCCCGAAACAGATTTTCCTCTGTGCCCCCGAGGCCTTACGGAAACCGAGATTCCGACGGCCTGTTTCTATCACGATCCCTACGCCTATTTGCACCGCCGAATTCGATGGTCCATGCTGTTCGATTATGTTTTTCTGTTTCATCCTGGATTCGAAGATGTCTTTCGCCAGGCCGGCCATGCCAATCCCGTGACAATCACGCACGCCGTTGACGCGGATTTCTTTTTGTCGCCGGCCGAAGAGCGCCCTTTGAACATTGGTTGGATCGGCCGCAGCGCCGGTCCCACTTACGAGACGCGCAGGCGCATTTTGGAGATGCTGGCGGCCCGATTTCGAATGAATGAGTGGACCCGCCTGCATACGTACGAAGAGATGGCGCGGATCTACTGCACGAGCAAACTCGTGGTGAATGTAGGCCGCGACGATTACCCCGTGGACGTGTCGTTGCGTTTCGCTGAGGCGATGGCAGCCGGCGCCCTCTTTATTACCATGCTGCCGTCTGAGATAGGCCAGTTGGGATTTCAGGACGGAGTTCATTTCGTGGGAGTGCGTTCGGAAGCAGAGATTTTGGAGTCCGTCCGGTATTACCTGGATCATGAAGCGGAGCGACGCCACATTGCGGACGCGGGCCGCGAAAAGGTTTTGCGGGAACATACATACGATTGCCGGGCCGAGGACCTTGTGCGAACGGTGGAATCGAACAACGGGAAACTGTTCGCGCCGGCTCGTGACTGGCCGGAGGAACGCGTGCGCCTATCGCGGCTCGACTATTTCGCGGCAAATGCGAGGTTGGATTGCGCATACTCCGAGCTTGTGGAGATTGCCAAGGACGACTTACGAGGCGCCGTTTCGGGGGGAGCGCTTTTGGCGCGAGCGTTCGCGGCCAAGGCCCGCAGCCAGTTCACTTCTCTCTGGCAACGGAGTTGCTGAGTTGAAAGGCTACCGACTCATGGATACGTACGGGCAGAGCGCGGCTACGACTGCCAAGGTGTTATGCAACAAACTCTCCTACGCAGTCGTGCGCGGCACCTCAAAGCCGCCAAAAGACGGCTGGCTACACAGCCGTTGGCATTGGTCAAGGTCGCCGTTTTCTCTGCGGAATCAGATCCTATGGAGCCGGTCCCTTGGGGCATGGTTTTACGTGGAGGAGGAAAGCACCATCGAAAATATGCTCAACATGCGGGCGTATGAGCCGGTCACATGGGTTGCGCCTGAACGAGGGAATGTTGTCTTAGATATCGGGGCCCATATCGGCTGGTACAGCATACAGGCTGCCAGGGCCGTTGGTGATTCTGGTCGTGTGGTCGCTCTCGAACCGGACGAATCCAATCGCAAGCAACTCGAGCGAAATCTTGCACTCAACCAGATCGCGAACCACACAATTGTTCCGCTGGCTGCATGGTCAGTGACGGGGCTAGTTCACTGGAGCCCGAGCGAAGTCTCTGTCTGGAATAAAATCGACGCGGTCCGAGGCTCCGAGACCATCGAGGCAATTTCGCTGGACGATCTGGTAACCCGTCTTTCCCTTCCTCGCGTGGATTGGATCAAGATGGACATCGAGGGAGCGGAGACGGAGGCTTTGGCGGGAGCGGAAGTGACGCTCAGGCGGTTCCACCCGACTCTGTTCATCGAGGTGCACGAATGCACGGAGCAGGTGCGTCGCCTACTTGCCGGATACGGGTACTCGATCGAGCAGGAAACGTTTGATCAGCCTCCCGAGCGGCACGGTTGGATATTGGCCCGGTAGCCGTGATCAAGACAGTTTTCATCCTCACGCCGGAACCGCCCGAAAGCCTTGGAGGAATGGAGCACTTCGTGCGCGAAATGATTCGCGGCTTGAATTCGAGAGGCTATCGCGTAGAGGTTTTTCACCGGGGGAACTCCGAGCCGGAGTGGTTTGCGAAGCGGACAGGGCGCGTCGGCAAGAAGCTGGCGGGCACCCTGCGCGGGTACTGGATAGGCAGAAAAGCACGGGAAAACATGACCGATGACCTCGTTGCAGTCATCTCGAACAGCGACGCCGGCTTTTATCCGTTACGCCGGACAGCCCCTCTTCGGAAAATTCATTTCTATCACGGAACGTACCGGGGGCAATCCGAAGCCATACGACCATCTATTAAGTACAGCGGCTATCTTTATCTGAAGTGGTGGAACTCGATGGTGCTGGAACGTCTGAGCGGACGGGGCAAATTGGTCCTGACGAACTCGGAACAGTCCCGCGACGAAGTGCGGCGTTTTTTCGGCCAAGAGGCAATTACGGTTTGGCTACCGATCGACACCGAGCGCTTCAAGCCGGCAGACCCGGGTGCGAGTCGAAAGGTTCTGAACTTGCCGGCAGACAAGGCCATCGGCCTGTTTGTGGGTAGCATGCATCCAATGAAAGGGTTTCCGATTGTGCGCTTGCTGATGGATCGTTTGCCCGGCGTTCATTGGGTCCTGGCGCTACGAGGCGATTTGCCAGAGGACCAGGTCGCGAGACCTGGAGTGACAACTGTTCAGAACGTATCCCCCGAGCAGATTTCCTTGTTCTATAACGCGGCGGATTTTTCCGTATGTCCGTCAGTCTACGAGCCATTTGGCTACGTGGTGGCGGAGTCTCTGGCTTGCGGTACACCGGTGATCGCTTCCCCGGGAGGAGCGAGCCGGCTGTTTCTTCGGGAACCGCCGCTCGACAAGCTCTTCCTCCCGGACCCAAACGCAGTAAATGGGTTCCAGGCGGCTGCAGAGGAAGTGTTGCGTGATCCGGGCTTTTACCGGAGAGTTGTGATCGAAAGGGTGCGACCGAAGCTAGAAGATCTGATGGCGCCCGAGAACTGGTGGCGGCGGTTTATTGAGGCGGCCGGTTTATGAGAGAGCAGCTCTGGCTTGCGTTGCGCAATTCAGCGGCACTACGCAAGCTTTACGGCCTGCGTGCGTTCGCACTACCGATGCGAGTTGCGAGCGGCATTCTCTTACCCTCATCGAGTCGAAGACGTTTGCGAGTGCAGGCAGGGCTGGCCCGAGGATTGTTAGTCGAAGTTGACCCGCGGTGGGAGCACGCCGTGTGGGATGGCAGCTACGAATCGAAAAACGCCGAAGCATTTCTGAGACTCGTCAAACGGGACGCGGTTGTGTTCGACATCGGTGCGAATTTTGGATTTTACGCCATGCTCGCTGCACGCGCCGGTGCAAAGGTCGTGGCGTTCGAACCATTTCCTGACAACTCGCGGAATCTGAGCAATCACGTGGATCTCAACGGTCTTGGAGATCGCATCCGCGTCGTTCCTCTGGCAGTATTTTCGCGCACAGGCCACATCAGGCTTGAGATACCCACGGACGTTTCAGCGAATCGGAATACGAAAATGTGTGCCGACGATGCTGTGCCGGGGATTGAAGTGGCTTGCACGACTCTCGATGATTTTGTTGAGACAAGCACTCCGCCTGGGATCATCAAACTTGACGTCGAGGGAGCGGAAGCCGATGTGCTGCGTGGAGCGGATCGCGTTTTCCGCACATTCCGACCAGAGCTTCTTTGCGAAGTGCATGATCACGCCAATGCGGCTTTTGTCGAGGCGTGGCTCGAGGAAAGATCTTACGAGTACGCTTGGATCGAAGAGGGGTCATTTCCGAAGCACTTGTTGGCGTCGCCTTCAGGGCACTTTCGTGCAGATTCGCCCCGCGTGAACTCGAGGCTGACTAGAAGCTGTTGCACAACCTAGGACAAGCCTCTGAAATGACGATGGTTGAGTTTTGGGAAATGAGGGATAAACAGAGTCAGCAGCGCCGAAGGAGGGCCGATGGCGCGATCCGGTCCG
>Ga0187868_1003096_pt1 | contig 10499 bp, 7 predicted proteins | sample June2016WEW_13_4_FD_133014 | JGI IMG/M metagenome (GOLD analysis project Ga0187868, IMG submission 133014) | Peatland microbial communities from SPRUCE experiment site at the Marcell Experimental Forest, Minnesota, USA - June2016WEW_13_40 | ecosystem: Environmental > Terrestrial > Soil > Wetlands... | reverse complement strand
GATGTCGCCTTTCTTCGGAATGCCGAACAAGCCCTGCGCGCGGTAATAATTTTCGTAGGTCAGGCAATGCTCCTCGCTGCGACCAGTGGCGCGGAGATAATTCACGCACTCGGCGTCAATCGGGAAAAAGCCCATCGTCGCACCGTATTCCGGAGCCATGTTCGCGATCGTCGCGCGGTCCACGACCGGCAATGCCGCCGCGCCGGGGCCGAAAAATTCGACGAACTTGCCGACGACCTTTGTTTTGCGGAGCATTTCCGTGACGGTGAGCGCGAGGTCGGTGGCGGTGACGCCCTCGCGCAACACGCCGGTGAGATGCACACCAACGACATCCGGTGTGAGGAAATAGACCGGCTGGCCAAGCATGCCGGCTTCAGCCTCGATACCGCCCACACCCCACCCCACAATGCCGAGACCGTTGATCATCGTCGTGTGCGAATCCGTGCCGACGAGTGTGTCGGGATAATAAATGGGGTCTGGCGTCTGGGGTCTGGGGTCTGGGGAAGACAGGACACCTTGGGCGAGATATTCGAGGTTCACCTGGTGCACGATGCCGATTCCGGGCGGCACGACCTTGAATGTGTCGAACGCCTGCATGCCCCATTTGAGAAACTGGTAACGTTCGCGATTGCGCCGGAATTCCATGTCCAGGTTTTTTTGCAACGCATCCGCGCTGCCGGCGAAATCCACCTGCACCGAATGGTCCACGACCAGATCCACCGGCACGAGTGGTTCGATGATCTTCGGATTTTTGCCCAGCCGCTGAACGGCGGAGCGCATCGCCGCCAGGTCCACCAGCAGCGGCACGCCGGTGAAATCCTGCAGCACGATGCGCGCGACGATAAACGGAATTTCCTTCGTGCGGGTTTCGGCTGGCTTCCAATTCGCCAGCGCGCGCACGTTTTGTTCACTGACCTTTTTGCCGTCGCAGTTGCGGAGCACGGACTCGAGCACGAGGCGGATGGAGACGGGCAATTTGGAAACCGGCCCGACGCCGGCCTCTTCCAGCGCGGGCAGGGAATAGAACGATCCCTGCCTGCCGCCGCCGAGGTCAAATTTCTGGAGCGTGTTAAACAAATTTTGCGCGGTGCCCATACAATTTTAGTACGCCGTGAAAATGAAGATTGTGCGCGAACGTGTCAAGCGAAGCGAAGGTTGGTGCTAAATCCGAAGGCCGAATTCCGAGGTCCGAAAGAAGTCCGAAGTCCGAAATCCGAAGGCCAGCCCGTCACACGAACGGGGGTCGCGTTTCGGGCTTCGGGCTTCTTTTCCAGAGCGTTGGCAGGAAGCACAGAGCAATGCTGTGGCCCAATCGGCGCCCAGTGCCGGCCCTGCATGAGTTACTTCACTGCCGGCTCGGGATGCAGCAAATCGGCGATGCGGCGTTCGAGCCGTTCCAAATTGAGCGGCTTGATGAAAAAATCCTCGGCCTGCACGGCCACGGTGCGTTTGGTCACTTCGCTGGAAAGCGCGCTCATGAAAATCACCGGGGTCTTTTTGGTGGATGGCTGGCGGCGCAGAATTTTACAAACGGACAGACCGTCGAGGTCGGGCAGCAGGATGTCGAGGAGGATCAAATCCGGCTTGAACTGCCGCGCCTGGCTCAACGCCTGCACCCCGTTGTTGGCCACGATGAATTCGCAACCCAACCCGGCAAGGCGATATTGCACCAGCTCGACGAAATCGAGTTCATCATCCACAATCAAAATACGCGGCACCATTTGAGATAACTTACCCCGCCTCGGGCCAGGTTCAACGACGGTCCGGTTAAAACCGGGTTACGAAATGGAAACGGGCGTGACTGATACTCGGTTTGATGCGGAGCGCGGTTTGTCCCAAACCGCAGCTCTTACAAACATAAACCATGCACCCATGTTCTTGAACGTTACCTTGGCAGTCGCACCTGCTGCGAGTTGAGACAACTCGCGCTCCGGGAGCAGCATCAAGTGCCCGAACGATGGCCGTCCCTGCCAAAAATCTTGTTTGCTGGAGGCAAGTGTGTGATAAGTCCATGCAACATGCCAACCCATCGAGGCTCCATCCGCCTGTTCCAACTCTTCGGAATCGAAGTCTATCTGCACTGGTCGTGGTTTGTTGTCGCGATGTATGGCATTCAAAGCCGGGGACACCAATACAATTCCATTGGCTGGAACGTGTTGGAATATCTCACGCTGTTTTTGATCGTGCTCATGCACGAGTTTGGCCATTCGCTCGCGTGCCGGCAGGTCGGCGGCAAGGCGAATCAAATTGTTCTCTGGCCGCTCGGCGGCGTGGCGTATGTCTCCCCGCCGCAACGGCCGGGCGCCATGCTTTGGAGCATCGCCGCCGGACCATTGGTGAATGTGGCGCTCTTTCCTGTGTTTTCAATCGTCTGGTGGCTGGGATATTCAGCCGGGTGGATGGAAACCGTTCCGAATGTTTACGTTTATGTGATGACGATTTGGTATATCAACACCATTTTGCTGATTTTCAATCTGATGCCGATCTATCCGCTCGACGGCGGCCAGGTTTTGCGGTCGTTACTTTGGTTTGTGTTTGGCCGGGCGCGCAGCCTGCTCATCGCGAGCAGCATTGGTTTTGTGGGCGTAGCTGGCCTGATTCTGTTTGCCATTTGGGCGCAATCCGTCTGGATCGGCATTATGGCTGCTTTCATTTTGCTGAATTGTTGGGGCGGTTTGACGCAAGCCCGCGCACTGGCCCGTGTCGCCAATGCGCCGCGGCACGACGGATTTGCCTGCCCGGTTTGCAAAGTCGCCCCGCCCCGCGGCGCATTCTGGGTATGCGGCAAATGCCGGAAAGCCTTCGATACGTTTGAAACGCGGGGCGTCTGTCCCAACTGCGGAACTCAATTTGCCATAACGTCCTGCCCTGAATGCGGCAACGTGCGACCGATGAGCGAATGGTTGGCTTTTTCAAACGTCCCGCCGAAACTGTAAATTGGGAGGGTTGCCGTGCCGGCGACCCTGATTTTCATTTTGGGACGGCGACACCCAGGCTTCGCCGAGGCGAGCGCCGTCCCTCCAAAAAAGATTACTTCAACTTCGCCAGCGCCGCCTTGATGGCGTCAAAGTTTGGCAGGTCTTTCGGCGTCGGCGTCTGTTCGCTGTATTGCACCACGCCTTGCTTATCAATCACGAACGCCGCGCGTGCCGAGGTGTCACCCACGCCGGCCAGCATCGGGAAAATAACGTCATACGCCCGGGCGGTGGTTTTGTTCAGGTCGCTGGCGAGCGTGATGCCGATTTTTTCCTTTTGCGCCCACGCTTCCTGCGTGAATGGGCTGTCCACGCTGATACCGATGACGTCCGCACCGAGGTTTTTGTAGGCGTTGAGACCGGCGGTCAGGTCGCACATTTCCTTCGTGCAAACGCTCGTGAACGCGAGCGGGAAGAACAGCACGACGGTGTTCTTCCGGCCGAAGTTATTGCTGAGTTTCACGTCCACCAGGCCGGTCGCCTGCTTGGACTTAAGGTTGAAGTCGGGAGCTTTTGTTCCAGTTGGAATCGGCATAATCTTTTTTTGTTATCTGGTTAATTCGTTTTCGTTACGGATAAATTTGCAGGATTCACCGCGTCCATGTCAAATCAGGATTGCACTATTTGGCAGATGCAGCAACGTCAGTAACCCCATCACCGACAAAAGTTATCTCGTCAAGGAAGCGCCGGGAGTCAGCCCGGAAAACAAGAAAAATCGAAAATCAAACGAACCGGTGTCATAATTCTAGGACCCCTTCACTTTACCGTTCGTTTCAGTTGAGGATGTCACTGGCTTCTTTTTCCCGAACCAAAGCACCAGCGCAATCAGCGCCACGATAATGGCAACGAGCCAAATAATGAGCCGCACAAATTTCATTGCGGTGCGGTTGCTTCCCAATTCCGAGAGCTATTCGTATTGGCAACTCCGGTAAATGCGACGGACATAAAATCATCCGGCGTGTTGTTGATGCCAAACAAGAGATGAATCTTGCAATACACTTGACCGTTGCGACTCTGAATAAAAAATATTTTGTCCACCAAATCAGGACCATTGTTCTTACTGAAAGTGCCGCTGGGCTGATAACCACTTTCGGGCGCGGCATAAGTCATGGCCGATTCTTCCGGCGAAGTTTCAATAAAACCTCCAGTCACCACTTCAACATCAATGCTCCAATCCTGTGGATTGCGTCCCGAAATTACACCGGCGGGCCGATTGACTGTAATCCTTAAATCGCCGCCACTGGGAACAGCCTGCCCGGCGATCAAATCAAAATTCATCGGCGCAGCCGTGTAAGGGAGTCTGAAGGTTTTGTTGATTCCCACTAGCGGCTCCGCCCCTTGCAGCTTCCACATTTTGATGACCGTCGGATTACCTGCGTCAGGAACAAAATACTCCGGCGATATTCGCGAATAGCGGAACGTTGTGCCAGTCATGGCCAGCACATAGCCTGCTTTCTTCGGCGTGATGGTCAAATTAGCGCCTTTGTAGCCCGATATGGTGAAAAAGCCGTTGCCATCGGCCACTACCTGCCCGTGTTGAATACCTCTGGCATTTGGATTTTCATACTGGATATTAAAATTGATTTCAGCACCATCCACGGCGCTGCCAGACTGGTCTTCCAACCTCCCGTAGAACACAATGTCAGCGTCATTCGCTTGCAGGATTTCTTTGAGCAACCCCACCTTGTCATTGGGCACCGAAGATTTCGGCTGACTGGTCGTAGTCGTTGCGCTGGATGAAACCTGTGCCGGCGGCTCATTCGTGCGGACCGGTGCGCTCACCGATTGGCCCGGCGCGGTGGCCGCTGATGGCGCAGCGTTCGTTTCCACCGGCTGTTTTTTCCCATGCCACAGCACCAGCACAATCAGCACCGCTACAATGGCGATGAACCAAAAAATCGAGCGTCGGATTTTCAAGGACGTGCTTCCGTTACAAGCTTTGGATCAATTTCAAGATTTCGAGAACCGGAAGGGTTAATAAACCCGTCAACAGTAATTGGGACTAGCCCATCTCGAATGGCGTAAATCACGATTCCAAGGTCAAACTTTCCATAGGAATTTCCGCCACGACTTTTAAAATAAAAGCCGCCATGAAAGGTTGACGACCACGGGCTCACATCTTTTTCATTTTTGATATCAAATTCTGATTCATAACCGGAATCAGGAGCTTGAAACATTAGTTCCAAGCGTTCATTGTTGGAAATTATTCCCCCATCCACTGGTTGGACGATTGCCTGCCAATCATATTGTTCGCGGGTGTCGGGCGTGAGCGGGCATTGAAGTCGGATGACTAAATCCCCGCCGGTGTTGACGATTGTTCCCGTATGAAGATCAAAATTCACAGGGGTGCTGTCACGTGGAACACGCAGATTAAAGGAAAAATGTATCAAGGGTTCTCCACCCTGCTGCTTCCACATTTTTATTACAACTGGATTTTTGGGGTCTGGATGCACTCTTTGTTCCTCCGGCCATTGAGGAGAATAGATACCGCCGTTATTATGTGAAACGAGTATGTAACCCGACTTGTCTGGGACAAAGCTCAACCTTTCACCTTTGTATCCTGAAATAGTGAACAAGCCATTTACGTCTGACGTGATTTGCCCCCTTTGAACACCTTTACCACTTGTGTTTTCATACCGGATTTCAAAATTGATGGGGACGTTACCAAGCATATTCCCGAACTGATCCTCCAGCCGTCCATAGAAAACAATGTCGGCATCGTTTGCCTGAAGAATTCCTTTAATCAACCCCACTTTGTCTTGCGGTAGCGTAGATTCCGGTTGACTGGTTGCAGCCTGTGAATTGTTGGATATAATCTGTGCTGGCGTGGACTTGTTGGCTTCAGTATTGGATTGTTTAACGGTTTGTTCCGTGGAGAGCGACGCAATGTTGGTCTCCGCCGTGCCCGCTAATGGCGTCTCTGCCGGTTTCTTTCTTCCAAGCCAGAGCACCATCGCAATCAATATTACGACAATGGTAACGAGCCCAATAATTGAACCTCGGATTTTCATAGTTATTTAAGATTGAAGGCTTCAGTTCCTAACAGCTCGCTCCAATAGCCTTGCATTGGCGAATAATCGCCACGAAATTCAGCGCTGTGCCAGAAGTGGGCGCCATAGGGATTTGGACTTAAATCAGGGGGCCAAATTTGTGGGTTTTGTCGAGTGAGATCAATACTTCCTGTTAGATGGAGAGTCGCTGGCGTTGCACCCAAAGCCGTAGTGTAGGATTGGGCGGCGTAGGCCATGACTTCGTAACGGTTGGTCAAGCTGTTCACAATGTCGAAGTTCACCAATGAAGCGCTGGCGAGCAGGTTTGTCTTGTAAAAATGGTTCCACGGCGCAGGGTCATTGGGGCTGCCGCTGTAACCGTAGGTCCAAAGCGTGGTGGGCGTGGCCACTATCTGGTCTGGCTTGAACAACTGGTCAAGCTGCCAGTGCAACTGGCTTAACGCATAATCGTTGGCGTTGTAAAAGCTGACGACTTTTCCTGCTCCTCCACCATTGTTGCCGGCAAACCAGCTCCCGTAAATATTCGGTGTGTGTGGACCGAAATTAAATTGGCTGGACCCGACCGTCACGGTAAACGAGTAGTTGGCAACGTTTGTGTCGTAGGTGTGCGCCGTTACCGCGGCCTGACTAGCGACATAGGTATTGACCACCTGATTGTTTCCCGCCAGCCGCAACGCTTCGCCAGCCACAACGTTGCCCATGCTGTGTGCCAGCATGTAAACGTGGCCGGGATATTCCACGTTTAAGGCGTTCAACTTGTTCAGCAGCCCCGTGGCTGACCGCCAAGCAGTGTATTCGCTGTTGTCAAAATTATCTTTCTCTTGTTGATTATTAAAAAGCTGGCTGAAATCGCCAGTAAATCCCCAACTCGTCGGCCAGCGAAATTCGCCGAACCGTCCTTGATAGCCCTGCCAGTAGAGCCGCTTGAAAGCGGTTTCGGCAAAGCGATCTTTCTCCCACGGTTCCATGTTCCAGCCGTGAACAAAAAGAATATAAGGAGTGTTGGTGTCCGTGGGCGTAGTATATTCAAATGCCGACACACCAGCGGGCAAGCCGTCCGTTACAGGAATGGGTGTGCTCGTTGGTGCGACGCTCGGATTATCGCCTACCGTCCAGCGTTCATACATCTGCTTGATGTCCACAAGCTGAATGTAAATCGAAGTTTGTCCCAACACGTTTCCGTTCGCGTCCTCAATGGTTAAAGTCAGAGCGCCACTGCCACCGGCCACGCCACACCAGATGAAGTGATTACCAGCCCAACTGTTGGCAAATTGGATGGTATTCAACTGGATACTTTGACCAGGGCCGAGCCGCCCGATATAAGGACACTGGAAGATGTTGGTTTGTTCGGCAGCGATGGTCTCGTTGGTCAAATAGCCGATGCCCCCATCCGCGTCAGCAGCGGCAAACAAATCAATCGTCGGATTACCGACAAGCGGGTGGAAAACATCATGCAACCAACTCAATGTCACTGTGCTGCCGATAGGCATGGTGGCCAGCAAGTTGGACGTAACACCGCAGACCCACAACCGCGTAAAATCTTCCAAGTCGCGTTTTGTGGGGATGGCGCGGTAACTATAACCGTTGGCAAGGCGATTTGAATAATTGCAATCCGGTTCGGCAATGCTCGTGCCGGGATTGCTGGCGATTTGCACGTCGTCTTCGTAGTTGGTGTTGTCATCCGCATCTGGCGTTGACCGGTCATAATTATTGTTGACCCAAAATGGGTAGAAGATGCTGGGAGAAGTGTTATCCAGCCCGTTAAAACTCAAGTCCATAACCCCATCATGATTCAGGTCCACCGCCAATTTGATTGCATACACGATATTTGTGCCCCGCGCGCCGGTGTCTAAATCCGGCTTCGTCACCAACGCTACCGGCCCCGGTTGTGTGGCGAAAAAATCACCGTAAGGAGACAATATGCCGGTCGTGTTGGCGGTCACGGCACCATTCGTATCAATTTGATAGGCTTGGTCAAAGTATTGTTGCAAATAACCATACACGCCGCTGTTACCATTCGTGACCGCCAATTTCGCGTAGGCCGCAATCCAAATATCGCTGCCGACGGACATGATTGTAAACCGGCTCGTGTTGGTCGGTGAAAAGCTGGGCATTCCCGGAAGCGAATCGTCTTCCCAACGTTGCCAGAAATCATACTCACGCGTTTGAAACTGTGGTTGCGCCGTTCCCGAATAGATGTTGATCGAGTTGGTTGCCGACGGTGAAGCACTGCCATTGGGCGACAGCGTGATTATTCCCAAGCCGGTGCCCGTTCCATAGGCCAGTTCGGTTGACAGATACTGTAATCCAAAAATGTTTTTATCACTGCTTGCCATTTGGTAAACGTTCGGCGAAACGCTGGTGTTGATGGTGATACCGACAGCGCCTGGGTTATTAGCACCAGGTTCGGCCAGCAGCCATTGCGTCACGTTGGTGGCCAGCAACGGCGGAATGTTTGTCACACCGGCCGCGGGTGTCTGAAATTGATAGGTTGGCGGATCAAGCAATAGCACATAGTAAAGCGACTCTCCGGCCCCGGTGGTTAATTCGCCATTCCCATCAATGTCCTGATTGGGAGACAGGCTCAACATGAAATTCCGATACTGGTTATTATCTTCAAATGGTAGAGAAGAATCAAAGTAACCGTTGGGACCCCAATTTTGATTGTCCGAACGATACAGGCCAGCATACGCGTAATTAGTGGGATTGACGAATGGGGTTGTCGAGTTGTCGGTGGCGATTTCAGTGAATTGGAAAGAATTGTGTTCATTGGCGGCGCGCAGAAGAAAGATCAGGTTCTGCTTGAGTTGCGCGCGGCCGTCGTAAAATGGAGGTGGCCAGGTGTAACCCGCTATGGTAAAACCCAAACTCTGTATCGAAGTTGGATTGTTGGTGAAGCCATTTGCGCTGATGGTCTGCACCCACCAGAAGTAATTCTCGGGAGAGTCCGCCGAGCCTTCCCATGCCGCTGGCAACGGATACAGGCCATTGGTGATTGCAGTCACCAGAACGGTGAAAGTTCCTGAGATGGCGTTCGCTCCCCGATCTACTCGCGTAAGTTGCAAGGCCGCTGTGTTGGGAGGGAGTGTTGGCACGACCAAATAAGGAGTCTCTTGCGAACCGCTGCCAATTATATATACCGACACCAAAGGAATGTAGCTCCCTGAATTCTCCAGCCAGACTGTGCTGGATGGCGAATTGCCGCCATTATAGTTTGCTGTAAGGGTATATGAAACAAACAGTGACGGCCCCCAACCTTCAGGATCTATCCCGTTGTCACCAGATAGATTATCTGCATAACTGTCCGTATTGGATGAAAGATTAAAGGTTTGGGTATACACCCCGCCAAATGGGAAATCAGAGTAATCATAATAATCCCTTTCCAAGGTATAACCCGTGACCGGCCCTGGTGCGGGCAGCCAACTCGCGTTTGCCACGCTGTTGGGACCATAGGAAACAGCCAGTTGTGGGGCGGGCGGCGTATAGAAAACATTGGGATTCAATCCCATCTGGAACTTCTGCCAGTTGCTCCAACCATCGCCCGCCGCATCCTGCGCATTCGGGTTTATGCCAGTCGTGCCGAAATACTCTAGTTCCCACCAGTCCGGCAAGCCGCTTGCATCACTACTTGCCCACGATTTCAACCGGATGAATAAATTCGTCCGTCCGATTTGCGCCACGCTCAAGGGTGTCCAGTTCGTCAGTGCCGAGCCGAGAATGGAGCCTTCCGATTGCCAGTCGCTTTGCAGGAGGTTCGTGCGAGATTGAATTTCATATTGAACGGCTGCGAGCGTGTTTGTCCCAATGCCCGTCAGATACCCGGACGAAACGGCAACTTGCGCTATCCACACATTTGTTCCGTAATCGGGAGCAATGTAGCTTGCACCGTCAGGCGTGAATGAATTTGTCCCGCCATCACCGGGAAAAGGAACATCCATGCCCATTGCCTGCATGGTCGCCCGCGCCTGCTGGTTTGCCGCCGTGGTCTGAACCTGCGTAATCAGAGTTACCAACGCGGTTGCCTGTGCTTCCAGAGCGGAAGTGACCGCGTTGACCGTGCTTGCGGCCTGCAAACTGGACGTGCGAGTATTCGCCACGACTTCCACCTGTCCGCCGGTTTCGTCCACAAGAAATTGTCCGTCGGCAATCTGATATATGGGTGCGCTCAAATCCAGCGGCGGGCATGGTGCTGGAACAGCGGCACCACCCGGCATCACCCACCAGAATGTGCCGCAGAATGGCACCTGATCCGGCGTCAACAATGGCAATCCCTGTGCTTCCGCTGTCACTTGAACGATGGAATCAGGTGGTGCTGATTGAATCGGCGCAGCAACACCGTTGAAACTCCCGACTGTGACGATTTGCGCGTGAACGAAATTCAATGACCCGATGAGTCCGCCGATGATTGCCAAGCCCCTAAGATTCTTTCTGATCAATTTCATGGTTCCCTTTCTTTGCGCGGTGCCCTGCCACGGAACTGAAGGGGCGCGAACTCAACGCACCCCAGCTAGAG
>Ga0187868_1003093_pt1 | contig 10506 bp, 7 predicted proteins | sample June2016WEW_13_4_FD_133014 | JGI IMG/M metagenome (GOLD analysis project Ga0187868, IMG submission 133014) | Peatland microbial communities from SPRUCE experiment site at the Marcell Experimental Forest, Minnesota, USA - June2016WEW_13_40 | ecosystem: Environmental > Terrestrial > Soil > Wetlands... | reverse complement strand
GTCGGCAAAAAGGCCGCTGGGCAAGCCGTGTTTGCCCGTGCGTTTGAGATTGAATTCAATTGCCCGGCGGAGATGGCCCAGCACGGTCGCCTTGCCCTTGTCGGCGTAGGGCAGGACTTTGTTATAAAAGTCGGTATCGCCCGTTTCCTTGACGTAGGTGGGAATCGCGTTGAACAGCCACAGGCAGTCATCGGAGCGGTATTCGTCTTCCTTGGGCAGTTTTTCTTTGCCCGGCTTGTGTGTAAAGGCCATCACGATGGGCATCGCGCCGCCGGCGGAGCCCTGGCCGGTAATCATAAGCTCAAGGCGTTTGACCGCCTCCTGCGGAATGATGTGCATAACGCCCATGAAGTCCTGGACGGTATCGCGATAACCAAGCCCGTCGCGTTCGCCGCTGTAGATCAGACTGGCCATTCGCGACCAGGAATAGGTCGTCAGGCAGTTGAACGGACTCCACATGTTCATCATGCTGTTGAACTGCGGATCCGGCGTGCGCACTTTTAATCCTTCGATGCGGTGGTGCCAGTACCGGCGGAGCTTTTCAAACTCGGCTTTGACTTTGGCAATGTCCCCAAACTGTTTGACGGTTTTTTTACCTTCGACCGACGCCTTGCCGACGCCCATCAGGACAACCAGCTCTTTTGTCTGGCCCGGTTCGAGTTCGATATCGATCTGGATTGAGCCGCAGCCGTCATCGCCGACGGCCTTTGAGCCGGTGCACTTGCCTTTTTCGACAACCATCGGATTCGCATAGCCGTGATACGGGCTGATGAACACGTCACGGTCGGCATCGAAGCCGACTATTTTGCCGCCAAGGAAGGCTAGAAAAGACCGGTTATCCTGGCCGCTGATGAGAACGGAGCTTCCGTAATCAATGATGCCGTCAACGAAATCCATTTTCACGATGCCGTGCGAATATTGCAGGTTGAGAAAATCGTGGAAGCACTTCCAGAGGTTTGGGTATTCGACGAAGGTGAACAGGCTCAAGTTTCTTTTTACCGCGTCTTTATTCGTCACCTTTAAAAGCCAGTATTCGAAATGTTTGCCCAGCGGAACGAAATAGGTGGTTTCCGTTTCAATCTTGGAATACCGGGAATTGATGATTGTGTAAGCGGCACCGTGCCGGCAGGTGGTTTTATACTGGTCTAGGGGTTTGCCCACCGGCTGCCAGGCATTTGACCAGTAGTCGCCCGACTGCTTGTCGCGGATATAAATATACCTGCCCGGCTGGTCGGTCGGAACGTCGTCGAAACGCAGCCGCGTCAGGCGTCCCTGTGCGGCCGACAAAAAGAAGCTGTAGCCGCCCGCGTTATTGGTGATGATGGCACCGTATTCCGTCGAGCCGAGATAATTGGCCCAGGACCGCGGCGTATCGGGTCTTTCGATTACATATTCCTTGTTGGCATCGTCAAAATGACCGAATCGCATAATCCACCTGTTTCTCCAATGTCATTGTTATACCTTGCCCCGGCGCGCCTCAAGGGTCGCCCGGATTTCCTCGCAAATCTTTTTGGTAAGCGGCACCTGCAAAATAAAGATTATCACCAAAACCATCCCGACAAGAGGGACAGCAGCAAGCATCACGCGAATCCAGAAAATAGTTTCAGGATTTCCTGCCTGGAGAGCAGCATTATCACCAACCTTGCTAATAATAATCCCCGCCAAAAAACCTCCCAGCGAGTTACCCAGCTTGAGAATATAGGTTCCACAGGAAGTAAAAGAACCCTCTCGCCGTTTGCCGGTATGAAGCTCGTCGTAATCTATGACGTCGGCACAGATTGAACCGTACAGCATCCAAAGGCCGGAGGCGGTAAGCCCCATCAGGCCGGAGGCGACGGTTTGCAGCCACTGGATATGCGGGGTATAAAGATACCAGGAGCCAGCGTAAGCAATCATGCCGATACAGGCGGTAACAATCAGCGCATTTCGTTTGCCTATAAAATAGGCGACCCGGTTGAGGATGGGAGCGCCGATAAGCCCACCGAACATAAACGCCAGCCCCATCCAGAAATTCCAGTCATTGCCGAGTGATTGATTGCCGCCACAGACATAAAAGACCGTCGCGTAATAACCCAGTGTCCCCAGCATGCTCGTGCCCAGATTAAAAGAAGCGCCAACCAGAAGCATAAACAGAAACGGCCGGCAGGTCAGGGTTTCATAAAGGGCACTTTTAAGCGAAATATGCGCCTGGCTTTTCACAACAATCTTTTCGTAATACCGCTCTTTGACCCGCAGGAAGATTATTATGGCAAAAATTGCCATTACGCCGCCGAGAAAACAGCTATAGGCCTGCATTCCGCGAAGGACATTATGCTTGTCTGTCCCTGGGATAAGGAAACATGCGAGATTCGTAAATCGCAGCGCGTAAAAAGTGGCCACTTCGAAGACCTTTTGCATCGCGCTTCTGTAGGTCATTAGTGATGTGCGCTCCTCGTAATCTGGGGTAAGCTCGTTGGCCAGACTATTAAACGGCACGGTGAAGGCGCTGAAGATGGGGATGTAAACCATGTTGGAAAAAATCATATACCAGAAGACAGCCGATACTCCGAAGAACGTCTTATCTGACCAGGAAGGCGAAACCGAAAACAGAATCGGGAGCCCAAGGCCGCAGATAATACCGGCGATTAAAATGAAGGGGCGCCTCCGGCCGTATTTTGTCCGGACGTTGTCAGATATCCAGCCAACAAACGGATCAGAAAACGCGTCATAAAGGCGGATTAACGTCATCGCCAGGCCCACCCACCAAGCGTTAACACCCAGATAGATACTAAACACCGCAAAGCCAACGCTCGGATACAGCCAAAGCCCCCACATGTCCAAAGCGGTTCCCAGGCCATAGGCCATTTTGGTAAGAACCGGGATGCGATCCCGGATTACCTGGCCGGTATTATTTGCGGTTGGTTCCTGTGTCATCTTTGTTCCTGATTGGGAATGAATTGTTGGTAGGTTGGTTTGCGGCGATCAAACTTCCGAGTTCTTCTTGATGTAGTTGATCAATTTATCAACCTGCGTGAACGCAACGGCCGTGCAGGTGTCGGCGGCGCCGTAATAAATGGCGATTCTACCCGTCGGGGCGTCATAGATGTTCGCACACGGGAACGTCACGTTCGGCACAAAGCCGGTGGTCTCATACAACTTTTCCGGCGTGAGCAGATAATCGCGGGTCCGGGATAACACTTTCCAAGGCTTGTTGATATCGAGTATCACCGCGCCAAAACTGTAAACGAAGCCGTTGCACGTCCCTGATACCCCGTGATAGAACAACAGCCAGCCTTCCGTTGTCTCAATTGGAATCGGCCCCGAGCCGATTTTTGTGCCCTGCCACCAGCCGCTGCCGCCCCGGCTCATGACGTGCTTGTGATTTCCCCAATAGACAAGGTCGGGGCTTTCACTAAGAAATATATCGCCGAAGGGAGTGTGCCCGCTGTCGCTGGGACGACTCAATAACAGATACTTGCCGTTGACCTTTCTTGGAAAAAGAACCCCATTTCGGTTGAAGGGCATAAGCGGGTTCGGCATGCGGATAAAGGTCTTGAAATCCTTGGTCCTGCCCAGGCCGATTGACGCCCCGTGCATGTCGTCGCACCACACGATATAACAGGTGTCGTCAATCTTTACAAATCTCGGATCATAACCGTAGCTGAGCGGATTTGGTTTCCCCTTTTCGTCAACCCATTGTATCGGGTCGGGTCCGATCTTCCACAGGAGGCCGTCCTTGCTTTTGCCGAAAAACAACGTCGCCCGCCCGTTTTTCTGGTCGGCCCGGAAGACCCCGACAAATTCATTTTTGTGCGGCAGGACCGCGCTGTTGAATATTCTTGCGGCCTTGGGTATCGGGTTCCAGTTCAATATGGGATTGCCGCTGTATCTCCACAGCACATCGATGCAATCCTGGGGTTTATCTTCCCACGGCATGTTGGGTAGTGATTCGCCGATAATTGTGTTTTTCATCTTTTTGTCCTGGTTCGTTGTTAAATGGAAAACAATATAATTTTACTGCCGGGCGTGCCGGGATGCAGGGGAAAAAAACAAAGTCATACTCTGTGATCTTTTCGGTCTTTGCGGCAAATGGCATCGGTTACACGGTTGGAGCAGCCTGGCCGCTTGCCTTCCGTCTTTCATCCAGGTCCGCCTTGATTTTTTTCATGGTCGGTTCATCCAATTTGTAGAACAAGAGAATGATTAGTGAGAACACTCCTATCGCGACTGGGATTACACTCATCATCGCCTTCAAACCATTCTGGACATCCAGGTTCTGGGTCACGTTGGCCACGAATCCGGTCCGCGAAAGAATCACGCCCGCGATCACACTTCCAACGGTCCAGCCAATCTTGTTCGACATGATGGAAGCCGAAAACACGAGTCCGGTGGCCCGGCGGCCGGTTTTCCATTCGGAATAGTCGGCGGTATCGGCGTACAGAACCCATAACAGCGCGGCAATGGGACCTCCCGCCAGTGAGCCGATGGTCTGAAAGACGAAAATCAGCAGCAAGTTTTCCGGTTTGAAGAAATAGAATGAGCCGGTGCAAATCAAGGCGGTGACGAAAAGAATGATCAACGCATTCTTTCTCCCGCAGACTTTTGCGAACCACGGGACCAGAATCACCCCCAATATGGCCAAGGCCTGCCCGATGGTATTGAAAGCGGACGCCAACACCTCAAAACCGTATTTATGAGTTTTACCGAAGAGGGTGACTTCCTGTTCTCCGATGTAATACTTGAAATAGTGGGTGGTCACACTCATGCGGATGCACACAAACAGGATGAATAGAATCGTCACGCCAAACAACAACATCCAGGGCACGTTTTGGGTCAGGTCCCCCAGGTCCCGGGTGATGGAGGTTTTTTCCTTGGCGATGGGGTGAATGCGTTCGCGGGTTGAAAGGAAAGTGATCAAAAAGAGGATGACTGCCGCCACGCCATAAATGGCCAGGGTCGTTTGCCACCCCTTGGCAACGTTACCCTGTCCAAAATGTTCCGCAAACGGCAGGGCCGTGGCGGAAACGATAAAACCGCCCAAATAAGCGCCGATGAATTTAAAGGATGAGGCGCTCGTTCTTTCGACCGGGTCCCCGCTGATGACCCCCAGCAAAGCCGTGTAGGGAATGTTGATGGCCGAATACATGAACATGAAAAAGATGAAAGTGACATAGGCGTAAACCATTTTCCCCGCTCCGCCAAAACTGGGCGTGGTAAATGCCAGAACCGCCGAAACCGCCAGCGGAACCGCCATCCACAATAAATAGGGTCTGAACTTGCCCCACCGGGTGTTGGTCCGGTCCGCAGTCATGCCAATGACCACGTCAAAAAAAGCATCCAACAACCGGGAGACCCCGATCATGATTCCGGCGGCAGCGGCGGCCAGGCCGAACACATCGGTATAAAAGAAAAGCAGATACAACGTGATAGTCTGCCAGAACAGACAGGAGGCCAAATCACCAAACCCGTAAACGGCTCTTTCCCTTAATGAACATTTCTGGATTTCGTTGCTCATCGGTTCCTCTCAGGTTTCATGGGTTTGTTCGTTGACGCCTGAATTTGGGGGAAGATGGGGCTTTGAGTTTTGATGTTACGCGGCCAAGTGGAAATTGATTCTGCCCGTTCGCATGGCGGCCATTGTATCCGGGCCGCCGGCACGGTCGAGACCAAAATGGCGTTGCACCCGGAGCGGGACACATTCGGGCACTGCTTCCGAACGTAACCGGATTGGAGCGCGGCTGTGTGCAAAGCACCAGCCGCAGCGCGTGGAAAAGCTTTGCGGCATCAGGCGTAGTCCCACAGACTGGTTTTGCAAAGCTGCTGCGGCGGGTCCCGCTTTGCGGGACACAGCCGCGCTCCGGCGGCAGCGTCAAAGCGCGCCCGCGCGCCCATGGCTGCGTAGAATCCAGTTGGCTGTTCGTGTGCTCTCCGCTTTAATGCCACTTCACATGAGCATTGCCTGTCAGATTGTTGTGTGTGGCAGCATCGTGCCGGACCCGCTCCAGACCCTGGAGCCGGTGACCGGCCCGGCTGGCCCCGCATTGAAAAATGAAATGATGCTGCCCGCCATCCTCGACCCGTGGGCGGGCCACGCGCTTTACGAGGCGGCCAACCTGACAAAAAATGCACCCGGCTCCAAAGTCTGGCTCGTCAGCCTCGGCCCCAAGGCCAAACTCCAGCAGGTGATGATGACCATCGCGCAAAAGGTGCCGTTCGAGTTGATCGCACTCGACGGTCCCGCCAGCGGGTTCACCGAGGCGGCGGAGGTCGCGGCGGCGCTGGCCGAGGCCATCCAGGCCATCCCCGGGCTCGACAAATCGAAGCTGCTCGTGTTCGGCGGCTGGGAATCCGCGTCGCGCGGCGCGGGCGCGACGATGCAGATGGTTGGCGAACATCTCGGCATCACCGACCAGTTCCAGGGCGTGGATGAACTCAAAATCGCAGCCGATGGTTCGCTGGAAATTCTGGAACGCATCGAGTGCGGCAAACACCAGATTTCAAAATGCGCCGGCCCGCCCGCCCTGCTCGGCTGGGCCACCGGCAATCTGCCGGAGCCGAAAAACAACCCGCAAGTGGGCATGGTGAACATGCGCACTGTGATGCCCGCGCTGCAAAAGGCCAAGCCGGTGAAACTCGCCGGCGAAGGCTTGAGCTTCGCCAGCGTCTCGCTCCCGAAACAATTGCGCGAAACCAAAATCGTGAAGGACAAGTCGGCCGACGACATCGCAAAGGAAATCGTCGAGTGGATAAAAAAATGAGACACGGATTGCACGAATTAACACGAATTTGTTGAAGCACATGGAAACAATTCTCGTTCTCGCCCACACCGAACCCGATGGCTCGCTCGCCAAGTCCGCCCGCGAAGCGTTGCACGCGGCCCGCACCCTGAACAAATTGCTCGCCGGCTCCAGCCTCGTCGTGGGCCTGGTCGGCGAAAGCGTCCAGGCGGCGGCGGACTCCATCGCCGCCTGCCCCGCCACGAAATATTTCGGCGTGACCGGCAAAGACTTCGCCCAATCGCGCTACGCGTCCGACGCAGCGGCGGCGGAAGCCATTTGCAAATCGGCCCAGGCCACGCTCGTCGTCGCTCCGGCGACGTCGCGCTGGGCGCGCGTGCTGCCCGGCGTCGCGCAACGCCTCGGCGGACGAGCCGACACCCATGTGACGGGTGTTTCCGATGCGGGCGGCAAGCCGGCCATCAACCGCTGGTATTACCGCCAGCGAATGGAAGCCACGCTCACCCGCGCGCAACGACCCTGGTTCATTCTCGTTGACCCCGGCAGCCAGACCGCGTGCGAATGCGGCGCCGGCACGGCCAAGATTGAAGCGGTGACCGTGAATCTGCCGGAGTCCGGCAAGCGCACCACAGTGGTTGGCATCCGCGAACCGAAGGCCGACGCCCAAACCATCCGGCCCGACGCAGAACTGCTGTTCGTGACCGGCGCGGGTTGGACGAAGAAACAGGCCGACGGCCAGACGCACGTGCCGGAAGCGGAAAAATTGATCCGCGGTTTTCTCCAAGTCAGCCGCGCGTCGCTGGGCAGCAGCAAATCGCTGGTGGACCTCGGCGGCGAAGGCCAGGCCGTGCTGTCGTTCCTGTCGCACCTGAACCAGATTGGCCAGACCGGCTCGACGCCGCGTCATGCGAAGGGATTGAGCACCTGCTGTCACGGCGAGGAACCGCACACCGTCGGCTGGCGTTTCATCAACGAGCGCCGCGCCATCAGCTTGGACCCAAACTGCGGCTGGGCCCGCGGCAAAGCCGACGTCCTCTACGTGGCCGACGCCTTCGCCGTGATGGGAAAAGTGAACGAACTGCTGGCGGCGAAGAAAAGCTGACTTCAAAACCGAAGTAGCCGTCCCGTTAAGCGGGATCAATCGGCGCAAACTTTTTTGCCAGCAAGAATTGACATTCGAGTTTTACTCCGGGCGAGACGGCTGGCTCCCGTTCGCTGCCCCCTACTACGGGTTGAAAATTTTCATTCTTTCAAGATGTCCCCAGACGACTCATCGAACTCCAAGAACTCGACTCCATCCGGGATCAGGTGCGGGTATGTCCTGCGATAGTAAGAAAGCAGACTCTCGCCGCTGCCTTGCCGTCGGTCGTGGAGAACAAAAAGAATCTTCCTGAAATCACTTGGGGCTAGCTGGAAATAGAACATCGCCTCATTCCAGACTGTCATCTTTGCGCTGGGTACCTTCGCGCCTTCCGTCCACCGGTGCGACTTACACTCGACGAGAATCTTCGGGTTTGAGGCGCCGAGATCAAAGCAGTGCTTCTTCTTCTCTTTTAGTCCAATGTGAAGCGGAAAATTTGGCGTGAGAACGATGCCTTTCTTCGCGAAATACCCCAAGGCAACTCCTTCAAATCTGGCTCCGACATGTGCGTTACTGATCGCACCGATTCTTTGGTGAGGCCGGTTCATTCTTTTACCCAACGTCCAAAGATCAGCCACGCGAGACCAAATGACGTGAACCGCAAAGCGGAACTGGAACGCCCATCTCGCGTTGGCTGTAGCTGGAGCCTGTGTGAAAACTCATTTTTCGACCATCCAATCCATCGGCTTGTTTCGTCAAAACACCTTGCGACAAAAATTTGATCGTTACCGAATCTCAGGTCAGCATTTTTCACACAGCCTCGCGATTTGTTAGACCACCTGTGCATGGGATTCTTGACCGTCATAAGCTAATGCGTGAAGCTCTGAAGCCTCAAGCGTCTTGTTTAACGTCCTTAAAAGCTGTTCAACCGCAGTGCAACTTTTGGTGGCGAAATCTTCAGTGATCATCTTCTCCAAATTGGACTCAAGCTTCATGGCGAAAACCTGTCCGTAGTCATCTAGGGTGCGGTTTTTTCTATTTTTAGATGTTTCGGTTTGGCGTGGGCAATGCGGTTACGGAAAATAATGAGAAGGCGAGCAGTCTGCCACGGCTGTCTCCCGAAATCTGGTGTAACGTCACATCTCGTGGCAACGAGTCGCAACTTCGCTATCGGGCTGGCACTCTCAAAGTCCTTCCAATCGGGAATCAAAAACTCTCCATAGCTGTTGCCAATAGCTTCAATGGACAACGCTGACAGCAAAATGGCCCCCAGCCAGCTGTAATAGCAACCATCCCTCTTTTCTTTTGCTGTTCTTAGATGATACTGCGCACCTCGCAAAAGCAAAAGATGCGGATTAAACCTACGTTCTATTTTGGTGCGGACGACTGACATACTTTGGTGGTCTAAAAGTATTATTCGGACAAACTCACTTTATCATTTGATGTCTTTTGCCGGGAAAAGCCAAAGTCCGAATGCCTTGTCCCTTCCCGCCAGCCTGACTTCGCGGGCATCCGGCGTTGGCTCCAATAATCTTGTTCGGAGATGTCATTGGGCCGCGAATTTAGGATCAGCGTAGAACTCCAGGAATCCACATTTCTGACAACGGAAGGCTCCGATCGGCATACCGTCAAGCAATGGCGCCTTCGTCCTGGTCCAAAATGACTTCTTCGGTTGGCCTTCGTGCCAGCCCCCGACGAGAACCGCGCCGTATGAATAATCCGGCACAAACCCTTGAACCATCTCACCTTTGCATTTTGGACACTGCAATGTTTCGTTGTTCATAGTCGTTTAGCGTCAGCTTGTCGCCGAACAGCATTATCCGAACAAACTCACTTTGTCATTTGATGTCTTTAGCCGGGAAAAGCCAAAGTCCGAAGGCCTTGTCCCTTTCCGCTCGATTCTGATTTCGCGGGCATGATGCGCCCCGGCCATGACCAGTCAACCCCTTTTGGTTTGTCCGCGGCCGGGTGAGTGAATTTTCACGCCAAGGCGCAAAGACGCAAAGCAAACTTTTTGGAGTGCGGCGGGAATCCCGCAGCGCGGGAGCCACGCCGCTTTTACAGCGTTGGGCGTTGTCCGAAAGCGGTGTCGCCGTTGGCACTCTGCCACCGCAGTCCAAAATCCTCGCGTCTCTGCGTTAAAGAATTTGAAGGCAGATACCCAGGGCGTTGCCCCGGGCCTGGCAAAGCAACGTTCACTTCGCCCGCCCTTTCAGAAATGCCGGCACCACCTCATTCTGCAGGATTTGGTCCAACGTCTGGCGTTTTCGGATAAGCTCGACCGAGCCGTTTCCGGAGATCATGACTTCCGCAGCTTCCGGAAAGGAATTATAGTTCTTGGCTGCCATGCTCGAGCAATAGGCTCCAGCGCCGCCGAGCACTACCAGGTCGCCAATCCGTGTTTCCGGGAGCAGACGCGGTTGCAGGCCTTCCGGGCTTCCCGGCGCGGGTGTAAGCACATCACCACTTTCGCAGCAGTGTCCAACGACGACATACTTTACACGGCTGCGTCTTCCTGTCGCGCCACGCACGATTTCGATGGGATGTTGTGCCCCGTACATGCTGGGCCGGAGAATCTCGGTCATCCCGGTGTCCACCTTGAGAAACTTATAACCGCGACGCCCCGTATCCACGACGTCGATGACCGTCGCGATCAGGGCGCAGGAATTGGCCACCAGATACGTGCCTGGCTCCACTTCAAGATGCAGC
>Ga0187868_1003087_pt1 | contig 10517 bp, 12 predicted proteins | sample June2016WEW_13_4_FD_133014 | JGI IMG/M metagenome (GOLD analysis project Ga0187868, IMG submission 133014) | Peatland microbial communities from SPRUCE experiment site at the Marcell Experimental Forest, Minnesota, USA - June2016WEW_13_40 | ecosystem: Environmental > Terrestrial > Soil >... | reverse complement strand
GGACAGTCCTACCAGGAGTGGCTGATCCCAGCCGACTTTGTGAACAAACATACGCTGGCCATTGTGCAACTCGACCGGAGTCTTAGGCGCTCCGCGTAGTTGGGAACTTCTCGGCCGGAATTGGAGAAAGCGTTAGCGCTTGTAAGAGGCCGTCTCGAAATTGGTTGTCAGGCGTGCAGCTCGTCGAGCACGGCCTTGGCCTCCTTTAGATCGAGCGTATCGAAGCCTTCCGTGAACCAGCCATATCGGTCGCGGATTGGTGGTTTTTCGGCGCCAGTCTCTGCTCGCCTTTTTCGAATTTCCGTTTCGGCATGCCGGAGGCCGGTTCGATATGCGACTGAGCCCGGTTTGCAGAGCCGCGTATCGCGTGTCACGCGCGACGTCGGCATGAAGTCTGCGGCTTGGAAACACTCTTATTGTAAGGAGCCCGATGCTCTGCTGCTGCTCGACCCACGAACACGGCAGCGCCTTGGCGAGGCCGGTGACCGTGAGATCCGCAGGCGCGGTCCCATCGACGATCGCCGCAATGATGCGGGGCGAAACGAAGGCGAGTGGTGCGATTGGTCCAATATCACTTGATACACCGCATCACTTGATACACCGCGCCGCGATGGCCGTTCATGGTATGATGTTATAGCACCTGCCGAAGAATGAGAGTCAAAATGCGCAAACATCCATATCAGGACCGTGCCCGCGAGCTCTGCCTTGCGGCCGGCGTTGATTCCGATAGCCGGATCGAGCGCCCTGGTCAGCAGTCGATGCCGGCGTGGTGCGCCTATCGTGATGCGGCGCTTCGCCGCAAAACAACTTAGTCTCCCCAGTCGGCTTGCCGTCGGCATTGAGCTCTGGAACCTCCATCACGAAACCGGCATTGTTGGCGGCCTGCAGGAGAGCTTCCTTCAATTCGGTGGTAAAATTGTTCGGGACGCCGGGCTTGCGGCCAGCGTTGGATTTTTTTGCCCTTTCGGGAATGGGTTGCTTGGGTTTGGGTTGTTGCGCATTTGAATATTTGACGCCTACTTTATTGCCCGCTCTCGCACCGCACCCCAGCCCGCTTTGTCCTCGTCCGTGCGGCTCGTAGTGATGCGACTCGCGTCAGGTGAGCTGTTGGCCTTGGCCTGTTCCGGAAATCCGCGTCATGCACTCTCCGCATATCGTCAAAGGTGGACGATCGGCGTGTCCAGTGAAGGGCACGCTGTCATGTCGGTGAAAGTCCGACCGGAGCCAAAAGACTCGGGCTTCGAAGCAAGGGAGGCGCCGTGGCGCGAAAGCAAGACGGCGGAGCCCTCCGACAACATGCTCGAAAGGAGTGTGCGCGAAGCATCAGGTTGCAACGTACAGTGAACGCAGACGTAGCCTCGTTACACTTCTGTAACCGGTGGCCGAGACGGTCGATAACGCGCGAAGGCAGCAAGGGCCGACGAAAGGAGTCCGAGGCGGCGGCCCTCACCGGCGGGGTATCAGCGGCGACATGATGCGAACGACAGCGTGTCAGCTGTCTTAATGAGTCTTGGCATTCACCGAATGAATTTCTTCGCGTCCGGCATCCCGAGCTGCCTGCTGCAAAGCGTGTCGAATCTCGTCGCGCTTTTCGTGGATCGAGGCGATCGCCAGCCCGGCCGCGATGCCTAGCCCCACCAGAGCCGCCTCCGAGAGCTGGAGGCTCGCTTCGATCGTCTCCGGCACGGCGTCGGTGGCGCCGAGGCCATAGAGGTGACGGGCATGATCGGCATCGCGCGCGCGCGAGACGATGAGAATGTCGGGCCGCATCGCACGCACGTGCTCGACGACATCGTCGATGACGCTCGTCGCTGAGTGGATAGTGATGATGACTCCGGCCGCGTTGGCGAGGCCGCAAGTTTCGAGGAAGCGCGGATCGGCCGCGTCGCCATAATACACGTCATGACTCTCGCGGCGGTCACGAGTGACGGTCAAGGCGTCGGAATCGGCTGCGATATAGGGGATGCCGTGCTCCCGCAGCAGCGCGCACACAACCTTGCCGACGCGGCCATAGCCGACGACGATCGCATGCTTCTGCCCACCGGCCGGCCGGGCGGTCAGTTCGGGATCGACGGCTTTGCCCGACGTGAGCCGCGCCGTGAGATGCCGCGCGCAAATGGAGAGAAGCGGCGTCAGTGCCATCGTGACGGAGGTAACAGCGAGCGTAAAGCTCGCGAGAGGCGCTTCGATCAGGCCCGTAGCCGACGCCATGCCGATGCCGACGAAGGCGAATTCCCCTCCAAGACCGAGTAGCAGGCCGGTCTCGGCCGCGACCGGCCACGACAGACGAAAAAGCCTGCCGAGGCCGATCAGCGGCAGCGATTTCACTGCAATCAGGCTCACGACACCGCCAAGGAGCCAAAGCGGCTCACGCAACAGCTCGCGGAAGTCGATCTTCATCCCCACGGTGAAGAAGAAGATGCCGAGCAACAGGCCCTTGAAGGGCGCAACTGTCGCTTCGATCGCCTTGCGGTATTCCGTCTCGGCGAGCAGCAACCCGGCAAGGAAGGCGCCGAGCGCCATGGACAGGCCGGCCTGACCGGCGATCACTCCGGCCCCACAATCACGAACAGCACGGCCGCGATGAAGAGTTCGCTCGAGCGCGCGGTCGCGACCAGCCGGAATAGCGGACGCAACAGCACGCGACCGAAGACAACTATGACTATGACAGCGACTGCGGCTTGCAGCACCGCGCTGGCGAGGCTGGCGAGAACCGACCCATCGGACCTTGCAGCAAGGATGGAGACGAACAACAGAATCGGGATGACCGCGAGATCCTGAGCGAGCAGCACGGAAAAGCTCGCGCGCCCGACGCCGGTCGTGAGACGCTCTTGATTCGAGAGGAGTTCGAGCACGATCGCAGTCGAGGATAGCGAGAGGCTCGCCCCGAGCACGATCGCCTCCGAAGGATTTTTTCCCGCCGCCACGGCGGCGCCGGCGATCAAAGCGCTGGTGAGGAGAACCTGCGAGCCGCCAAGGCCAACAACCAGGCGGCGCATCGTCGACAGCCTGGGGAACGACAGCTCGAGACCGATCAGGAACAAGAGAAAGATAATTCCCAGCTCCGCGATGCCTGCAACGTTCTGGGCGTCGCTGATCGTGAACCATGAGAGCGCTGGGAACGCATTGCTGATCGAGCCGAGCCCGAGCGGGCCCAAAATGGCACCGGCCCCAAGATAGCCGCTAAGTCAAGTAGGCCGTCCGCCGCCGACTGACAGCCAATCCCGTTATTGCCCAACACGGCTATTCGATCATATCCTTGCCGTCGCTCATCTTGCTCATAAGACCATTTGACAGAATTCTCATCATTTCCTTACGGAGAACGAATTTCACAGGAGTCGTCAATTCCATTTCGAGCGCATGAGCACGTTCGCTTAAATCTGCCGACATTTGTTCAGCCGTTGTCATCACGACCAAGGACAATATCTTACCCTCCGTGCTGTAGCGCCCATGTGCCGTTTTCAGTTGTTCGAGAACTGCCGGGCCAATCTCTCCTGAGTAGTTTTTGACTTGCACCACGATAAGCCAAGGAAGCCCACCAAAATGATTCATCAATTGTACGACAACATCTGCTCCATATTCCTGTGGCCCGGCGACCCATCGAACATCGGCTCCTGGGTAAAGATTTCTTAGCACCAATGTAATCGGCTCCTCCCATTCCGCCGCTTGGAAGCGGGCGGCCAACTCCGAACCAAGCCGTTCTTGAAGCAGGTTCGCCGCATGAGCTAACGCTATTTCCCATGCCGTCTGTAATCGGGCGGTGCCGGAGGTTGCAGTAGAAAAATCTCCGCCAAGATTGTATTTCGTGATGAGTCGCTCGATTGCACTGCTGTACCCGTCAACATTCCACATACGCATCGGTGTCTTAAGCGTGCTGCGTATGCCCGCATCCACAATCTCCGCGTATCGGTTAATTCCGTCGTTTGTTATGAGGCGAACGGGAAGAACGTGTCCATAATCCTTACCTATCGGTATCCCCAGAAAGTGACAACATGTCGAAGTAGTACTCACCAGTCACTTCTGCGACAAGAAAGAAGGGCCCTTCCTCCGGAAGGTTGGGAAGAAGAATCCGGTCTCCGACCTGAATGCCTCCGTCTGATTTAGATAACATTTTCAGATGCAATCGGACTTCATTTTGTTCTTTTGTCAGACGTTCCCACCACTTTCCGCCGCGAGAGATTTCGGCCTGAACTAACCGAAGGTCTTGACCGGGGTTGTAGCCCCAGCCTTGTCTAAGGCGTCCCGCTCGAAGTTCGCCGAGAATTAATGGTATGTTGTATTTGTCCGTCCTGATCGCCCAGAAGCGTCGCGGTGTCGTACTCATCGTCACTTCCTCCCTGTTTGGGAAAGCCACCCTCCGTGGCTTGGAGCGTCCGACGACTAGCATGGCCTAGCGCCCCATCGGATGACGTGAATTCAGCGCAAGTAGGCCGCCTCACACGGCGGCCTACCATCACGTTGCGTATCCCGCAGGTATGCTCAACCGGCGTAAGCGGCGCGTTTCTCGGATTCTGTTTCCGACGCGGTCATGGGCTGCGCCGGCAATTGCAGCACAGTCGCGGTCTGTCTGGCGACTAGCCGTGTGACCATTACTATCTGGCCGCCCGGGAATTCGAGCGCGTCGTGGTGGACGTGCGGATCGTCCATATTAACCTGCCGGAACCGTGCGACCTTGTGATCCACGCGCGCTTTCCCGAAAAGGCCGCGCGCGCGGTCGTATTGGACGTCGTCGTCGAACGCCAGTTCCGTGCCGGGAAGTAGGCAGACAGCCACGTCGGGTTCCCCGACTGCGGCGAAGCCACGGGTGATCGATTTCGCAAAATCCGTCACCACCAGCTTGTCTCCAACCTTCGCCGGCCGTGACGCCACACTGTGAAGGCTATAGTCGCACATCGGCGCAACTCCTCCATTGGAGGCCCTCCAGCCACCAATAGCGTAAAGCAAAATCAGTGCCACGTCACCCCACAGCCACCTCTTCCCTTCCAAAATCCGTTGACGTGAATTAGAGCGAACAATAAAAAAGCCCCAGCGTATGACCGGGCTTCCTTTTAGGCGCAAACGTTTCCCCTACTGGCGCGGTCGTCGTGAGGATGCCGGGCCAGGACCGCGCATATAATGCAATTCCGGTCGGTAGTGGTTGAACGCATCACCGATAGTCCGCCACAGCTCGCCAACGGCTCTCGCGAATTCACGGCACATGACACTCTTCCATCTATCTATTTCGCGAATTCTTGTTGTTCCTTCTGCAGACGCCAATATGCTCTCGACCGCATATAAATTCGAGACGGAACTTCCCTCGTCGTTATAAGGAAACAATATAGACCGGACTCTCTCGGCTGCGCAGTATGATGACTGCACCAGGCAGCCACCGACACCATCGACTACGTCGCCACCGACAACGGCCTCACCGCCACTCCGGTTTGCTGTCGGGCGAGATGAAGAATTGATGCCAGCCGGCATCCGATGTTCCGCAACAGCATCCCGGCTCAACATGATTGAGGCGAAGCAAGCCGCGAGCGAGCGCGCCTTCCATAGCGCCGTAGCGAGTGGCGTAGCGGATCGTGCTCCTTGGCTCTGAGCAGCCGGACCGGGGCCGGCCTTTTGGGTGCGCCGCATAGGCGGCTGGGAGCCGGGCGGTCATCAGCTGACTATCCTGCGGTCAAACCTCGCCCTGTGACTCCACATGTACCGAACCCGTTCGCCCCGCAATTTGCGAAAAAGAAATTGGCGACGTCGGTTGGGCGCAGCGCGGGGCAAGCGGTTCGGTCTGCTCGGGGCACCGGCAGCGCGGGCGGGTTGGTCTCGCGCGCGAGCCATAAATCGACATGAATTGCGCGGCAACGAGGCCGGCCAAGCCGTCCCGCAGCGCTACGCCCACGACGGCCATGACGATCACGGTCGTGCGGATCAGCGACGCGAAGCAACCTCGGTAACGAGCGCCGTCCATCGGCAGCACGCCGCCGATGTGCCAGCGGATCCAAAAAATGATCCGAAGCCGGGCAAGAATGGGAACAGCGGACGCCCCCTGTCTCCAAGAGTCGTCTCCCTGTTTTCTCTCTGTTATTTGCTTTTGGAGAAATTATCTAAGTCCCTAATCCCTCTCAGTGATTGCCCGTTCGTGCTCAATCGCCTCCCTGTTTTTCTTGAAAATCTCCCTGTTTCCCGGAAAAAACAGGGACGCCAACTGCCCGCCCTGCTGTGGTCTTTCGATCCGCCCGGCGAGCCTGAACCGCTTGGTTTCAGGGCGCTGGCGGGTGCCGACCGTTGGGGGCTCTATCTGCGCGACCCACTCTTCTTCGCGCGCGAGACCCCCCGCCTGTCCAGTGCACTGCAACATGATCGGCCAGACGTTTTCCCTATCTCTCTTGTTTTTCCTGATCTCCGAGCGACCAACAGAAAGGCCGCTCAAATCAGCGGGATGACTGTGCGGTACTTACCGCTCCGTTCGTACTGGCAGTCAGCAGCATGCAATACATGCCTGCCCCGTTCGCAAGGTGGAACATGGGCGCCGCATGAAGGTAGATCGCGTTCGGCGGAATAGAACCCTCGGCGAGGAATTGCAGCGCGTCGGCCATCAAGTTGCCGTGGCTCAACATGACGCCCTTCGAACGCCCGGTCGTCCCGCCGGTATAGAAGATGCCCGCGAGATCATCCCGGCCCGCCATCGCGTCCGAGACCGGGTTCGCCGCTGCGAGCAATGATTCATAGCCGGCGACGTCCGCGGGAGGCTCGCCCTCGTCGGCATGGACGAGTGTAAGCGCCGGGATTGTAGCCGCGAGCGCCCTGCCGGCTTCCATGAAGGCGTTGTCGACGATCAGCATTCCGGCGCCGCAATCCTGCAGAACGTCCCGGTTCTCGGCGACGCTCCAGCGGATGTTGAGAGGCACGATCACGGCCCCGGCCCAGCCCATCGCGAGATAAAGTTCCAGATAGCGGCCGCTGTTCAACATTAGGACCGCCACCCTGTCGCCCTTCGCTACGCCACGCTGCCGAAGCGCGCCGGCCAGCCGACTGATCCGCTCCCCGACCTCCGCCCACGACAGTCTCCGCTCCCCCTCAAGAACGCCGATGCCCCGCGGATTGACCTGAAGGGCCCGCCTCAGTCCGTGCGTGATGTTCATGTTCCTCTCCCTCGCATCGACGTGGCGCGCCTTCCGGCGCTGTTCTTTCCGCGCGCTGGTCCTGTCTGGAGAGCAGGTGAGCCGCGCAGGAGATCTAAAGCGTTCCCAAAAGGCTGCGCTGATCGGTAGCTAACTTGCATCGTCTGTCCAGAGTCGAATATTGCGCGAATTTGCCCTCAGGCCGCCGCTCGAGGACTTTTGCAACACATTTCCCCCGAAACCGGACATATCGCTGCAGCGCAGCGAGCAGTTGACGATATGACTTCGAGCTTCGGGTATTTCCTATCGCAAAAATCGGTCGCCTACCAGAACATGCCAAAAGGCAACCAGCAGTGTGACAATTGCAGCCTATTCCAGCCACCTAACGCCTGTAAAACCGTCGACGGTACCGTCAGTCTGAAGGATGTCGCGAAGAAACAGATGTTGGGAATTATCAAAACTGTTAACCCCCTCGGAAACAACCAATCCTTTCGCTTACGGCGTTGCCGTTGCCACTCACACCAACTTGGACGGCGTTTCTAACCGCTTCATCGCTGACATCACAGTATAACGCGGCCGTACCGATATGGCGATGCTCCATCAATCGCTCCATCAATCGCTAGATTGTTCGCATTCCCACCCCTTTTTCATTGAGGCGCGTGGCGCAGCATCGGCATAGCGCGGCTTTTGTGTGTGGATTAGAATGTCAAATATCGTTTGGAATTTGCTTCCTGCTATCGTAGCAAGCAAATGGGTGAACTGGTTTCTCGCTCACCGACGATTGCGATGCTCGTGTTGAGCTTCGTCGTGAGCAGCGATGTTGTCTTTGCGGGTCCACTCGAAGACGGGGAAGCAGCTTATAACCGCGGTGATTACGCTACTGCGCTGCGGCTATTGGGTCCATTAGCTGAACAAGGCAATGCGGGTGCTCAGCTCCATCTTGGTCAGATGTACGCCCAAGGAGAAGGGGTTGCGCAGGATTATAAAGAAGCAACGAAATGGTACCAATTAGCTGCGCTGCAGGGGGATGCGGTAGCGCAGTTCAATCTCGGTCTGATGTATGACCAAGGGAACGGAGTTCCTCAGGATTTCCAAGAAGAGATGAAATGGCTTCGCTTAGCTGCGCTGCAGGGAGATGCTGCGGCGCAGACCAATCTTGGTTCCCTGTATGCCAACGGGCGCATGTGGCCAGCCCCTGGCCTAAGAGGCGCGGCTTAAAAAGATCGGTAACCCGCGCTTGTTCGTGTAAATGGGACGGTAGCGTTCGGTGTTGTACATGGTCGCGATGTCCACCTTGCGCGGCCCGAGCTTGGGGTCCGGAAGCGGCGCCAGATCATAGCAGCCCTCCACCATGGCCGACATGAGCCCGCTCTTGCCAGCTAGGATCGCATCGTATGCCATGTTGCTAAAGGTCAGGGCCACAAGCTTATCGATGAAATCGGGATCGCCCGAACGCAGGTCATAGGTAAGGTCGGAGGCGATTGCCTCCTCGCCAGCACGCCGCTTGATCTCCTCGGCCAACAACTCACCGACATTCGCCTTCTTGCGGTGACCGTAAGCATCAGGGTCACCGTATTCATGCCCCACGTAGCCCTCCCACTCGGCGCCCTCGCTAAGCACGACCAACGCGTAGTTACTGGGGTTGGCGCGCTTCTCCTCGAGGATCAGGGCGATGAGTTTGTCGAGGTTCACCTTGTACTCGGGGATGACACAGCGGATCGAGGTCGCGTAGGCGGTGTAGAGCGCCGTAAACCCGGCGTCGCGGCCGAACACCCGAAAAACGCCGACGCGCTCGTGCGACCCGACGGTGGTCCGCTGCCGTTGAATGGCATCGCAGGCACGGGTGATCGCGGTCGAGAATCCGATGCAATACTCAGTGTTACGAACGTCGTTATCCATGGTCTTCGGAATGGTGATGATCTTGACGCCGAGTTCGTTGAGCTTGGCAGCATGGCTGAGCGTGTCGTCGCCGCCGATGGCGATCAGGTGTTCTATGCCGAGCACGGAGAGGTTCGCCAGCACCTGCTTGGAGACGTCCCAGGTCTTGGCGCCCGAGGCACTCACGGCGGCCGGAAAATCCTTGCCGGCGAGGTGAGCGGGCAGCTTTTGCATTTTGGAGGGGTTGGTACGGCTCGTGTGCAGCACGGTGCCACCGTGACGATCGATCGTGCGTGTGTTCTCACGATTTAGTTGAATGACATAATGCGACCTGCTGCTCGGGTCCTCGAAGTTCAAATGCGTGAGCGCCTCCCAGCCGCGACGGAGACCAAAGATCTCGATGCCACGCTCGATGCTGCGGTAGGTTGCGGTCTTGATGACCGAGTTCAGACCAGGGACATCGCCGCCACCAGTAAGAATACCGATGCGCTTGATAGCCATTAGTCACCCCTCAACTTGCCTGCAGTGGACGTTGTACCAGAGCGCCAGCTTCGACGACACGGGCAAGGCCAGCACCTACTGGTCGACCTATCTGATCCTCCGCTTCAACACCATCCCCGACAGTGTCGATGTGGACGTCATGGATTGGCCGGGACAACCCTTCTTGGCCGCGGTCGGAATTTAGGAGAGCGTAACGCGGCGCTAAATCACGAAAGATTACTCGGCAAAGGCCGCGTACGCGACGGGAACGTGCCAAATATCCTCGGCATACTCACGGATCGCCCGATCGGACGAAAACCAACGCATCCTGGCTGTGTTGAGGAGGCTCATACGTTGCCATGTGTGAGATCGGGCCTTATCTCTCTCGATTATGCGAGACCCTGGTAGCCTCGATGACCGACGACAGTCGTCCGATCTCATTGAAGGTCCAAGCGGAAGACGGCACCGCCTACAGTACTGTAGGGATTTGGCGATCGGCTGATGTCGAAGGCGACCCGGCAGCTCGGGCGGCTCGGTTCGGGATCGTGCGGTCGGCGGCGGCGGCTTCGACGCGCGGCTCGCGCGCGACTCTACTCATGACCAATCGCCAATTAATTGACTAATCATCCTGTCTAGTTCTTGGCGGATTTAGCGTTCCGCTACAGCTCTATCCATGGCATATTCTGCAGATGGAACACGGACGCCTGATTAGGGTGACTACACATGCGAAACGGGGCGGCGCCGCCCAAGTCGTCACCTATGTTGTAGCCGAGCCTGACCGGGCAAAAGCCGAGAGAATTATCAGGATGAAAACCGCCCGCATCGAGGACGATGTCGAGGCGATCGGACGCGCCTCGCGACAACTCTTGAAAACATTTAACTTGGCACCAGGAGAGTTTATTCGCGCTGACGACTGATTGGATTCTTCGGGTCTGCATCTCTGACGGATCTTCAGATCGCATACCTTCCGCCCGAGCGTCTGCGTCCGTCCCCGAACAACGCCCGCACGCATTCCAAGAAGCAGCTGAAACAGATTGCGAGGTCGATCGAGCGGTTTGG
>Ga0187868_1003081_pt1 | contig 10532 bp, 14 predicted proteins | sample June2016WEW_13_4_FD_133014 | JGI IMG/M metagenome (GOLD analysis project Ga0187868, IMG submission 133014) | Peatland microbial communities from SPRUCE experiment site at the Marcell Experimental Forest, Minnesota, USA - June2016WEW_13_40 | ecosystem: Environmental > Terrestrial > Soil >... | reverse complement strand
GAAGCCTCGCCCTAAACTCCCTTTGAAAATAGAACACACTTATGACGGAACCAACCCCATCATCTACTCCATCCGAGAAGCCTAAACGCCAGCCAAGCGCAGCTTTCATGAAACCGGTGCAGCCGGATGAGAAGCTGGCCGCCGTTATTGGAAACGAGGCGGTGGCCCGCACCCAGGTGACTCGCAAACTCTGGGATTATATCCGCAGCCACAACCTCCAGGATCCGGCCAATAAGACCTTCATCGTGGCCGACGACAAGCTCAAGGAAGTGTTTGACGGCCGCGACCGCGTCACGATGTTTGAAATGACCAAGCTGATCTTCAACCACGTGAAGAAGTAGCCAGCCGGGCGGCCGCGACTTCCGCCGAGATTCCGTATATCTTGATCAGCTTGTGTCTGGAGGTGTGCCCGCGCGCCAGTTCCACACGGTTGCGCGGGCAATCCAACACCTCGGCCAAGAGCCGCACCAGCGCCTCATTGGCCGCGGCATCCACCGGCGGCGCCGTGACTTTGATGCGCAGTTCGCTCCCCAAGGGCTGGCCGATCTCGTTGGCGCAAGCGCGCGGCTGCACCTTCACAGATATCATCACTCCATCGGCCTGCTCCCGGAGAAAGCTGGGGGTCGTCATCCTAATTTAGGGTCATTGGCGTTTGTGTTGTTGAAGAACTTGTGCCATTTTCATCGATATGCCCAAAATCGAGAATACCTTGTCAGGCTATGGCGTCTGAACCTTATGCGCAACTATAACCTTTTGCCGATGCCCCTTGCGAAGATGAGCTTTTCCCCCTGGCGCAGCCTTGTGCCCGCCGCCTTGGTTCTGCTGGCGGGATACAGTTCGCAACCCGCCACCCAAGGCGCCGCCGCGCCTCCGCCGCCCACCCCCTCCCAACCGCAGCAATCCCAGCCGGCGGCCCCGGTTTCTCCCTCGGTGACCGGACCCAGGGACAACCTCCCGCCCGGCCTGGCCAAAGCGCCTGCGCCCTTCGATGGGGAAGGCTGGCAAGCCCTGTTCAACGGCGAAAACCTCGAAGGCTGGCGCGAGACCCAATTCGCCGGCCACGGCGAAGTGCAGTGCCGCCCGGGCCTCATCCTGCTCAAGATGGGCGACCCGTTCACCGGCATCAATTATACGAACAAGTTTCCCAAGATGAATTACGAAGTGGCCCTCGATGCCGCGCGGGTCATGGGCTCGGATTTCTTCTGCGGCCTCACGGTGCCCGTCGGCGACTCCTTCTGCAGTCTCATCGTCGGCGGTTGGGGCGGCTCGCTCGTGGGCATCTCGAGCCTCGACGGCATGGATGCCTCCGAGAACCAAACCACCAAGTTCATCAGCTTCGAGTCCGGCCGCTGGTACCGCATCCGCCTCCGCGTCACCGAGCACAGAATCGAGGCCTGGCTCGACAAGGAGCAGTTGATCAACGTCAACACCACCGACAAACGCATCTCCCTGCGCCCGGGCGACATTGAATTGTCCAAACCCTTGGGTGTGGCCTGCTGGCAAACCTCGGCCGCTCTGCGCGAAATCAAGATGCGCCCCGTCACCCAACCCGCCGCCCCCGCCAAGACGGCCTTATGAGAACCGGCCCGGGCGTGTGAGACCTCCTATTGAAGCCAATCGCCATCATCATCAGTCTCCTGAGCGCCGCCGTGTATGGCCAGGAGGCCGCCGTGACCCAGGCGCCGGCCGGAACGCTGCCCATCCAGGCCGGGCCGCATTGGAGGCATCTGTCCAGCGCCACCGGCGATCTGCCCGTCCCGGGCCCCTCGACGCAGCAGACCGGGGCGCTCGTGGCGGACCTCGACAAAGATGGCACCAACGACTTTGTCATCAGTTTCCGGCAAGTTGCCCCCGCTTTGGTCTGGTACCGGCGCACCCCCTCCGGCTGGGACCGCTACGTCCTCGACACCAACTATCTGACCATCGAGGCGGGCGGCGCGGTTTGTGACATCGACGGCGACGGCAATCCCGACCTGGTCTTCGGCGGGGATTGGCAGAGCAACGAGGTCTGGTGGTGGGAAAACCCGTACCCCAACTTCGACCCGAAGGTCCCCTGGAAGCGGCATATTATCAAGAGAGGCGGCGCTACCCAGCATCACGATCAGGTCTTTGGGGATTTCCTTGGCACCGGAAAGCCGCAATTGGCCTTTTGGAACCAGGGGGCAAAAAAGATCTTCCTGGCGGAAATCCCCCCCAACCCGCGCCAGGCCGAGACGTGGCCGCTGACCGAGATCTTCTCGGGCGAAGCCGGCGAGGGCCGAAACACGGCCTACAGGTACGCCGAGGGCATGGCGGCCTGCGACGTTGATGGCGACGGGAAGGTGGACCTTCTGGCGGGCAATCTCTGGTTCAAACACCGCGGCGGAAAACAATTCACTCCCATTCAAATCGGGACCATCGGCGGGCGCATCGCCGCCGGCAAGTTTAAGCCGGGCAAATATGCCCAGGTGGTCATTGCGCCAGGTGATGGCGTGGGACCCTTGCGCTGGTATGAGTGCGCAGGCAACCCGGAACGCTCCGGCGACTGGGTCGGCCACGACCTCCTCGAACGCGACATGATCCACGGGCACAGCCTCCAAGTGGCAGACATTGACGGCGATGGCCACCTGGACATTTTCGCGGCCGAAATGGCCAAATGGACCGAGTCGGCCAAGTCCCCGGACAATCCCAACGCCACTGCCTGGATCTTCTACGGCGACGGCCAGGGACATTTCCGCAAGACGGTCTTCGCCACCGGCATCGGGTTTCACGAAGCCCGCGCGGCCGACCTCGACGGCGATGGCCGGGTCGATATTCTCGACAAACCCTACAACTGGGAAACCCCGCGCATCGATGTGTGGCTCCAAGGGCCGTGATCCGAGTGCAGAGTGTAGAGTGCAGAGTGCAGGATTTTCCCCCCGCCCGCCGCCCTCAGTGCCCCGGCATTGACGAGGCCGGGAGCGACGGGCCGAGTTGGACCACGTCACCGGGCTGCAAAGGCACATCCTGGCCGCTGAGAAACTGTCTCACATTCACGCGGCTGGCCATGCCGTTATGCATCACGAAGATCTCGAGGGGGTCGCCGGGGCCTTGGTAATCTGCGGCCAGGATGGCCTGGCTTAGGGTCAACCGCGGTGTCCAGGGCACGACGGGGTTTCTGACGGGTCCGTTGATTCTGACACTGGGACCCGGGACTTGGGCCTGCTGGAGGCGGATTATGGCTTCGCGCTGGCCTTGGAGGTAGGCCGCGCGCGCCTGGGCTTCGGCCTGGGCTTTTGTGACGCAACCGGCGAGGGCAGAGCAAAGCAGCAGGGCCAGGCAAAACAGCAGACTGTTGACTCGGGCGATGATCATCACTCCTCCCCTGGGCGTTTGAGGATTCTTCCAAACTCGCCTTCTACGGGTTCGATTTCGATCCTGCCGGGGCTTTTTGGGGCGTGGACGGCGGGAGCGGCGCCCGGTTTTTTGGGCGGCCCGCCCGCCTTGGCAGCAACGGGGAAGGCAGGCAGGCTTGGGGCCGTGGCAGGAGTCTCTGCGGACTCGGTGTCCGGGGGTTCGGCGCTCTGGCCGGGAATGGCCCAGTTGGTGCGGTTATCGAGCCAGGTCCGGTATCGCTGGAAGGTCCACATGCCGTGCTCGGCGCCGGTTTCGAGGGCGGAGATGATTTTGAAGAAATCGCGGTTGCGGATGAAATTCCTGACGGCGTGGGTGGCCATGAGGATTTCGCACTCCGGCACGCGAATGTTCAGGTCGGAGCGGAAGCGGAGCCGCTGGGAGACGACGGCCAGCAGGCAATCGGCCACTTGGGCAGCGACGCCGGCCTGGATTTCAGCCGGAAAGGCGGAGACCACGCGCTGGATGGCCTCGGCGCAAGAAGCGGAATGAACGGTAGCCAGGACCAGGTGGCCCGTCTCGGAGGCGCTCATGGTCAGGCGCATGGTTTCCGGGTCGCGCATCTCACCGACCATGAGCACGTCGGGGTCTTCCCGCAAGGAATCGAGCAGGGCCTGCTCGAAGCTCGGTGTGTCGCGGCCGACCTCGCGCTGCCGGATGTAGGCCCGGCGGGGACGGAAGATGTATTCGATTGGGCTTTCGATGGTCACGATGTGGCGTGTCTCGGCGAGGTTGATTTCCTGGATCAACGCCGCCAGCGTCGAGGACTTCCCGCAACCGGTCGGGCCGCACAGGAGGATCAGGCCATGGGTTGGAGTGACGAGTTTTCTGAGGTCGGGATGCAAATTGAGCTTCTCGACGGTGGCCTGGAAGGAGGCCAGGAGCCGGATGGCAAAGCCCACCCCGCGCGAGGTCTGCAAGACATTAATCCGGCAGCGGACGCCGTGGATGGTCTTCGAGAAATCGAAGGAGCGTCGTTCGAGGAAGCGGGGCCAATGTTCCTCGCCAATGACCCCTCGGGCCATCTCGAGCAGGGCTTTGCCCGAGACAGGCTCCTCGAGGGTGCGCAACGCGCCACGAATCCGGAGGGCGGGCGGCAACCCTGCCTCGAGGTGCAAATCGCTGGCCCCACTACTGAGCGCCAGGCTGACCAGTGAATCCAAATCCATGCTCAATTCTATCGTTCAACAGCCGTTCAGGCAAAAAGTTCCGTTTAGGCCGCCGGTCCTCGCCCCAGCAGTTCGACGCAGTGGGGGATGGCGCCGGCTACGAACCCCAGACATTCGAGGGCGCCGCTGGGTTTGCCCGGCAGACAAATCACCAGCGCGCCGCCCACCACGGCGGCCAGGCTCCGGGACAGCAGGGCGTTGGGGGTGATTTTGAGCGATTCCATGCGCATAATCTCGCCGAACCCAGGCAACTCGCGTTGGGCGATTTCGCGCACCGCCTCGGGGGTGACGTCGCGCGGGGACACCCCGGTGCCGCCGGTCGTCAGAACCAGTTGGCAACCGCCGGCCACCTGCTGGCGGATTGCCCGCTGGATCTCGAGCCGTTCGTCCGGCACCAGCGTCTCAGCCGCTACCCTCCATCCGTAGCCCGCCGCCGCCTCTTTGAGCGCCGGTCCTCCCAGGTCCCGGTAAACCCCTTGCGCCGCCCGATCCGAAATCGTGATAATGCCTGTGCGAATGGTTTGCATGGCCGTTTGAAACCGTTTAATTCGATTTGGCGGAAAAGCCCGGTAAATCCGGGCTGAAATACACCTTCTGGCGCGTCTAATTCGCGGATCTAGCTTACAGCTTGCAACACTTATGCAACGCTATCACGCATGAAAACCATGACAACGCGCAAACCCAAAAACAAGGAGAAATAAGCACCCTGACCCCGTCACGTCCAGCCGGGCCGGGCCATCGTAACCGTGTATAAACGCCAGACGCCTTCCGGCAACGCGGCCTTCATGGTCGCCAACTACGCGGACAACAAGCGCCGTTTCGACAGCTACGCCATGATTGCCGATGCTGGCCGCGTGGCCGCCGAAATGGGAAACAGCGCAACCGTGATTTTTGCGCGCTATCGTGAGCTTGTGAAGCCGGCGGACGCGGGACGGTGGTTCGCCGTGAAGCCGGAAGCCCCGGCCAACGTGCTAACGATGCCCGTTGCGGGTGTCTCCCCGTAGAATCGGCGTTGACAGACCATAACGCAAAGCGTTATAGTTGCCTCAGATGATACGCAGCTTCGCCTGCCGGGACACGGAGAAGTGGTTCAACGATGAACCTTCCCGCCGCCTGCCGCGGCAGATTCGGCAGTCCGCGCGGCGGAAGTTGTTGCTGCTTCACCAGGCGCGGCAGTTGCGGGACTTGAGTGCGCCCTGGGGCAACCGTTTGGAAGCGTTGAAGGGCGACCGCGACGGCCAGCACAGCATCCGAATCAATGACCAATGGCGGCTGTGCTTCCGCTGGCAGGGCGAAGATGCGTTTGACGTTGAAATTGTTGACTACCATTGAGCTTATGAAGACCAAGAAGCTGGCGCCGATCCATCCGGGCGAAATTCTCCGTGAGGAGTTTATGAAACCGCACCACCTCTCCCAGAACGCATTGGCGCGTGCCCTGGCGGTGCCACCCCGGCGCGTCAATGAAATCGTGCTGGAGAAGCGCGCTATCACGGCTGACACCGCCCTGCGGTTGGCGCGCTTTTTCGGCACGACACCGGAACTGTGGACCGGCTTGCAGGCGGATTACGACTTGCGCCTGGCACGATACGAGAAAGCGCAAACAATCGAGCGCGAGGTCGCGCCTTTGGCAGCCTTGCAGCCCGTGCCGGCGTGAAGCTGTAGGCCCCGTCCAACCTTCTGCCGGTGCCTGCCGCCGCCCAGGCGGGCGGATAGCGCCTTACACCCGCCTTGCTGGCCGTGCTGACGGCGGCGGTGCCTTGCCGGTGACTCGGCAGTGGGGGATGCAATACGGGACTTTGGCTGCTGGCCGTGCTTTCGGCGGCAGGGCCTTGTTGATCGCGGCTTCCCGGGCATCCAACAGGGGCGCAAGGTTCGGGCGGGAAGCCGTACCCCCTCAAGATATGCAATCCGGGCGATGGAGACAGTTTTGGGCCGCAGCTCATGCAAATGCCACTTTCCTGAATTCAAATCCTGCCGGGAGAGCGGTGCCGCCAGCCGCCGCTCTCCCGGAGGGACTTGAACCCTCATCTATAGCGGCCCCTGGCGAGGTTTGCCGGGCGCTTCCTTCGAGCGCAATAGCCTTGACCCATGGCCCTTTTGGTGACATGGTTTCCTCATGAGTTCGACGGATGTGGCCGATGTTGTAGCCAAGCTGGAAAACCTCTCCCAGGAACGTGCGGACAGAGTCTTATTTCTCATTGAAGACCTGGCTGAGCTTGAAGCTTTGGAAGATGCCGAGGACCTGAAGGAGGCGCGTGAGGTGTTGGCCGAAGTGAAGGCCGCGAGCACCGCTTGCCCCGCAAATACTGAGGCGGATTTTCTCAACAGCAGCGACGACAACGTGGCGGCGGAGACGAGACCAACGATCCCGTTCGATCAACTGCGGCGGGAACTGGGATTGGACGGCGCATGTACCGGGTCGAGTTAACAGCCCGCGCGATTTGGGGACAATTTGTCACGAGATCCGAAACGCGGGCATAAAGGTGCGGCCGTGGGTGTTAGTTTTGAGTGAAATTCGCGCTTTTGCCGCCCAAAACATTGGTTGACCGGCATCCGCCAACGTTGTAGATGTGACGCCCACCTGTTGGTGGAGTGAACAAGCATGAAACAATCAGGCAGCAAGTTTTAAGTGGCACGGCGAATGCTAATGTTCGTTTTGATGACCTTTGTGGCCTTATGATTCATCTCGGATTCCGCAACAGAACAAAGGGGAGCCACCATGTTTTCAGCAGGAGCGGAATACCCGACATTGTTAATTTGCAGCCGGGGCATGATGAAAGGCCAAACCGTATCAGGTCAGACAGGTCGCCGAACTCATCCGACACTTTGATTTACAATGAAACCTTACGAGTACGCGGTCCAGATTTTTTGGAGCAAGGAAGATCAGGCGTACATTGCAGCCCCGTTCGAACTGCACGGTTGCTTTGCCGACGGCCAAACCCCCGAGGAAGCCCTCGCCAATCTCCGGGTGATTATTGACGAGTGGATAGAGGTTGCCAAGCAAGAGGGGCGCCAAGTCCCCCCTCCGGCGAGCGGGGAAGACCTTCGGCGCATAGAGCAGGAGGAGAACGAAAAACAGAACGAAATTCTGCGTCGGCACATTGAGGCCGTAGTGAATGCCGCCGTCAAGCAAATCGTTGCCAGGATGTCAGCTGAGGGGCCACTTCGATCAGGGTTTAATCAGAGTTATCGATCTTGGGGTTCACGAGCCCAATTAGAGCCGGCTGGCCCTTGCCGGCATTAGCACACCGCCACTGGCTAATCCGCTAGGGACGTTTCCTCGTTCCTCCATACTCGCGGCACCGCACGCCGACTTTGCCCCAGGACGCGCCGGGGCAATGAGCCCTGACGCCGGCGCCACGCAGAGCGCGCGGAGAGGTCAAGGCGAGCCTGCCGGCGGGCGCTGGCCAAGTGCCCGCGCGACCTGGTGACAAATTGTCACAAGGTCGGAAAGGCCCGGCGAACGCGGGCGATTCGTGATCCGAGACGGCACAAACGCGGCGGGCTCGGCGGCGGGCGCTGACCGAGTGCGCACGGACGCAGTCAATTTGAGTCCGCGGACAACGCTGCCCGCGCACCGACCAGACAACGGGCGCGCGGGGGAGACGCCCCCGGAAGCTCCGCTTCCACGCCCGGCCCTTGACAATCCCCGCGCCGGGATGACAATCCCGCAGACATCGACCGTATGAGCGCATCTTTCGTTGTTTACGTGGACGAATCCGGCGACGAAGGCTTCTCCTTTGGCCAGGGCAGTTCCGATTGGTTCGTTCTGTCCGCCGCTGTCATTTGTAAGCCAAAGGACATCGGCACGGTACAGCTCGTGGACACCGTTCGCGCCCGCTTGGGGAAGCCAGAGAAAAAGCCCCTTCATTTCCGCGACCTGCGGCACGAGCACCGGGTAGTTTTCGTGGACGCGATCAGCAAGGCCGCGCTCAAGACCGTCACTGTGTTGGTTCACAAGCCAAGCCTCGAGGAGCCGGAGAAGTTTCAGGAACGCTCCCGGCTTTACTTTTACAGCGTGCGCTACCTCCTTGAGCGCGTCTCCTGGTTTTGCCGCGGCCACCGGCGATCCCACGACGCTGGGGACGGCAGCGCCGAAGTCCTTTTCTCCAACCGTTCCGGCATGTCTTACGCGGACCTCCGCGATTGCATGACACTGCTCAAGCGGAAAAGCAGCGACCCGGACAGGGGCATCGAATGGGCTGTCATCAATCAAGACCGGATCACATCCCACACCCACGGCAAGCGTATGGGCTTGCAGATCGCCGACGCCGTGGCCGGCAGCTTTTTCTACGCGGTCCAGCCCTCACGACACGAATACGTCGAGGCACGCTACTGCCGGATGCTCAAACCTGTCGTGTACCACCGGGACGGCCGTTATCCCGGCTACGGCTTGAAATTCTGGCCCCTTGGAGCGGACGCCGCTTTGGAAAGTGACAAGCGGCTGGACTGGTTGAAAGATTACATGAAAACTGGTGCAGGTGCCGGGACTCAGGAACCCACCCACTAGGGGCTGCCGTCCTTGCGGACGACCTGAGATTGACCCCGCGCACACCCGCAACAATACACTAGGGAAAACCCAGCCTCTTGTCAAGCTCGCCCAAAACGGCGAAGATCGCGAAACTGCTCAGGGTGTGGCGGGACCATGCGTACGCCCGGGGGATGGCAAGAGCGCAATTGGAGGCCGAGTTTGCCCCAGGACGGGCCGGGCAATGAGGCGCGACACCAACCGGCAGGCACTACGCGCAGGGCCGTTGCCGCGCGGGTAGTCGTTCGCGCCCCTCACGGCGAGCGAAGGCGGTAAAAACGGGTCGGATAGTCCGTCCACTGGGGATCGCTGAAATAGGCCGAGCCGCTGGTGAGGGTGTTGGTGGCCAGCGCAGACCAGATGGGATTGTCTAGGTTCGTGCTCGCCTCCACCACGACGACCAGACCGACGATCCCGCTGATGCTGAACCCAAACCCATTCGTCCCCACGCCAAACGGGACACTGCCGCAGCGCAGCCGCAAACTCCACGGCGCGGTCAGAACTCCGTCGAATTCGCGGCCCCAGCCCGCGGCCCCAGTCGGATAATAGACGATCAAATTGTCGTCCCCGAGAAACACAGACGAATTGGCGCCGGGGGCATTACCTAGAAAATAAACTCCCTCCAGCTTTGGGGCACCATTGAAACGCACCGTCACCGATGGTCCTGACGCCGCTGCCTATCGTAACGGTGCTCAGGCTCGTGCAGTCCGAGAACGCCGAGACCCCGATGCTGGTGACACTACCAGGAATCGTGATGCCGAGCAGCCTGGTGCATTGGCAGAACGCCATGTCGCCAATGCTGGTAACGCTGTTTGGAATCGTGATGCCGGTCAGGCTGCCGCAATCACAGAACACTCTGAACCCAATGCTGGTGACGCTATGGCCAATCGCGGCGTTGGTCAGGCTCGTGCAGTCCCAGAACGCACTTGCTCCGATGCTGGCGACGCTGGCGGGAATTGTGACGCTGTTCAGGTTGGTGCAGTAGTCGAACGCACCTTCTCCGATGCTGGCGACGCTGTCGCCAATAGTGGCGTTGGTCAAGCTGGTGCAACTGCCGAACGCCGCGCCTCCGATGTCGGTGACACTGTTGGGGATCGTCACGCTGGCTAGGCCAGTGCAGTAGGCGAACGCGGCCATGCCGATGTTTGTAACGCCGTTGGGGATCGTCACGGTGGCCAGGCTGTGGCAACCATTGAACGCACCTTCTCCAATGCTGGTGACACCGTTGGGAATCGTGTAGTCGCCTGCGGCTTTGCCCCGTGGGTATTGGATCACGGTGGTCTGGCTTTTGTTGAATAATATCCCATCCACACTGCCATAGGAAGGGTTCAGCGCATCCACCGTGATTCCTGTCAGCCCCGGGCAGTCCTCGAACGCCCCCTCGACGATGTTGGTGACGCTGTTGGGAATCGTGTAACCTCCAACTTCGCCGCCCGGGTATTGAATGAGCGTGGTCTGGCTCT
>Ga0187868_1003077_pt1 | contig 10534 bp, 7 predicted proteins | sample June2016WEW_13_4_FD_133014 | JGI IMG/M metagenome (GOLD analysis project Ga0187868, IMG submission 133014) | Peatland microbial communities from SPRUCE experiment site at the Marcell Experimental Forest, Minnesota, USA - June2016WEW_13_40 | ecosystem: Environmental > Terrestrial > Soil > Wetlands... | reverse complement strand
GCGCAATAAATCGCAAAAGCTCCGTTTAGTGCTGAGCGGCGACCCGCAGCAACTGCCGCCAGTGCTTAAACCACTGCCGGAGTGCGCTACAAAGAGCGAGCTCAATCGGGTGCGCCACCTCCGCACCACACGAAAGAGGGTGGAGCGACGGCCGTCGCTATTCGCCATGACAGTACAGCGGCATGCACCTTCCGTCCATACGCTTCTGGTCCAGCGTCGCATGCACCCGGAAATAGCGATGCTTGTTAGTAGCCTATTTTACTCCGGTCAACGCTGGCAGAATACGCGGGAGGACGAGAAGCGTTTTAAGAAGGCGGTCTGGTGGGTTGATTCGGGAGATAGCAAGCCTGACCCGGAACCGAATGGCACGAGCTATTCGCACAAGCGAGAGCAGCAGATCGTGGAGAGCATCGGCAGGGGGCACGACTGTCAGCGTGGGCAACTGCTCGTGGTCACCCCCTACAGCGCGCAAGCCGCCGCAATCAAGATCCTGGTGGGGGAGAAGACCCGGGTGCGCACGATTGACGGTTGTCAGGGAATCGAGGCGGAGATTGTAGCGGTGTCATTTGTTCAGTTCACAACGGACTTCGTTCGCGATCCTCGGCGGGTGAATGTGGCACTCTCCCGTGCACGCGACTGCTTATACCTAATTGGTAACTTCAAGGGGTTAAGAGACGCTGCGCATGCTACTGGTCTTCAACATCTTTTGGGCATGGTTGCGTTCTTCAGCAAAGGTGGGGATTTCGAAGCCCGGATGGTGGACGCAGCGGACAGATTTGTACTCCCACAGTGATGAGCCACGACTTCGACCATTCTGCTGTGATCGCGCGGTTCTCCGGACTTCCGGCAGACACCCAAGTGTATTTTGTTCCTTGCCGCGACGTAGTGTGGCGCTGCCGAGCACACCTGGGAATCATAGAGGCCGGATCGATCCATCCGGCCGCGGCGGCAGTCTTAACATTGTTCGAGGTGAGCGGAGGTGCAATGTCACTTCAGGCTCTGGCGCATGGGGTCGGTGCTTGTGGAAAACACGGGCTCCGCTGCACGTCTGAGCTTGTGGCGCGTCTCGTCCAAGCGAAGGAACTTGAGATGGTTGACCCCTCAACGCCGTGCTTTGCGAGGTTCAAGAAATCCGTATGGGGAGCTTGCGTGAGAAGCGTCGTCTTGGAGCAGTGGCTCAACTACATCCCGAGGTCCGGTCGCCTCGCTGCCCATGTTCCATGCCACGCCATCGGCGACAGGGCCGATGTGTCGTGGTGGAAACCACCTGATGGAGGTGTGCCGTATCCTGAAGACACGCTGAGGTGGCGAATAGGTGAGGCGCGTGGGACATGCCTGAAATCATCTGGCATTATGCCTCGCAGTGGTCACGACGCTAACGACGAGGATTTGATGCGCGCCGGCTTGCTCTTGCGTGAGCCTCAAGTATTCAGTGCGGAGATTGAAGCATTGTCTCCCTTGCGGGGAATGGTTGTCCATCGGTGTTATTTCCATAGCGATCCATCGAGTGGGGCCTTTTGGGCCGACGTGTACCGGTACGACGAGGACGTGATTGAGCATGGATATTCGGCATATTTCAGAACGGCTGCAAGGGATGAGGCATTTCGCAAATCGCTTATTGCAGTGGCAGAGCTGCTGCCACGTGAGTAGGCGGGCTGGGCGGAGGCGGTGAAGTCGAGGCCGGCGGCGGCGGGCAGGCGCCGGGTCCAGGCCTCGTCCGAGGGCGTGAAGCATCCGCCCACCACCACGGCCTGTGGATCGGCGCGTTTGATCGCGCGGCAGGCCACCTTGAGCAGCTCGGCATATTCCTCGGGCGTGCCTGTGAAGAACCCCTTCCAGTAGGGCTCGTTCCACACTTCCCAGTGCCGGATGCGCTCGCGGTAATGCTCCACTGTGCGGAAGACGTAATTCTCCCACTCGCCCACGTCGCGCGGGGGCGCGGGAGTCCAGGAGCCTGTGCCCTGGTTCTTTTCGCCGTCGCGACCTGCCCATCGTGGCGGATGGCCGAGATTGGCGAAGATCAGGAACCCGCGCTCGCGGAGCGCGTCAATCTCCCGGTCATGCCAGACGAACCGGCCCTTCTCCGGTTCCACCCGCCACCAGTGGCAAAAGTCTCCGAAATCGTGCAGCCGCACCCAGCGCGCCCCCATCGCCGCCGAGGCCAGCAGCGTATTGCCCGGCTCGGACACCATCGAGGCCACGTGCGTGCCAAAGGGCGAATCAGGCCGCAGCCGGCGATCCCGTTGCGGGAAGACGCCGAACCACACCTCGCCGGCTGCGGGCGACTCGTTGGCCCGAACCCGCACCCGGTACATGCCGGGTTGCCGGAGCAGGAAGCGGGCGCGGTCCGGTTCGCCGGGTCTGACCTGGTGCATCAGGTTCGTCAGGGGCCGGGACCAGAGGTCCTCGAGGGTGTACTCGAAAGTAACCGCGCCGGGCAGTGAGCCGGATGCTGCCCAAGCGGTGACTTCCACGGCGTCGCCGACGCGGCACCAGCGAGTGGGCGTCTCGGCGCCCACCTCGAGCGGTTGGGCGGGCTGGTAATCGGTTTGGCCGCCCTCCTCCACCTGCACGTCGTCGAGCCAGATTCTGGACGAGGGTGCGATGCGCGCCACGTAGCCTTCGTGCAAATTGGGCAGCACGATGCCGCTGACCTGATAGCGGGTCCATTGCGTCGTCGCGGTGATGGTCGCCTCGCGTTCGTGGCGGTTTTCCGGGAAATCCCCGCCCCTGTCGGCCCACTCGAAGAGCCGCAGCCGGACCCTCGTATTTGGCGCGGCGGCCTTGATCCAGGCGCTGAGGGTATAGCGCCGTCCGGTGCGGACCAGGAAGGGCCGGCACTCGAGGCCCGCGGCTTCGCCCCGGGACGGTCTCGCCTCCAAGCGCGCGCTGAACCGGCCCGAGTGGACCACCTGATCGTCCAGGGCGAACCCGTCCACTGGGGTCCAGCCTTCCGGCCCGGCCTCGAAGCCGCTGTTGTAAATGCGGTTGCCTTTCTGCACGGGTCCGCCCACCTCAAGACTGGCATCTTCCTGAAGGCCTCGTTTCAGGGAGACATCATCCACCAGCAACGTGCCTGTCCCGGCGAACATGATGTAGATGCCACAGCGCGCATCGGAATCGCTCGCCTGGCCCATGATCAGGCAGGGGGTCCAATCCTTTCTCACCCGGATGTCGCGCTTGAGATAGGGCGTATAGGGCGCGCCGTGTTTGCGGATGCCGACGTAAACCGGGGCCGTCACGTCGCCCTTCATCCACAGGCGCAGGGTGTAGGGCTTGCCCTTCTGGATGGCAATGTCGCCGGAGTGAAACTGCACGCCCTCGTCATCGAAGCGCACGCAGGTCACACGCTGGGCCGATTTTCCCCCGTGAACATCGGCTGACTCCTGGGCGAAGGCCACCTCGTTCGATCCGTAGCAATTGGGTGCCCAGCCTTGGGCAAGGCCGTTAACGAAGGGAGCCTCCATCTCCCCGTTGGTCAGCATCTCCGTCTCGGCGGCCTGCGTGGTGGCAAGGGCAAGCAGCAGCAGCGCAGAACAAACGAAACGACAGGCCAACGTTTCAGCGATGCGGGCCAGGTGACTTAATCTGATTCTCATCACGCCTGGATGCTCCCTATCAGGGCTTGACCGTGACGGCCCTCCCATTCCATTTGACCGGGCGGTCGCCGAAGGCGCTGTACATTTGGATATTCCTGGAGGACTTCAGGGTCTTCCCGTCCGTGCTCCGGATGACCAGCATCGTGGGTTGGGTAAACTTCATGGCCCCATAGCCTCGGGCATGAAAGGCAACCAGCGTTGGACTCTCGATGAGGAAGCCATATTGGGGCAGAACGGCGTTTTTTAAGACCAGGTCGGCTGCGTCTCAGTTGACAGTGATCTCGACGTCCTTGCCGAAGCGCGTGCGCTCGGCCTTGCGGTTGGCGGTCAAAAAGCGGTGATCGGTCATGGGCATCAGCGCGGTCAGGCGGTTCAGGGGACTGAGGACCTCGTAGGTGTTCTTGATGAAGCCGTCGGTCAGCCCTAATCCAGGTTTGTGCGCGAACACTAACCGGGCTTCGGCACCCGCCGGCGGCTTGAAATCGCCGTCGGGGCTGCCCCAGTACCGATGGTTCCCAAAACTGTACACCGGCATCTCCGCATAGAGGATGTGGTCCAGGATGTAGTCGGGGTTGTCCGGCCGGGGCCGATCACTTTGGTGGGCATAGATCGCAATGGCATCGCCATAGACCAGCTCAAAGAGCGGAATGATGATGTCGGTGTCGTTGGGCTGCTGGAAATGCGTGCGATGGGACATCAGGCCCTCGACTGGTAATTATCATGCAGCCCAAAGAGCCAACCCAGGGCCTTGACCCGCCGGCTGCACGCGGCCAGGCCGTCGTTGCCGCCGATTTCGGGCGCCGCCGGCAGGATGTCCGGGTGCCGGTTGTCGTAGCCGCCATTGATCCAACCGTTGAGGACCAGCATCGCGCGGTCAATGCTCAGGTCACGGTTCAGGTGCTCCGCCAGGTCGGCGCACTCCTCAAACGTGAAGTTCAGTTGCGCGCCCCAGGTGTCCTGCCTGTGCCAGGGGGTGTTCGGGGCCAGGCGCATGTAGGCGAAGGGCTTGAAATCCGCCGCGCCGAACGGCTCCGCCACTCGGGGGTTCTCGCGCATTTTCTCAGCCAGCGTCTTCAGCAGGCCTCGCTCCCGCGACACTGCCCGGTAGGCTTTGGCGATCTCCACGTAGCCGCCACGCCCCAAGGGCTGTAGGCAGACTGACTGCGCCCGCTCTCGCATGGCCAGCCCCATTCTGAGCTGGGGCGCCGGTTGAACGCTGTAATCCACCTGGACCTCGGTGCAGGGATCCGTCCAGGTGACCAGCAGCGCCGAACCCTCTTTGACCGCCCCGAACATCGCCATCGAGCGACTGTCCCGGAAATGGCGGCTATAGGGCTTGTCGCCTTCGGCTCGCAATTGGATCCCCATCCGGTGGGGGGCAGCGTAATAGCTGTTTCCCCCAGGGCCAACCGGGAGGGTCTTGCTCAGCAGGCGCAGTTCTTTCGCCTCCTGCTCGGGGACGACAGAATATTCCAGCCTTGGTGGATTAGGCAGCAATTTGAGTGAAAACTCCCCAATGCCCTCGCGTCGGTATCGCAGGGTGCTCTTATCGCGATGAGTCAGCCGGAGAGACGGCGGCGTGGCTGTGCTGCCACTCTTGAGCGTTGCTACCGGGCAACCGAGTTCCCAGCTCACACCGGTTTGCCTGTCGTGGAGAGTGATGGCCCCGCTCGAACAGTCCAGTTCGGTGCGCAGAGCCCGGTTTTCGAGGGAGACGGTGGTTTGTTGGGCCAAGGCGGACGTGGCGAGAACGAGGACTGCAAACGCTCTCAAAAAGGCGGGAGGTGAGTCCATAGTCGAGCGCACGTTCATGCGGGCCATAATCCGCTATTTCGCGAATACTTGGAATTCCCAAATGGTGGGTGGGCGGGTGGAATCGAGAATGTTCATTGAAGTGAGTTGAAGTGCAGGCCAAATTCCGAAATGGCAGGCGGCGCGCAAGCTTGGTCGATGACCAACCGCACCTGCTGTGCGGTGACTGGGGGGAAGCGGCGCAGTTGCTTTTGGCCGATGACCTGACCGGCCGTGATGGTGTGCCAGTTGGCTGCGTCGAGGACCTCGACGTGGTAGGCCTGCACGCGCTCGCCCAGGGCGACGTCCTCCTGGATGCGCGCGATGTTGAAGGTCCGAGGCTGGCCAAGGTCAAACTCGACCTGGCCGGTGGTCTGGCCCGCGGCAGGCATCCAGCAGGTGTCCAGATCGCCATCCCTGAGTTGGCTTTCGCTGTGGGCGGCATCGAGATGGCTGGAAGCCGTGATCGTGGCGGACCTGACGTAATCCGTCGCATAGAGCCGATCCAGAAACGCCCGGAACTCTTTGAGCCGGGCCACGTCGGGCTCGGCAATGCGGCCTCGCCGGTCCGGAGGGATGTTCAGGAGCAGGACCGAGTTCCGGCCCACGGACTTGAAATAAATGTCGGCCAGCGTGGAGAGCGACTTGGCCTTGCCGTCTTCGCTTTGATGGTAGAACCAGCCGGGGCGAATGGAGACATCGCACTCGGCAGGGTACCACGAGGCCTGATCTCCTCGTCTGACTACGGAGGACTCATCTTCGCGGGCAACGCCCGACTCGTTGCCGACCCAGCGGATATCCGGACCGGAGATGGCGATGAGGGCATTGGGCTGGAGTTGGCGGATGAGGGCGTAATAGCTCGGCCAGTCGTATTCCTGCTTCTTGCCGTTGGGGCCTTCGCCGCAGGCGCCGTCGAACCAGACTTCGTCAATCGGGCCATAGTTCGTGAGCAACTCGCGAAGCTGGCTGCGGAAGTATTCGTTGTATTTGGGCGAATCCCCGTATGTGGGCTGGTTGCGGTCCCAGGGGGAGAGATAAAGCCCGACGCGAATCCGCTCCTCGCGCAGGGCGTCCACCACCTCGCGCACGACGTCGCCCTTGCCCCCGCGCCAGGGGGAGTTCTTGACGCAGTGCTCGGTGAATTGCGAGGGCCACAGGCAGAAGCCATCGTGGTGCTTGGCGGTCAGGATGAGCAGCTTGACGCCGGCGTCTTTGAGCGCAGCCGCCCATTGGCGTGCGTCAAAGTCGGTCGGGTTGAACAGCGTTGGGTCTTCTTTGCCTTCGCCCCACTCGCGGTCGGTGAAGGTGTTCATGCCAAAGTGGGCAAAGGCGATAAACTCGTGCCTTTGCCAGGCCAATTGTTGCGGGCTGGGCAGCGGGAGGGGCTCTGCGGCCAAAGCCATGGTGGAGGTGAGGCAGAATGCGCTGAGCCACTGAGCGAAGGCAGTGAGCGGCCTGTGGGCAGGAACTGGTTTCTTCACAGCGAACTGGAGCTTAACGGGGACGAAGCCTGGCGGGCAAGAACGACCTCGGTGCCAGCGCCTCCACTGCGCCCAAAAGGAGGCACGTCAATAGAAGAGTTGTCCTGAGCACACAGATTGTCGCCTTTCCATTGCGGCGCCAGACCAGAACAATGGACGGTCCCGTCAGCCGCCTGCACTACGCTCTCCGCCAAGCTTCCGTGAGTTCCTTGCTGTTCACAGAACCGGCCTATGTTCCAGGATGGTTCGGCGTTGTGCCTTGATGTCAGCACAAATCCATGCACGCAACCATGTCGACGCAACCTCGAAGAAAGACCGTGGCCGGAGTGGGCGAACTGCTTTGGGACTTGCTGCCCGACGGCAAACAACTCGGCGGGGCAACGACCAACTTTGCCTATCACGCCCATGCCCTCGGCGCCGAGGCCTGGGTGGTGAGCCGAGTCGGCAAGGATCGGCTCGGCAGGGAAATCCTGGAGCGGTTCCAGGTCCTGGGCCTGCCGGCCGAATTGGTGACAGTCGATCCTCTCGCCCTGACCGGCACCGTCTCGGTCGAACTGTCTGCGGATGGACAACCGCGGTTCACGATTCACGAGAACGTAGCCTGGGATAACCTGCTGGCCACCCGGGCCGCTCACGAAGCAGCTATTCTCAACTCCGGCCTGATTGCGGCAGCCTACCAGGCCGCCGGCAAGGCGCTCTTCCCGTGCATGGGTCGAGTTTCAGGTCCGCAGGCCGCTACCGGAGCGCCTTTCGGAGGTACGGCTCCAACCCGAGAGCATTGAAGTAGAAGCCCAGGGAGTTGCAATGCACTCCATCAACCAGGCCGGCGGCCTGGTCCGGGCTGAGCATCTTGAGCCCATCCACATACCAGATCTTGCGATCGCCGGCTCTGCGCCGCTGCTCAACGAACTCCCGGGCCGTGCGACGCTTGGCCGACTGCTCGCGGGCCACATCGCCGCCGCCTTCCTCTGCAGGAAAGTAAAACGGGCCGGTCACCAGGATGGGCAGCCGAGGCCACTTCTTGCGCAGGATGTCCACAAAGACCGGAAGCGCGGCCGCGTATTGGTCCGCCGAGGGGTTGCCCCAGAAATCCAGGACGATGCAGGACGGGTCCAATTCGCAAATCGCCTCGGCCAAGGCCGGCTCGCCCATCCCGTTCCCGCTGAAACCCAGGTTCAGGAAATCGGCGTTGAGCTTGCGCTCGAGAAGCGCCTGGCAGGAGCCGCCCGGGTTGGACGCACACCCGCCCTGCGTAATGCTCGAGCCGTAATACACCACCGGCTTCGCAATGGCATAAGGCCTGGCCGGCTCCAGGCGCGCATCGGCGTCCAGGCTCACCTCCTGAATCGTCACGGCCTTGTAGAGCGGCAGATACAGGGTGATGTCGCGCATCTTGCGCTCCCGGCCAACTCGCCATTCCTTGGCCATTTTGCCTGCGGCATCCGGCCAGGCGCTGCCGACATAGCCGCTGCCGACGCACAGGTCGAAGCCATTCTCTCCCACGCTGGCCATGTGGTGCATGTTCGAGAAGCGGGGATTCTCCGCGACGAGTCCGATGGTCGTGGAATCGGTTCGGAAGCGGAGCCTGCCTCCGCTGGGGTCCTGGGCCAGGTCCCAGACCGGGGGCCGGAATCGGTCTTTTAAGCGCGAGGGCAGGCGGCGTAGAGCGGGTTTGTCCTCGCTAAACCAAGGCAGTCCGCACACCTCCAGGCGGGCGTCGGGAAAGGCAATGCGCTGGCGCGCCGCCACGGGCTCGGCACTGGCGGGCCCGGAGACCATCGCGACCAACGCCAGGGGGAGCACTTTGAGCAGGGGAAGAACAACCGGCTGTTCATGGACGTTCATGGGAGCAGTGTGCGCCAGTCGCGCAACTGAGGGCAAGGCGAGAGGTGCTCCTCTCTGGCTCCCGGAGCCCTCACGAAGACCAGAAGCTGTAACAGGCGAAGTTGCTCAAGCTAGCGAAGCGTTAACCGCCTCGCTGGAGTGCTTGGAGAATTGGCTCAGCCAGCGTCTTGTCGCTTAAGTCGCCGTCAAGAAATAAACCATGCAACCTGACTTGTGCTTTTGCCGGCTGGCTTCGTTGCTCACTCGTTACAGATCCGTGCGGATATGCGCCTCGTTCGCGCCTCGCCAGCCGCCAAAATCCCCGCGTCATCTTGCATAGTTTATTTCTTGACGGCTCCTAAGGCCCCGGACCGAGGCAGTACACTTTGCCGTCAGCCGCCTGAAGGACGATCTCCGCCAGGCCACTGCCGTCCACGTCCGCAATCGCCGGCATGGACAAGTTGGCCGGGCCTGACCATTCCCACAGGATGCGGCCTGCGGAGCGGTTGCCGGTGATTGCGACGAGTTTGGTCCCGGCCACGTAAAGCAGTTCGTCGCCTTTCTGACCGTCGATGTCCGCCGCGACGACTCGCGGACATGTGGGTGCCGGCGCGGGCAACGACCACAGTATCCTCCCGTCTCGCGGGTCAATGGCCCGCACGCCATCGCCGTATCCTGCCGAGGCGAGGGCGAAGGTGCTGTCGCCCTCCAGGTCCACGAGGGCGTGTTTGACGGCGGTCGTTTGACCGGCGTTGCCATCGGTCGGGGCGGTGGGAAAATCGGCGCGCCCCAGCCCGTGCCAGACCGGTGCGCCATGGGTGTCGAGCACCGCCAGGATGTAAGGCGAATCGAGCAATACCTCCGCCGGCCGCCAGCCCGTGAAGCGGCCGATCATCGGCTCGCCATAAGCGGCCCAGGCCGGCAGCTTCTTTCGGCTGGCCAGTTCGGCTCCATGCGTCAACCGGCCCGTGCGCCCATCGGCCACCCAGAAACAGACCGGATACAGTGAAATCAATTCGTCCAGCCCGCCGCCGTCGAGGTCGGCGACGCCGGGGGGGATGCCGGCGTAACCCCAGTTGAACTGGCCGCTCAGAATGGCCTTTTCCTGCTGCCAGACAACCGTGCCGGTGCGCCCGTCCACAAGCTGGCCAACATCCGAGTGCATCAACCCGCGGCGCGTGTTGACAAACAGGTCAGTTTGGCCGGGCTTGCGGAACGATCCTGGCCACCAGAACGTCAAGGCACCCACGTTCCACACGGGCAGAGCGCCGGGGGTTTGCTCGAAGCGGGTCTGCCACAGGCGCGAGCCATCGTGCCGATAAGCCACGAGCAACGCGCGCCCAGACGCGTCCTGACTTGCCACCACCACCGCCTTGCCGCCGTCGCCCTCCAGATCCGCCGCCAATGGCCCCAGCCACCGGCTGCCGTCAGCCATGCCCCGCCCCGGCCGGCGCCACAAGACTTGGGGGGCGTTCTGGCCCGGCTTAGGCGGTTGCAGGGCGACATTTGTCTGGGCCGCTCCCTCCACTACCACGGCCATCGGCCCGTTGGGACGCAACCGGGCGACGATCGGCGTCGAAACCGTGACTCCAAGCGGCCGGTTCTCCAGGAGGCGTGCTTCGGCGTTTTGGCACACGACAGAAAGGACCGTGTCGGGCGGCAGGCGCAGGCGCAGCGATGCTCCTAAACCACCGGTCTCTCCAATGGCCGAAAACGCCACGAACTGCAAATCCCCAGCCAGACCGGATGCCTGCCAGAGCGTCTCCGGCTGGCCTCGGCTCCCGACGCGCATCGCGCTCAAGGTCGTCGGAAACGGCGGTTCGGCCTTGGGGTCCCGCT
>Ga0187868_1003076_pt1 | contig 10539 bp, 7 predicted proteins | sample June2016WEW_13_4_FD_133014 | JGI IMG/M metagenome (GOLD analysis project Ga0187868, IMG submission 133014) | Peatland microbial communities from SPRUCE experiment site at the Marcell Experimental Forest, Minnesota, USA - June2016WEW_13_40 | ecosystem: Environmental > Terrestrial > Soil > Wetlands... | reverse complement strand
CGAAACATTGTTTGGACGCATCCAGCAATTTGCCAACCGCCTTTACGCGCCGCTGTTCATTGCCGGATTGAATTACTGGGCGCTCGATCTGGGAAATTATTGGGGGCACAACGCCATCATCCGAACCGAGCCGTTCATGCAATTTTGCGATTTGCCGCAACTGCCCGGGCGCAAGCCGTTCGGGGGCCAGATTCTCAGCCACGATTTTGTCGAGGCGGCGCTGATGTTGCGCGAAAACTGGGAAGTCTGGTTCGCTTACGACCTTGAAGGCAGCTACGAGGAAGCGCCGCAGGCCATGATCGAAAACGCCCAGCGCGAACGCCGCTGGTGTCAGGGCAATCTGCAACACGGCCTCGTGCTCTTTGCCAAAGGACTGCGCGGGGTGAGCCGGCTGCATCTGATTCTGGGTATTTGCGGCTATCTCGCCGGGCCTTTATGGCTGGCATTTCTGCTCACTTTTAACTGGATCTGCTGGTTCCACAAACACACCGGTCTTTCGGACATCACGGTGCAGGCATTCACGCGATACCTGAGCAGCTTTAGCGGCACCGCCCACGCCCTGCTCATTTTCATCATCTGCATGGTCGTCATCATGCTGCCAAAAGCGCTTGCGCTCATTGACCTTTCGTATGATTCGGAACGACGGCGGGCGTTCGGCGGTCTGGCGCGCGCAACCACCGGCGTCTTTTGGGAAACAATTTTTTCCACGTTGCACGCGCCGCTGCTGATGCTGTGGCACACGCGGTTTGTCGTCACCAACTTGCTGGGCGTCAGTGTCGGTTGGTGGCCGCAAAAACGCGCCGCCGGCGGCACGACGTGGACCTATGCCATCCGGCGGCATTGGGGACACACATTGTTCGGGCTGGTTTGGGGTGCATTCATGTGGTGGCTCGGACCGTCGCTGTTCTGGTGGTTCACGCCCATGCTGGCGGGAATGATTTTGTCCATTCCCTTGAGCGTCTTCACCAGCCGGCGCAGCCTCGGCGCGCGCGCGCGAAAGCTGGGATTGTTTCTCACGCCGGAGGAAATCGCGCCGCCGCCGGAACTGGTCGCGCTCCGTGCGAACATGAAAGTCCATGAAATGACCGAAGACCCTTCCCCGCGCCGTCCCCACGCGGGTCTGGCGGAGGCGGTGCTCGATCCTTACGTCAACGCCATTCACGTTTCGCTGCTGCGCGAGAAACAACTCAATCCGGTTTATGCCGAGCAGCTGGCTGCGCTGGGTGTCGGAAGCCCGGAAGTCCGCGCGCTGGGCGAAAAATTGCTGACCGCCGGGCCGGACAAATTGACGCCCGCCGAACGGCTTTTAATCATGGCCGACGAGCGCACCCTGGTCTGGCTGTATCATGAAGCCTGGCTGCGTCAATCGCTCGCGCCGTGGTGGAAAGCCTCGATTCGTGAATACAGCCGGCAGGATGAGTCGTGATTGTGAACTTTGGTTTGCGTTCGCCGGTGATCCATAAAGTCGAGGCAGGGCGGTCGGGTTCCCTTACCAACTGATGACTGATGGTGATGGTGCGGTGCGCCAACTATCACCGTCCCAAAACTCGGCTTGTTGATGCGAATCCAGCCGCGCCGGCACGCCGACCGAGCGGAGCGCAGCAACGTAGATTATTTCAAAACCAGCTTCGTCGGTAATTTGTCTCAGCCAAATCTCAGGGATGTCGTGGGACAAGTTCGGTGCGTTGGCAATGGTCACGCGCTCGCGCAGGTGTCGCACGACGATCTTGGCAGCGTCATCCGGTGAAGATTCATGGCGAATGCGGGGATAAAATTCTTCCCATAAAGGACGCCGCCAATTGAGTGAGGTTGAAGGTTGAAGGTTGAGGGTTGAGGGTTCGATGATTGGCGACGATACAAAATCTCGATAAATCTTATCGTCCAGTTGCCAATTGATCAGTTCGCGGTTGTAGCCGGCCAGTTCGACATGTGTCAGCAGGGTTTTCAGTTTCTGGCCATGCCAGATGGGTTGTGCGATCAAGTATTCAAAGTCACCGCGTTCTTTCGATGGCACCAAAAACCGCCGGGCGATGGAGAGCGTCTTGTCGCTGACGGCAAAATGGGGCGTGACCAGGTGAATGGCCGTTTCCGTCAGCGCCCAAATTCCAAGGATGACCGCAAGCCAACGGAGCGCAATTTCATGGCGTTTCAGTTTGATTTTTTCAGGTGAGGCGGTCCTGTGGAATCACGACCAGGCAAACCAGCCGAAAATCCATGCCGCTGCCGGAAGCCAGAACAACCATAATGCCGGTGCTTGTGCCTGCAATTGGGCAATTGAATGATAATTTTGCCATGCGTCCTTGCCTGTCAAATGCGTCAGGCAGTATTCACCGATGCTGCGGAAAACCACGGCGCGTTCTGGCTCCATGCCATGCGGGGTGCCGGGGATGATTTTTAATTCCACTGACAGACCATTGGTTTGTAAAACTGAAGCCAGCCGTTCTGTATCAGCCACGGGAAAAAATTCATCCTGCTCACCATGAACGAACAGAACTGGGCAGTGGAGGTTGGTTAGTGGTTGATGGTTGAGAGTTGAGGGTATTGATTTCATGTCCGGGATTCCGGATTTTCCAACCGATTCTCCCAATCCAGCGCTGCTGAGTTGAACAAGTAATTGCGGTTGTTGCTCCGGATGTTGCAAGGCGAAATCAAACGTTAAATTTGCCCCCATGCTAAAACCGACCCAGGCGATGGCGTTGGTATTGGCCCATTTTTGCCGGCCGAGATAACGGAGCAGGGCTTCAAACTGTGCTGCAAACACAGCCTCATTGGCTTGGTTGTACTCCAAGCTGATCGTGACCAGACCAAGCTCTGTCATTTGCCGCAAATCATTACCATCATTCATCAGGTTACCGCCGGAGCCGTGTGCATAAATTATGACCGGGTATTGACGAAGCGGTTTGGGCAATACGGCGACGCATTTGACGGAACCGTGATCAGCGGTTTTGAGCGTGAACCACTTGCGCACAAATGGATCTTGCTGTTTGGCCCAAAACAACGCGCCCAAGAAAAGCAAAACGACCAGAATCGGAACGAAACCGATAAATGGCTGCAAAACAACTGCCAAATATTTCCCTCTCCTCCTCGAAGGATGTCTCTCACCCGCGGGGGTGGGGGAGGGTGATCGAAGGCCGGATGATGGTTGTTCTGGAAAGAACATTCTGCCGGACGGACAGGGTGATGGCTTCCCTGTGCTCTCTGCGTTCTGTTGCGGCTCAATCATTTTCGTGTGCTTCGTGTATTTCGCAGTTCCACATGTTTCCCAATTCCCACAAAATCGGCAGAGGTAGACCCAATTCCTTGGACCACGAAACACAGAAATTAAGTTAGATTCTCAGATTCTGTTGGATTAGTTTTATTTGTTTTTTGCTGCTCTGCGCTTTCGCCATTACACTACGCTGAGGCTCCGGCGTCCAGCCCGGAGTGAACCCCTTCGACCCGCCAAGGTCGAAGGGACGAGTTAAGGCTCGCAGCGCGGCCACGACTCAGTTTATCTTGTACCTGAAACCGCTTGACTGGAAAAACAGAAATGATATGAAATCTTCAGCTCAGAGTGGCCGGTTTTGAATCGACCCCGACTGGCTGGTTTTTCAAGTGACTAATGACATCTACACCATCCAAGTCGAAGCCGTTGACGGCAAACTGCTGCCCAACGCGACAGTCGTCTGCGTTGCCCCCTCCACAAACGCTGTTTTGAATGGCACAGCCATTGAAGGCGGCGGCGAACGCTTTCAGACTGATGTCGAAGGTCGATTTTCCTTACCGTGGAACGGTACAAATGTTGCCGTGGCGGTGGCTAATGAGATGGGTTTCTGTCTGGCACAAAGTAGCCACCTCATAAAAAGCCCTAAGATGATTGTCCGTCCATGGAGCCGGATTGAAGGTCGTCGCCTTAATAGTGGCCAGCCGGTGGTGGGTCAACGCCTCCGATATCGCATTGCCATGAGCTTCTTGGTTGCTGAAGCGTTGCAGAGAACAGTCGCGGTTGCCGACCAGGGGGTGACAACTGATTCGGAAGGACGGTTTGTTTTCGAAAGTGTTCCTCCCGTTGATGTTCATATCTATGGCATGCAGAAATATCCTCCTAACGCATTCACCGCACTGCAATTGGTCGAGGTTGAGCCGGGCAAAACCAATCGGATTGAGATAGCGACGCAAGGGCGTACGGTTATCGGGCATTTAGAATTACGATCAGGATTAACCAATCGCATTGATTTCACATCACTTGATATCGAATTCCGGCCCGATATGGATATCCAGAACCCTACTTTCTGGCCTTCCGTTCCGAAAGAATTCGACATGCTCGAAAGGAGAATTAATTGGTGGCGCGATTGGTATCACACCGATGCTGGTCGCCAACGTTTGGAGATGTTTTCCCGATTATATGGGGTTACCGTTCACGCCGACGGTTCGTTCATTGCTGACCTGATTGAACCCGGGAGGTATTGGATGACCTGCAACTCTCAGGAAAATGGTAAAATGATGGCTGTATTGCACGAACACATTGAAATTCCTCAAGCCGGGACGTATTCCGCAAACGAGCCCTTTGACTTGGGCAAGGTAACCCTCGAAACCGCCGTTAACTTGAAAGTCGGTGATCTGGCTCCTGACTTCAGCGTCACTTCGCTGGATGGCCAGCCGCTCCAGCTTTCTTCCTTCCGGGGAAACTATGTCCTGCTGGATTTTTGGGCCACATGGTGTGGGCCGTGCATTGCCGAGACATCTCACCTGAAGCAAGTCTATGATGCCTTCGGCAAAGACGGACGTTTAGTGATGATCAGTTTGAGTCTGGATGCAGATACGGCCGAGCCAAAGAAATTCGCCCGGACCGAGGGGATGGTGTGGACACAGGGATTCCTGGGCGAATGGTCAAAAGACAGGGTAACGCCAACGTACGGGGTTTATGGCATCCCCGCCATTCTTCTGATCGACCCTGGCGGCAAAGTGCTGGCCACGGATTTGCGTGGTCCAAAAATCAAAGAAGCCATAGCATCAGTATTGGCTTCATGATGGCTGATATTCAATATTCTTACTACAAACGCCAACACTTCCAGAAGAAATTCCGGATTTTCCACTTTCCAAAAGAATCCAAAAGCAAGTCACAAGTGATAAATCGGACAACTTACCATCAAATAGAAAACCCACAGCCAAGACAATAGCACCTGCCCGACAAATGGAACCGAGCCAATTGAATGTCGTTAGAACCGCATCAGTCACTCGCTCCGTTTCGTGATTTTTTTGCATAGGTTTGCAGCTTAGAGATGACCAGATGTAAGCTACAAAACAAACCAATGCCGGCAACCCAAGCTCTGCTCCAATAATCGTATATGAATTCGTGCACAAAGCTCCAGCATTTAGCGGAGAAGGCGTGTACCAATTTCGGTATTCCTCCACAGAAATTCCCCATCCGACGCCGCCCCATAGATGTTCCGCCATCATTTGCAGAGAATCCCGCCATGTCGTTAGACGGTCTCTCCACGAAACGTCATAAGTATTTATCACTGAAAGCACACGACTCACCAAGTGCGATTTTGTCATGAAGATATTACATGATAGTACTACTCCCAGAAGTATCCCCAAAACGCAAACGAAGCTGTTTCGTCTTTCTTTTGGCAAACCGTTTATCAGATAGATTAATCCAATTATACTCCCACACCAAGCACCTCGACTGTAGCTTTTTAGCATGCCAAAGGCCATTACGCTAGCCGATGCAAAAAACACTACTTTGAGAGCAGACTTCCACGGCTTGCTGGCCGCGAGCCCTAACGAAAGTAAAGACCCGACACTCATAAGTATTCCGTAAATGTTCGGGTCATACCACAGGCTCATCCAACGCGGGATATCATGGTAGTAGCCACTTTCAAGATCCAGATGGAGGCCCACGGTAACGGTCAACAAAATGACGAGGCAGAAAATAATGAGTTTGCGCGCTTGTAATAGAGCGACACTCTTACCTATTGCCACAGCAAGAAGAATATTAATGGTGGCCGTCTCCGAAGCTGCTGTATCGTAATTAATCGCATAGTTGAAGACAGCAATTAATAAGAACCCTAGTAGCCAAAGATCGTTCCAAACGAATGATAAGAAGATCAACCCAATGCACCACAAAACGGCCAAAGAGAATGCTCCCCATTGTATTTGCGATCGAAAAACTAGATCTAAGGCACCAACAAAGTTCCTGAGAGGGCCATAATGCTGCAAAGCATAATCAAAGAGACAGTAGACCACTGCCGCGACCAGTGCGGCCGAGCCTGTTATTTTGACAATTTTGACGCCCATGGAGAAAGCAGCCCAATGATGGAGCCGGTCAAGAGGTAGACTAATATCCCTAATGTTATCGCACTTGCCATCTCCTTCGATAGATGAACTGCGTCAGAAAAGCTGCCAAGACAAGGGCAGTAGCTTATGCCAATAGACCAAAGACCGATCCGATATACCGCAAAACTGACAGCCAACCATGCAATAAGCCTTTCGTTTGCCGGCAGCAAGGACGGGCAACAGCAGGGCTGCCAGAATGGCGATGATGGCTATTACCACCAATAGCTCAATCAGGTTAAAGGCAGAGGCGAGCTTGAAAGACTTGATGAAGGGTTTTCTAAAACCATGGTGGAAAGTGGAAACAACTCTTCCCCGTCCGCTGTTACATACACCCCCGCGGGCCAACCTCTTGCGAAGCCATTTATCTTTAAGCGAAATGCTCATTCCGGACCCTTACCCTACGGATAAGGAGAATCTTAAGTATTCTATTTGGACATGTCAATGAAAACTTCTTAAAATTAACATTTTTTCGATTGGGGACTGAACTGTATGATGGGACTTGGGAGCACCGATGTTCCGTCGGTGGGTGGAACCTGTCCTTCGCAACGCAGCGGCCGGCGGGACCGCCGACACTCGCAGGAGAGGAAAATTGGCTGTGACTACAGCCATCCCAGCGTGCGCTGCAATTCCGCGTCCGTGTTGTAAAAATGCGGCGAGAGGCGGATGTAGCTTTGTCCTTTGCGGTCCGCGCGCAACGACGCCACGACGCCGGCGTCCGTCAATTTTTTGTGCAACGCCGTGAGGTCTTTGCCCGCCTTCGCAGCTGAAGCCACTTCGGCGAGGCCGGGGCCCGCCTTCGCGGCTGAAGCCGCTTCGTCGCGGCCGGGGCCCGGCTGATGAAATGAAATGATACTGCTCGCGTTTTCAGTTCCCGCATCCGCATTCAAAACCGCAAAGCCTTTCGCCTGCAAGGCCGGCACGAGCCACGCGCGTTTGCGCAGCAGTTCGGCCGCAATTTTTTCGACACCGATTTCCAGCACGAGTTCCATGGCGGCGATCAAACCGACCAGGCCGAGCAGATTGTGCGTGCCGGCCTCGTATTTCGCCGCGCCGTTGCGAAAAACAATTCGTTCCTGCGCGACGAAATTCGGGCAACGCACGTTATGCCAGCCGTAAATCGGCGGGTTCAGTTTTTCCTGCAACTCGCGCCGGACATAAAGCAGGCCGGCACCGCAAGGGCCGAGCAGCCATTTGTGCGCGTCGGCGGCGAGAAAATCCACGTGCTCGACCGTCGTCGGAAAAGCGCCGAGCGTCTGAATCGCATCGAGACAAAACAAGATTCCGCGTTCGCGCAAAAATTTGCCGATGGCCTGAAAATCTATGCGGTAGCCGCTGATGAAGTGGCAGGACGCGAGCGCGACAAGCCGGGTGTTTTCGTCCACCTGCCCCATCACGTCCTGCGGGCGGATGATGCCGAGGCCGCGGGTGTTGAGCAGACGGACTTCGACGCCGCGTTCGGCCAGTGCCATCCACGGATAAACGTTCGACGGGTAATCGTCGTGATAAATGAGGATGTTGTCGCCCTTGCGAAGATTCAGCCCGGCGGCGACAAAACTCAGTGCGAGCGAAGTCGGCCCCACCAGTGCGACTTCCTCCGGCTGGCAATTCAACAATCGCGCCCCGAGTTTGCGCGCATCGTCCAAGCGGTGCAGGACGAAGGCTTCCTGATCTCCCAGCGTGCCGCGTTTGGCGCATTCGGAAACGGCTTCGGCGACGCGATGCGGCAACGGACAAACCCCGGCGTGCGCGAGGAAAATTTTGTCGCGGGCGACAGGGAACTCACGTTGGCGAAGTTCCTCGTTCGCGAGCAATTCGGTCAATGTCATGCGGCGAAAGTAATGGGCAAAGGCTCAAGGGGCAAAGCGGAATTAAAATCCTTTCAGAATATTGGAAAGGTCACCGTGTGGGCCGTAGATGCCAATCCAGAACTGGACGACTTTGTAAGCGATCATCAGCGCGACCAGCATATAAATGAGCCGCGGCATCCAGGTGGCGAAGGCGTTCAGCTTGCGCGTGCCGTCCTCGTTGTAGATCCGGTTGATCTGGCGGAGCGAATCATCCAGTTTGCCGCTGACCTCGCCGGTGGCGTAAAGGTTGGCAAAGGATTCCGGGAAAAGCGGGCAGCGGTGGACGGCTTCGGAAGGCATTTGACCGGCAACCACGCGCGATTTCCAGGCGGCGACCGCCCGGCGCAGGGCGGGCGAGCCGCTGGCAGTGGCGGCCAGGTCCCAGGCTTCAAAGATGTTGACCCCGGCGCTGATGAGCGCTTCAAGCGCCGCGGCGAGCCGGGACAGGGCAAGGTAATGGCGGGCCTTGCCCAAGATGGGGACCCGGCGCAAAAAAGCTTCGATCCAGGCACGCCAGTTTTCACCGTGTTTGCTTTGCGCGGCGTAAATCATCAAGGCGACGGCGCCATAAAGTGGTGAGAGGATGAGGGCGGCTTTGGCAAACAGGAAGAGCAAGCTGGCGTTGAACTGCGACGCGGCGAACGGAAGCACGATTAAAAAAATGAAGGCGGCCATGTGAACCAGCCCAACGGGATAAATGAGCTGGGAAATCACCTGCCGGATGACCCGGGCGCGGTCGTTGTAGTAATCGGCGAGCATGCGGAAACAGGCGTCGAGCCGCCCGCTCTGTTCGCCGGCCCCAATCAACGCCAGGTCGAACGCGGGCAGCCAGTCGAGACGTCGCAATGATTCGGCCAGCGTTGCGCCTTTGGCGATTTCATTGAGCAGGCGTTGCAACGGCTTGTGGTAGGCCGAGGCGGGCGGGTGGCGTTCGATTTGCTCCAGGGCGCGAACGATGGGAACTCCGGCGGACATGAGCTGGCCGAGTTGATGATAGAATTCGGCCCGCTGCACAAATTGTCGGGGCGAGATGATGAGCGGCATAATCCCGCTTTGCGGGACCGGCAGCGGTCAGGCCGCGACGCGGTCCAGGCTGGCCTTGAAATCGCGCCAGCTCTTGGCGCCAACCATTTGCTCGGCGATTTCGCCCTTGTTAAAAAGCAGCAGGGTGGGAATGGCGCGGATGCCGTACTCGGCGGCGAGTGACTGATGTTCGTCTATGTTCACTTTGCCGATTTTCACCTTGCCATCGTATTCGTCGGCCAGTTCGTTGAGGAGCGGCGCGATCATTTTGCACGGGCCGCACCACTCGGCCCAGAAATCCACGAGCACGGGCACCGGCGATTGCAAAACCTCCTGCGCAAAATTTTCCGGCGTGAGCGTGACGATCAAGGGAGAAGCCATACGTCAAATGGAATGGTTTTGGGCACGAGAAACAATGCGGTCAAAACCGGTTTCAGCCAATTGCATTTTTGAGAATCAGGAACATCCAAACCACCGTGCCGGCGGCAAACAATCCAGCCACAACCGCAGCGATGACCAGAATGTTGTCGAGCGCGCCAATCGTGGGAGCGGCGGCAGGCGCCACTCTTTGAACCGCCGGAGCGGAACGTGTTTGAGCCACGGGCGCGGCAGCGGCAGCAGCGGTTCGTGGCGCGGCAGCAGCAGTTGCCGGTGAAGTTTTTGCCGCGGTGGTTGACAATGGTACCGCGCTTGGAGCGCCGGTGGGACCGCCGGGCGGCAGCGTCGGCAGTTTGATGGTTGGCGCCGTGGATGGTTTCGGCGGCAAGTTGATTCGGACGGTCTCTTTTTTGGGTTGGACCTTGCCGGTTTCTTTTTTTACCGGTGGCACAGCGCCTGTGGGCGCGCCTGGTATGTTCGAAGGAATGTCAGCCATAATATTTGGTGGTTCAAGATAAACGGCGGACGGCGGCTGTCAAATGTAATTCTGGGAACATAGGGGGAGGGCTGTTGGCACACAACCCGCCATCAAGTCTTTTCCTCAATCAATTCACGCCGTGCGCCGCCGAGCAATTGTTCGACAAAACCGGTCGAATAAACGCCACGCCGGAAATTCGGGTCCTGCATGATGGCTTGCTGAAAGGACACTGTGGTTTTAATGCCGGTAATCATATATTCGGCGAGCGCACGGTTCATGCGATCCATCGCCTCGCGCCGGTCTTTGCCCGTGGTGATAAGCTTGCCCAGCATTGAGTCGTACATCGATGGGATCGTGTAACCCGCGTAAGCGTGTGTGTCCACGCGCACGCCGCGGCCGCCGGGTTGAAAATACATCTCAATCCGCCCCGGGCTGGGACGGAAATCATCAAACGGGTCTTCGGCATTAATGCGACATTCGATGGCGTGACCTTTG
>Ga0187868_1003074_pt1 | contig 10554 bp, 12 predicted proteins | sample June2016WEW_13_4_FD_133014 | JGI IMG/M metagenome (GOLD analysis project Ga0187868, IMG submission 133014) | Peatland microbial communities from SPRUCE experiment site at the Marcell Experimental Forest, Minnesota, USA - June2016WEW_13_40 | ecosystem: Environmental > Terrestrial > Soil >... | reverse complement strand
GGTACTGATATGTCTGGAGGAACGCCAAAAATAGAGCCACCCACAGCGATGCCTGAGAACTCAGCAAGGGTGTTGCCGAAGTCAACTGCGAGTAATAAGACCATGATGAAGAAGACTAGCTTAACACCGGTCTTCTCACGTATTAAAGAAGCGAGTCCCTTGCCCGAAACGACACCCATCCGTATGCCCATTTCTTGGGTCACGGCGAGTGCAACCGTCATGGGGATGAGCGTCCAGAGCAAGACGTAACCGAATTGCGCGCCAGCAAGGGAGTAGGTAGTGATGCCGCCCGCGTCGTTGTCGACGCTGGAGGTAATAATCCCCGGCCCAAGGATGACCAGGAACAGAGCGAGTCTGATAAACCAAGGGCTCCTGAAGTACCGCGTAATGACCCGGTAATCCACGACGCGACACTCCCTTCAGCCAAACGCCTTAGGAACCCGTTTCTTCCACGCGGTAGGTAAGACGACGTCAATCGCGTCGTCAACGGTGACGATGCCCTTCAGTTTTTTCTCTTCGTCCACGACGGGAAGCGCGAGCAGGTTGTATTTGGCGATTTTCTTTGCCACGTCTCGCTGGTCGTCCGTCAGCTGAACTGTGATAACATCGATGTGCATGAACGCAGAGAGCTTTTCCTCGGGGCGTGCGAGCAAGAGGTTGCGCAGTGAGATCACCCCCACAAGCGTCTCGTCCTTCGCGATGACATAGATGTAGTAAATCGTCTCCACGTCTGCTGCGGCGGTGCGGATCTCCTCGATCGCCTGTTGTGCGGTGAAGTCTGCGTGGACCGCGACGAACTCATTTGTCATGATGCCGCCTGCCGAGTCCTCCGGGTATTCGAGGAGCTCTCGTATATCCTCCGACTCATCAGGTTCCATAAGGTCAAGGATGGCTTCGGCGCGGGCCACCGGCAGATCTCCGAGCAAGTCCGCGGCGTCATCCGGTGACATCTCTTCAAGAATCTCAGCCGCACGCTCGGTCTCCATCCCTTCGATGAGCGAGACCTGCCGCTCCGGACTCGTTTCTTCCAATGTGTCCGCAGCGGCCTCTTCATCGAGCGAGTTGATAAGCTGCAATCCATCATTCACACTGAGCTGGTCGAGGATGTCTGCGATGTCAGCTGGGTGGAACTTGGTTATTTTGTGCTTTGGGACTTTCAGCTGCAGGGCTGATGGCCCGCTGTGTATGGTATCAACGGCGTCCCAGCTGATGTAATTCCCTTCGAAGCGAATCCGTGCCCTGTCAGCAACTTTTTCCAATCCGAGCCGCCGCAGCAGCCCACGGACGCCGATGTCGACGCCGATGAGTCGATAAGAGCCGTTGGTGGCAGAGAGCTGTAGGTCATTGACGCGTCGCAACTTCTTTCCCTGCACGTCAATGACTTGCCTGTCAAGAACATCTTCGACCAAGTGCACCTCATGCTCCTGCACGTCGTACGGCTGTATCTCGTCACGTCCGACTTTGAGAGGGATCTGCCGTCCTAAGCCTTCCACCTGTGTCCATGGAACGTTAAGCGTGTGTTTATCAGACGTTCTCACGGTCAGGGCCTTTACTTTTGGATACGGCGTATCTGCTGACACGATCACGTCTGCAAGCTTTCCCACTTTTTCCCCGTGAACGTCAATCACAGGCTGCTTCACGATTTCACTCAGGCTTAGAAAGGCCATTTCCTTCCCTCCACTACACTAGCAGGGGCACAGTCCCCTCCTTCACACGCTCCATGACGATCATCTCGGTCAAATCGTCGACACCATCAATCGAGCGTATCTTGCTGTTTATGATCTGATTGAGCTCCTCCATATTGTGAGCCCAGAGCTTTGTCAGAAGGTCATACTCTCCCGACACGCTGTACACCTCTGAAACCTCATCAAGTTTCGAGAGCGCGATTTTTACCGCGCCGTGCTTTTCGGTCTCTGTCTGGATGATGATGATCGCCGTCATTTCGAGGCCCACCTTCTCAGGGTCAAGGATCACAGTATATCCCTTGATCACCTCTCGCTCAAGCCGCTTGAGCCGGTGAGAGATGGTTGCATCAGGCACGTTGATGTCTTCTGACATCTTTGATAACGTGATCCGGGCGTTCTGGACGAGAGAGTGAAGTATCGCTAAATCAGTCTCATCCATCTCAGAGTCAACGTCTGCAGTCATAGGTGACTCTGAGTGTATTGCTTATGGTTTATATGATTTCTGGAAGAAATACCCTAATCATAATAAAAATAGAGCAATTTACTAAATATCTTCGTTTAAGTGAGAAAGAGTACAGCTGCTCGCGTGCCGCTCGTTTACCCTAAAGTATATACGTGTCATTGGGCCTTTGTACGGCCCGCTGATCGCAAGCTGATTTTTCCGAAACAATGCTTGCGACTCCAAGCTCCAAGAATGTGCGCGTCGATCGGGCTGCGTTGATGCATGTGCTCGCACGTTCGCTGGCTGGCGTCGCGTCAGGAATGAGCTCTTTGTGACGCCGCTCTATTTTATTCAATACTTATCCGCGATTTCAGCGTTTCCCAGTCCTGTGCGTTGAGAATGCGCTCGGCTAGATTAACCGCATTCTGGAACGCAGCGGCAGGCGTGCTCCCCTTCATAGAAATAAAAAGGGACGTCAGCTCTTCGATATTGACGGCGGCGATAACCATAACAAGGTTTGCCTTCACCTGTTCAGGCTTCACGTTGAAAGCCGTTTGGGCCACCTCCATGAGCTCCTTTGTCGTGCTAAGGTTCCACAAGGCGGGCTGGACGCGCTCTTCCTCTTCGTTGAGATGCTGCCAGAAAAAGGCAATGAAGCGATTCAGTGCGAGATAAAACTCGAGACCAAGCGCCCGCTGTTTCTCAGCCTGCGGCTGCTTGCGCGTCTTTTCCAAGTGAGTAATGAGGCTGTCAAAGCGATGTTGTGCCGCGCGATGTTCTTCCTCAAGATGTTCAGCACAGCCAGGAACCTCATCGGCCAGCAATGGATGAATGGCGCGCTCCTCCCAATCGTGATGGAGGCGCATCTGTACTCCGAGCAGCTTACACTCATTAAGGAACGCGTCTAGTGCGACTTGGTCAGCGAAGTCTACGGTCCCCGCTTTGATGGATACCATTGAGAGTTGGGCTCGGAGGCCTTTGTGAACAAGCGTATATAGCGCAACATGAGTGACCATACGTGGCAATCCCTCGCTGATGTGATAACACTTGCCCCGCTTCGTCGGCACGCCTCCAGCGTTCAACGCTGCGGCATGTGTCTGTACGGCCGCCTTGCCCACGCCACGTCTCAACCCGTCTATCACCTTTTGCTCGCGTTCGTTATCCTATAATCGGGGCCATCCACAACGTCATAGCCATAAACGGGCCTGCTATGAACTTTGTTTTGCTCTTTGACGTATCGAATAACCTCTTTCGTGCGCCACCTACCACCTCGCAGTCCAACTGGCCAAACATGAACAACCATCCTCAACATTGGTTCACGCATCGCGCTGGCGCCAAACCCTCTTTTTCCAAAAAATGGAGTTTTTTGTGATCTAATGCTCGTGATGATTCTCTCTGTCGTGCGAATGCAGATGTTCGTGCATTAGCTTGTCGTGCCGATGCATATGCTTGTGAATCAGGTTTGCAGACATCAGTAGTTCAAGATTGTTCATCACCACATCACAGTTGGAGTCCGCTTTGATAGTGTGATCCTCACCGAAGACGATAGCCCGTGTGCTTATCTGTTCTACGATATCTAGATCGTGGGTGGCCGTGATGATCGTTTTCCCCGCTTTGGCCAAATCCTGCAGAAGCTCAATAAGCCACAGTTGGCTGCGTGGGTCTAGACCTCCGGTAGGCTCATCTAACAACAGCACGTCGGGGTTAATCGATAGTACCGAGGCGATGCATACCTTCTTCCTCTCGCCACCGCTCAAGGTATGCGGTGCCCGATCCCGTAAGTTAGAGAGGGCCAGCATCGCCATTACCTCTTCCGTTCGCTTTATAACCTCTTCTCGCGGCAGGCCTAGCTGCAGCGGGCCAAAGGCGATCTCGTCGAAGACGGTAGAAGAGAATAGCTGGACATCAGGGTTCTGGAACACGAAGCCGACCTTTGTTCGGAAATACCGAGCGAATTCGTTGTCTTCGAGCGCGTTGAAACGCTCTTCCGTCACCGGGTTACCGAACGCATAAACTTCGCCAGACGTCGCGTATATCAACGCATCCAATATTAAGAGAAGCGTTGATTTTCCACTGCCGTTGGCGCCGAGAATCGTAATCTGCTCTCCGGCGGTCATCCTTACGTTTATGTTCTTCAACGCTTCGAACTTATCTAAGTACGAATGAGACACGTTTTGCAAATCGAAGATTGTCTGCATGAAAGGGGCCTTTTTTGTGAACTTCAGATGCTAATAAGACTCTGGGAGATCAGCCCCATGATCACGCAGCACGCAAGGACGGTTACGATCGCCGCGTAATCCCGGTGGCGCATGACATTAACGTGGATCAGCTTCACGTCGCCATCAAAGCCTCGCGAGATCATAGCTTGGTGTACCTTGTCACTCATGTCCAGCGATTTTACGAGCATGTAACCAATACGTCCGCCTACCCACTTTTGCTCTTCCCGGAGTGGCAGGCTTATGATCTGCCGGCTCCTTCTAGCCGTAAAAAGGCCCGCTATTGTGTCCAAGAGCAGGAAGATATACCTGTAGCACATGTTGATCGTCAGGACGTACACCTTGGGCACGTAAAGCGTTCGCAGCGATTTGAAAAGCAAATCCCGCTGAGTCGTGAGAAACAGTAGTATTGCGAGTGATACGCACGCAGCAACGCGCAGGATGAACGTAACAACGTAGGTCGTGCCTTGCCGGGTGATGTATATAGAGCTAGGCAGCGCGATTGGTCCCAAGTGGCTGCCGTTGCCCAAAGTGGCAATCGGGACCAAAACGTTGCCTGGTAGAAAAACATTGAAGAGTACCGGTATCACAATAACGCCTGCAAAAATAGGGATGAAGACCCACACGCGTTTGACAAACCAAAGCACCTCTATCTTGCTGAAATAGGCGAGCACCAAAGTCAAGAGATAGATGATGAGTAGCACCCAAGGACTTCTCATCAGAGTCACGCCGACGATGAGCACGAACATCGAGATTAATTTTACGCGGGGATCTAAGCTTTGCAATAGCCCTTGACGTTTTGCAAAGGTTTCGGAGATGAGGCTCTCTTGGAAGAAAGCGAGAACGCCATCAACTGTTTTCTTCGCAAAGCCTTTTTTCTTAGCTAAACTGGCGGCGCCCTGATATGGCCCTGCTTCAGTCGCGTTCATCCAGTCGGGTATCATGGGAGTTGTCGATAGTTGGTGCCTGGCGATATGGCGTTAAGCTTGACATATTTGACGCCCTTTAATGCCATCACGGTTTCAGCGACCTGCCTGATGGCCTCTCCATCACCGTGCAAAACGATGATCTCTAAGCAATTCTCAAGGTCCAGATGCACGTGGACGGAAGACGTGATCAGCCCTATATGGCGGTGCTGTATCTCAGTCAGGTCATCAGCCAGCCCTCGCTGGTCGTGCTCGTAAACAAGCGAGATGACACCTACCCGTTCGCCCTGGACCTCATTCATCCACTCATAATTTACGATATAGTTCCTTATGGCATCTCGTAAGGCCTCTGAGCGGGACGAATAGCCGCGCTTCTCGATAATTTCGTCGAACCTCTCCAAGAGATCGCTAGGTAAGGACACGCACGTACGCTCCAATTGCTTACTCATCAATTTCACCACTTAATGTGTAATACTTCTGTTACAAAAGTATTACTTCCAGCCATAAAAGTCACAAAAAAAGATGAAGGATAATGAATAGACTCTCGAATATTCATTATTGGTTCACTGCTCTAGGCCGTTTCTTCCTTATCTTCCTTGTCTTTTGTTAACTCTCTTCCGATCAGGAAAAATAATACGGCGAGGACGCCTACCCCAATGATTGCCGCTAGGTAGTATCCCAAGCTCTGGCCAATGAAGGAACTCGCCCAGCCGGTGCCGTAATCCGGTATCGGAGCATGGTACAAACCGCTCAGGCTGGCGAAACCGGCCGGGACGTACCCTATCAACGACTGTAGCTCATTGACGCCCCACTCACCGTATGCAGTGCCGCTTGCAATTATGCCGAGGGGCACTAGGATGACGAGTATCAGCAACCAGATCAGCAAATTTCTTAAAACCTTTTCCATGACCTTCACCTTGTGTCAAGCTGGTGCCGCGGTAACCCTCGATTTTGACGCTGATTCTATTGCTTTGTAGTTCCATATGATGCTTGGATCGTTCCGCGCAATGTAGGCAAACGCCACTGCCGTGACGACCACTTCGATAATGCTGAAGAAGAACGCATGCCCGAACACCATTGCCGGCACCGTTATATTGAGCCCATACGGCATGTAGAGTGGCACGCCGGTGGATGAGACATTAATTATGGGTTGGATGCCCATCTCAAAGCCAGCGCAGGCCGCAGCGACTGTCAAGCCCAGCCACCCACCAACTCCCGCGCCAATGATTCTCCGACGTTCAGTGATCTTCGTCTTTCCGGCGATAAACGCGTAGGTATAGTACCCAACGAAGGGTATGACCACGGCCATATTGAAGCAGTTCGCGCCAAAAGTCGTAATCCCTCCGTCACCAAAAAGCAAGCACTGTATGAGAAGGGCCACGGATGTCGTTACGACTGCCGCCCAAGGCCCCAATATAATTGCGACCAACGCGCTGCCGACTGCGTGTCCTGTACTTCCGCCAGGTATGGGCACGTTGAACATCATGATGACAAACGAAAAAGCGGCTGCAAGTGCCAGATATGGCACCTGTTTTGTTCTGAGGTTCGTCTTTAACCATCGTCCCGCGTAATACCAAATCGGGATCATGATAAGCCACAATGGTATGTACGTATTCGGCCCCAAATAGCCGTCTGGCATATGCAATTAACTCACCACGCGAAGATGTACCGATAGTTATAAAAAACTATCGAATAGTATTACGAAACATACACTTCTAACGTAATAGTAATAACGCTTAGCTTGCAAAACGGTTAAACACCCGCCTCGCTTGCCAGACCTCAACGGAAGCTGCGTTGCGCTGCTAACTGCATTCGAAATGAAAAACCTGCAGACGCTCAGCGACGCGTGCATTACGACTTTCATTACTGCTGGTCTTACAAATCCGTCGTCATTTGGAACAATCAACATAATTCTGGTATCTTCAGCGAAGCTGCGCGAGGGGGCGATGCCAGGGGCGATAATTACGGCGACCGAATCGAAAACGCGCGCTCTTCTCGATTACGGGCTCAATTTGACCGGGACGACAACCGACGCAGTGGTGATCGCATATGAAAACTGCGGTGAGAGTGAACCTATTTTGTACAGCGGACTCGCTACCCGATTTGGCAAAAGAGTTACGAAACTCGTCAGAATTGGAGTAAAAGACTCACTGAAAACTCATTATGGAAGCGATGACGCTGAAGCGTGGCTGCTGATGGGGATAACCAAAGCGCAAAAACGTGATGAAAGTGAAAGAAAAGAAGAAAAAGGCTGACGCCCCAATGCCGAGCACGACACGGACGGAAAACGGATATACCGCCGTCTTCTCGAATCTTGCGATATGTCACTCTTTGACCAAAAGGTCATATGGCGAGGGTGTCACTTTTTGAAGCTGTCTGATCTCATTTAAGGCTACATTAAGATTTTGCCCACTTTCTGCAATTAATCGGTAACGCCTCGTAGTTCATCCACGTTAGTGAATTTGTTGCCATTAAGTAGCAAGTACTGCACAAGACCTCTCGCTATCGACTTTACAAAATTGTGATCATATCGAGAGTCATCTGTTTTCAATTCGTGGACGCACTCATCTCTTTTGTCGCCCAATAGTCGGGCCTTATAAGCATCATATTAGAAACTATAGAAGCGCGGCGCTGCGTGCCATGAATTGGGCCTATATATCGGTTAGGATCACTTTGATATGGTCACTAACGTGAAAGAACAGAGCGCGAGTCGAACCGCCGAGTATATCGTTGTTCCGAGCCCTTGAGTCATCCCGGCGTCCATCACGTATTAGGCTCTTCGATGATCCTTTTGCCTATTTCTTTCTGCAGCCTGCGTTGCGAGGTGTTGTCGAGCTGTCGCGCACGCCATTGCTTGGCGCAGCAGTCCCAAGGCTTATCGATGTGAGATGGCCCGGCGCACGATCGTCAGGCATCGCGCGGACCCGCCTCATTGATGACTACGTCCGTGCATCCCTTCGTGAGAGCGTCGATCAAGTCATCATCCTCGGCGCCGGCTTCGATTGTCGCGCGTACCGGATAGCGGAAATCGGAACGAACGGGGTCTTCGAGGTTGACCATCCGGCCACGCTGTCAAAGAAAGAAGAAGGTATACAACACATATTTGGAGTGTTGCCAGAGCACGTCGCATACGTAGACGTGGACCTTAATACTCAGTCATTGTGCCAGGCGTTGCATGACTCGGGATTCAACGCCGCTGAGCGTTTTTTTTATCTGGGAGGGTGTCACGAATTACCTCACAGAGCAAGCCGTGGATAGTACCCTCAACTACGTAGGAGGGACACCAGGAAGTCGCATCGTTTTCACCTACGTGCACCGAGGTGTGCTCGATGGCTCAGCGACGTTTGGAGGGACTCGCCACGTGCGGAACACACTACAGCGTGCAGGGGAAACGTGGACCTTCGGTCTCTACCCGGAGCGCCTTCAGGCATACCTTGCAGAACGTGGCCTTGACCTGATGGAGGACGTTGGGGCCTCTGAGTATCGGGCGCGTTACATGGGCGCTTCTGCCTATAGTATGAAGGGCTACGAGTTTTACAGAGTCGCTTTTGCTCGCTCGTGGTAAATTACACGAGCGCTTTACACGTACGGGCGCTCTGCAGGGCCTTTTGCTAAGTGACAAAGCTTGAACTCTACCGAGAGAAATGCTAGATTAGACAACTTCTGGCGAGTGACCAGCCATCTCGCCACGATTTGCGAACTCGGCGAAGTTAGATGAGGGTCGATCTACCCGATGCAGAACCAACGTTATTTATTCCACTGACTTGCGGGTTTCGCGCTAACGTTGAGGAAGTTGTTATGAAAAAAAAATTCGCCTTTCGGAGGTGCCTTGTTTAGTCTTGTTCTTATCCTTAGAAAGCAGGCAAAACAAAAAACCGCGATAAATGGGAAAGTGTGGGCTCTTTATTATCTACGTTCTTTTCTTTGGAAGTACTGTTTTTGATGGGCTTTTCCATTTTGACGCGCGGCCGCTTGTAGACTAATCCTCGCGGGTACGACACGTGCCTCAGCCTTGGATCAGAAAACTGTCAAGCGATGCTGCATGCAAAACTGCGTATGGTAAGCTCTCGCTATTTGCCATTCAAATCTGGTATCTGGGGGTTAAGCCAGACGCTATCCTCACTCCGCTCTATTGGCGATTCTCCTCTTCGCATAGCTTCCACATGTTTTTTAAGCCTGTTCGTTGTCAGTTTTACCGAGATTCCAAGCAGCCGGCCTTTTATCAATCCGCTGCCATTTTTATCAAGACGTCGCAATAATTGTGGAACAACGTGTAAATCGTGATCTAAGCACTCACCCATAAGTTGCCAATGCTCGGGCGTCATTTTCTTGGCGGTAAATGTCTCTTGACAATCGAGGGACGACCCGCGCATCGAAACAAAATTCATAGGGATTATGAGCGATTTTGTCGCAATCGATTTCAATTCTTCGACGAGTTCAACGCTCTTGATCACATCGTCTGCGGTCTCACCGGGAAGCCCACTGATCATCGTCGCTGCGCAAACCCAATCGTTATCGTCGAGGATGCCGAAAGCTTGGGTGGCGATCTCGTGCCATTTTTCAATTGACGAGGGCAATGCCTTGTTCTTCATATACCGTGCGAGCAGCCGTACACTTCCGGTTTCCAAGCCAGTTTGCGTACCTATCCAATCCTGATCAAGCTTCGAGCTGCACATCTCAGTGAGTGCGCTGATGAGTCCAGGGTTGTGATACACCGACGCAAGGGCTACGTGACTCGCTCCAAGATTGTCGACCCCTTCAACAGACGCCACGCGCGTGAAGAGTTCCAAAACGCGCTCTGTATCCGGTACCATTCCCGTCGCGCCATAGCGCAGGACATCCTCCGAATGGAGGAGTATCGAGCTCTGGCCTGCCCGTGCGTTCGTTTTGACATCCTTTTCGATGTGGTCGATGGGCTTGTAAATTACTTTGAGCATGTTGGGCGTGCAGAAGGAGCACCCCCGACCACACCCCCTCCCGATTTCGACCAATCCGTGGATCGTAGCACCGATGATGTTAGGTATCTCCTCTACGCGCGGGCTCACTCCCGTGACGATTCTAGGCAGCTCCTCTCCGGCAAGTATGGACTTAAACATTTGGGGGATCGTAATTTCCCCCTCGCCAAGATGCACGTAGTTGATGTTCAGTTTGTCCATAGTCGCCTCATCCGCGAGCTGCCACGCGGCTTTGCCGCCGGCAACCACCACTCTTTCCCTCATGAGCGGTTTTTGCATAAGCTCAAAGAACTTGACCCTGTTGTAGGGAGGGCCGCGATCGGCCCAGTC
>Ga0187868_1003073_pt1 | contig 10556 bp, 12 predicted proteins | sample June2016WEW_13_4_FD_133014 | JGI IMG/M metagenome (GOLD analysis project Ga0187868, IMG submission 133014) | Peatland microbial communities from SPRUCE experiment site at the Marcell Experimental Forest, Minnesota, USA - June2016WEW_13_40 | ecosystem: Environmental > Terrestrial > Soil >... | reverse complement strand
GTATCGGGGGTCACCTCGATGGCCTCCAGACGCGCAATGAAGTCCACCGGCTGCTCCTCCCGTCCCTCGGGCAGACGCACGAGCACCGAGGTCGAGTCCACCGCCTGCGCGGAGTTCGTAAAGGTTTGATTGATCGCCTCCGCCAGGCGGGAGGCCGAGATGAAACTGGGCTCGCGCAGAAGCAATTCGATCGATTTGTCGCGCACGATGTGCGCCGGGATCTCGCGCTCGACCAGGGCGCCGTTGACGATCGTGCCGACGGTGGGATGGTTCTTTGTCACGTTGGCCCCTCCACCGCCGCCCGGGCCGGCCGTGAACCCGCCGACCGCCAGCGGCCCCTGGGCCACGGCATAAACGCCGTTGTCCGCCCCGTACAATGGCGTCTGCAGCAAGACGCCCCCTTGCAGCGATTTGGCGTCGCCCATGGACGACACTTGCACATCCAACCGCGCCCCGGGCTTGACAAAAGCCGGAATGTCGGCGGTGACCAGCACCACGGCCACGTTCTTGGAGGAGAGGGTCGAGGCCGGAATGTTGACCCCATATCGTTGGAGCATGTTGGCCAGTGTCTGCTGCGTATAGGCCGGGTCTCGGTCGCCGTCCCCTGCCAGTCCCGCCACCAAGCCGTAGCCAACCAGTTGATTGTCATTGGCGCCGGCGACCATGACCAGGTCCCGGACACGCGCGCTTGCGCCGGCAGCCGACGAACAACAAAAGACCATGGCCAAGACAAGCAACCACATCCAAAGCCCCGAAATCCGAAGGCCGAAATCCGAAGGAAATCCGAAGCCCCGAAATCCGAAATCCGCATCCGGCCCCTCGTTCGGTGCGGTTGCTGCGTGACGCGGAAGTGCCTGTGGTCCCTGTATTGAATGCATAGGCAATGCCGGGCTCAGAAGGGTGAGAACTTGTCCCAGAGCCGATGGAACCAGCCTTTGCGCTGGGCGTCGGTGATGGTGCCTTTGGAAATGATTTTGATGGTGGCGTCGGAGATATTGTAGCTGTAGATGGTGTTGTTGGCCATGATGTCGTCCCGGCGGATGGTGCCGCGCAAGACGACCGTCTGCGCTTCGCCGGCAAAGGAGCTTGAGCGCGCGCCCTCAATGACGAGGTTCCGATTGGGCAGGACATCTACGACGCGAACGGCCACACTGGCCACAATCTGCTGCGCGTTGTTGATGGTGCCGCCGCCATTGAAATCGCTCTTGCCGGTGATGTTCAAGGCGGGCATTTGGCCGCCCTTGGTCATCAGGCCGCTGGCCGCCGGGCTATAGAGGAAACTGGCGATGGAGGCATCCACGCTGGATTGTTTGGAGGTCGTGGTGTTGTTGGCGGTGGTGGCGGTGGTGTTTTCCTGCACCAGGATCGTGACGATGTCCCCAACCCGGCTCGCCCGTTTGTCGGCGAACATGGAGTTGGCCTGGCTGTCCCGCCATAGTGAATCCCCCTGGAGGTCCCCGGCCCCAAAGCAAAGGGCCCCGGCCAAACAGAGGCCGAACCTCCGAAATCCGAGGGCCCCAGGGCTAAAGCGGAATGGCAATCGTGTGTTCATCCTGGACCGTTCCCCGCAACTCGCGGCGGGATTGATAATTGCGGACCCGGATCATCTGGCCGGGAACGCCTTCTTCCAACACTTCGACTTTGAGTGAAATGACCATGCTGCCGTCGCGGACCACCGCATCGGCGATCTGGCCACGGGCCACCACGGGGCGAAGCCGGAGGGCCCGGGCCAGCAAGGGGGAGCCGGCAGGGACGCTTTCGGCCAACTGATAAGCGGCGGCATCGGTCGGCAGGTCGCAAAGCGGGTCGCGCAGGGCCAGGATATCGCAGCGCTCATGCACCAGGGGCGCATCCTTGAGGGGCAACCCGCGCTGGAGATTACTGTGGGTCACCAGCACATCCCGCCATAACCGGGCTTGGACGGGCGCCTGCCAGGAACCGACCAACTGGCGGCCGGCGCGCAGTTCAAAGCGGAGAATGCTCGTCGGGTTGATGCGGTTGAGGGCCGGCTCGAGGATGTCCGCCTTGAGCGGCTCGTCCGGCACGGTCACAGGTGTCCAAAGCCGGGTCAACCGAAGTTCCCATTCTCCTCCGTCAGTTCCCACCCGTTGATTCAAGGCGCCGGCCAGCAGGTTGCACAATTCCTCTGCCTCGAGGCGGCGGGGCGGGCGTGGGGCCGGGCTGGCCGGGGCGTTGGTCTGGGCGGCCCGAAGGGCGAGCGCCGCCGGCGCCTCCCCGGCCCAAGCGGCGGAGGCAATGCCAGCGAGCAGGAGCAAAGCCGGAAGGCCCAGGGCCTGTCCCAAAAACTCGCCGAAAGGAAAGCCTTGTCGCCTCCTTTGTCCTGAACCTTGTCGGATTGGCTGTTGACTCATCAGCGTTTGAGGTTGTTGCCTTGTTGCAGCATCTCGTCGGCCGCCTGGACCGCCTTGGAATTGACCTCGTAGGCGCGCTGCGCCATGATGAGGTGGACCATTTCCTCGACGACTTTGACATTGGACATTTCGAGTTGGCCCTGTTCGAGTTGGCCGAAGCCGTTTTGGCCCGGGGTGCCCAACTCCGGCGAGCCTGAAGAGGGGGTCTCTTTGTAGAGGTTGCGCCCCAGGCTGTCGAGGCCGTTGGGATTAATAAATCGGGTAAGCTGGATTTGGTAAGTCGTGCTGCCGCTGGCAGTGGTGTAGGTCACATCGCCTGACGAAGCAACCGTGATGTTGAGGGTGCCGGGCGGCACAGCCTGGAAGCCGCTCGAGACCGGCAGGCCGTCACTGGTCATGATGCGGCCGCCGGAGTCAGTCTTGAACGAGCCGGCGCGCGTGTAGGCCAAGGAACCATCAGGCATCGTGACCTGGAAAAAACCGTCGCCGTTGATGGCCATATCGAGCGGCTCGCCCGTCTGGCTCAATTCGCCGTTGGTAAAGATGCGGGAGGTGGCCACCACTTGCGAGCCGTGGCCGATCTGGATGCCGGTCGGAAGCAGGTTGCCGGCCCCCGCCTCGCTGCCGGGGGCGCGCGCCGTCTGGTAGAGCAGGTCCTCGAATTCGATCTTGCTCTTTTTGAAGCCGGTGGTGTTGACGTTGGCCAGATTGTTCGAGATGACGTCCAGGTTCAATTGCTGGGACTCCATCCCGGCGGCGGCAGAATAAAGGGCGCGCAGCATATCGGTTCGATTGGTTGCAGGGGCTTATCTTATCTTATCTCATCTCTATTAGGTCGGGCTGGCCACGTCGCTGATCAAGTGATTGATCCGGTCATCCTCCATTTGCGCCACTTTCTGGTTCGCTTCGTAGAAGCGCATGGCGCTAATCATGTCGCCCATCTCCATGACTGGGGAGGTGTTGCTGCTTTCCAAAAACCCCTGGTGGACTGTGGCTGTGGTCGAGGTGGCCGGCTCGATGGCCGGGTCGCCAACCACAAAGCATCCTCCGCCGGCCGGGACCAGCGCCCCCGTATCGTTGAATTCGGCGATCTTGAGCCGCCCCACGACGATACCCTCCTGGGAGACTTCGCCGTTGACCGCCACGGTGACGGGCGAGGCGTTCCGCGGGTTCAACTGGATTGGTCCGCCCTGCCCCATGACCGGCAACCCTTGTTTGTTGACCAGTTGGCCCTGCGTATCCACACGAAACTCGCCGTCGCGCGTGTAACCGTGGGTCCCATCAGGCATTTGGACATCGAAAAAACCGCTCCCCTCCAGGGCCAGGTCGGTACTTACCCCCGTGCTGCGGAGTTCGCCGGCCTGGAAATTGATGCTCGAATTGGCCAGCGGCATCTCGAAGCGCTGGGCCGGGCCAGGCGGGGCGCCCGGCGCGCGCGCCACATAACCGGATTGGATCCCGCTAAAGGAAACATCCTGCCGCTTGAAACCGGGGATTTGGGAGGAGGTCAGGTTCTCGGCGATGATTTCCTGCCAGCGCGAGCTGGCGTTCATCCCCGAGGCGGCTTGGTACAGGCTGACATCCATACGCAGTGGGCCTTGCAAGCAATGTGGATGCCACAGCTTGATCCGCCGGTCTTACGGGCGTCTCCAGACTCGACCGCCCCGTCCGGCGGCAAAACCTGCCGACCCGGCGACCGTTTTTTCCCCTTAGATGAAAAGGCCCCAATCGGTTTTTTCTTTCTTTGGACGTGGGGATTTGGTATCCAAAGGCCATGGTGCGCAGATTTTATTTCATCTTCGGCTTATTGGTCTGCGGGCTGCTTGCCGCAACGGCCCGCGCGGAGACCTACAAGCTGGCCAACGGCCAGGAGCTCGTGGGCGAGGTCCTGCCCAGTTCTGCCAACGACCAGGGCGTGGAAGTCAAGGTCGGAGAAGGCGAGTATAAACGCGTTGACTGGGGGAGCTTCTCCCAGGAGGACCTGAAACGGCTCTCCAGAAACCCCAAGCTCGAGGCCTTCGTCGAGCCGTTTATCGAGGTCACGGTCGAGGAAAAGCTCAGGAAAACCGAGGTCCACATCAAGGAACCGACCCGGCTGGAACTGCCGGCTCGCCGGTCCTTGCTCGGGGCGATGTGCTCCTCCGGGCTTGGACTGCTGATTCTGCTGGCCCTTTACGCAGCCAATATTTATGCGGGCTATGAGGTTGCTATCTTTCGCGCCCAGCCAGTGCCGCTGGTCTGCGGGGCCGCGGCAGTTCTGCCTGTGGCGGGACCGATTATTTTCTTATCGATGCGCACCCGGATCGAGCCTTCGGCGCCGAGCGCGGCCACCCCGCCCGAGGCCGCCCCCGAGGGTGGGCCTGCCGCGGCAGCAGCTCCGGCCTCGGAAGCCTCCGACGAACTCAACCCGATGCGGGCCAATGGCGCCTCACATCCGACCACCTTGAGGTTGGCCCACGTGGAAATCGAGCAGGACCAGAAGCCCTCGTTGCCGCCAACCACAACCTACCAGCGCGGGCAGTTCACCTTCAACCGCCGCTTCTTCGAAACCAAGTTCTCCGGCTTCTTCTCCGTCGTCCGCCGTGATGCCGATAAGGACATGGTATTGGTCATTAAATCGGCGCGGGGCGAATACGTGGGCCAGCGCATCAGCCGCATTGCCCCCAACGACCTCCACCTGCAAGTCCAGCGCGGCCCGGCCTCCGAGGAAGTCACGATCCCTTTCCAGGAAATGCAGCAAGTCCAACTCCGCCATAAGGACGCAAAATAGCCCGGATGATGCAGCAATTCGACAAGTTCACAGCGAGCGAACTTTATTGTCCAAAGTGCCGGAAGGCGCAACCGGTCCGCGAGCGTTTGCTGCTCGTGCTGCCCTCCGGTGAACTCTACGAGTTCCTCTGTTCCGAGTGCGGGTCTTCCTTGGGCAAACGGACGGTGACCGGTCCACCAGTCGCCCGCGCGCTTCCTTCCCCGGCCCCCCGGGCCCGCCCGCGCCGGCTCTTGCGGCGGACCTAGCGCAGAGTTGCCCAATGGCGGATCTGCAAATCATCTTCATGGGCGCCGCCGAGCTGTCTTGTGCCAGCCTTGAAAGCTTGCTCGAGGCTCCCGGTTTTCGCCTCCTGGCAGTCGTCACGCAGCCTGACCGGCCCAAGGGACGGGAAATGAAGCTGCGCGCATCCCCCGTCAAGGAATTGGCCCTCGGGCGGGGCTTGCCGGTGCTCCAGCCGGAACGGGCGCGCGACCCGGCCTTTCTTGCCGAACTCAGCCGCTTGGCTCCCGACCTGATCGCCGTCACGGCGTTCGGGCAGCTCCTGCCTCAGACAATCCTGGACTTGCCCCGTTACGGTTGCCTGAATGTCCACACCTCCCTGCTCCCCAAGTACCGCGGCGCCGCCCCGATCCAGCGGGCCATCCTCAATGGCGAAGCTCAGACGGGTGTCACCATTATGAAAATGGATGCCGGCCTGGACACCGGCCCTATCCTGGCCCAGGAAGCGGCCCCGATTGGGCCGGAAGATGATTCGCAGACGCTCCATGACCGCCTCGGGGTGATGGGCGCCAGGCTGTTGGCGCAAACCATCCGGCAATACGTTGCCGGCTCGATCACTCCAATTCCCCAGCCCGGCACAGGGAGCAGTTGCGCCCCAAAGCTCAAGAAACAGGACGGCCGCATCCCCTGGACCGAGCCGGCCCCCGCAGTATGGAACCGTGTGCGCGCTCTCATCCCCTGGCCCGGCGCCTTCACCTTCCTGCCCTCCCAGCCCCAACCCCTCCTCCTCAAGGTCTGGCGGGCCGAAATCGTTGACGCCTCCGGCGCTCCGGGCCAAATCCTCCAGGCAGACAAGACCGGCCTCGTCATTGCCTGCGGCCGTCAAGCGCTCAGGCTCCTGAGCGTGCAGCGCGAAGGCGGACGCCGCATGAGCGGGCAGGAGTTCCTCTCCGGACACCCCCTGCAGCCGGGGCAGACAATCGGGGTCACATCTCCACATTCCACATTCAACACCTCCGGTTCTCCTCCCTGCCCGGCGTGATTCGAAACATCATTTTTGATTGGTCAGGGACACTGGTGGACGACCTGCCAGCCGTCTGGAAGGCGACTAATTATGTGCTGGCCCAGGCCCAACAGGCCGAGATGAGCCTGGAAGAGTTCCGCGCCGAGTTTTGCCTGCCGTTCACCATTTTCTATGACCGGCATATGCCGCACATTCCCTTGCCCCAGCTCGAGCTGTGGTTCCACAGCCGCTTCCGCCAGGTCCAGGATTCGGTTTGCGAACTCCCCCACGCGCGGGAATTCCTCGAATTCTGCCGCGCCCGCTCCTTGCGCACCTTCCTGCTCAGCACCGTCCACGGTGACCATTTCACGCTCCAGGCGGCCCTCACCGGGTTCGGGCGATTCATTGACCGGGCATATCTGGGCGTGCGGGATAAACGGCAGAAGATCCATGAGGTCCTCCGGGAAAACGACCTCCAGCCCGCCGCGACGCTCTTTGTTGGCGACATGCAGCACGACATCGAGACTGCCAAGCATGGCGGCATTCATTCCTGCGCCGTGCTGACCGGCTACAACACCCTCCAACAACTCCGCGCTGCCGCGCCCGACCTCATCGTCGAACACCTCGGCCAATTGCGCGACATCCTCCAAGCCAATGACCTGCGCCATGTCTAAAATCACGATTGCCGATCTCGAAGTCTTCTATTGTGTGGGTGTCCCCGACCAGGAGCGGGCCAAGCCCCAGCGCCTGCTCCTCAGCGTGGAGCTTGACTTGGATTTCACCAGCGCCGCCCTGAGCGACCGTATCGAAGCCACCATCAACTACCATGAAATCGTTCGGGACTTGCTTGGCTATGGCGAGGGACGAAGTTGGAATCTCCTCGAAAAACTGGCCGCCGACATCGCGGACCGCATTCTGACCCAATACGGCCCGCGCGCGGTGGCCGTGGAAGTGAAAAAATTCGCAATCCCGCAAGCCCGCTACGTGTCAGTGGCCCTGACGCGGACGCGCGTTTAGGTCGGATACCCGGCAATGTAAGTCTGCAACTGGCTGATCCTCGTGGTCTGGGCGGAGATAATCCAGTTGACCAGGTCCCCGATCGAGACGATGCCCACGATCCGGCCCTCCTCGAGAACCGGCAAGTGCCGAATCCGATGGTCGGTCATCAGCCGCATGCACTCCTCCACTGTGTTTGCCGGGCTGGCGTGAATGACCCGGCCGGATAAAATCTCGCGCACCGCCGTCTCCCTCGAGGACTTGCCCTTGAGCACGACCTTCCGCGTATAATCGCGTTCGGAAATGATCCCCACTAGCTTGTCTGCTTCGGTGACCAGCAGCGCGCCGACGTTCTTGTCGGACATCAGTTGGATCGCCTCGAAGACAGTCGCCTCGGGCGAAATGAACCAGACATGGGTCCCTTTGTGACTCAGGATCTCGCTGATTGTGTCATTTGGATTCATACATGAATGTCGCTGAGTTATCACGGAAGCCGTCCTTCACGTCAAGGGAAATATGAGGGAAGGCAGACCCCACGAGCCTATATGCCCCCACAGCCGAGGCCCACAACAACGCCAAGGCAGTTCCCTGTTCCCCACCGTGATTGGCTGGCCGTCATTTTTCGATAATTCCTGCCGATCCCACTGGCTTTATTTCCGGGTCCTTGTGCGGTGGATTCAGTGTTGATGCCAACCAGGCCAGTGCGATTCCCGCCACCAGCCCCGCAATATGGCCCTCCCAGGAAACGGCTGTCGAAGTGGGCAGGATCCCTTTGAGCATTCCTCCGTACCCCAGAATGCAGAGCGCCGACAAGACCAACGTCCCGAACGTGCGCCGAAAACAGGCCAGGGAGGCCAGATAACCGAAAAAGCAGAATATCAGGCCACTGGCTCCGATATGGCAGGCGTTCCGGGCCAGGAGCCAGGTCAACCCACCGCTCAGCAGGGTTCCGGCGATGGCGAGCTCCGCGAATTCAACCTTGCTTCGAGCGCAAATGATGCCGCCCAGGATAAGCAGGGGCACGGTATTGGCCGCCAAGTGCCTGAAAGAGCCGTGCAACAGCGGCGCCCAGAGGATTCCGGGCAGGCCCCCGAGGCGCCGAGGCGAGATGCCGTACCGGTCGAGGTGCCCGCTCCAGAGCACATTATTGACCACGAAGACCAGCCAACAAAGGCCAACGAGCGTCACTATTGGTGTGAATCTTTTGAGCATGGTCTGCGGCACATCCGACCGATTCTTCAATCATCTTCACTGGGCCATCCTCGCGAATCTTACATCGTGGATTGCCCTTGGGAATTACAAAAGCGCGAGAGATTTGGATCGGCTGTGGCGAAATCTCCCAGGAACGCGGACGAGTTATTCCCGCAGGCCCGCTGGCGGAGTTGGCGGCCGGCTATTTCCTGGCCGGACTCCTCCGGTAAAGGGCGGCCATTCCTGCGAGTGAGGCAAGTCCGACCGCACCGAGAATGAGCCAAATGATCCAGGGGTGATAGGCGCCCCATAACGCGTTCAGCGCCTCGCGGGGAGTAGCGCCGCCGCCGAGTTTCCCGGCGATGGTGGCCAGCAAATCCTTATCGGCAACAACCTGGGCGGCATCGGGAAGCGTTCCCAGCTTTTGCACAAGATACTCGCGCGCAAGCGCATTGCGCGAAGCAAACGTCTCGTAGAGAGGACCGGAAAGCCCGTTGCCCGCTGCCCAGCCGATGGCAAACGGTATATTGGAGTAGCCCATGTAGAGGGCCTTCTGATGAGGTGGCGCGGTCATGCCGATGTACTCGGAGAACTTCGGGCTGCAGATGATCTCGCCAATCGCGAACACAAAAATGCCAGCCGCAGCAACCAATCCCACGTTCGTAAGTCCCGAAATCACGAACCCGGCCAGCCCAATCGCCATGCCCAGCACCAGCGCGGTCATCATTTTATACCGCCCAAAAACCCAGGAAAGCGGCAGCACAAACAAAATGATGACGAACGAATCAATGTTGATCAGGATCTCGGGCTTGGCCCCTCCATCGGCGGTAAGAAAACCGTGGGCTGCCGTTCCCAGCGCGGCACTGAGGCAATGGCCGGCCGCGCGCAGGTCGACCCACTCATCAAGGAAATTGGGCAGCAGATCCCAAAGCTGCATGAACATGAACCAGAATCCCGACACGACGAGCAAAAACCGCAGCATCGCCTGGTCCTTCCATAACACCGCCATGGTCTCCGTGAAAACCTTGAGCGGATTCTTCTTGCGGGCCTCAAGGTCCGGCGCGGGCTCGCGGAACAGGAAAATGGCGGGCAGGAAGTTAAGCGCCGTAACCAGGGCCGCGCCATAAAAAACGTGGCTCCACGTGGGGTGTAATTCATTGCCGCGCAGCGCGGCGGCAGCCATCGGGGCCAGGAAACCCCCGACGTTGACCACCCAGTAGAAGATGCCAAAACCCAGACCGCTGTTGCCAGCGTTAAGGGATTTGGCCACCGAACCCTGGACCGGAGGCTTGAAGATCGCCGTGCCGGTGCCCACCAGAACCGCGGCCAGGAGCATAGTCCAAAAGCCGCTCGCGTTGGCCATCGCCAGGTACCCCGCGATATTCAGGGAAAACGCGACGCACATGCTCAAGCGATAGCCGTAGGCCTCGGCATAGCCGCCTGACACCATGGGGAGCAGACACTGGAAAATGGCCCAGACCATGTAGATTAGACCCTTCTCTTTGTAAGAGAGCCCGATGCCCTGGCCTTTGGCGGCCACCATGTATAACGGAAGCACCGCGCGCACGCCAAAAAAGGCGAGCCGCTCGAAGGCCTCCATTATATTGGCGACCCAGAAATTCCAGTTCATCGTGCTGACCTGGACCCGGACACTAACCGTGCTGCCGCTCGCGTGAGACATGAGGTGATTCAAAAGTTTTACCAGGCACTCAATTCTGATCCGGTTAAGGGAAGGACTTCATGACCGCGGCCGGGCGCGGGGACTGGATCGTGACGAATCCACCGCGTTCATCAAGCCCTGGACAGTCACCGGGCCGAGGAGGCCGGATTCCAAGGGGGCGAGGCCCGGCTGCAGGAATTTCTGGACGTTGGTCCTGGTGCGGCGCTTTTCGGGGGGCAGTTTGGCGTCGCCCATAAGGCGGTTGGGCCACAGGTTCACGACCTCGATGGCCAACTGGTTGGCGCCCGGCTTGAGGGCCCCCGTGATTTCGACGCGCCAGGGGGC
>Ga0187868_1003071_pt1 | contig 10557 bp, 12 predicted proteins | sample June2016WEW_13_4_FD_133014 | JGI IMG/M metagenome (GOLD analysis project Ga0187868, IMG submission 133014) | Peatland microbial communities from SPRUCE experiment site at the Marcell Experimental Forest, Minnesota, USA - June2016WEW_13_40 | ecosystem: Environmental > Terrestrial > Soil >... | reverse complement strand
TGCTCCCGCGCGGCACGTTGCGCGAGCCGCCGTCGCACCTCGCGCGGGCCCAGACGATTTTCATCACCAAAAGCGACGGCCAGACCGCCGAACTCCGCCGGCGCATTGCCGAATTCAATTCCGACGCCGCCATCATCGAATGTGTGCATCATCCGCTTTTCCTCGAAGATGTGTTCACCGGCCAGCGGCGAAAATTGGATTTGCTGCAAGGGCACAAAGTCGCGTCGCTTAGCGGCATCGCGCAACCGGAAAGTTTCGAGCAAAGCCTCGTAAAACTCGGCGCGGAACTGGTTTATTCCAAACGCTTTGCCGATCATCACCGCTTCACCCAGCAGGAAATTCTCAACGTCATCAACCGTGGCAAGAAACGCCAGGCCACCACCATCATCACCACGCAAAAAGACGCCGTGCGTTTTCCCAAAATTGACCGGCGCGACCTGCCGATTTATTTCATGCGCGTCGAAATCCAGATTGTCAGCGGCGCGAACGACTTTCAGGATTGCGTCCGCAAAATCTGCTTTCGTTGAAAATGGACACGCTGATTTACTGGCCCGCCCGCGCGCTCGTGGCGTTGATTCAAGCGCTGCCGCTCACCCTCGTCGCGCGCCTCGGTCGCGCGGGCGGCGGACTGGCCTTCTGGCTCGACGCGCGGCACCGGCGCGTGGCGTTGAAAAACCTGGCCCTGTGCTTCGGCCAGGAAAAATCGCCGGATGAAATCCGCGCGCTCGCCCGGGAAAATTTCCGGCGCATTGGCGAAAATTATGCCGGTGCCATCAAAACCGCCGTGATGACTTTTGACAAATTGCGGCCGCACATCGAATTTGCCGGCATTGACCGCCTGCCGCAAAAATCCGGCGACGAGCCGCCGCGCAGCGCCGTTGTCGCCATCGGCCACTTCGGCAACTTCGAGCTTAACGCGCGGATCCAGGACGTCCGGCCGGATTACCAGAGCGCCACGACCTACCGCGCACTCAAGCACCCTGCGTTCAACCGGCTCATGCAGGATTTGCGCACGCGCAGCGGCTGCCTTTACTTCGAGCGCCGCGCCGACGGTCCACTGCTCCGCGCCGCGATGAACCGGGGGGGGATCCTTCTCGGCCTGCTCACCGACCAAAGCTCCAACGGCCTCCGGGCACCGTTCCTCGGCCACGACTGTTCCACCACGCTTGCGCCCGCCGTGTTGGCCTTGCGTTATCAGTGCGAACTCTTCACCGGCTTCTGCTACCGCGTTGCACTGGCGAAGTGGCGGATCGAACTCGGCGAAAAAATTCCCACGCACGAAAACAACCGTCCCCGTCCGTCCGGGGAAATCATGGGCGACGTCAATCGCGCTTTTGAAGCCGCCGTCCGCCGCGACCCGGCCAACTGGTTCTGGGTCCACAAACGGTGGAAACCGGATTCGTCGGCCAAAGCGAAGATTGAAGATGGAGGATAGAAAATGGAAAACCATCCTCCATCCTCCATCCTCCATCCGCGCAGAATCTTGGTGCGCGGCACCAACTGGCTGGGCGATGCGGTGATGACCACGCCGGCGCTGATGCGACTGCGCGAAAAATATCCTGATGCGCACATTGCCCTGCTTGCACCGGAAAAGCTTGCTGATTTGTGGACCAATCATCCCGCTCTCAACGAAACGATTCCGTTCGCGCCGGATGAAAGCGTGTTTTCCGTCGGCAACACATTACGGGCGGGTAAATACGACCTCGCACTGGTATTCCCAAACTCACCACGTTCGGCGCTGGAAGTCTGGCTCGCGGGGATTCCCCAACGCATCGGTTATGCGCGCCCGTGGCGGAATTTTTTTCTGACGAATGCAGTCGTCGCGCGTGCGGAAGCTGTGAAAATGCAGAAACGCTCCATTGGCGAAATCCAACGACTGGCAGCCGCTGACGTGAGTCGGCGGGTTGATTCAAATGGCCGCGTTCTCACGAACGCAGCCACAAACGCGCACCAGATTCACGAGTATTTGCATCTCGTTGCTGTGCTGGGCGCCAACCCGGAACCGATGCCGCCGCAGTTGGTGGTGAACCCCGACGAAATCGAAGCCGCAAGGAAAAAATTTGGTCTGGATGTAATCGGGAAACCGGTCTTCGGGTTGAACCCCGGGGCGGAATACGGCCCCGCCAAACGTTGGCCGGTGGAGAAATTCATCACCGCCGCCCGCGATATCCAAAATCGCACCAGCTGCACCTGGTTGACGTTCGGCAGCAAAGCTGACTTGGCCGTTGCCAGCCGGATCGCATCCGCCATCGCCAATCCGCCATTCGCAATTTGGAACCTGGCCGGAAGGACCGGGCTGCGCGAATTCATGGCGCTGCTGAAACTTTGCCGCGTGTTGCTCACCAACGATTCCGGCCCCATGCACGTTGCCGCCGCGCTCGGCACGCCGGTCGTCGTCCCGTTCGGCAGCACATCACCGGAACTGACCGGGCCGGGACTGCCGGGCGACCCGCGGCACCGGCTGCTTAAATCCGACGCCCCGTGTTCACCATGCTTTTTGCGCGAATGCCCGATTGATTTCCGCTGCCTGAACGGCATCAGCGTCGAGCGCGTCGTTGAGGCGGTTTTGTCTGTGGTTTAAACCACAAAGAAACGAAGCAATAAAGAAGACCATTTCAAGAACCGCGTAGCCGCCGACCCGTCCTCCGTAGCAGTACTGCGGAGGGTGGACGTGAGTCGGTGCCATTATTCCGGAAAATCAGCGCGGACTGACGTCCACGGCTACAACGATTGGGAAGCAAGAAGATCGAAGGTACAAAATCTTTGTTTCTTCGCGCCTCCGTGGTAAATTCGCCTTCGTGGAAACAGTCACCCAACTTACGAACCAGCTCGTCGCGTCGTATGCGCGCGTGGGCGGCATCAATCATCTGGACGGCAAAAACCTGCCGTCCAAACGCGCCATTGCTGCCATCACGCAGGATTTGCTGCGGCTGTTGTTCCCCGGATATTTCGATGAAAAACTCATCCATTCCTCGGAAATCAAGGTGGTGACGGCGGAGTTGCTCGATTCGGTGCTGGGCGCGCTGGAGGATGAAATCCGCAAGAGCCTCGAATACAATCCGCCCGCCGATTTGCCGAAGAAGGACGCGCCGGCCGTGGCGCACCGCCTGACGGTGGAATTTCTTGGCAGCTTGCCGCGGTTGCGGGACGTGCTGCAGACGGACGTCGAGGCGGCTTACGACGGCGACCCGGCAGCGAAGAGCAAGGAGGAGGTGCTCGTTTCGTATCCGTTCATCGAGGCGATTGCCGTGCAACGGCTGGCGCACGAATTGTATTTGAAGGACGTCGCGCTGATTCCGCGCATCATGACCGAATGGGCGCATGCGCGCACGGGCATGGACCTGCATCCGGGCGCGCAAATCGGGTCGCACTTTTTTGTGGATCATTGCACCGGCACGGTCGTGGGCGAAACCGCCATCATTGGCGACCACGTGAAGATGTATCACGGAGTCACGCTCGGCGCGAAGTCCACCGCCGGCGGACAGCAATTGCGTGGCAAGAAACGGCACCCGACCATCGAGGACCGCGTCACGATTTATCCGGGCGCGACGATTCTCGGCGGCGAGACCGTCATCGGCGCCGGCAGCACGATTGGCGGCAATGTGTTTCTCATGGACAGCGTCGCGCCGAAGTCACTGGTTATTTACGGCGGCCTTGACATGCGCGTGTTGAACAAAACGAACAAGACGGCCGTGGTGGATTTTCAAATTTGAAATGCAAACCTACACGCCAGCGGGATTGGGCCGTCTCCTGAAAATTCATCAGTCAATCGCGACATGGTTTCTAATGGTTTTTCTACTGGGGTTGGGAAATAGCTTTGCCACGACCTTTTTGCAGTTTGACAGCACTTATCTGGGTGACGGCTGGTTCCAATATCGCATGCAGGTGATGAATGACCCTTTTTTCACCGAGGCCGACATCATCGGACTGCAGATCAATTTCACCAACCAGATTGATCAGAGCACGGACTCGCAAAATTGGACTAATTACGATTCAGATAATGCCTATTCCTGCTGGTTTTTCAGCCAAAGCTATCCGGCACGTCCTTACGAAGAGGTCTTTCTGGTTCGCAGTGCCGAGACTTCCTACCGGCTGGGAACCAACAATGGTGTTTTAGACGGTGTCCTCGTGGTTTTTTCTTTATACCTTGCGGATTTTAATCCGTGGGTGTTGAACGGAGATGTCAGTGCCAACATCGTGGGTTACGCGGCTTTTCCTTGTCTTGTGCCATGCCCTCCCGAACAAGCGGATGGTTCACCAACGAATTTCTCTTACACGCTTAAACTGCTGCCGGATATTTCCATCCAACAATTGATCCAATCAAATGGCGTGGTTTCCGGCGTGGATTTTTTGTGGGATTATGATTCCACCCTCCTGCTTCAAGCCAGCACAGACCTGACGACGTGGACGAATGTCACTTACATCTGGAGTGTCCCGCCGGAAACGCTCTGGATAACCAACACGCCGCTGAATGATTTCGGGCAGTTTTTCCGCCTTGAGTTGGTGGCAGACGGCTATCAAACAAATCTGCCGCCTTTGACCTCAAACGCGGTGTTGGCCAAACCGGCTGCATCCAGGGTGAGCGTGGCCCCGCTCGCAGCCATCCCGCGTGTATCCGGTTGCCAGATGATCAAAGGAAAAATTGCGGTGAGTGTCGCCACACAACCAAATCAGCATTACAGCGTCAGTGCGTTGGACAGTCACAAAGTTGTCCAAGCAACCCAGCCATTGACGGCGGCGGGCAATTCGGCAACGGTTTATTTCGATGCCCAGAGCCTGCCGACGCCGGTTTTCTTTCAAGTGGCAGCCACATCGGCTCCGTAAGTCGTCGCAACGGAAGCGATTTCTCAAACGCTTCAAATGCCAACACCGGAACAGGTCAATATTTGGATGCCGGTTCAGCGATCTGCGAAGCGCCAGATTTACGCCAAAGCTGCCGCGCCGATGTCGTTGAGCACGTGAAGTGGTCTGTGCGGGTTGTCATCGGGTTCTGCGGCAAGCCCGGCGCGGTCGGTTTTATCGGATAAAATGGCTGACACACGATGAAGATTTCCGGCCAGGTATTTCTTCTTTGTGGGGTGGCCTCTCCCGGCTGGAATTCGGTTGTATGAGTGCGAGTGATACGGTCAAAGATGTTGTTCGCATCGTTACCACCGGCAGCCATGCAAAAGATGTAATTGACCCGCTTCAAACGAAGCTCTCTCTGCTCACGGAGCAAGTTGCGGCGCTCGAAAAGGAGAACCGCAATCTTAAAACGGAGAATGACAATCTTAAAACACAGCTTCAAAATGCGCGTCCCAAAAGCGAAGAGCTCAGCCAAAAAACAGAAGATATTTTGAAAGCCTTTTTTAACCGGGCAGACGAATTTTCTCTTCAGGACATCGCCCGCCTCTTTCGTATGCAACATTAGTAACCACGATGTTACCGCCCAAGTCGCTGGAGCCTGCGCCGGATGGCGCTTTCCGTTCCGCTTTCGCGGTTGACATCACCGGCCCGGCGTGGCTGGACGTTAGGCTGCAACTCCGCGGCTTTCGTGGTGTTGGAATAGACTGTGAAATGGCTTACATCACTTAAAAACTCGGCACTTTCTAAACAGGCATGAAGCCACGTTCAGGTTTTGAAACAGGATTTACTCTGATGGAATTGCTCGTGGTGATCGCCATCATCGCCATCCTTGCTGCTTTGTTGATGCCGGTTGTTTCCAGTGCAAAGGCAAAGGCGAAGCGAACGACTTGTTTGAACAACCTGAAACAAATCAATCTCGGCGTCCACATGTATGCCGGGGACAATGGCGATACGCTGCCGAACACGGGCACCGCCACATATATCCTCTACAAAGAGGTCGTGAAAAGCTACGTCGGCCTGCACGGGCCGTCGTCATCGCAGGACAAGGTTTTCACCTGCCCTGTCGACACATACTATTATGATGAGTCTTCCGGTGTCTATGTGCCGCATGGCCGACACGAGCAAGTTGTTTATGATTATTCGAGTTATACGTTTAACGGCGCGAACCTGCTCACCAACTATCCCAATTTCGCTTACAATGGAGTCTTGCCCGGCATCGGCGGCCAAAAACTCAGTGCTATTAAAAATTCCACCAAAACACTTTTGGTTGTAGAAGCGTCGGCTATCTTACCCTATTCATGGCATCAGCCGAAACCGCCTGTGCTGGGAGGCGTGGGAATTTACAACGATTCGAGAAATATGGTCAGTTTTGTGGACAGCCACGTCAGCTACATCAATATTTATTGGAACAACACGATTAGCTATCCCAATGGGGGCTATTCAGTCGCAGCTTATTACGATCCGCCCGCAGGATACGATTACCAATGGAGCGGAAATTGATCACTCGAAATTTGCCGCCTAACAAATCGCTGCAGTCAACAGCTACCGCGCCGGTCAGTTGGCAATCTGAAGTCCAGGCAAATGCTTGACGTTTCCATTGCCAAAGACAGTCTGTATCCCAACGGAGGAACAAAAATGAATGATGAACCTTGGAAACCGAGAAAAGTGGTGATTGTTGGCGCGGGCGCCGTGGGTTCCACTTTTGCCTATGCGCTGGCCCAGAGCGGTCTGGCCGATGAAATTGCCCTGCGCGATGCCAACCATGAACTGGCCATGGGGCAGGTTCTCGATTTGGTTCATGGCCAGGCGTTTTTCCCTTCGGTCCAGATTCGTGAAGCCCGGACGGCGGATTATGCGGATGCCCGCCTGATTGTGATTACGGCCGGGGCCAAACAGCGGCCCGGCGAACCGCGTCTGGAGTTGATTCAACGCAATGTCAAAATCATCCACGATATCATTGATGAAATCGTGCTCCAGAAGTCATCGGCGGTTGTTTTGATCGTAAGCAATCCGGTGGACATCCTGACGTATGTCGCCCACAAACGGTCCGGCTGGCCGCGCGGACGCATCATCGGGTCCGGCACCGTGCTGGACAGCGCGCGCTTCCGTCATTTATTGAGCCAGCACTGCGGAGTGGATGTGCATAACATCCATGCTTACATCTTGGGTGAACACGGAGACAGTGAATTTGCCGCCTGGTCCATGACCAACATGGCCGGCATGCCCATCGAACAGTTTTGCCGCCTGTGTTTGAAATGCGACGACTGGCAGGCAGCCCGCCGCAAGGTCGTGGAGGCAGTGAAACATTCCGCCTATCACATCATTGATTACAAGGGAGCCACCTGGTTCGCGGTTGGCCTGGCCTTGACGCGAATTGCCGCGGCCATCCTGCGCAATCAACGCGGGGTGCTCACCGTTTCATCCGTGCTGGAAGGGGAATACGGGCTGAGCGGTGTGAGTTTGGGAGTTCCCTGCATCGTTTCTCAAAAGGGCGTTGATAAAGTTTTGGAGGTAGCTTTGCCGCCCGACGAGCAGAGCGCCCTGGTGAAGTCCGCCGCCGTTTTACAGGCAGCCATCAAGAAACTTGATTTGACCGGCCCGGCATAAACAGGACGTCAGTCAATTAAATGGTTTCCATCTTGAGTGAAATTAAAAACAGTTCATAGTTATTGCGATGCGAGAAATTAAAGCAGAAATCAAACAGGGCGATTGCCTGAATGTCTTATCGGATTATGCCGACAATACGTTTGATTTAATTGTTACGTCACCACCTTACGCGGACAAACGAAAAAACACTTACGGCGGAATCGCGCCCGAAAAATATGTTGAATGGTTTCTTCCTCGCAGCGAACAGTTTTTGCGCGTCCTCAAACCAACCGGCACGTTCATTCTCAACATAAAAGAAAAAGCCGAGAATGGCGAAAGGCATACATTTGTTCTCGAATTGATTTTGGCACTTCGCAAACAGGGATGGCTCTGGACGGAAGAATTCATCTGGCACAAAAAGAATTGCTATCCTGGCAAATGGCCGAATCGTTTTCGAGATGCGTGGGAGCGTTGTTTGCAATTCAACAAGACCCGTCATTTCAAAATGAACCAAGATGCGGTCATGGTCCCGATGGGTGATTGGGCGGATACCCGATTGAAGTCGCTCGGCAAAAATGACGTTGTGCGTTTTGATTCCCAAGTTGGCAGCGGCTTTGGGAAAAACATCACAAACTGGATTGGGCGCGACAAGGCTTACCCATCGAATGTTTTGCATCTAGCTACCGAGTGTGGCAACAAAAGTCACAGCGCGGCATTTCCCGAAGCATTGCCTGAGTGGTTCGTAAAACTTTTCACCGACGAAGGCGATTCAGTGCTTGATCCATTTGTCGGTTCTGGAACGACTTGCATAGTCGCGCAAAAAATGCGGCGCAATTCCGTCGGGATTGAAATTCTGGCTGAATATTGTGGTCTGGCCGAAGCGGAAATCGAGGTTGGCGATTTCCAGCTTTTCGAGAAAGGGACAAAAAATGCCAAGCGTAACGGTTCAAGAGATCACTGATTATATTGAGAAGAACATTCCAGATTTCCACACAAAACGATTGGAAAGTCTGGCGACGCTCAAATTGAAAAAGGTTCTCAAGCGGAAGAACCCCTACCTTTTCAAAGCCAAGTCCGTTACAACCGCTGCGGAATTGGTTCACTTTTTCCTCGACGCCCACTTGTCGTCGCAGGAAGAAACAATTTTCGGCACGTTTTTGGAAGGACTGGCTGTGTTCATTTGCGGCAAAGTGTTTGGCGGAAAAAAATCTTCCGCAGAAGGGGTAGATTTGGAATTCGAGCGGGGCGGAATCTATTACATTGTTTCAATCAAATCCGGCCCGAATTGGGGAAATAGTTCACAGGTTAAAAAGATGAAAGACAATTTCGTCAAAGCGAAACGAATCCTTGGCACAAACGCACAAGCCCGAAACGTGGTTGCAGTGAATGGCTGTTGCTATGGGCGTTTAAGTAAAGAAGACAAGGGGGAATATATCAAAAAATGTGGGCAAAGTTTTTGGGAGTTCGTTTCTGGTGATGCGACACTTTTCACCACGATCATTGAACCGCTGGGGCATCGGGCCAAAGAACGCAATGACATTTTTCACGAAGAATATGGCAAAGTGAAAAATTGTTTCACCGCCGAATTCATCAAACATTTTTGTCTGCCCAACGGTGCAATTGACTGGAACAAGCTTGTTGAACTTAATTCTGGAATTCCAAAGCCAAAAATTAAGAAAGTGAAAACTCTCAAAACTTGAACGTTGGTATCCCGGCCTTCAGAGCAAACCCGCCCACGCCCCACGCGGTGAAGAGGATGCCGTAGTTCACGCCGAAGCTTTTCAGACCCCACAGGTCTTTGGTGAACGATGGGAACAGCGACAGGTTCGCGCCGTAGTTGAAGCCAATCAGCGTTGCCACCAGCACGATCACGAACTTTGCGCCTTCGGTGGAAGCCGTCACGGGAATGGCAATGAACATCAACGCGGCTTTGTGAGTGCGGCTTGGAGGAATGTCCATTTCCCGGGGCAGTGGCGAAAATTTTGCCGTTAATTAAGATTTATTTTTTAACCACGCCGAGCGGCAGAACGACTTTCCCGTAAAGTTCATTCAGAATTTGCGCGAGGCCGGTGTAAATCGCCGAAAAGCCGCAAACGAGTCCTTCGTAGCCGGTGAAATGTTTGAAATTCGCACCCGCACCGGTGTAATCGCCAAACGCCAGCAGGAAAAAAAGAATGGTCAGCGTGCCAAAGACGACTTGCAAGGCCCGGTTCAGGCGGAGCGTGCCGAGGAACATGACCCCGGTGAACAGTCCCCACATGGCGAGATAGGCGGACATGGCGGTTTCATCCGCCGGCGCGATCAAATTCAATTTTGGCAAAACAATCAGCGTCACCAGCGAGAGCCAGAAGAGACCGTAGGAAATGAAAGCGGTGGCGGCAAAGGTGTTGCTTTTTTTCCATTCCATGATGCCGGCGATGACTTGCGCGATGCCGCCGTAACAAATGCCCATCGCCAGAATCATGGCGTTAAGCTCGTAAAAGCCGGCGTTGTGCAGATTCAGCAGCACGGTCGTCATGCCGAAACCGAGCAGGCCGAGCGGTGCGGGATTCGCGGTGGTATCTTTGGTTTGAATGACGGTTGGTTCGCTCATGATGGTGGGAGTTGATTGGTTTAACGGAATGGAGGGCTTGGAAATTCTTGCTGTGTCGCTCATAAGTCTTGTTCTTTCTCGGTTATTGTTGTTGTCGCTGTAGGACTTCGTTCGGTGTCCCGCCTTTAGGCGGCCCGGTCAAACCGGTTGCCGGACATCACATCGTCCATCAGCGCCCGAAAACCGTTGTCGAGGACGAAGGACGAGAACGAGGACGAGCCGTCTCCGTTACACTTCCGTCTTCGTCCCGCATTGCGGGACTTCGCCGAGACAAGTCGCCGCGCCAAGGGACGATTCACCGCGATGTCCGCTGCTCCCGACCCTCAACCCTCATCAACTGTCACTGTTTTCCTTTTACCAGCGCTTCCACCACGTGCGGATCGGCCAGGGTGGACGTGTCGCCAATCTGGTCCACGGCGTTCTCGGCAATCTTGCGCAAAATGCGGCGCATGATTTTGCCCGAGCGCGTCTTCGGCAGGCCGGGCGCGAATTGTATCTTATCCGGCACCGCAATCGGCCCGATTTCCTTGCGG
>Ga0187868_1003068_pt1 | contig 10560 bp, 3 predicted proteins | sample June2016WEW_13_4_FD_133014 | JGI IMG/M metagenome (GOLD analysis project Ga0187868, IMG submission 133014) | Peatland microbial communities from SPRUCE experiment site at the Marcell Experimental Forest, Minnesota, USA - June2016WEW_13_40 | ecosystem: Environmental > Terrestrial > Soil > Wetlands... | reverse complement strand
GCACCGGCACTTTCGTGATATCCAGCTCAATGTAATTGCAGACGAAGAGATCCAGCAATCCGTCGCGGTCATAGTCGAGCCAGGTGCAACCGGAGCCCCAGCGCACGCGGTCTTCCCAAAGTCCCGCTTTCTTCGTCACATCCGTAAAAGTCCCGTCGTGGTTGTTGTGCCAGAGGATATTGTGGCCCCAGAAGGTGCAAAACAGGTCGTCCCATCCATCATTGTCGTAATCGCCGACGCAAACGCCTGTCCCCCAGCCGGTACGTCCCAGGCCGGACTTCTCCGTCACATCGGTGAATGTTCCATTGCGATTGTTCTTAAAGAGGTGTTGAATCGGAGCTTTCCCGGGTTCGTAGGTTTCCTCGAAGCGCACTCCGTTCGTCAGGTAGGTATCCAACCAGCCATCGTGGTCGTAATCGAAAAAGGCCAAACCGCTACCTTTACCCTCGATAATGTACTTCTTGCGCGTCACTCCGCCCCAAACGTTGGGAACGATCAGCCCTGCCTCTTCGGCAACATCCACGAAGGTGACAGGCGAAGATTCCTCAGGTTTGGGAACAGTGGCCGCGTGCAGGGCAGGCGCGCGGGTCCATCGCCAGAGAGGAGTTGTAAGAACGTCAAGGAGCTTTGACCCCAGCAGGACAGCAGAGGAACCCAGGATTTGGCGACGAGAAAACTTCATCTTTGCTGTTGTTGCTTCGCGTTTCGTTCGGCCGCCGAAGGATGCAAAACTGAGCCCTCGCAGCACAAAATTCCACACCACACAATAATCAGCCAGCCATTATACTACAGGGGCAGCGCCTCCTGCCTTCCGGACTGGATAGCCCGGAGAGGACAGGAGTGTGCGAGGTGCAATTCCCCTGAACCGGGATCTGAAGGCTCGCCTGCTCGACTCGCCAAGACAATCAAGCCATGCGCTCATAATCATGAATTATCCCCTTGTGGATGTCCGTATTGAGTTGGTCCTGGATCTTGAACATCTCCTTTGACTTTTCCTTTTCACCCTTCCGCGCATACAACAATCCCAGTTGATAGTATGCGCCGATATGTTTCGGCTCCAGTTTGATAGTTCGCTCAAACTCCGCGAGGGCTTCATCCGCTTTCCCCTCACGGAGGAGAATCTGGCCGAGCCAAAAATATGAATCGGCATGTGAGGGATTTAATTCCAGTGTCCTATTGAACTGCGCGGTTGCCTCGCTGATCTTATTAAGCCTCAAAAGCATCATGCCGTACATGTAACGGTTCAAGTAATTCTCAGGGCCCTTGGAAACAGCCAGTTCAAAATTCTGGGCAGCGTCACGGAACCAGCCTAAGTCCGAGTGGAAATTCCCCAGGGCAAAATAAGGTTGATCGGAGTCTGGCTCCATCTCAATAAGCTGACGATAGGCTGACTCCGCAGTATCAGCGTGTTGGGCGAAATAACTTGCAAGCGCGTAGCTGAGAAGAACCTGGGGATTCTTCGGAAAGTCCTGCAACGCCTGCTTCGCGGCTACGTACGAGCGAGCAAAATCGCCTGTCCATGCCAGCATCAATACCAAGCTGGAACGAACTTCGGGATCATTCGGTTCAGCTTCAACGAGGCGTTGCAGATGTTCAATGGCCTCCCCGTTCCGTTTTGACTCTCTGAGCAGATACGCAAACAAGCTATCGAAATAAACGGAGCTTTTCTGTCCTTCCACGGTGGGTGGAGCGATCTTTTGCGCTAACTGGAAAGCTTCAATCGCCTTCTCAATGTGCCCGTTGATCATCAGCAGGTGTCCGGTAGCCATTAGGGTCTTAAAATCCAAGCCCCGATGTGAAAGCAACTTCTGGGCAATCTCAACCCCCTGTTGTGGCGTCCCGGACTTGAAGTAGGCCGAAGCCAAACCAAATAGTACATTGGGATCATTGGGATGAAGCGCCCCCGCTTTTTCGAAGAAACGCGCCGCGCTGCTGGGGTCATTGCTTTCGATCGCTGTAACACCTTGGTTGTAGAGGGACTTCCAGTCTTCTGTAAACCCAAACAAAAAAGCCTGGGTGGCAACTAACGCCACCCATGCCAAAGCAACCCGCTTGAGCGGCCTTAAGAAAAGGTGGCCTTTGAGAGGAAGGAATCTGTCGATATGCATGTGGTTGCCTGTTCGGCCCTGACTAGTGTCAGACTTAGATCGCGGAGACTCAATGGGATTGCGATTGCCGCATTCAAAATCTCAAAAGTCGAAGGCAGTTGCAGACAAGTCGCCCTTCCTACAGTGCGCGCCATCCTGTCCAACAAACCTCCATGAGCGTAGGACGTGTGGAAGGGAAATGCCATTCAAGGAATCGCGATTGAGCCGTGTAGTGCGTTCCTGCGCTGGTGGAAACGTTATTTCGCACGGGCCTTGGTCAATTGGTGGCAGCCCGCCTCTCAGTTTGGTTCAGGATTTAAGGGCTCATGGGTCCTCCCGATAGTGGTTTCCGGCGAAAACGCCTTGCACTGCAAACCCGACACAAACCCGACTGATAATTGCGTTCAGCGGCGGTCATGTGTATATTATCGCCCGGCTGGAGGTCGATAATGGGAACTCCGGTTTAGCTAAATAGCTATGTACATTGAGGGCGGGAGGCTTAAGTATGGATCGGCGTAAGTTTCTTCTTTCGGGCACCATTTTAACACTGGGCGAGGTTGCTTCGGCAACAAAACGGGGCTTGGCCATCGTCACTCCGGCCCGATCCGATTTCTCCGAGAGGGATGACCGAACTACATCCGGAAACGATTGCTATCTGAGAGAGAAGAACGGGCAATTGGCCCTTGGCAATTCAAAAATCGAAATCAGGATAGATCGCGAAAGCGGCGCCATCACGGGCCTTATGAACAAGGACAGCGGGGTGGAATATCTCGGGGAAGGCCAGCCCGAGGTGTTTAGGCTTGTGTACTGTACGTGGAACCTTAATGGAGCAGCGGTGAAAGATCCCTGGAGCGCCGCCTCCGGGACTCTTGTCAAGGGCAGCAAACAAAAGATGACTTCCGAGCGTTTTGAACAGACGCCTGAGGGAGGCAGGATCGAGGCGTCTTACGACCAACTGCGTCTGGAGCGCAGGACGATCAATGTCGCCGTTAAGTACACCATTGAGCTGAAAGCCGCCGACGAAGAAACGAAGTGGAAGATTTTGATTCAGAATAACGATCAGGGCACGATCAGGGAGGTGCACTTCCCATTCACTTCAGGTCTTGCAAAATTCGAATCGCTGATCATGCCGAACCACTCGGGACAGAAACTGAGAGATCCGATCGATAAGCTTTCGGACGAAATTCCTGTGGTGAGGCTTGAGTATCCCGCGCGAGCTTCCATGCAGTGGTTCGAATACTACTCGCCGACGGCTGGGCTCTATATGGCTTCCTACGACAAAGACCTTGATTGCAGCCAGCTCTGTTTTGGTAGGAGCGGCGAGACGTCTGCTGTTGGTATGTGGATTGTCAAGTATCCGTTCGCGGCTTCCGGGGCCTCGTGGGAATCTCCGGATCAATCCGTTGGAATCCACGCCGGGGACTGGCACTGGGGTGCGGACAGGTACAGAAACTGGCTTGAAACCTGGCTTACGCAACCTCAAGTGCCCAAGAGAATCAAGGAATTGTCAGGCACTGGAGGTAGCGTATGGATCAAAGATCGTGACGAACACCTGCTCAATAGTTACGAGGATATTATCCAGAGGGCTGAAGCGGCTCCCCCCGGCTGCATCATCGGGCTTATTGGCTGGATGTACAACGGACACGACACCTACTACGCTGAGTATGTACCGATCCCCGATCTCGGCGGTGCGAAGGCTTTGGTGAGTGCTGTCGATAGAGTGCATAGGTCCGGCAGAGTTATGTATGGCTACATGAATGCAAGGCTCGCCGCAGTCGCGACCCAAACTTATAAGAATAACGGCAAACGATGGGCGGTGCTGACCAAGCAGCCGGGAATAGGAGTTTCCAGTCTGAGTTTCAGTGAACTTCATGAAGGCTGGAATGAGGAATGGAGCATGGCAAAGCGCGGCGAAGGATGGCACGCGGTGATGTGTCCGGCTGTCAAGGGTTGGCAAGACCACCTAGTGTCTGAGGCCTTACGGATGATTACGGACTACCACTTTGATGGACTCTTCGTGGACCAACCGGGTTCTTTTTATTCTGAACTGTGCTACAACAAGGATCATGGTCATAAGACGCCTGCTTCCGGTTGGGGCTCTGGGTATCTGGAAATGCTTCGTCGCATCCGCGAGGAAACCAGGAAGGTAAACCCGAAATCCTTTCTTTCCATAGAAGGCATGAATGACGCCTACGGACAGTATGTTGACTATCATTTAGACAAGAACCCCTTATGGGAGCCGATGCGAATCCACCCGCAGATGGAAACGTTCGTAGAGATGTGGAGATACACTCTTCCCATGTACGTGACGGTGAATGATCCGGGCGCGTATTCGTATGCTCCCTCGAAGAACTGGTTTTATGCCCCGAACTATCATTTCGTACTAGGAATCCGAACGAGGGGAAATACAGACGAATGGCACATCAGACCGACCAAAGTGACCGCCGACGAGGCGTCTCACCACCAGGCAGTGGTGGATAAGGTCGAGCGGCTGTGGGAGAAGGGGAAAGAGATTCTCTTCTACGGACGTTTTAGGGACGATGTCGGCCTCAGAGTTTCTGAGTCTGGCGTTTTGGCCAAGGTGTATGTTGCTGATGCTGGAATCGCAGTTCCGATGTGGAATGCGACGGGGGAGCCGATATCAGTCGATGTGGCCATTGACCTTCGGACATTGGGCAGGTCGGACGCGCAGGTAACCGAGGTAGTAAGCCTCGATGGGGACGAGCGCATCCCGTTCAACATGGGCGGCGGCGCTGTGCGAGCCCAGGTAAAGGTGCCGCCGAACGACATAGCTGTCATCGCCGTCAGAACAAAGCGATGAAGCGGCGTAAGTTCTCGGAGAGAATCATGATTTCGTAGCAGGTGACGAGCGCGTGCAAGGTTTTCCGGCACCTGCCGGAAGAGGCAGGAGACCGCGCTTTCTTCCCGTTTTGAAATGAGCGAGGTGGCTGGGACCTTCCAGGAGATCTTCTGAGACTCCGCAGCCAACGCAGATTGGCGTATATCTCCATTTCATCTAGCCTAGGATTCGCTTTTTCCAGGTCATCCAGACCTTCCTGTGCGTCGAGGGCGGTGAGAGCCGCGAAATTGGATTGCATGGCAACGATCTTCTTTGAAAGCAGTTTTCCCGATAAGAACGGAAGGCTCTTTTCACCGAAGTGTAGGCGGAAATACCTCCTGATATGACTAATGAGAAGATCGAAAGGCGCCGGATCGGTGCTGGCCAGTTGCAAGAAGACTTATCCCCAGGAGTTTCCTCAAAATTTGGCATGAATTCGGTGTAACTACTGAAAACAAGGTGGATACAAATCCCACAAAGTGATCGGTTGCGAACACTTTAATTTCGACCCCATAAGGACGGTCTAGGAGCCTGTCGGAGATAAGAGTTCTTCGACGAAGAATCAATAATTTACACGTACTGGCAAGTCGCCAAGTTCTTGATTCTACATACGGCAGAATCTATCTCCGACAGGCTCCTAGCCCCTTTTGGAGCGGCCGCGCGCGACTTCCCAAGTTCACGAGGCTACAGGAAAAGCCTTTGTTTTCATTAAAGACATCCTACGGCACCGGTCGGTGCTCAACATCGGAAAAGAAGCGCCGCTCCCGCGATACCGCGTCGAATAAGGTGAATCGCACCCCACGAACGAAAAAATGGGGAAACTCCTCGACTTATCCCCCCTTGACGTCCATGGACGTGGCCCCGGATCGCCCAGTCCTGAAGGCAGGCCTGATCGGCTGCGGCGAGCGGGGGACCGGCCCTGCCCGTTTCGTGCGTTCGCCCTTGAGGGTGCAAGACACACTGTAGTTGACCGGCTCTCCGCGCCAGGGGAATCAGGCAGGAGACTTCGCTGCGCCCGCGACCAAAGCTGAGTTCACTTTATGTTCAACCTATTGGACAGGGCCCTCCTTTCCCGCCGGAATCGGCTTGACAAGCCCCGGCGTCATTGTATCCTCGACGCTGCAAGAACTTTCGGCGTTAGTAATACAGTGGGATTTCTAGCATATCTTGTTCTCATGTCTTTTGCCACCAATTGGGGTGGCTTTTAATGCACAGTCTGGGTCTGGGGGTCACAAAATCTAGAATATGGAGGCAACAATGAATCGTGAATCGATCGCGCCTAGTGCTTTAGTGCGGCTACGAGCAATCGGGTGTGAGTTGAGCCGGTTTTCTTGCTACGTCTACGCGATTTTCTTGGTATTGTCACTCGTGGCCGTACCACGGGCTTGGAGTCAGCAGCAGGCGGTGCTCTCAGGGACAGTTACCGATCCTTCAGGTGCGGTCATCCCTGGCGCTGCAATTAATTTGACCAATGTGGCTACGGATGTCACAACAACAGCGACGACTAATTCCACCGGCTACTATGTGATGGGCAACCTCATTCCAGGGACGTACACGGTTAGGGTCGGGAAGGAAGGCTTCAAGACCGCCATGCGGTCAGAACTCACCTTGCAGGTTGCCCAGTCTGCAACGGCGGATTTTCAGCTTGAACTCGGCCAAACGACCCAGCAGGTGTCTGTTCTCGCCGCTCCTCCCCTGGTGGAGAGAACCGATGGTATCGTCGGCCAGGTGGTCGGACCGACAACAATGGTCGAGATGCCGCTCAACGGTCGAAATTACTTCAATTTGGCTGAGCTTAGTCCGGGAGTAACGAGTTACGGTCTTCGCAGCGGTTATTCGGGTGCTGTTAACGATTATGGCACCTCGTTTATCTCCGGGAGCGGTGGCGAGGACCGGAATGCATTCTCCCTGGACGGCGCTGACGTCCAAACGTACCAGAACAGCGCCTCGTATATTCCTTCCATCGACGTCATTCAGGAATTCAAAATCGAAACGTCGGCTTACGCAGCAGACCTCGGGACCAGCCCGGGTGCACAGGTTTTGCTGCAGATGAAAACTGGAACGAATAAGTTGCATGGTGACGCTTACGAATTCCTGCGCAACAGCGATTTGAATGCTTATAACTTTTTTGACAATCGCCTTTTGCCGATTCCCGAGCTCAGGAAAAACCAGTTCGGAGCAACGATTGGCGGGCCGATTAAGAAAGACAAGCTGTTCTTTTTCGCAGGCTACGAAGGGTCACGGGAGCGTATTGCCGAGAGCTTTTTTGGAACGGTGCCTACCGAGTTGATGAGACAAGGCATATTTACGGAGATTCCAGAGACCATCTATAATCCCTTTACAACTCAAGCTTGCGCCAGTTGTCCCTCCGGGGTGGAGCGAACGGCCTTTGCAAATAACACCATTCCCTCAGGTCCCTCAGGTCTGATTAGTCCCGTCGCGGCTGCATATTTAGCATCGCAGTGGCCTCTGCCAACGGGCCCTGGTATAGCAAATAATTTTGCCGGGGCTGGCATCGATCGAAACACGCGCAACCAAATCAACTTCCGGATCGACGACTCGCTGCCCAAGGATTCCATTTTCGGCCACTATAGCTTCAGTAACTCGCACTTGTACACTGCCCGCCAAACTTGGGGGGGCGCCGAACTGCCCGGCAATGGAGACTTTGATGGGATCACCATCACGAGCTTGACGGCGTCCGAGACCCATACTTTTAGTCCCACGATGTTTCTGCAAGGACAGGTCTCCTACTTCAGGCTTATGCGGACGGGCATTTCCCAACTGTATGGCGATAACCTGAACAAAACGCTAGGTATTCAAGGGGTCATTGACCAAGAACCCTTCGTTACAAATGTCGAGGGGATGGCCAGCCCCGGCTCGAACCCCTATGAACCGGAATACCGGGCAAGCAACCAATATTACTATGTGGGCAAGTTGACCAAGGTCGCAGGCAAGCATACAATCAGGTTGGGAGCCGAATACCAGCGCTGGCAGACGAATATGGGTACCGGGTTTAGCTATCCTCAGGGCGGGTTCACCTTCGACGGAACTTTCACCGCCGACCCTAATGCGGCGTCCGGCGTGGCCACCGGATTTCCTTTCGCCGATTTTCTGCTTGGATACCCCCGGGAAGCATCGGCCACAACCGGTGATAGCGGCGGCTACATATTCCGGAATAACCTACGATGGTGGGCTAACGATGAATTCAGAGTAACGCCAAACTTCACCCTGAATGTGGGCTTGCGTTGGGAGTACGACGGGCCCGCCTATGAGAAGTTCGATCGGTTATCGAATGTTAGCTTCCCATCTGGAGACCTCGTTATTGCTGGCCAGAACTTTGTAAGGCGCTCGGCCGGCGTTCAACCCGACTATCATAACTATGCGCCCCGTTTGGGTCTTGCCTATTCGATCCCCGGACATACAAACACAGTGATCCGTGCCGGTTACGGGATTTTTTATGACGTCATCCGGGAAAACGGTATCGAGGCGACGCGCACCAATATACCGTTCTCGCATTGGAATGTTTTTCAGGCCGGCAACAGTACTGCAGAGGTTCCCACCGTTCCAATCCAGTATGCCATGTCACCGACCAGTGCGAAACCCGCAGCGCCGAGTATGGAAGCCCTTGACATGCACATGTATGACGGGTATCAGCAGCAGGCATCCTTCGGAATCCAGCACCAGTTTGGGTCGGATTGGGTGGCGGAAGTTACGTACAACTGGCAGAAAAACACCGGGTTCCTGGACGGTCGGAACATGGATGCTCCTCTAGTGAATGGCACTTACATCTTGCCATACCCGCAATACAGCTACGTCGAGCTTGACACCAATCTCGAGTACGGCAACTACAACGCCCTGCTGATGAGGTTGGAGAAGCGGTTTTCGCACGGTGTGACCGCTCTGACCTCCTTCACGTGGTCCAAGTACCTCGACAACGATACAGCAGGCGATGGGTCCGGCCCCCCAGGTAATTCCGGGTTCCAGAACCCCTACTGCTTCACTTGCGCCTACGGACGCTCTGCCTCTGACTTCGAAAGGCGCTTTGTTGAGAGTTTTGTGTACAAGATCCCCACTCCCACTAACTACGGGGCTTTTGCCAGGAATCTGGCGGGCGGCTGGCAGGTTTCAGGAATCTTTACCTACCAGTCAGGATTCCCCGTAACTCCTATGGTCTCCTTCGATAACAGCGAGAGTGAGACGTATGCTGACCACCCGGACGTAGTGCCGGGGGTGCCGTTCTTTGGACCAGGTTTTCGAACTCCTACTCATTGGTTCAACCCTGCGGCCTTCGTAGTCGCGCCTCCCAAGCAGTTCGGCAACGCTGGGAAGGGTATTATTAATGGCCCGAATTTGATCGATCTCGACGGCGGAGTGATGAGGAATTTTCGGCTGTCGGAAAGGGCCCACCTTCAATTCCGCGCGGAATTCTTCAATCTGCCCAATCACCCGAACTTCGCGGATCCCAATAATGACATCGATCTTACTACGGTGGTGGGAAGTATCACGAAGACGACCACGACATCCCGCCAATTGCAATTTGCCTTGAAACTGGTGTTTTAAGCCACAGCGAAGCTGCTGCGCACTGTTCCCGCTCCAGGTACCTGGAGCGGGGCGCGGCAGTGTGAGCGGAGGAGGGGGCCCGAATTCTAGATTCAGAAGGAAGCTGTTAACCTGTCCAAATCCATCGATGGAAAGGCTGACTGGAGATGAGAATCAAAGAAAGGAGGGGACTGGCTGTCTCTGCCTTATCGGCGTTTCTGATCCTGAGTGTGCCAGGTGCTTTCGTTTTCCGGGCGCAGTCGGTCGAAAGGCCGGAGCCTTCCGGCTGGTTTGCAGGAGATGCGCATATGCACCGCTCAATTCACTGCGGCCTCAAAGAGATGCTCACTCCGCAGCAGCTTCTGGAAATGATGAAGCCGAACAACTTGGCTGTGATTTGTGTCCTGGCGGATATTGGTAATGGGGAGGGGAAGTACCAGGAAAAAGACATCCCATTTATCACCGGCCGCGACAATCCGGTTTCGACGCCCGATCGCATCGTGCATTGGGGTGCCGAATGGAAGTTTGATCCCGAAGGCGTCACGTTCGAGCAAAAGGCGATCGGGGGACACCTTACCATTCTCGGCCTAAAGTCCGGAAAGCGATTCTTTTCCGAGTACACCTACCCGGCGTTTGCGTGGGCAAAGCAACAAGGCGCCATTGTGGGATTTGCACATATGCAGTACCTGCCCCTCGCTTTCTACCCGCCCCCTGACGGCATCCCGCAGTCGCTCGACTGCTGCGCGCCACTGGAGTACCCAGTGGAAATCGCGCTAGGAACTGCCTCATTTGTGGAGGAGGACGTGCGTGGAGGTGAATCGGCGATTCAAGCTTATTATCGGCTCCTGAACACCGGTTTCCGTCCGGGCCTCGCTGGGGCTACGGACTATCCGTGCAACGGTATGCAGCCCCTCGGAAGTTTGCTGACGTACGTCAGGATTCCCGATGGAAAGCTGACTTACGACAAATGGATCGACGGTATCGCGCAGGGGCGAACCGAGGTATCCCGCAATGCCCACAACGAATTCCTGGATCTAAGAGTAAACGATACGGCCCAACCCGGCGATGAGGTTCGCTTGGAAGAAAAGGGTCCCG
>Ga0187868_1003066_pt1 | contig 10563 bp, 13 predicted proteins | sample June2016WEW_13_4_FD_133014 | JGI IMG/M metagenome (GOLD analysis project Ga0187868, IMG submission 133014) | Peatland microbial communities from SPRUCE experiment site at the Marcell Experimental Forest, Minnesota, USA - June2016WEW_13_40 | ecosystem: Environmental > Terrestrial > Soil >... | reverse complement strand
CCTGAATCTGGGCGCTGGGCGCTACTCTCTTTCCCACGGCGTAGTTCTCCTCGGTGGTTTCTCAGACCTACCGCGCGAGACTACGCCGCTCCACTTTTACAGCGCCACCGGTACGCCACCCTCATCGCCATCGACGAGGTCGAGCAGCCGCATGTCGCGGTCGCGGTGCTGGTCCTGACCGGCCTGATGCTGGTCGGCTTGATGGCCCAGCCGGTGCTCTCCCATCCGCTCTGGCTCGCGCTGATCGCCGGCTCCGCCCTCGCCCTGGTGGTCGTCAACTACGGTCAGGCGGGCGTCGCCGCGGTGATGGGCGTCGTCTTCACCCTGATCTACCTCGCCCACTACCCCGCGCGTGGGGACTTCCCCTCGCGGTGGCCCTGATAGCGAGCTTCGTCACCCTGGACCGCATCCACTCCCCCGGGGAGGCGCTGGCGGGGACCCTCCTCAACCTCATCGCCATGTCAGCCGCCTACGCCGTCTCCTACGCGTTCCGCCGGCTCCAGGGTGAGCAGGCGAGGACCCGCGCCGCCCTGGAGGAGCTCCGCGCGGCCCGCGAGGGCCAGCTCGAGGCCGCCCGCACCGAGGAGCGAGCCCGCCTGGCACGCGAGATCCACGACGTGCTGGCCCACACCCTCTCGGCCCTGGCGGTGCAGGTGGAGGGGGCCAAGCTGATGCTGGAGACGCACGCCGACGAGCCGCGTGCCCTCCAATCGCTGGACCGCGCCCACCGTCTCGCCCAGGAGGGGCTCCAGGAGGTCCGGCGCGCGGTTGGCGCGCTCCGTGGCGACAGCCTGCCCGGGCCCGAGGCTCTCCGACCTGGTCCGCAGCTTCGCAGCCGACAGTGGCCTCGCCTGCCGGCTGGAGGTCGAGGGAGCGCCGGTGCACCTCGGCCCCGAGGCGGGCCTGGCCATCTTCCGGACCGCCCAGGAGGCGCTCACCAACGTGCGCCGTCACGCCGACGCCTCCGAGGTCGCCCTCCACCTCGCCTACCTGGGCGAGGGCAGCGCCGAGCTGGTGGTGGAGGATCGCGGGCGCCCCAAGGCAGCCGCGTCGTCGGGCGGGTACGGCTCACCCGGCATCCGGGAGCGCGCCGAGCTCCTGGGCGGCAGCCTGGAGGCGGGACCCGTCGCGGGCGGCTTCCGGGTCAGGCTGCGAGTGCCGGCGGAGCAGGCCGCGGCGGTGCGCGGGTGAACGGGCCGTGGATGCCGAGGTGACCCTTCCGCGTGCCGGCGTGATCCGGGTGCTGATCGCCGACGACCAGACGGTGGTGCGCGAGGGACTGGCCACGCTGCTCGCCGCCATGGAGGGGGTGGAGGTGGTCGCCAGCGCCCGCGACGGGGAGGAGACGGTCCGGCTGGCGGCGCTGCGCCGCCCCGACGTCGTGCTGATGGACCTGCGCATGCCCCGCTGCGACGGCGTGGAGGCGACCCGCCGGCTGAGCGCCGAGCAGCCGGAGGTCAAGGTGGTCGTGCTGACCACCTATGCTGACGACTCGTCCGTCTTCGGAGCCCTCGAGGCCGGCGCCCGCGGCTACCTCACCAAGGACGCGGGAGCGGCGGAGATCGCCCACGCGATCAGGACCGTCCATGCCGGCGAGGCGCTGCTGGACCCCTCGGTGCAGCGCCGGCTCCTGGAGACCCTGCGCGTGGCCAGCACGGCCGCCGCGCCGCCGCTCGTGGAGACGCCCCCCGACGGGCTCACCCAGTGCGAGGCGGAGGTTCTCGGCCTCATCGCGGACGGGCTCAGCAGCCAGGACATCGCCGCCAGCCTCCACGTCAGCGAGACCACGGTGAAGACGCACATCAACAACCTCTTCAGCAAGACGGGTGTCCGCGACCGCGCCCAGGCGGTGCGCTACGCGTACGGTCACGGCCTGGCTCAACCCCGTCCCTGACCCCCGACATCGGTCCGCGCCCTCCGTCGGCTGAACCGGCGACCTCTCCGCCGCGTGGTGGGAGGGCGAAGGGGTCCGCGGGGGCCCCGAGGGCCGGCGATCGGCAGCGAGGGTGAGGTCGTGCTGAGGTTCATCGGGCGCGGTGACCCACGGGACCTGCCCGCCCCGGAGCGGGCGGCGGCGTACGCGACGGGCCACGCCCGGCCCGGAGCGGGGAGGTTGGCGGTGGCCTGCCGTCTCCTCGGGGCGGTGGGGGTGGCGGCCGCCGGGGGGATCCACTTCCAGCTCTGGGCCACGGGCTACAACGTCATCGCCGTGATCGGCCCCCTCTTCCTCCTCGACGCCGTGGGCAGCTGGCTGCTCGCCCTGCTGCTCGCCGGGTCGCGCTTCCGGGTGCTCGCCGCGCTCGGTGTCGCCGTCGAGCTGGGGGCCATCGCCGGGCTGGCGGTCGCCAGCACCACCGGCCTCTTCGGCTTCCGGGAGAGCGGCTTCGGCGTCGGCGGCCAGATCCTCGCCGCCTACGGCACCGAGAGCCTGGCCGCCCTGCTGCTCGCGGCCAGCCTCGTGCTGACCCGGCGCCGCGGAGGCGGTTCCGCCCGCTGAGCGGTCCGGCCGCCGCCCGGCGGTGAGCGCCGGCGCCGTCCGCGGGCTCCGTGGCTCGCTCAGATGCGGACGGCCCCGTCCTCGGTGAGCGTCCAGCCGGGGTTGTGGGCGACCTCCCAGACGTAGCCGTCGGGGTCGGCGAAGGCACCCGAGGTGCCGCCCCAGTCGGCGGGCGCCGCCGGCCGCACGATCGTGGCCCCGGCTCGCTCGGCCGCCGCCAGCAGCGCCCCGACCTCCGCCGGGGTGCGGACGTTGTGGGCGAGCTCGAAGCCGGGGGCACCATGGCCGCCCAGCGCGGTCCAGAGGCCAAAGACCATCGTCCCCGCCTGGAAGAAGCAGATCTCGTCATCGGGCTGCTGGGCGCCGCGCCAGCCCAGCGCCTCGTAGAAGGCTCGGGCACGGGCGAGGTCCGAGACGCCGAGGGTGACCAGGCTGATCCGCTGCTCCATGGCCCACAGCATCCCACCGGGCTCGTCCCGCGTGTCTCCTGCCCTCCTACCCTCAGCCCGTCGGCGTCGGGAGCCGCAGCGCCTGGAGCAGGCCGGCGACCGCCGCGATCCGTTCGGGATCCCACTCGATCGCGGGGTCGGGCTCGAGGAAGGCGGAGGCGATGCTGGCGGCGCCGAGGGCCGCCGCCGACCAGTCGGCCGGTTGAGCCGCCCCGAAGGGCCTCGCCGGGAACCGCTGCGCCGCGACCTCGGGGGTCGAGAGGGCGATGAGCACCAGGCCGCGCAGGGAGGCGCTGGCCAGGGTCGCGATGGTGTCGACGCCGGCCCCGCCCTCCGGGCGCAGGCGATAGCCGAAGCGCCCGGCGAGCAGCTCCCAGGACTGGCGTCGGGTACGCGGCACCGTGACCTGGTACGCCGACCACCTGCGCCGGCTGTAACGGGGTGGGCGCCCCGGTGCTCTGGCGCGTTTCGAGAACCGGCTGTCAGCGATCCTCTTCGGGGCTGGGATCGGTCCGCGCCGCGCCGTCGCGCTCGAGGTGGTCGGCCGCGGCAGCGGCCGGCTCCTCGCCGTGCCGGTGGTCATGGCCGCCTGGCACGGGGAGCGCTACCTCGTCTCCATGCTGGGAGAGCGGGCCAATTGGGTGCGCAACGTCCGGGCGGCCAACGGGCGCGCCGTCCTCCGGCACGGCGGGCGGGAGGCCGTGGTGCTCGAGGAGGTCCCCATCGAGAAGAGACCGCCGATCCTGCGCCGGTACCTGGCTCTGGCCCCTGGGGCCCCTCCCCACCTCCCCGTCGACCGCCGGGCCTCGCTCGGGGAGTTCGAGCCCATCGCCGCTCAGGTCCCCGTCTTCTGGACCCCGACGTCCCGGACCTGACCCCACCGTCATCGGGTCAGCGGGACGACCGGCCTGGCGGTGCCGGCCTCACCAGATCAGCGGGATGAGCTTCCGCCGGCCGCGGAGGAACGCGCCGTAGCCCGGCAGCCGCGCGCTCAGCTCGCGTTCCTCGGCGTCGATGCGGGCGGTGATCCCCACCAGGGGGAGCAGGGCGCAGGTGGCGATGCCGAGCAGGTTGCCCGTTCCGAGCCCCACCCCGATCATCTCGATCCACTGGCCGGTGTACGAGGGATGGCGCAGCCAGCGGTAGGGGCCCGAGCTGACCACGGTCTGATCGGGCTGCACCGCTACGTGGCCGACGAAGAACCGGCCGAGGGAGGCGATGGCCCACTGGCGCAGCGCGATGCCCACCACGGTGACGGTGGCGCCGCCGGCAGCGCAGCGCCTCCGCCAGCGGCGACCGGCGCTGAGCCGGGGCACCGCCGCGGCTGCCACCAGGGCCAGGATCCCGGCCGGCCACCAGGTGAGGGCGAGCAGCCGGACCGAGGCCGGGTCGAGATCGGAATGGGAGGCCACCAGCGAGCGGTCCACACCGCGGTGCCGCTGACGCACGATCTCCGCACCCTCCAGGAGACCGACCACGTACAGCATCCCCGACGGCGGCAGGAGGCGCCGCATACGTCGCGACATCCCCGAATCATCCCGCGGCGCTCATCAACCGCGTCCGCGACGTCCGGCGGCGGGTGGCGACTCCCCGGCGGGGGTCTGAGCCGGGCCACGATCGTGGTCCCGGCGGAGCCGCGCCTGACGAAGCACCGGCATCAGCCCACCGAGGAGGAGCGCCCCGGCGACACAGGCGAGCCCGCCTGAGACGATCGAGAAGGCCGGCGTCACCAGGGTGGCCACGCCGCCGGCCTCCAGGTTGCCGAGCGCGGGGGCGCCGTTGGCCTGGGCCAGCCACAGCGCGGTCAGCCGGCCGCGGAAGGCTTCGGGGACGGACTGCTGGAGCAGGCTGTTACGCAGGACCTCGGAGACCAGGTCGGCGGCGCCGGCGAGGGCCAGCAGGCCCAGGGCCACCGGCAGCAGCGAGACCACTCCCACCGCCGCGATCGCCACTCCCCAGACCGTCACCGCGACCAGCACGGCCCGCCCGGCGTGCCGGACACCGCCCACCCATCCGCTCGTCAGTGCTCCGAGCAGGGCTCCGGCCGCCGGCGCGGCATAGAGCAGGCCGACGCCGGTCGGCCCCGCGTGGAAGGTCTCCAGCCCGAGGGCCGGGAAGAGGGCCTGGGGCATGCCGAAGACGGTCGCGTCGGCATCGATCAGCATCACCGCGATGACGAGGGCGCTGCGGCGCGCGCAGCGCAGCCCCTCGGTGAACGCCGCCAGCCCGACCCGGCCGTGGGCCCCGGCCGGCGGGAGCGGGCGGATGCCCAGGGACACCAGGCCGCACCCGAGGCCGAGCCCGGCGCCCGCGGCGTAGACGGCGGGGACGCCGAACCGTGCCACGCACAGGCCGCCGGCGGCCGGGCCCACCAGCGCCGCCAGCTGGCGGACCGTGGCGCTCATCGCGAAGGTCGCCGGGAGCAGGCCGGGGGCCACCAGGGTGGGCAGGGCCGCCGTTCCCGCCGGTCCCCCCAGCCCCGCCGCGGCCGCGCCGGCGGCGAGCAGCCCGTACACCAGCCAGAGGCTGGGGTGCGTGGCGCTGGCGTTGAGCGCCATGGCCACCGAGCTCGCCCCCGCGACGCAAGGGGAGGCGATGATCAGCCAGCGGCGGTCCCAGGCGTCGGCGAGCACGCCGCCCGCGAGCATCCCGGCGATCAGGGGGACGGCGGCAACCCCGCTGATCGCCCCCACCGCCAGCGACGAGTGGGTGAGGCGATAGACCTGGAGGCCCGCGGTGACCGCCACCAGCGCCGTCCCGAGCTGGGAGAGCGCCGCCCCACCGAAGAGGAAGCGCAGATCGCGGCTGCGCCGAAGCGGGCGCAGGTCGATGGTCAGGGCCGTGGGCATCCGCCGATCCGTGCGCGCATCCGTCGATCCTTCGAGGTGTGGGCAACGTGATGTTGTTAGGAGAGTAACATCATGTTGCAGATCGGGGGATTGACGGTTACACTGGTGGGGTGAGTGAGAGCGCACCGGCCGCGGTCCGTCCCAGCGGCCGGCTGGTCGACGCCGCGACCGAGGTCCTGGCCCAGGGGGGCTGGGAGGGGTTGACGCTGCAGGCGGTGGCGGAGCGGGCGGGCGTGTCGCGGGTCACCGTCTGGAGACAGGCGGGCAGCCGCGAGCTGCTCGTTGCCGAGATGGTCCGCCGGCTGGCGGTTGACTACCGGGAGACCCTCTGGCCGATCCTGACCGGGCCCGGGTCGGGTGCGGAGCGGCTGGGAGCCGCGCTCGCCGCCGTCTGCGACGTCGCCGACCGGCATCTCCCGCTGCTACTCGCCTCCGACAGCGCCTTCCACCAGACCCATGCGGAGGTCATGCATGCGGTCCGCTTCACCGAACCCATCGTGCGGCTGATCTGCGATGGGGTCGCGGATGGCACCATCGCCCGCCCGGCGGACCCGAACGCGCTCGGTGACGTCGTCTTCAACGCCACCTACTGGCCCTACATCCATCTCCGCGGACGGCACTGGTGGAACGCGGCCGACGCCAGGGCGATGCTGCTCCCCCTCATCCTGGGCGGGATCCGCGAGGTCGCGCGCGAGGGCACCCCGGCCGCTTCGTGACCGCAGAGCCCCGCCTGGCGCGAGGCGCGGGGTCGCCTGGCGTGAGGCGCGGGTCGCCTGGCGTGAGGCGCGGGTTGCCTGGCGTGATCCGCGCGCCCCGCACTTCTCCGGCGCGGGTTCACGGCTCGTTCACACGCCGCGGCGATGCTCGTCCCATCGACCATCCGTCCCCCGTGAGGAGAACCGTCATGTATCGCCCGCTCCGTACCTTCTGGACGCTCGCCGCCGTCGGCGGCGCCATCGCGGTGGGGCTGACCACTCAGAACGCCGCCTACATCGTCATCACCTTCCTCGGTGGCTTGATCGTTCCCCGAATGCTCGGGCTCGCCGGGCCCGGACGGTTCCAGCGCGCCAAGGGTTTCGGCGCCAGGAGTTTCGGGCCGGGCGCCGCGTTCGCCGGGAGGCGCGGCGGGGGCGGCTGCGGCAACGACCTCTGGAGCGAGTGGCACCGCCAGGCTCACGCGGCCACCCCCGCCTCGCCTCCCGCGGCGCCGACCGCGCCGAGCGCCTGAGCGGTGGGCTCGGCGCCGCTCCGGCGTCGGGCCCTCGCCCTCTCCTCCTGCCCCACCGCCCGCGGCCGGGCCGGCTCTGCCCGGCTGGGACGCCGCTACTCGCGGCCGGGGCGGCGCGACTGAGACGGCGATGCCCGATGGTGCTGTCCCCTGGAGGCCGCGGTGCCGTTCGCCAGAGGCCGCGCCGTTCAGGGGGCGGCCGGGGAGGTTGCGGTGCTCAGGAGGCGGACCACGCGGTCGCGCCGCTGATGTCACCCTCCAGAACGGCGGCCACCTGGCCGTCGATCGCCGACCCGTCGAGCACGATCCCCAGCTCGCGGTTGAGGTCGAGGGATGTGGAGGAGAAGTTCTCCGAGCCCACGAAGGCCTTCTCGGTGCTCGTCCCGGGATCGGCGACGATGACCTTGGCGTGGATGTACAGCGACGCGTTCGCCGCGTAGGTGACGACCCTGACACCGGCGTGGACCAGGGCGTCGAACTCGCTGCTCCATGAGGACGAATCGGTCATGCAGACCTCGACGTCCACACCCCGCTTGGCGGCGGCCTCCAGCGCCGCGACGATCTCCGGGTCGGACATCTCCTCGTTCTCGACCAGGAGCTGCCTGCGCGCTCCCTGGATGATCGCCGCGAGCGCCGGTTCCGAGCCCGGGCTCCAGACCAGGTCGTCGCCGGCGGAGGGGGTGACCGGCGAGCTGGCGAAGTCGGCGTCGAAGACCGCGCCGATGGCCGCGACATCAACCGGATCGGTGTCCTCCACCACGAAGTCCCGAGTCGTCGCGTAGTACTGCGAGGTCAGGTTGCCGGTCATGATCAGCGCCTCGCGGGCGTCGACGATCAGCGTCTTCTGGTGGGTGATGTCGACCTGGGTCGAGGACCAGTGGACGGCGACGCCACCCTCGAGCAGGGCCGCATAGGCGGCCTGGTTCTCGCTCTTGGCGTAGGCCTGGTCGAGGATGACCCGGACCGTGACCCCGCGCCGCTCCGCCTGGACCAGATCGCTGACGGCGGTGCTGTCCTCGAGCTCGTACATCACCAGGTCGATCGAGTGCTGGGCGCCGGCGATCGCCTGGTACACGACACCCAGCCCCTGGTCCGGCTCGACCCCCAGGGTGTCGTAGCCGGCAGCCGCGCCGGTGGGGGTGGAGGCGAGGGCGGGTCTCGGAGTTGCGGCGCCGGAGCCGGCCGTCGTCGCGGTCGCCGCCCCCGACGGTTGCGGGAGCGTCGAAGCCGCACACCCGCCCAGGACGAGGAGGAGGGCGCTCAGCGGCAGGGCGGTCAGGCGGGCCGCCCGACTCGTCCCGCGACGGGATGGGGTCCGCACGTTCGTCAGCATGGCGCAGACCAGCGTCGTCTCGACGTCGCCGCGGTTGTCGTCGAGCGGCCAGCGTTGTGAGCTCGCGTCGCCGGCCGCCGCGACCTGGAGCGCGACGGCGCTGACGTCGCACCGAACCGTCATCGCTGCGATTCTCCGTCAACCCCCACGATGGCAAGGGTCGGCGCGGCGCGCGCGGGGGCGCCCGGGTGTCCCGACGAACGGTCCGCCTGCGACGACGGTGCCACGGGCGGCGTCGCCTTTGACGGACGAAATCGTGTCAAGCCGTTCATGCGTCTGCGATGTGGGACGTTCAGGCTGAGCGGAGATGGCCCTCGCCCTGCGCAGACCGCCCGACCCCTCCCTCTGGCCCGCCGACCACGCCGGTGAGGACGTCCACGCCATGGACGGGGTGGTGTTCGAGGACCTGCTGGCGGTTGCCTTCCAGCGCTGCGGCTACGGGGTGGAGCTGGCCGGGCGCTCGCAGAGCGGTGGCGGCCTGGTCGTGACCCGCGGCAGCTGGCGGTGGTTCGCTCAGGCCAGGCGCCAGGACCGCGCCGTCGACTGCTCGGCGGTGGACCAGGCCATCCATGGTGGTGCCGCCCACGAGTGCGGGACGGCCCTCGTGGTGACGACCGCGGTCTACACCCGCGGCACGATCGCGTATGCGCGGCAGCACGGCGTGACCCTCTGGGATCAGCACGACCTGGCCGATCTCCTCCGGGCGGCCGCCCTCACCCGGCCGGGGCCCCCGGTCGCGCCCGACTGTCCCCGCTGCCATCTGCCGATGACCTACGAGCCGAGGCTGGGCTCCGGCTGGAGCTGTCCCAACCGGTGGACCGCGGTCCAATGTCCCGAAACCGTCCCCTATCGCGCGCTGGCGATGCGCGTGGTGGTGGGCTTGCCACCCACCGGTGGGGCGCGGGTGCTGCCGACGCCCTGAGCCGGGGCTCGCCGGTCGGTGGACGGCGGAGCAGAGCTCAGCAGGCCCCGGCCACCATCAAGGGCAGCATATCCACACGGGCAACTCGCCCGTCGGCCTGCACGCGTGATGCGGGCGTCGCTCCACACCGGCGAGTCGTCCGTTCAGCTGCACGCGCGAGTCGCGCGCCTGCCCACACCCGCGAGTCGCCTGTCCAACCTACACGCGCGAGTCGTCCGTGCACACCACGAGTGGCCGGCCTTCTCACACGAGCGAGTCGTGAGCCTGTCCACCCATGGGAGCGCGAACGGCAGGCCTTCTCACACGAGCGTGTGATAGCTGCCGAGCTGAGCCGGGCCGCCTCGGCACCGCCGTGCTGATCGGAAACCCCTTGTCGCACCAGGGCGATCATGAGGTGGCCCGCCACGCGACAATGCGTGACAGGATTGACACAAACCATCGGATGGAGGTGGTGCTGCAGAGCCACGCGGAAACCCCGGTTTCGTATTCGGAGCAGTGATCGGGGTTGCGGCGCTCGGCGCCGCCATGTTAGGGTGCGTCCGTCGCGGATCGCAGAAGGTCCAGATTTCGCATACGGTGAGAGCGATATCTCACCGGTTCGCGGCCCACCGGCCCTCTCATCGGTGGAACTGAAGCCCAGGTGCATCGTCGCCTGCCCTTGACCGAGCGATCGAGCCGGGCGTGGCACGAGGCACCGACAGCCGGAGGTTGCCCCTCATGCGTCGTCTCCTCGCCCGCGCTCACATCCCCGCCTGGTCGACCGGCCTGGCGCTGGTGGCGCTGGCGGCGCTGACCGCGCTGCAGCCCGCATTGCAGGGCAGGACGCCGCATGTCGACGATTTCTCCGTTGCGCGCCATGGGGTATCGGCATCCGCATCGTCGACGCCCTGGTCGTTCCGGATACCGATGGCCACCGCCGCGGTCCCGTCACCGTTGCCCGTGCTGATGCTGAAGGTCCCGCTCGAGCCGGCATCGCCATCGCCGTCGGCCAAGCCGGCGCAGCGGCACACCGTGGTGGCCCCGGCCCCGGCCCCGCCCCGGATCAGCTACTCGGGTGCTCAGATCGTGGCCATCATCACCGCCGCGGCGCAGGCCCACGGGGTGGATCCGTCGTGGCTGATCAGCACGGCCGCATGTGAGTCCGGCTACAACCCTTACTCGTACTGAAAGAATCTGGGGGTGTGGACAAGTAGTAGTCGTAGCTGGGGGGTGAGGGTGCGGGAGAGGGGGGCTGAACAATGGTGGACAGTGTGCAGAACCCCTGGCGCCAGCCCGGTGCCGCCGT
>Ga0187868_1003059_pt1 | contig 10579 bp, 9 predicted proteins | sample June2016WEW_13_4_FD_133014 | JGI IMG/M metagenome (GOLD analysis project Ga0187868, IMG submission 133014) | Peatland microbial communities from SPRUCE experiment site at the Marcell Experimental Forest, Minnesota, USA - June2016WEW_13_40 | ecosystem: Environmental > Terrestrial > Soil > Wetlands... | reverse complement strand
TCACAATCGCCACGCCGTCCGCGCCGGTTTCAAACGCCTTGATCAAATAAGGAACATCCACCTTTCCGGAACAGGGCAAACTGACGGTCTTGATGGTGTCGCCCTCCAAGCCGTGGCAAAGGCTGGCAAACTGGTCGGCCGCCAGATTGTTGGAGCAATAAAAAACGTACGTTTTCAAAGCTCGTTGGTTCATAAAACGTATTTTATTGTTGGCTAAAAAACCAATTGACCAAGCCGACCCAGCCGAGGTCACGGCGGGTCTGCGCTGCCGGCGCCGTTACCAACCGGCACATGCCGCACATCTTCCTGACTAAAGGTTAATGGGGAACCCAGGCGTGGGCTTGACTATTATTGCCATTTGTTTGCCATTTTTGGGGAAAACGGTTTGGGTTGGCAAGGAGCAGGCCGGGTGACTTTGCGCAGATTGTTGCCCGCTCGCGAGTGCGACCGCTACCTGATGGGCGCAACGGATTTGCCGTAATCCCCCGAATCGTCCCCCGTCCACCGTAGCTTTAGCGAAGGTGGATCGTCCTCGGTCTTACGCGAACAATTCTCAACGCAGACGCAAAGGCCGCAGAGGAACGCAAAGAATTTCCTCGTCGCGTCGCAGCGTCGCGAAGACGGAAACCGCGGACCACGCCAACCACGCGAAAGGTAGGGCTGCGCTGCCGACGAGCCGCAACTTCAAGGGCTGCCATCCTCCATCTTCGATTTCCAGTTCCTACCCGGTCGTATTAATGTGAACATGCATGACCGGCCGGCAAATCCGAATCCTCCTTCCCGGCGTTCAGCTTGGTGATTTTGACCCGGACTTCATACGGTTTCTGGATCAGGTGCTCCCAGGCGAAGGCTCCCGGCCATGAGGCGGAAATCTGGTCGTGCAAATGCACCGGGTCACGACCGTTCAGCAGAACAAAATGGCCGCCAACCGGCAGTTCCAGACAGGTGCGCAGGATCAGTCCGTGCTTGATGGAGCACGGGATTTCCCGGACGTCCATGACTTTATCCGAGCCAATCAGATTTTCAGCGGGAGTGGTGGGTATCGTTGTATTCATGTTTTGTTTTATAGTGTCGTGATTAAAAGTTGCCGGCGTAAACGGCTTCATTGTTCAGCGGAGGGGCCTTGCGGAAACCATCCAACCAGTGCCGGAGGCTCAAAACCGGATGGCGCCGGAGCATGCGGGGGCCGGCATACCGCATGACGGCTTTCATCTGGTCGCGCCGGTTGCGTTGATAACAATGGACCGGACAATTGGCGCACGCAGGTTTCCCGGCCCCAAACCGGCAGCGGTTCAGCCGCAGAGCGGCATAGTCCAACAGTCCCCGGCATTCCGGGCAAAGGCCGGCCGTTGTCTCGTGGTGATCCTGGCAATAATATCGGACCATCGCCGCCATCGTTTTCCACTCCCGCACCAGGCGCCGGCTGGCGGATATATTCAGGGGCAATTGGAGCTTGGTGCCGGTCACGGACTGTTCTTTTGCTTCCACGCCCATTGTTTCCAAAACCGGTTTCACACCATCAGTATCCCTGAAAACGGCGGGTCTGGCTTTGACGCAGGTCAAGTATTCAGCCAATTCATTAATCAACGGCAGGACCGGCCCGCCTCAACTTTGAAAAACCCCTGATAACTTGACGCAGGTCAATTGATTCACCCTATTAACTTGTCACCAATACCCGCACTGGGAAAACATGCCTGCACCAAGACCGTGGCAGGTGCGACCGGCTGTTCCGCAGACCCTTAATCCGGCTGTGGACATTGCAAAAAAATGTTGTCCAGGGAGGTGGGGATCAAATCTGCGTTTTGTGCGATCATAAAAAACCAAATGAGGTAAACCATGAATGAATCATCGAAGCAAAGTTTGTTGATCTCCAAAGGCTGGGTTCAAGCGGTGGCGCTCGTCATGCTTTTCGGATTCTTTGTGATGGGGTTGCTCGCGTATTACACCTACACCGACGAGCCGCCGATTCCGGCCAAAGTCGTGGACGCGAACGGAAAGGTTTTGTTCACCGGCCATGACATCATCGCCGGCCAGGAAATTTTCCTCAAAAACGGGTTGATGGAATATGGCTCCATTTTCGGTCACGGCGCATGGCTGGGGCCGGATTTCACGGCGGATTATTTGCATCGCGCCGCCGAAATGACGATTGATTACTACGGTGGAAATTCTTCGGACGCGGCGCGGCAGCAAACCATTACCGATTTTAAAACCAACCGTTACGACCCTGCGACGGGCGTGTTGACCTGGAGCGCAGCGCAAGCCGACGCCTTCCCAAAACTCACCGCCTACTACGCCGGCTTTTTCGGAACGCCCACGACGAAGTTCGGTTTGCGTCCCAATGCGATTACCGACCCGGAACAAATCCGGCGACTCACGGCCTTTTTCAGCTGGTCGGCCTGGGCGGGGTCAGCCTTGCGACCGCACAAAAATTATTCCTACACGAACAACTGGCCGCCCGAATCACTCGTCGGCAATCAGGCCTCGGCGGACACCATGCTTTGGAGTGTGCTGTCGTTGATCGCGCTGCTCGGTGGCATTGGCCTGTTGCTGGCCGCCTTTGGCCGGTGGAATTTTCTCGGCTGGCATGGCCGCGAGGAGCAGCGCATTTCGTTTTGTCCGCCGGATGAAGTGATGCTCACACCGGCGCAGCGGTCGTGTGCCTGGTTCTTCCTCGTCATGGCGCTGCTGTTTCTGATGCAGACGCTTTTGGGCGGCGCAGGGGAACACTATCGCGCGGAACTTTCCAACTTTTTTGGCTTCGATCTGGCGCGCGTGCTGCCCTTCAACATCGCCCGCACCTGGCATTTGCAACTGGCGATTTTCTGGGTCGCCACGTCGTATCTGGCGGCGGGTATTTTTCTCGTGCCGATGATCACCGGACGCGAACCGCGCGGACAAAACCGGCTTTCCTATCTGTTGCTTGGGGCGCTGGCGTTGGTCGTGTTTGGCAGCATGGCGGGCGAATATGCGGGCATCTTCGGCTGGATTCAAAACGGCTGGTCGTGGTTTGGCAATCAGGGTTTCACCTTTCTCGATTTGGGCCGTTTCTGGCAAATTTTGCTGACGGTGGGTTTGTTCTTCTGGGTCGTGATTCTTTTCCGTGGATTGCGGAACAAATTGCGAACCGAATACGCGGGCAACATGCCGTGGCTGTTTTTCTTTGCCGCGCTTTCCATTCCCGCATTTTACGCCGTCGGGCTGCTCGTGCGGACGGACTCAACTTTTACCACGACGGATTTCTGGCGGTTTTGGGTCGTGCATTTGTGGGTGGAGGATTTCCTTGAATTGTTTACGACGGTCATGGTCGCCTATATTTTCGTGCTGCTCGGCGTAGTGCATCAACGCGTGGCCATGCGCCTGATTTATCTGGATGTGGTACTGTATTCGGCGGGCGGTGTCATCGGAACGATGCATCATCTGTATTTCTCCGGCGAGCCGGCCTTGCACATGGCGCTCGGCGCGTTCTTCTCGGCGGCGGAAGTGATTCCGCTGACGTTCCTCACGATCGAAGCCTGGAGCTTCCTCCAGCTCGGCGCGCAACAAAGCTCGCAGGCGCGCACGCCGTTCCCGCATTTTTGGTCGGTGATGTTTCTGGCATCGGTCGGCTTCTGGAATTTTCTCGGCGCGGGCATCTTCGGTTTTCTCATCAACCTGCCGATTGTCTCCTATTATGAAATCGGCACCGCGCTCACGGCCAATCATGCCCACGCGGCGATGATGGGCGTTTATGGCATGTTGGCGGTCGGCCTCGCGCTCTTCTGCCTGCGTTACATGATTCCCGAAAAACTGTGGAGCGATCGCGCGGCGAAAATCAGTTTCTGGTCGCTGAATCTCGGTTTGGCCTGGATGGTTTTTGCCACGCTGTTTCCGCTCGGATTGATTCAACTCTATCACTCGCTGAATGTGGGTTATTTTGACGCCCGTTCGTTGAGATTTATTTCCGGCCACACCCTCTCCCTGCTTGAATGGCTGCGGCTGCCCGGTGACTCGCTGTTTATTGTCGGCGGCACGCTGCCAATCCTTTACCTCTGCTGGCTCGGCGTGAGCCGGATGAAAAAACAAACGCCGCGCGAAGAGCCGGACGGCGTGCTCTTCACGGAAATTCAGGAATCCAAAAAAATCGGCGAATGATTGACGGGATTCACATTGAAGTCATGCTGGCCGCCGGCTATGCGCTTTTGCTGGTTGGCGTGGCGGCGGTGTTGGAATATCTGGCCCGCCATTCCCACCGGCGTTCGGAGCATTACCGTAACTCCGGTTTCGTCTATAAACGAAAACTCGACGTGTGGGAATGTCCCACCGGCCACCACTTGACGCGCGAGCAAACTGATTTCGAGCGTAAAATTGCGCGTTACCGCGCGCCGGCCCACAAGTGCAACGTCTGCCACTGCAAGAAGGATTGCACCGACTCCGGTGACGGACGCCTTTTGGAAAGCCGGGTGGATTCCTGGCTGGAATCGGAACTTCGACGCTTTCATCGGGGAATTTCCCTGGCGTTGTTCCTTCTGGCCACCATCATTCTGGCGGCGGAAATGATGCGATACCACGATTTGCGCGAATGGATTCTGCTCGGCGTTCTGCTGGCGCCCATCGGCTTTGCCGGCTCGAAACTGTCGGTTTCATTCTGCGAACGCGAACGGAAAAGCTAATCACATCAAACGCAAGCTTGAAAGGTGCAACGTATCGTTACTCCCCCAAATTGTGCCGCAACAATGCGCTTAACCTGACCGGAGAAAGCACTGTAACCGTCTTGCCCTTGACCGCGAGAAGTTTTTGTTCGCGGAATTTGGCGAGCGTGCGGGAAAACGTTTCGCTGACCGTTCCCAGTTCCGCCGCCAGCACGCGCTTGGTCTGGGTCAACTCGATTTTGACCGGTGTCTCGCCTCGTGGATTGGGGCACCGCTTGACCAGCCAGTTGGCCAGCCGCGTTTCCACGTCCTTGAGCGTCAGGTCTTCGAGTTGTCCCACCAGCACGCGCAGATGGCCGCTCATCGAGCCGAGCATCCGCAGACCCAGCTCCGGCTGGCGTTTGAGCAGCTCCAGGATCCCCGCCTTTTGCACCAGCAACACCTGTGTGGGTTCAAGGGTGCGCGCGTCAGCGGGATAACCGGTCGGTGTCGCCAGCGCCGCTTCGGCGAACGATTCGCCGACGCGGAAGACGTGGATGATCTGCTCCTTGCCGGCGGCGTTGACGCGATGGATGTTCACCGCTCCGCTCTGGATGACGTAAAAGCCGGTGGCCACGTCGCCTTCATGAAAAAGGTAATCGTTTTTCTCGAACGATTTCACGACCGAGACCTCCGCGATTTTTTCCAGGTCCAGCTGTGGCAGCCCGGTGAAAAGCTGGCAGCTCCGCAATGAATTGGTAATGGCGGTTTTTTTGAGTTCGGCCAGTGTCGGGAACATGATTTCATTCAAGCAGCCTCGCGCAAAAAGTAAACATTTCAATCCGTCCCCCATGCCGCGCCAGACAAGTTCGACTTCCACGAATACCGCCACATGGAACGGTTCATCGGCACGGTGGAGAACGCCCAGGCCGCGGAGGAATTGTGGCGGGCCATCAAAGGCAAAGGCGCTTTCCGTTATTTCAAAGATTACGCGCGCCGGCTGGGACTGCTGGACCAGAGGTACCGGTATCGCGACGCAGCCGTGAAGGAGCACGTCATCGCCTGGGCCGAGGCCAACCGGGTGACGGTCGAGGATGACACCCAACAACGGAATTCATGAAGGCTGTGCGGCAACACAGCCCTACCGGAAAATTCGCGTCAATTAGCGCAATTCGTGTCAAAAAGTTTCTGCTCCGTCACACCACCAGCTTGTACCCGACGCCGTGGATGGTGAGGAGATGCTTCGGTTCGCTGCCGTGGTCGCCAAGCTTTTTGCGCAGTTGCACCACCACCTGGTCCAGCGTCCGCGTGGTCCCGTAATAATTGTAGCCCCAGACTTCGTTCAGCAGTTTGTCCCGCGACAACACCTCGCCCGCGTGCGCGTGAAACACCTGCAACAGCTTCAATTCCTTCGCCGTTAACTCCTCGGTCGTCTTGCCGCGCTTGAGCTGAAACGTTTTCGGGTCAATCGTCGCTGAACCAATCTGGAAAATGTTATCGGACTTGGTTTTGTCACCAGCTTTGCCGGTCCGGCGGAGCAACGCCTGGATGCGCGCCAGCAGTTCGCGCACGCCGAAGGGTTTGGTCACGTAATCATCCGCACCAAGGTCGAGGCCGATGACCTTGTCAATTTCCTGCCCCTTGGCCGTGAGCATGAGGATGGGCGTGGCGGCTTTTTTGGCGCGCAGTTGTTTGCAAATGTCGTAGCCGCTCAAGCCCGGCAGCATCACGTCCAGCACAATGAGCGCCGGCCGGTGTTTCGCCACGGCGTCCAGCGCCTGGTCGCCGCGATTGCACGACGCCACGTCGTAGTCCTCGCTCTTTAGCACCTCCTCCAGACCCAGCAGGATGTGCGGGTCGTCTTCAACGATGAGAATTTTTGTTTTCATGAAATCAACCACGGATGGACACAGCACGGTAATGGCCGCAACCAAAGGAGCGCGGACAGCTTTGTCCGCGTGTTAGTCTGCAATGGCATCAGACTCGCGGACAAGGCTGTCCGCGCTCCGGGGAACCGCGTAAACGCGGAACTCCAAACCGATTCATGTCTATTCGCGTTCATTGGGGGTTTCAATGGGTTTCAGCGGCAGGCGCAGAATAAAACAGCTTCCGCCGCCTTCGCGCGGCTCATACGCCACATCGCCGCCGTGCGCGCGCGCGATTTGCCGGGCAATGGTCAGTCCCAGGCCCGAGCCTTGCACGCCGCTGCTCAACGAATCATGCGCCCGGTAGAATTTCTCGAAGATTTTCTCCCCGCTGCCACGCGGCACGCCCAGACCGCGATCCAGCACCTTCACCTCCGCGTGGGGCAACGGTGATTCACGGCGGGCCAGTTGCAGGGCGATTTCCTTTCGGTTGTTGAATTGTTCTTCGCTTTCTCCTGATTCAGTTCCCCTCGCCCCGGCCCTCTCCCCGCTTGGGCGGGGCGAGGGAGTGGAAGCGGGGCCGTTCGAATATTTTTCGGCGTTGGACAGGAGGTTGACGATGATTTGCGACAGCGCGTCGGCGTCGCCGTGCACCGGAACGGCGGTGTCCGGCAGCACGCAATCGAACTTGAATCCGTTCGTTTCCAGATGCGGCCGGAACGTTTGCGCGGCGGCGCGGACGACCTCGGCCAGGTCGCACGGTTGGAAGTTGTATTTCTTCTCGCCGCGTTCCATGCGCGAGAAATCGAGGACGTTGTTGATGAGCCGGGTGAGCCGCGCGGCCTCGGCGGTGATGATGTTCAAATAGGAACGCTGCTTGGCCGGGTCGGCCACGCGGCCGTCGGCGAGCAGTTCCGAGAACATGCGGATGGACGTGAGCGGGGTCTTCAATTCGTGCGAGACGTTGCCGACGAAATCGGTTTTTTGCCGCGCCAGTTTCAGTTCGGAATTCAGGCTGCGGACGATGAGCCAGCTTCCGACGCCGATGGCGAGGACCAGCACGGCGATCAGCAGACCAAGCGTGAGCCGGGCGGTGTCCGCGGCCCGGGCGAGCCGGGCGGGATTGACGAGATACGCGGCCACCTCCCAATGCGGCAGCGCCTCGCCGATTTCGGTGGCCACGAACGGGCGCTTCCAGGCGGCTTGGAAACCGGCGCGCGAAAGCGTCACGGGTCGGGCATTGTCGTCGAGGATCACAAGGCAGATTTCATCGCGCATTTCCGGGCCGGCCGACACGAGACCGCGCAAGCCGTCCACGACGCGGTCCAGGTTCAGTTGCGCACCGAAGATCAGGTCGGGTTCGGTGCTGAGCCGGTGCCAGAACATGAGCCGGAGTTTGTTCTGGAGAAAGCGCGCGAGCATCCCGTCCGTCCCGTTGCCGATGAGCTGGCCGAATTCCGCCTCGGCGGGAACCACCTTGGACAGGTTGTTTTGCTGCTCGTCGGCAGCGACGGTGTCAGCCTTGGCCCGGTCGGAAAGCTGGTAATAGCTGCTTTGCGGGCTGACTTTGCGGGTTTGCGCCGCCTTGTAATTGAGGGATTGACCCTGTGCCTGGCCGGCTGCGCCCAATTGGCTGGAAGAGCTGCCAGCCTCGTCTTTCTGCCGTTGTGGCGGTTGGGCGGCGGAACTGGGCGCAGCTGCCGGGCTGGCAAACGCAACTTGCTCCTGCGGAGCCTGCGCGACAGAATTGCCTGTCGCCAGCGTTGGCTGCGCCTGTTTTTGGCTAGGCATGCTGCCGGACAAACTGCCGACCGAGGCCGGCTGGTTGGCCGTATTGCGGGCGTAGTTCAGGGTGTTGATGTTGAATTTGTCGGAGCTGGCATTGCCATAAACCTCAACCGCCTCGCGATTTCCAAGAAAGCCGCTGTTGTCCGTGTAGAACGTTCGCGCCTCGGCCCGCGCATTGGACGATGGCGAAAGGATTCTTCCCGACAGCGTGACGCAAAAACCGACGTCAGCCAGCGGCCAGCGCCGGCGCAGTTCACTGTCAAATTGAACGGCCGCCGCGCGGGCGTCCTTGCCAGCGGCAAGGTCTTCGACCTGCGCGCCGAACGTCTGTTGCTGCTGCGCCAGGTAATCGGAAATGTTCTGCGCGAGCGTGTCAGTCACGCGCTGGCAGAGCAGCGATTGCTGGCGTTCGAGCAGGAACTGCTGGTCGCGCAGCGAACGCACGGCCAGCCACGCGAGCACCAGGCTCGGCAGGAGGACCGCCAGCACAAAAACCAGCGCGACTTTTTTCATGGGTTTCCTTAGGGAAATATCCCAAGTCCGCGTTCATAACCAAGCTCATTCTGAACCGGTGTCCTGATTTCAAATGGTGGGTGCGCCGCTGCGGCGCCGCCACCATATTGAACCCGCCCTATTTTGAGTTGCTGGTGTTGTAGGATTGCGACTGCAGGGACTTGCGTGAAGCGCCGTCGTATTGGCCGTTCACGAGCTGGCCGCTGAAGTCGTCCAGGTTGTTGGTTTCCGCCCGGATTTGAACTTGAACCTCGGCTGGCGCGTTGGCGCATGCCGCACTGAGGGCTCCTCTCTGGACGGCCAGGGTCGCGGCGGCCTGCTGGTAATTTCCCGCATCCGCCTGCGCGATGGCTTTGTCCTTGGCTTCGGCGGTGAGCATCAGCACTTTTTCCGCGCTGACGCCTGGATTGACCGACCGGTCGGCGACTGCTGGTTCGTCCGTGTAACGGATTTTCACCACGCCGCTGGTGGATTGTTCGCTGCCGTTGTCGAGTTCATCCGTGTAGCTGACCTTGACGCGCGCGACTTCGGGTTCGGGCCGGGTCACTAGGCAACGCAGGAACAGATAGCGGCCCTGTCCCAGCGTGAACTGGCTCAAATTCACCGACGCCTTCTGGTTTTCAAATTTCTCGCTGCGACCGATAAAGCCCATCGGCCTCACTCCGTCGGGGCAGGTGATCTCGATGCGGATTTCGCGGGCGGCGACCGTGAGCAATTCACCCAGTTCCTTGGCAAAAATTTCTGGAAGTTTCTCCGTGTCCTGGACATAATAATAATTTGCATCACTGGCCCCTGCCAGGCCGGCCATCAAATCCTCGTTGTAATCGTCCCCGACGCCGATGGTGGTGACGGAGACGCCCGATTCGGCCAGTTCATGTCCGAGCCGGCGCAGGTCGGAGGTGGAGCTGGGGCCAACATTCGCCAGCCCGTCGGAAAGCAGGATGACGCGATTGATGCGTTTCGAGGAGAAGTATTCCTGGATCTGGCGGGCGCCGGTTTTGACGCCGGCATAGAGCGCCGTGCTGCCGCCGGCTTCGATGCCTTCAATTTTTTCTTTGAGCGCATCCTTGTCTTCAACTTTCTGCGCCGGTACCAGTACCCGCGCTTCGTCACTGAAAATGACCAGGGAAAAAACATCGTTGGGCGCGAGACGATCCACCAGTTGCATGGCGGCCTGTTTCGTTTTCTCCAGCTTCGCACCGGTCATCGAACCGGACTTGTCCAGGACGACGGCCAGGTTGAGCGGGGTGCGCCGGTGCTTTTGCCGGTCGGCAATCGCACTGAGGTCAATTTTCACGACGACCTCCTGCGGTGAGCCTTTCAACAGGACCTCGCGATCCGGAACGAGATTGAGGCGCAGGGTTTCTCCGGCGGACAGGTGGACGGCCAGACCCGTCGCCAGACCAAGAGCAAGCAATGTTTTTTTCATGCCACCACTGTGCCTGATGGCCGCCGGAAGTTGTCATTGGGGGGTCAAAGGTTCGTAAAAAAGATGTAAGGCCGCACCGGGCAAAAACAGCTTTGCAATTTCTTCGTTTACCCTCCACGTTGTTTGCATGACGCAACCGCTTGCGCTCGTTTTCTACGAAAAATTGCTGCCGGGCAGCCAGTTGGTGAACCGGCTGCAAGACCTGAATTATCGCGTTCAGGCCGTCAGCGATCTGTCGGCGCTCCTGCGCTGTGCGCAAAGCGAAGGCCCGATGCTGGCGGTCGTGGACCTGAAATCGAGCCACGATGACGTTTGCCGCGCCATTGCCGCGTTGAAAGCGGATGCCGCCACCCAACACATTCCCATTATTGCGTTTG
>Ga0187868_1003057_pt1 | contig 10584 bp, 9 predicted proteins | sample June2016WEW_13_4_FD_133014 | JGI IMG/M metagenome (GOLD analysis project Ga0187868, IMG submission 133014) | Peatland microbial communities from SPRUCE experiment site at the Marcell Experimental Forest, Minnesota, USA - June2016WEW_13_40 | ecosystem: Environmental > Terrestrial > Soil > Wetlands... | reverse complement strand
CGTGTTCTATGCGCTTTCGTACAGGCGGGTGAGGACGAACTCGCGATGTCCGAGCGCCTCGGCCGAGGTGACGCGGCCTTTGGCGGTGTGGAACATGCAGTCCAGCAGTTTGTCGCCAGCCTGATCGAGGTTGATTTCGCGGCGCAGAATGCCCGAGACATCGACATCGATGTGCTCTTTCATGGTGCGCACCGTGCGCGGATTGGCCCCCAGTTTGATCACCGGCAGGATGGGATTGCCGATGATGTTTCCCTGGCCCGTGGGGAACAAGTGAACCACAAAGCCGGCGGCGGCCATCAGCGTCACGAACTCGGCGGCGGCCGACGAGGAGTCGATGAACCACAAGCCCGGCCCGCTCGGTGCCTCGTGCTTGTCGAGCGCGCCAATCACCTTGCACTTCCTGCCGATCTTCTGGATGTTGCCCAGCGCCTTCTCTTCGATGGTCGTCAGCCCGCCCTCGATGTTGCCCTTGGTCGGCTGCGAGTCGCACAGGTCGTCGACCTTGTGGTCCTCGATGAGTTTGGCGTAACGGTCGAAGTAGAACTGAAACTTCTTGCGTACCGCGGGAGTCGCGCAACGGTCGGCCACCAGGTTCTCGCCGCCGGTGATTTCCGTCGTCTCGCCGAAGCCCAGCGTGCAGCCGGCAGCTTCCAGCTTGTCGAAGGCGTTGCCGACCGTCGGGTTCGAGGCCAGCCCGGAGGTCGTGTCGCTCTCGCCGCACTTGCAGGAGACCCACAGCTCTTTGATCGGGCACTCTTGGCGCTGCAACTCGGTGGCCCACTGCACGTACTCTTTGGCCTTGCGCGAAGCGGCGCAGATGGTGTTCAGATCGCCGTTCTTTTCAATCGAGAAGCCGGCCACCGGCTTGCCCGTCTTGGCGATGCCCTGCACCACCCGGTCGGTCCACACCGGTTCGATCCCGATGACCACCACGGCGGCCACGTTGGGGTTGCTGCCGGTGCCGATCAGCGCGGCAAAATGCAGATCCAGATCCTGGCCGAACTGCAGCCGGCCGTAGGGATGCGGAATCGCCATCGTCCCCTTGATGTTGTTGGCCACGGCCTCGCAGGCCGCGTTGGAAAGATCATCCAGCGGCAGGATGATCACATGATTGCGTATGCCCACGCGTCCGTTCTCGCGACGATATCCCAGAAATGTTTTCTGCATGACTACCACCTCCTCGTCTTGAGATTGTGTACGTGCACGTGCTCGCCCTTTTTGATGGGGGCAACCACCTTGCCGATGTTGACGCCATACTTGATCACGCTGCCGCCCACCTTGAGATCGGTGAGCGCGACTTTGTGTCCAATGGGAATGTCGTTCAGAACCTTCATGGTGACGGTGCGGTCCTGGGCCATGATCCAGCCGGTCATTTCTTGCCCGGCCTTCAGGCCTTCAATGACGATGACCCCAACCGAATCGCCGTCTTCATGTACCAAAAAGTCTGGCGCCTTCTGCCCCGGCTTGGTGGAGCCGGTCTGCGCCGCCGATTGACCAGTCATAGAAACCTCGTTTCGTAAACATGAATTGCACATCTGTCCGGTTCAGCCACCGCCAAACATCGCAGTGGCCGCCCTCCCGAACGGCTCGACCCCGGGCGCGGGCATTCTGCCCCAACACGCGCAACTGCGGCGCATGTTGGGGACCCCGACAGTGACTACAGCTCCGACGGATGTTATTTTTGCGCCGTCGGATAAAGACGAACCACTACACCCAAAACGTTTCCGTCACTCGGCTCACCATCCAGGATCGGGAACCAGATAGATCGGGCTCGACCAGGTACGATGACCATCTTCAGTAGTAAGCCGAATGTAAATCGGATTGTCGACGCCTGGCTGCAACGAAACCATTTGCTTAACGCTCACCCTGCGGCAATCGTTGCGGTCGGGAAGGCGGTAGGCCATGATGCGCTTTTCGAGCCCGCCGAGATCGACAGAGCTGCTTTCTAACCCGATCTGATCTACCGGCAACTCCAGGCGCCCAGAAGCAGTCTCCACCTGCAAGCTACCCGCTCCGGCATTCTCCAGCACCGCCTCGAATCCCGCGAAATTGCCGGTTGTTACCGATTGCCATGCCAGCTCCCGAGGGCTCACCATGCGAAGCTGCTTGTCGGGATTGAAGAAGTTGATGGGAGAGGCAGAGGCAAAAGTGTTGCCCGCCAGCTTGGCGACGCCGTCCCAGGCGCTCATGCGGAAGCGGCCGCGATACTCGGCCCCGCTCCAGATGACGCGGATGCGGCGTCCCAATTCCCGCTGTCCATAAGGACGCCAGGTTGAAATGAGCCGCTTGCCATTGAAGATGTCCAGCGATTCGATGGCGGATGCGCCGCCTGCCTCGACGTGCAGCAAGAATTCCTTCTCTGGCGAATAAATGATGTCCCCCATCATGGCGCTTTCCGTGAGCTGATTCCTGCAAGACCCCCGAGCAGGGTCACCAAAGAAACGCACGATGGGTAGCTGGGAAACAGCTTTTACTTCCAAGGGTAAGCGGTTGCCCGTGGTCGCGTAGTGACGCCGTTCGCGCAGGCAAGTGAATACCGCTTCCCTGGTCAGCTCGGGCATGAGCAGACACGTCAGTCCTCCCAGGGCGCCGAACAGCGAAGCACCCGGCCAAGAAGCGCCGGGGCGCGCTTTATGGTCATCGCTTCCGGCGACGATGCCAACCCTGAGCCCAAGGTCAAAGGCATCATGCAGCAGCCACTCGAAGGTGCCCCAACTGGAATGGATCTCAACGGATGTCTCGAAACCTGGGTCGTGCGCGGCGGCCAGGTTTGCGTACCGCCCGCCGCAATGAGCGATCACCAGGGCATCTTCACGATCTCTGGCGAGCGCGGAAAATAATTCGGCGGCGGTCCGGCAATCCGTCGCAAGATCGGAATGATCGGGAACGAGTGCATGGGAGGAGCGCCGGATGAGGCGGTCGTCGCGCATGAAATAAACGTTGCGGTCGCCTCCGAGCGAGGTGTTGCCAGACCACTCATATCCGGGCATCGTCACGAACCGGCCCGGAACATTGAACTGCGAGCAAAGTTGGCCGAGTTCCGCCCAGAACTCCTGCGTGATCTGGAAGTCGTTGCCCTGGTGCCCGCTCACGTCCAGGAAGGCTTTGTCGCGAGCGAAGGAAAAGTAGTCCGCGGCGGTGCCCGTGCCAATCGTCTCGCCGCTTTGGCCGTGCAGGTCGGCCCAGTAAGAACGGAGCACAATGGCTTCAGAGGTAAGACGGAGCGCGTTCGAGACAGCAGTAATCCCGCCGTCCGGACTCGAGAGCGTGATCAGCAGATCGCCGGGCGTGTCGCACGACAAACCTTCTATCACCGTGGTCGCTTCGCCATCGCGAAGCACGACTTCGCCGGGCAGGCCGATAAGAGGAAGATTGGCCGACAGGGCAAAGCGCGCTTCACCTTTTCCGCTGGGGTTTCCCCATCGATCTTCGGTCTTAACACACAGCCGGAAGCGATCGCCGGTTTGCCGGAAGGCCGGGACAACGGCCTGCGCCCTTGCACGGGGGCCAGCTACTATGGCAATCGTTGGCTCCTCCGGCAGCCGTGCAAAGTGATAGCAGGCGATAGGATCGGCCAATACCCTGAACTCATATGCCGGGTCGGCGAATGTCTGCATCCGCATTCCGGGAGAGCCCAAGCGGGTGTCGCCCAACCTGATGACGATTCGTTCGCCCTCGGCCATACAGCCCTTCACCACTTTGATATGCACTGTACGGTCCCAGGGCCGGACGTTCTGCTTGTAGTCGAAACGACAACTCAAAGTTGCGCCGTTGGAGGCTTCGGCGGTGAGATAGCCGGGCGCTTTGGGATCGGCAGTCTGGGGAGCGGTTTGATCCGAAGCAAAGCGGAAGACGATCTTGAGACTGGCGGTGTCGTCCATGCCGTACGGGCCGGCAGTGTACGTCAACATGAAGCTTTGCCAGGATCCGGCCTCCACGTCTCCCCCACCCCAGCGACGGCAAGAATCGCCGTCGCCGGGGGCCCCGCCGGAGGGGCTCAGTTCGCAGTGGCCGGCAAGTTCCGCGGAAATGGGCGGAGGCCCGGGGTAGAAGTTCTCCAGCGGCTTAGCGCGGCGAGCGCCTGCTTCGATTTCTTCAGTTTGCTTCGGACCGGCTAACTCCATGTTGGACTCTCCGCCGCACGGGCTCCGCGAACTACCCCAGGTTAGCGCCGAACTGCCAAAATGAGACGTTTGCTACGAATGGCGCTGCTTGACCGAACCGCGCGCGTATCTCAAAGGAGTGCTCGGCGGCGCGGAACCTGGGGCACCCGAGGCCGTGAACATTCAAACGCCCCTGAAGACCGGCCAAGGATTTCAGTGACTGGGCTTCCCCACCTTTGGGGCTTTGAAGTCGATCAGATAAAAGCCAATGGCAATGACGACTATGCCGACCAGAACCTCGCCGGAAAAAGCGTACTTGTACATCCACTTGAGCTCCCCCAACCCCGTCAATGCCTGTGGTGACACGAGCATCCAGGAGCCAACCAAGGCCAGCATTATTCCTAGAATCCTACGCATGTTCGCATCTCCTTGGGAGCGATTCCCCCGCCGGTATACCCCTCATATCACCTTCTTCGCGGAGTATACCTTCCGCGAATCCGGGCTAATTTGCGTGCGCGGCTGCCGCGGTATCTCCGCCTTTGGTTTTGCCAATCAGACGCGGGAAGCAATCCTGCAACAAAGCTCCCACGACGCCATCGTCTGTCGTGTTGCCGGCGGTGCTGAACATCGGGACCAGGCCGCTATAGCAAGCGACGAAGGTGGTAATCCAAATGGCGTGATCGGGGACATTCAACATGACCGCAACGATCGGCGACATGAAGTAACCGGCACCCCCCGGTATGCCAGGCGATTCCAATCCCAGAATCATCACCGGCGGAATCAGCATGAGGATTTCCGTCAGGGAAAGGGGGATATTCAGCAGCTTGGCGCAGATGATGGTCACGATCAAGACCGACATGGTGCTACAGTTTTTATTGAGAACCGTACCGAACACAATCGAGACCTCGGCGACATCCTCGTCGAGCCCAAGATCCTGTTCCGCCGAGATGATGTTGATCGCCAACGTGTCATAAGAACCGCCGGTGCCGAATCCGGTGGGCCACACCGCGCCGTAGTAGGAAAGGATCTGCTTCCAGGTTCTCTTGGTGAAGATCCGGCAAGCCGTCATCATAAGCACTACCCAGACGCAGGTAATAACCATGACCCACAGGACACCTTTGCCATACAGAGCGATCCCCTTTACGCCGAACTTCATCGGAATACCGATCGCCAGGCAGCCGATCATGATCGGGTAGTACCACAGCAGTTTTTTGAAGAACTTCAGGATCCAGTCACCGGCGGTGACGAAACCATACGCGATGGGGCGCAGAGCAGGGATCTTGGCGCACATCCAACCGATCAGCATCGCACCAACCAATGCTTGCAGCAAAGGCTGTTGGGAGAGCACGTCGGCGAAGGTGTGTCCGACTTGCGCCACCCAAGCGCCTACACCGGGCACCTTTTGTCCCGGCAGCGCGAACGGTATGTCCGACAGAACCGAAATCCAAGCGGTCGCGTATACCAGCGAGATCCCTCCCATCACGACATACATTGTCAGGATCAGGCCGAACATCTTGCCGGCCCTTTCCTTATGGAACAGGATCAGCTTGGCCATGGCCGCCGCTAACAGGAAAAAAATGAAAAACGCAGCGAAGGTGACGATTGTTTTCGGAAAGTAAGTGCCACTGATGTAAAGGCCCTTGACGATTGCGTTCTTTGGAAACGCCAAGCCCAGACAGAGACCGACGATTAGCAATCCGACTACTCTGATAGGGAGCGGAACATACAAGCGCGACCAACCCTTTGCCATACTTCCTCCACGGCAAACGTGAAGCAATGTGATCAGGGCCCGCCGTTCCGGCTTCCACCCCAACACGCGCAACTACGGTGCGTGCCGGGAACCCCGGCGGCAGCGGCTCTCGCCGCATCGCCGGAACGGAAACAACACTACACGCCTAGTCGCTTATAGATCTCCGGAAGCCGCTTAACCGCTTCCGCCTTGACCTCTTCATAGAGGTGACGGCCGTGACTGTCCATGGCCACGGTAAGCGGACCGAAATTCTTCACCCGAAATTGGTACAACGCTTCGGGATGAAGGTGCTCCCAGTACACCGCCTCGACTTCCTCGATGCTTTTTGTTTCAAGCGCCGCCGAGCCGCCGGTGATCGCCAGGTAGACGGCGCCGAACTTCTGCATGGCGTCAAGACTGTCCTGGTACAACCCGCCTTTGCCGATGATGGCGCGCACTCCGTACTTCTCGATAAGAGGCGGCGTGAAGCAGTCCATGCGTGTGCTGGTAGTGGTCCCGACGCAGATTTTTTCCCACTTGTCGCCCACCTTGCGAAGACTCGGCGCGGTGTGGATACAGGGCGCGCCGGCCAAACTTACGGGAGGCTCGTGGTTCTGGTCGAACATATAGATTTGAGTGAGGTCGCGAATTCCGAACAGCAGCCCGTCGAAGTAAACGATGTCGCGGACATGCAATTGCCGGATGTCGGCTTCACTAAACGGAGATTTCAGATGATATTCCGCCATGGTGATCTCCTCTCAGTAGCCGTACTCGACGCTGCCGTCGGGGTGAATGATTGCCCTTGAGCGTCTTGCCGGCCAGCACTGGGTGTTGACGGCAACGGGATTCTGGGTGATATGCGTGTAAGCCATCTCGATATGTACCGCCAGAGTCGAGACATCTCCGCCTAAGCCCATGGGGCCGCGCCCGGTGGCGTTAATGGCCTCTTCAAGGTCGGCTTCCATCTTGGCGATCTCCGGGTCGGGGTTACGCTGCCCGACCGGACGCAGGATGGCGTCCTTGGCAAGTTTGGCCACCAGGTCGGCGGTGCCGCCGATGCCCACGCCGATGATGCCGGGAGGGCAGGGATTCCCACCGCTTTCGATAACCGCGTCGAGTACGAATTTCTTCAGCGCCTTCACGCCATGAGCCGGGTAGTACATGTGCATCTTGCTCATGTTTTCCGAGCCCGAGCCCTTGGGCGCCATCAGGATGTCGAGCGTGTCCGTTTCGTCCGTGAAGTCGAAATAGATCACCGGCAGACCTGGACCCACGGAGGTCTGCGGGTTCACTCTGGTAAGCGGGTGGGTGGAACTGCCGCGAAACGGAAACTCCAGTGTCGCGCGTTTGGCCCCTTCGGTAAGCCGTTTTTTAATCTCGTAGCCGTTCCAGGGAAATTTCGAACCGATCTTGAGCTTGTAAATTGGCAGACCGGTGTCCTGGCAGATGAGAGTCTTTTCGCGGTCGGCGATCTCGATGGTCTTGAAGATGGCGTCGAATGCGGCTCGCGCGCCCGGATGCTTTTCTCTGGCGTAGGCTTTCTTCAGCGCTTCGCGAACGTCTGGCGGCAGGTCGCAAAGGGCGCGTATGTAGGTCTGTTTGGCCGCCTCTTCCACGATTCCGTAATCGAATTCGGTGACGGTTCCCACTGCTTCTTTCATGATTGTCACTGTCTCCTTGTGTCGCCCGGATCCCCGGCAGATGTCACGCTTGCCTGGGTCGGGACGCTCTCTAACCCCAACAAGCCAACAACGGGCTTGTCGGGGGTCCCTTGCAAAATTTCCTGCCGTTGCAGAATTTTCTGTGGGTGCTTGCTGAAATCCAGCGCCAACACGAAATCGGCAAGCGACTGGAGGTCGGCGTCGGAAAAGTTGTACTTCGGCATGATCGAGGTTCTGCTGACCGCTTGAGGATTCTTGATGTACTTGGCCAAGTACTCCTTGCTCCTGTGCCGGGCGACGCTATTAGCCAGGTCCGGGCCAGTGCGATGGCCACCTTGTCCGTTGATCTGGTGACAATAGGCGCAGTCCCGATCGGCGAAAAGATAGAGACCACGGTTTTCGCTGGCCGTGAGTTGGCGAGCAGGCACGGGAACAATCTGGCCATATGGCCTTGCGCCTTCAAAGCCGGTGAGAGTGAGATAGATGATGGCGATGATGCAGCTTACGCCCACGGCGACGGCCAATGGCCGGTCCGCCGCGCGGCTGAGCCGGCCCTTGCCCAGGAAGGGGACGGCGAGCAAGAGCGCAATCCCCACCGTCGGAATGGCCAAGCTGCCGACGGTTTCCCATGCCCCGGAGAAGTAAGTCAGCATCTGGAAGAGCCACATGAAATACCACTCTGGCCTGGGCAGATACGACTCGCTGAACGTGCCGGCTATTTCTTCCCGCGGTATGGTGCCGAAAATTGCCAATCCCACGATCACGAGGAACACTACCGCGAACGCCAGAGCGCTGCGGAATGCGTGCTCGGGATAGAAGCGATATACCGGTTTTTCCTGTGTCGCGGCGGCATCGGCCTCCAATTCGTCCGCTTCGGCCAACCCGTGGACGCGCACCAGATAGATGTGGGCCACGGTGAGAAGCGCCAGCAGCGCCGGCAACAGCAGCATGTGGATGGCGTAGAAGCGCGTCAGCGTGAGACCCGAAATGGTTTCACCGCCGCGTATCGCGCGGGCAATGAAATCGCCGATGAGCGGAACATCTCTGGGGATGTTGGCGCTCACGGTGGTGGCCCAGTAAGCCTTCATGTCCCAGGGCAGAAGATAGCCGGTGAATCCCAGCCCCAGAGTCACCAGAAACAATAAGACGCCGACGATCCAGGTGGCCTCTCGCGGCGCTTTAAAAGTGCCCGAGAAAAAATTGGTCAGCAGGTGAATGAATACCAGCAGAACCATCGCGCCCGCGCCCCAGTGATGGATGCCGCGCAGCAGCGAACCCATCGGCACATCCTTCATGATGTAGTCGATGGACTGGTACGCCTTCTCCGGCGAGGGACTGTAGTACATGGCGAGAAATATTCCGGTTACCGACATGACGCCGAACACGAGCGCGCACAAACTTCCCAGGGTCGCCGGCCATCCAGTCCGCGCAGGCAGTTCTTTGTAAAGAAAGGGGCGCAGGCATTCCGTCCAGCCGAGGCGTTCAAGAAAGTTCTGGCGCGCCATTTAGCCAACCTCCACGAACAGGTGGCCCGCATCCACCTTGAAGGCGTAGCGGTCTAGCGGCCTGGGCGGCGGACCGGCGATCACATTGCCGTCGCGGTCAAAGTTGCCGCCGTGACAAGAGCAGCGGAATCGGCCGGCGAGGGCGTCCCACTTGACGACGCAACCCAGATGCGGACAAGCAGACTTGAAGCAAACGATGTCGTTTCCGGTGTGCGATACCAGCACGGGCAGGGAGAACTGCTGCGTGTACAAGCTGCTCTTGGTCTCGTACTTCATCAGCACGGTGGTGATATTGCCGGGCTTGATGTTCTCCAGGGCGCTGACAGGAACCCACTGTTTGGGCGCTTTAGCCAGGGTCGGACCAACCATCGAACCGGTGGCAACCGCGCCCAGAACGAGCGCCGATCCGGCGCCCAGAACGCCCACCCCCAACTGCGTGAGGAAGGTGCGGCGGTCCAACGCAGGCGCTAATATCGGCGGTGCCTCCGGCACGGCTATCTTTGCGGGCTCAGGCTCATGCGCATAGTGCTTGAGCGCCAAGCGCTGGATGTACTTGATGGCCCGCGTTCCACTGATATTCTTGGGACAAACCTCTGTGCAATTAAATTCGGTGCGGCAGTTGTAGCAGGACTCCAGCGCCCGCTCGAGCCTGGGCTGAAACAATCCGTCGCGGCTGTCCGCGAGCAGCGTAAATGCGCGGTTCAGGGCCGCGGGGCCGGCGTATCCGTCATGGTAGTGGCACATGGTGCAACTGGAGACACAGCATCCGCAGGCAATGCACTCGGTTGCCAGGCCAATGTCCTTGCGCTCCTGTGAATCGGGCCGGATCATCACCGGCTCCAGATAGTTTTCCTTGGGCTCGTAGAAGGGCAGGGTCTCTACGTATTTTTTGAAGAAAGGCTCCATGTCCACGACCAGGTCGCGAATTACCGGAAAGTGATTCAGCGGCCGGAGCGTGATCTCCTTGCCCGGGGGGATATTCGAGACATTGGTTTTGCAGGCCAAGGCGTCCTTGCCGTTGATGACCATGCCGCACGAACCACACATGTTGACGCGGCAGGCGTAGCGGAACGCCACACTGGGATCCTGCTCGCGTTGCACGCGCAGCAAAACGTCGAGAATCGTTGTCGTTGTCTCGTCCGGAATCTCCAGCGTATAGCTGTCGAAATGACCCTCGCCCGCAGTGGATGGGTCGTATCGAAAGATCTTCACTTCCCTGATGTTTCGCGATGACTGCGCCATGCTTTCCTCTCCACCCCAATCACCCCAGCGAGCGGTGCTTGCCGGGGCCCCCGATGCCATTTCGTCGCTAATGGATCGAGAACCAGATGGTCAACACCACAACCAAGCCCAATGTCATCAGCCCCCAAACCAAAGCCCGCTGGTACTTGACGTCAACAAGATTGAAATCGAGAAGAATCACCCGGAGGCCAAGCGTGGCGTGGAAGGTGACAGTCAGCAGGAGCAGGAACTGGATGAACAGCTTGTATGTCAGGACGACATGGAGAGCAAGCAGAACCACAATGGCGAGAGCGGAAATTCGCTGCCACAACCAGGCCCACATGCCGATCTTGGCGTTTTCTCTG
>Ga0187868_1003049_pt1 | contig 10596 bp, 9 predicted proteins | sample June2016WEW_13_4_FD_133014 | JGI IMG/M metagenome (GOLD analysis project Ga0187868, IMG submission 133014) | Peatland microbial communities from SPRUCE experiment site at the Marcell Experimental Forest, Minnesota, USA - June2016WEW_13_40 | ecosystem: Environmental > Terrestrial > Soil > Wetlands... | reverse complement strand
TCGCGGTCGGCGTCGAGCACGAAGTCGATCAGCGCCTGCGCGCCGCCGGGCGCCTCCTGCTCGACGCGGCCGATGCGGGTCTGCTTGGGGATCGAGATCGAGCCGCTTTCCCCGCTGATTTCGCCGCAGATCAGGCGAAACAGCGTCGTCTTGCCGGCGCCGTTGCGCCCGACCAGGCCGACGTGCGCGCCCGTCGGCAGCGCCGCCGTCGCCTTGTCGATCAGCAGGCGTTCGCCGAGGCGATAAGTGAGATCGTTGATATGCAACATGCGGCGCTTTTGCCGCGCCGCGCCGCGCAAGGCAAGGGGCGCCGGCGGCCCCGCTTGCGCTGCGCGGGCGAGGGGGTGGGGCGAGGGCGCGCCGGACCGGGACCGTCCGGCGACAGGCCGCGGCCGGGGCGGGCCGCCTGCGCTTTGCATGCGGCGTTGCTTTCGCGGCGGCGCCCGTTATATATGCCTCGCCTTTGACCATCCCCCCTCGATCGGCGCCTCTTTTCCCCGCGCCGCCGGAGCCTTCGCCCTTGTTCACAACGCCAGCCTTCGCCCAAGCCAGCGGCGCGTCCCCCTTCGGGTCGACCGACATGCTGATTCAATTCGCTCCCTTCATCGTCATTTTCGCGATCATGTATTTTCTGATCCTTCGCCCGCAGCAACGGCGCGCCAAAGAGCAGCGCGAATTGGTGCAGGGCGCGCGGCGCGGCGACATCGTCGTGACCAGCGGCGGATTGATCGGCAAGGTCACCAAGTCGACCGACGATGCGGAAGTCGAACTCGAGATCGCGCCCAACGTCAGGGTTCGCTTGGCGCGCTCGGGCATCGCCGATGTGCGTTCGAAGGGCGAGCCGGTGAAGGACGCCTCCGGCGCAAAGACGCCGCCGGCCAAGAAAGACGCTCCAAACCCCTGATGCGGCCCTAGCGCGTCGAAGGCGCTTCGCCTGCGCGGAGATTTTCAGTCCCGATGTTTCGTCTTGCTCCCTGGAAGGTCGCCTCCATCGTGGCGCTCGTCGTCTGCGCGGCGCTGGCGATCGTGCCGAGCTTTCTCGCGCCGGAAATCGTGGCCGCTATAGAGAGCCGCCTTCCGTCCTTCGTGCCGTTCCGCCCGATCGTGCTCGGCCTCGATCTGCAGGGCGGCGCGCATATCCTCATGGAGGTCGACAGCGCCTCGGTGACGAAGGGGCAGGTCGAATCGTTGCGCGACGACGTGCGGGCCAAGATGCGCGAAGGGAAGATTTCGATCAGCGGCGGCATCGCGATGCAGCCGCGCGGCGTGATGGTGCGCATCGCCGACCCGGCCGAGCGCGCGCGCGCCCTGAGCCTGCTGCTGCCGCTCAATCAGAATGTCGGCGGCGCGCTGACCGGCGCGACCGGACATTCGCTCGATATTTCCGACACCGGCGACGGCGCGGTGCAATTGTTGCTGACGGAGGCCGCGACCACCGAAAAGATCCGCCATGCCGTCACCCAATCCATCGAAGTGCTGAACCGCCGCCTCAACGGCACGGGCACGAAGGAAACCAACGTCCAGCAGCAAGGCGTCGACCGCGTCCTTATCGAAGTGCCGGGCCTTCAGGACACGACGAAGGTCAAGGATCTCCTGGGCGCGACCGCCAAGTTGGAGTTCCGCCTGGTCGGCGATCCCGGCGATCCGCCGAGCGAAGTCGATATTCTTCCCCAGCAGCAGGGCGGCACGCTGCCGGTGCAGAAGCGCATCATGGTGGCGGGCGAGGATCTCGTCGACGCGCAACCGAGCTTCGATTCGCGCACCGGCGAGCCCGACGTCAGTTTCCGCTTCAATCTGCGCGGCGGCCAGCGCTTCGGCCAGGTCACGTCCGAGAACGTCGGGCGTCTGTTCGCGATCGTGCTCGACGGCAAGGTGATTTCGGCGCCGCGCATTCTCAGCCCGATCACCGGGGGCTCCGGCCAGATCACCGGCAATTTCACGGTCGAGCAGGCCGACAATCTCGCGGTGCTGCTGCGCGCCGGCGCCTTGCCGGCCAAGCTCACGGTGGTCGAAGAGCGCACCGTCGGCCCCGGCCTCGGTCAGGATTCAATCGACGCGGGCAAGCGCGCCGCGCTCGTCGGCGGCGCGCTCGTCGTCGTCTATATGCTCGCGACCTACGGTATTTTCGGCGTTTTCGCCGATCTCGCGCTCGCGGTGCACATTCTCTTCATCTTCGCCTCGATGGCGCTGCTGGGGGCGACGCTGACCTTGCCCGGCATCGCCGGCATCGTCTTCACCATCGGCATGGCGGTCGATTCGAACGTGCTGATCTACGAGCGCATTCGCGAGGAGGCGCATGCCGGTCGCTCGGTGATTTCCGCGCTCGACGCCGGGTTCAAGCGCGCCTTCGCCACCATCATCGACTCGAACGTGACGATGTTCGTCGCGGCGGTGATCCTCTATCTCTTCGGTTCGGGCGCGGTGCGCGGATTCGCGGTTTCGCTCGGCCTCGGCATTCTCACCTCGGTGATCACGGCGGTGACGATGACGCGCATGATGATCGCGTTGTGGTACCGCAACCGTCGCCCCAGCGTGCTGCCGATTTGACGTCACGCGAAAGATTGGCCCGATGAAACTCCTCCGCCTCGCGCCGGAAAACACCAAGTTCGGCTTCATGCGGCTCCGCCGCATGAGCTATCCCTTGTCGGCGTTCCTTTCGATCGTCGCGGTGGTGATGTTCTTCACCGTCGGCATGAATTTCGGCATCGACTTCGCCGGCGGCACTCAGGTCGAGTTGCGCGCCAAGAGTGGCGCGGCCGATCTGGCCGATTTGCGCGCCAAGGGCGAGGGCCTCGGGCTCGGCCCGGTCGAAGTGCAGCGCTCCGGCGCCGAGTCCGACGTCGTGTTGCGCCTCAACGTGCAGCCGGGCGGCGAGGCCGGCCAACAGACCGCGATCGCCAAATTGCGCGAAGCGTTCGGCGAGGCTTACGAATTCCGCAGCGTCGAGGCCGTGGGCCCGCGCGTTTCCGGCGAACTCGTGCAGAGCGGCACGCTCGGCGTCGTCGTCGCGATCCTGGCGGTGCTCGCCTATCTCTGGTTTCGCTTCGAATGGCAGTTCGCGGTCGGCGCCATCATCGGCACGATGCACGATCTGCTGCTGACCGTCGGGTTTTTCTGCGTCACGCAACTCGAGTTCAACCAGACCTCGATCGCCGCGATCCTGACCATCGTCGGCTATTCGCTCAACGAGACCGTCGTCGTGCTCGACCGCATCCGCGAGGTCATGCGCAAATACAAGCGCCTGTCGACGGCGGAGATCGTCGACATGTCCGTCAACGCGGTGCTGCCGCGCACGATCATGACGGCGACGACGGTGTTTCTCGCCCTGCTTGCGCTGTTCTTCCTCGGCGGCCACGTCATCCGCTCGTTCTCGGCGGCGATGATCTGGGGCATTTTCGTCGCCACCTATTCCTCGATCTTCATCTGCTCGCCGATGCTCATCTATCTCGGCGTGCGCGCCGACACGCTCGACAAGCCGGCCGAGGCCGAGGCGGACGCCGCCGCCAAGGCGAAGGTGTGAGCGCGCCGCGCCCATCCCACGAAGGTTACGTCCCCGGTCGTCACCCGATCGAGGCCTATGGAGCCGGCGGCTTTCGGTTCGCCGGCCTTTCGCATGTCGGCTCGATCCTCGCGACCCCGAAGGGCGTCGGCGCGGTCGCGATCGCGACGCCCGCGGATCTCGACGCCGCCGCGCTCGCGCCGCTGTTCGCGGAACTCGCGGCTGAGCCGGGCTCGATCGAGTTCCTCGTGATCGGCACGGGAGCGCGGATGGCGCCCCTGGCGCCGGCGCTCAAGGAGCGCCTGCGCGCGGCGGGTCTGCGCTTCGAGGCGATGGCGACGGGCCCCGCCGCGCGGGTCTATAACGTCATGACGGACGAGCGGCGCCGCGTCGCGGCCCTGCTCATCGCCGCGCCGTGAGCGTGGATCAAGAACGCGCCGGGGCGCTGCGGCCGGCTTACGAGCATTGCGCCGGTCTGGCGCGCGAGCGCGCGCGCGACCGCTGGCTCGCCGCGCTGTTCGCGCCCGAGGGCGCGCGCCCGCACCTTCACGCGCTCGCCGCCTTCAACGCCGAAATCGCGCGCGTTCGCGGCGCCGTGCGCGAACCGCTGGCCGGCGAGGTGCGCCTGGCCTGGTGGCGCGAGGCGCTCGCGGGCGCAAGGGACTCGGAGGCTTTGAGCCATCCCGTCGCCGCCGCGCTGATCGACACGAAGGCCAAGTTCGCTCTGCCCGCGCAGGCGTTCGAAGATTTGTTGCAGGCTCGGATTTTCGATCTTTACGACGATCCCATGCCGACGCTCGGCGATCTCGAAGCCTATTGCCGCCAAACCGCTTCGGCGCTGTTTGAGCTGGCGGCGCTGATCCTGGGCGAGGGGCGCGACCTCGGCGCGGCCGAGGCGAGCGCCGCCGCGGGGCTCGTCGTCGGCCTGACCCAGGCGTTGCAGACGTTTCCCGAGGCCAGCGCGCGCGGCCAAGTCTACTTGCCGCGCGAAACGCTGGCGCGTCACGGCGTCTCGGTCGACGACGTGCGGGCGCGGCGCGACGGAGCGGGTCTGCGCGCCGCGCTCGGCGAATTACGCGAAATCGCCGGACGGCGCCTCGCCGAAGCGGAGACGCGCGTCGCGGCGCTGCCGGCGATTCTCGCCCCCGCCTTCGTCCCGCTGGGCGTCGTGCGCCTCGATCTCAAGCGGCTCGAGCGCGCCGAGGCTTCGCCCTTCGCGCCCTTCGCCGAAGCGCCGGCCTGGCGGCGCCAACTGGCGCTGTGGCTGTGGGCGAGGGGACGACGAGGCGCATAAGCGATCCCTCAGGCGGCGAGCGTCCGCTCGTTGCGCTTCTGCGATCCGCGCCGCCGCGGTCCGCCGCCGACAAACGCTCTCGCGGCGTCCGCGCTCATCGGGCGGCCGATGAGATAGCCTTGCGCGATGTCGCAACCCTGTTCGCGCAGGAACTCGAACTGCGCCGGCGTCTCGATCCCTTCCGCGACGACTTCCATTCCGAGGTTGTGCGCGAGATTGATGATGGCGCGCACGATGATCGCGTCTTCGGAGCGCGAGTCGATCTCATGCACGAACGATCGATCGATCTTCAAGCGATCGACGGGAAAGCGCTTCAAGTGCGAGAGCGACGCATATCCCGTGCCGAAATCGTCGAGAGCGATCGCGACCCCCAAATCGTGCAGGCTTTGCAGTGAGTGAGCGATTCGGTCGCCGGCGCGATCGAGCAGGACGTTCTCCGTCACCTCGATCTCCAGCATCGTCGGATTCAGCCCGTGATGAGCGAGCAGCGCTTGAACTTTTTCGACGAAATCGTCCTGCTTGAGCTGGGATGCGGCGACGTTGACGGCGATCCGTCCCGTGTCGCAGTCCCGGTCGTGGAATTCGCGGGCCAGCGCCAGGCATTTGTCCATGACGCGATATCCCAAGGGAATGATCAGGCCCGTCTCTTCGGCGATCGGGATGAATTCGGACGGCGGAACGTATTGACCTTGGTTCCTCCATCGCGCGAGGCCCTCGAAACCGACGAGGCGACGGCTTTCGAATTCGAATTGAGGCTGCACGGCAATTTCGATTTTGTCGTTGGCCAAAGCGGCGCGCAGAGCGTCGCCCCTCGCCTGACGGCGCTCCACGCCGACGCGAAGGTCCGAATCGAAGAAACAGCAATTGCCGCGTCCGCGCGCCTTGGCTTGATACAGGGCGATGTCGGCGTTCTTGAGGAGGTCCTTCGGCGTATGGCCGTCGATCGGATAGAATGTCACGCCAAGACTGCAACTGGGACGAATGGTTCGGCGGCCCAGAACGATCGGTTCGTTGACCCGCGAAACAAGCTTTCCGATGATTTTTTCGGCTTCGCCGATTTTCGTGACATCGGGCAACACGATCGCGAACTCGTCGCCGCCAATCCGCGCGATGATGTCCGATTTGCGCAGCGCCTCGCTGAAGCGGCGGGCCAACGCGATCAAGAGCTCGTCGCCCGCGCCATGGCCGAGCGTGTCGTTGACGTGCTTGAAATTATCGAGATCGATCATCACGAGCGCGCCGGATTGTCCGACCCGGCGGCGTGTGGACAAAGCTTTCGACAAGCGATCGAGAAGCACCGTGCGGTTAAACAGGCCGGTCAGCGGATCGAGCTCGGCCTGCGCCTTGATCGTCCCTTCCGCTCGCTTGATTTCAGTAATGTCCGTGCAAACGCCCACGGTGAGGCCGGTCTTCGATCGGCGTGTTTGCAGCTGAAGCCAGCGGCCATCGCTCAACTGCTGAATGATCGGACGATCGGGATTGCGGCGCCTGTTCAGGACAAACTGCATGTACGCATTGCGGGCTTCGGGATCATCGCCGAGCCCGGAAAATTGGCCATGATTGATCGCATGTTCGAATATGCTGGAAAAAGTGGCGCCTTTGACGATCGCCGACGCGGCGAGCGCGTAGAATTTCTTGTAGGCCTCGTTGTAGTGAGTAAGGCGATCGTTTTCGTCGAATGCGACGAGGCCGTCCGGGATGGCCTCGAACAGGTCGCGCAGCAGCGTTTCGGCCTTGCGACGCTTGGCGTTTTCCTCATCGAGCGCAAGTTCCGCCTCTTTGCGTTTCGTAACGTCGTAACGGATCGAAACAAACCCGACGACTTTTCCTGAATCGTCCCGCCTCGGGGCGATGGTCGTGTCGACCCAATAGACGGAACCGTCCTTGGAGCGATTGCATATTTCGCCGCGCCAAGGCTTTCCCTGACAAATCGCTCGCCACATCGCGGCGAAGAATTCCTTTGGATGACGGCCGGAGTTGACGATGCTGTGTTTGCTTCCGACCAGTTCGTCACGCGAATAGCCGCTGATCTGGCAAAAGCGGTCGTTGGCGTGAATAATCCTGCCGGCGCGATCGGTGACCGCGACGATCGTATGTTGGTCGAGCGCCGCCAAATACGCATCGAAATCATTGTACGCCTGTACATACGCAGGAGCCATGAGGGTTTCCTATTTCCGCGGCCGGCGCCTCCGGCGGCGCCAGCCTGTAAGATCCTATGAGGCCGGCGCGCTTTTCGAGCGCCTCAGAATTCTCGCCATCCGCCGGAATCGTCGCTGACCGGCGCTCCGTTCACGCGCGCCTTGGGCGCCGCGCGGGCTGCCCGCGCCGGCGTCTTGCGCGTCTCCGCTCGAGGATGGTTTGCGGCTGGGGCGTGGGCCGGCTGGCGGAAGGCGTGCGGCGCCGCCTTTTGCAATTCGCGGCGCATCGAGTCGTCGCCGTGCGCGGCGCCCCCGACCCGGAACTGCCCGATCAGGCCCGAAAGCTGTTCGGTCTCCTGCGACAGCGAATGGCTCGCCGCCGTCGATTCTTCGACCATCGTCGCGTTCTGCTGCGTCACCTGATCCATCTGGTTGATCGCGGTGTTGACTTCCGCGAGCGCCGTCGCCTGCTCCTTGGCCCCCGAGGCGATCTCGGCGATGACGTCGTTGATCTCGGCCACCTGCGTCACGATCCGCTCCAGCGATTTGCCGGTCTCGGCCACCAACTTGACGCCGTGATCGACCTGGGTGGTCGAAGCCGAAATCAGACCCTTGATCTCCTTGGCCGCTTCGGCCGAGCGTTACGCCAGCGCGCGCACCTCGGAAGCGACCACCGCGAAGCCGCGGCCGGCGTCGCCCGCGCGCGCCGCCTCGACCCCGGCGTTCAGCGCCAGCAGATTGGTCTGGAACGCGATCTCGTCGATCACGCCGATGATCTGGCTGATCTGCTGCGCCGATTTGGCGATGGCGTCCATCGCCTCGACCGCTTGGCGCACCACGACCGCGCTCTTCTTGGCGTCCTCGTCGGCGGCGGCCACCACCTGACGGGCGTGGTTCGCCCCTTCGGCGGATTTCTCCACGGTCGCGGTGATCTCATGGAGCGCGGCCGCCGTCTCCTCGAGGCTCGCCGCCTGCTGCTCGGTGCGTTGCGACAGGTCGTCGGCGGCGCTCGAGATTTCCCGCGTGCCCGAATTGATGGCGCTCGTGCTGCTGGTCACGCTCTTCATCACGTCTTCGAGCTGTTCGATCGCTCCGTTGAAGTCCGCTTGCAGCTTGCGATAAGCGTCGGGCATTTGCGACGACAAGCGATAGGTCAGATCCTTGCCCGCCAGCGTGGCCAAGGCGACGCCGATCGAATCGGCGACGAGCGCCCTTTCTTGCTTGATGGCTTCCTGCCCCGCTTCTTCAGCCTTGCGGCGCTGGTCCTCCAGTGTCTCCAAGTAAACCGAGATGGCGATATCCATGTCGAGCATCGCCGCCTTCACGAGGCACGAAAGCGCCTCGGCCATGCCCTCCGGACGGCTCTTCGCCATCCGCATGAGACGAGGCCACTGTTCCTTGACGACGGCATGAATGAGCTGCTCGATCACCATCGCATAGCCGCCGATATACCATCGCGGCTCCAAGCCGATTCGCGCGTGGGTTTGACCGATCTTTCTCACCGCGCTCGCATAATCGTCGTTGTAATTGGCGGCGGCGATGACGCCCCAGTGGCGCTCCTGGGCGCCCTTCGCCATCGACATGTGGCGCTCGTCGCCGAAGAATTTTCGCGTGCTCGGATTCGCCTTCACTTTCTCGTAGAAGGCGTCCAGCGCCGGTCCGATCGACTTTTGGATCAGCGGCTGCAACTTGCTCAGCGCCGATCGGGCTTGTTGGTTCAAGCCGATGAAATCCAGACGCTCGTTCAAGAAAGTCTCGTTGCGAGTCGAATCCGCCATGTTGTTATTCCCTGGTTCGCGAATGTATTGCCGCGGCGACGCGAACGCCGTCGTGCAGGCCTGGATGATTGGAAGCGGAATCCGGATCGAAACCGGAATGAACGTACGGCGTCATGCCCTCGACCGGCCGCTTGCGCGTGACCGGATCGACACGTCATAAGGATACTCAGACAAAAGAACGGATTGCAAAGCTGTCTGACAAGTAATTCGGGTTGGATAGCCGACCAACTTCGGCGTTGCTAATATGCGTCGATTTGCCGCGGACGACTGTGTGAGCGCCGCTTTAACGAATGGTTAATTGCGCCGACCAAGCGCAATCGCAAGCTTGGGGTGAATTGTTTTGATGCTGTATTCGGACAGTCAAATCCAGAACTGGATAGGCCGTGTGCTTGAAGAACGGCGCAGCGGCGGATTACTTTCGTTAAGCGCAAGTTCACGGTTCATCCGGATGTGAACGCGAATCAGGGCCAAGGCGGGGCCTCAATCTCCATTCAATTTCGAGCCGGGCTCCGCGATTGGGAGAGCGGAGAGGCTGGCGTTCGAAAACCGAGAAAAAAGCCTGCATGGATTGGAAGACCAAACAACGGACGCTGACTCAGATTGTCAGTCAAGACCCCGAGGAGCTGTCCGAAATCCTGACCGCGCGAATGTTTGACGCCCGTGTTCGCCCGCTCGACGAAGCGTCCAATTTTTCTTTCACAATGGGGGTCTATTACTTCGATTTCTTTTTCCAGGGCGCATACCCGGGCGGCGGCGTGTTGAGCAAGCCCGAGGGGGCGGGCTTGGACCTCTATGGTCTCTTTATCCCGCTAGAAGGCGCTATCGAGTTGAAGGTTGGCTCCGGCCGGGTGCTGTCCACTCCTGCCATGGCGGGCTTCGGCGAATCTCCCGCCTTTTCCGAACATGTCTATTCCGAACGGAGCAAGTTTCTGGTGATCGGCATTGATCGTGGCGAAATGGTCCGGCATTTAAGCGAGCTGATCGAGCGGCCGGTAAGTCGGCCATTGGAATTCGCGCCCAACATCGACCTCACCGAGGGCGCAGGCTTGGCGATTACGGCGTTGGCGGGGGCGCTCAAGGCCGGCTTGGCGGGCGATGCGCCGCTGCTGCGATCGCCTATCGCCATGCAGCGAATGAAGGAAACCATGACCGCGATGTTGCTCGAAGGCGTTCCCCATCGCTTCTCCGACGAACTTCGCGGTCCCGTTACATCCATTTCGCCCTATTACGTGAAGCGGGCGATCGAGTTCATGTGGGCCAACGCCTATCGGCCGGTGTCCGCGAGCGAAATCGCCGGAGAATGCGGGGTCGGCGTGCGCGCCCTCAATTCGGGTTTCCGGCGTTTCAAGGCGATGCCGATGATGGCGTATCTGCGCGAAATTCGCTTGAGCGCGGTGCGCCAGGAGCTCCGAGACCCCGCCTCGACCGGCGCGATCGGGGAAATCGCGGGCAAATGGGGCTTCACCCATCTCGGCCGGTTTTCCAGCGAGTACGAGAAGCGCTTCGGCGAGTTGCCGTCGCAAACCCGGCGCAGAATTGTCGGCGCGGGTCCCGGCGGGGCGCTGTAGCCTCCCGCAACTGCGGGGCTTTACGGGCCTAGGCGCGGGGCGATCGCGCGAGCGTCAGCCCGCCTCGCGCAGCCACTTCGCCAAATCGACTTCCGCCCGCGCCGACAGCGCGCGCTTGCGCGCCGCGCCGCGCTCGGGCCCGCGCAGGCGCTTGCCCGCTTCGTCGAGGCGCGGCTCCTCGATCGGCGGGAACAGCCCGAAATTGACGTTCATCGGCTGGAACGAGCGCGGGCCGGCGTCGATCGCTTCGATATGGCCGCCGGTGACGTGATTGAGGAGGGCGCCGATCGCGGTGGTCGGCGGAGGCGGACTCAAGGCG
>Ga0187868_1003045_pt1 | contig 10601 bp, 10 predicted proteins | sample June2016WEW_13_4_FD_133014 | JGI IMG/M metagenome (GOLD analysis project Ga0187868, IMG submission 133014) | Peatland microbial communities from SPRUCE experiment site at the Marcell Experimental Forest, Minnesota, USA - June2016WEW_13_40 | ecosystem: Environmental > Terrestrial > Soil >... | reverse complement strand
GTCAGTCTCCTTCTAGGGGAACGGTCATCTGCCGATATGATCAGATCTTTTGAGGAATCGGCGACGGTTGAAGCTCTCTTCGACATTGGTGAGAAAGAGGATCTGAAGAAGAGAATACGACAAATGGGGTTCCATGTGGGCAAGGAACTGATCCTCAAAAGGATCATTTCGCGCACAGGGAAGAACAGAGTGTATATCGACGGGCAATTGGCCACTCTAGGCATGCTTTCCGACATCACCGAATCTCTGATCAATATCTGCGGCCAGCATGAGCACCAAGTGATTTTAAACGCAGATAATCACATCGATATTCTGGATGAATTTGGCGATCTTCTTCCAGTCAGACTCGAATATTCTGATATGTATGGGAAATATATATCTTTAAAAGAAAAAATCAAAGAGTCCCTGTCTGTTAAGAAAACCAGAGGGGAACGCGAAGATCATCTCCGGTTTCAATCTAAGGAGATTGGGGATGCCGGGGTTCGCGCGGGGGAAGATGCCGCCCTCCTTGAGGAAAAGAAGATTCTAAACAACATGCAGAGATTGATGGACCACGCCGCCAGCGCTCATGACGTACTTTACGGAAGAGCTGGTTCAGTCCTCGGAGAGCTTCGTGCAGCGGTTGCCAACATAAGGGAAATCAAGAAGATTGATGTAGGGTTGAGACTGTCTGATGGAGATTTGGATAATATTTATTATCAACTTGAAGAAACCGCTTTCGTGCTCAGGGACTATATGAAAAAGCTATCTTATGATCCAGCGAGGCTTGAGGTTATCGATGATCGCCTGGAGCTTCTCAGCAGGCTGAAACGAAAGTACGGTCGTACTTTAGAAGAGGTTTTACAGAAGAAGCTGCAAATCGAGGAAGAGTTGACGGCCATTGCGTCCGTTGAGGATGAAATTGAGAAGATGTCGAAGGATCTTGAAGCACTCAGTCCAAGATTACTCGAGAAGGCAAGCGAGCTATCAAAGAGGCGCAGGCATACTGCATCAATTCTGAAAAAGGCAATTGAAGGGGAGATTCATTCCCTGAGAATGGACAATGCCGCGTTTGAGGTTTCCCTTAAGACGCCGGATGATCATCAAGGATCAGATTCATTTAATGATAAAGGGATCGATGAAGTTGAGTTTTTTCTTTCCACGAATGTGGGTGAGCCATTGAAACCGCTAAACAGAATTGCGTCCGGAGGGGAGCTTTCGCGCATTATACTCGCTCTAAAAAATGTTCTAGCGAAGACCGGTTCGGTGGGAACGATAATTTTTGATGAGGTAGACAGCGGCATTGGTGGTGCGACGGCGGAGGACGTAGGCAAGAAGCTAAAGGGTGTAGCGAAGCATCACCAGATCCTGTGTATAACACATCTTCCGCAGATTGCCTGCTACGGTGACAGGCATTACCACGTTGTGAAAACCGTTTCCGGTGAAAGGACAATCGCCTCCGTCGATGTCCTTTCCGACAAAGAAAGGCTGGATGAAATTGCGAGGATGCTTGGTGGTACAGAGCTAACAAAGAAGACCAAGGAACATGCCCGCGAGATGTTGGAACTCTCGCGTAGGTGAAAAGGTGACATATGCTGCGGAAGGCTCGTGTAGGCGATGTGAAGACGATTCACAGGATGATTAATCTGTCATCAGGCAAAGGGGAAATACTCCCCCGCTCCCTGATGGACATCTACGGCAGCCTCAGGGATTTCTTTATTTATTTTGACGAAAAAGAGAAGACCATAGCGGGCATCTGTGCCATGAATATTATATGGGAAAATCTGGCGGAAATCCGTTCTCTGTATGTGGAAGAAGCATATAGAGGGCAAGGAATCGCGAAAAAACTTGTTGAGGGATGTATCTCCGAGGCCATTACACTGGGTTTCTACAGAATGTTTACGCTGACAAACAGGCCGGATTTTTTTAAACGTCTCGGATTCAAAGAGGTTGATCGGTCAGCCCTTTCCGAGAAGATCTGGTCGGACTGCTTCAGATGTTCCAAATATCCGGACTACTGCGACGAAGTGGCGATGATCGTTGAGCTTTGAGGTGCACGTGGGATCCTTTCGCATTCTCTGCCTTCTGCTGATCTTTTTCTTTGCGGCTGGCTGCGCAGCCGGAATTGGAACACCTCGGGAGAAGATTTTACCCACCCTCGTATTGATTCCTCCTGATAAAGTTCCCCCTTTAGTAGATGATCTAGATGGTGATTTGCTGGGAACGGCAATTGATAGAAGTCTCGAATACTATGAAAAAATTGCCGGGAATAATATGCACAGCATCGGCGATGACAGTATTACAGTCAGGGAACTTAAGGAGTCGCTTCTGGCTTTTCGAGAAATCCTGAGCGGTTCTGATTCGGAAGAGGTCAAACGGGGAAAAATATTGAATACATTTGATTTGTACAGAGCCACTGGACTTGATAATCAGGGGAGAGTGCTTTTCACAGGATATTTCGAGTCGGTCTTAAAAGGTTCAATGGTAAGAACGGATGAGTACAAGTATCCGATTTACAAGACTCCTGATGACATTGTAGTTGCTAATTTGGGAAAATTTAACGAGAAATACAAAAATGAAAAAATTGTAGGTAGATTGAGGGGCAGCGAACTGATCCCTTATTTTAATAGGGCCGATATCGAAGAAGCTGGAGTTCTCAAGGGAAGGAACCTTGAGCTTATCTGGGTAAACGATCCCGTTGACCTATTTTTTATGCATATGCAGGGCTCGGGGGAAATAAAATTGACAGATGGGCGGTCCGTACAGGTTAGTTACGCTCAAACAAATGGCCGACCGAACAGGATGGCAAGATACCTTCTGGATAAAGGCAAGCTCTCTAAAAGTGAGATGACGCATGTGTATATAAAAAAATACATGCGGGAACATCCCGAAGAACTCTCCGATATTTTCAACTACAACGAGAGCTATGTGTTTTTTCGCGTCGTCGAAAAGGGCCCCGTAGGTGCCCTTGGTCTTACCCTTACCCCGGGCAGGTCAATCGCGACAGACCTTGATTTATTTCCGAGAGGTGCTCTTGCCTTCATCAGGCTCCGGAAGCCTATATTTGAACAGGACGGAAATATCACGTCATGGAGGACTTTCTCCCGCTTCGTTCTCAATCAGGACACGGGGGGAGTTATTAAGGGCCCGGGACGGGTTGATCTATTCTGTGGGACGGGCAGCGATGCGGAGCTGTTGGCAGGCAGCCTTAAGGAAGCCGGAGAGCTCTATTTCCTGGTCAAAAAGAAAGAAAGCAGGCCAGACATGAATCCCGTCACCGAAGCAGGCGGAAACTAAAGGACTCGAACATAGCGGAAGATAAAACTGAAGATGATAATGCAGGACATTTTGCAATTGAGGCCTCCTCTTTCCCTATATGGGGTGTTTTAATGCGTTTGTGATATCATGACACGTTGACAGAAACTTTTCTTTTTGTTATGAACGCCATCGAAAATGAGAGATGCTTTAAAGACCTCTCTTACGCTAAGACGAAAACATGTGAGCCGGAGCGGAGCAAAAGCGCAGCTAATCTGAGGGATATAAATTGGCGATGAAGAGAATATTGAGTGGAATGCGGCCAACAGGAAACCTGCATCTGGGAAATCTTCATGGGGCACTCAAGAACTGGGTAGAACTCCAGAACAGTGGTGATTATGATTGTTTTTATTTTATAGCAGACTGGCACGCGCTGACCAGCGAATACAATAATACGAGTATGATTAGAGAATATATTCTCAACATGAGTATTGACTGGCTCAGTGTAGGCTTGGATCCCGCAAAGAGCACTTTGTTTATTCAGTCTCATATAAAAGAACATGCTGAACTTTTTGTAATCCTTTCCATGGTAACTCCGCTACCTTGGCTCGAAAGAAATCCTACTTACAAGGAAATGAAAGAGGAGCTCTCTGAAAAAGACCTATCTACTTTCGGGTTTTTAGGTTATCCCGTGCTCCAGGCAGCGGATATTATCATGTACAAGGCCTATGGAGTGCCTGTGGGGGTGGATCAGCTTCCGCACGTGGAACTTACCAGAGAGATTGCCCGGCGCTTCAATTTTCTCTACAGAGATATTTTTCCTATTCCTGTGCCATTGCTGGCAGAGGTTCCTAAACTCCTGGGCATCGATGGGAGAAAGATGAGCAAGTCTTACAATAATGCCATTTACATCAGTGATCGGGGAGATGAATTGAGGGCAAAGATTGAAGCCATGTTTACTGATCCTCAGCGCATGAGAAAAAAGGATCCCGGCAGGCCCGAACTTTGCAATGTTTTTACCTTTCATGAGATCTATTCATCAGCCGAGTCCGTGAAGGAATTATCAGTAGAATGTGCGAGAGCGGGCATAGGCTGTACGGAATGCAAGAGGCGTCTTGCTGACCAGATAGTGGAAGGTCTGCGGCCTATCCACGAACGACAGGATTATTTTCGACAGCATATCGATGAAGTCAAGAACATTATCGCGGACGGAAACCTCAGGGCAGTAAGGGTTGCCCGTGTGACAATGGACGAAGTCAGGGAAGCGATAAAAATTTGACAATCTCCTCCTCTATCGTTCGGGCCGCCGTTTCTAACACGGAGTAAGATTCTATGCCACTGAATCTCTCTCCAGACAGTATCCTGGAAATCAACGCCTCCTCTATTCTCCAATTATGTGAATATCAATAATATGTATAAGTGTCATTATGGAATACGAAGTCAAACTCGACATATTTGAGGGACCCCTCGATCTGTTACTCTATCTCATCAAGAAGAATGAGATAGATATTTATGACATCCCTATTGCTCTTATTACAGAACAATATCTTCAACACGTTGAAATGATGAAATATCTCAATCTGGATGTCGCTGGAGACTATTTGGTTTTGGCAGCTACACTGATACATATAAAATCGAAAATGCTTCTTCCCGTTGATGAGGGTGAGTCGGGAGAGGCTGAAGATGAGATTGATCCCCGTGCGGAACTTGTTAAACAATTACTTGACTATCAGGTCTTCAAAGAAGCAGCGGCGCAACTGGATCAAAGGCCTCTTTTAGAAAGGGACATCTTTAAGCGAAAACACCCTGCTGAGAACGAAAGTGCGGCAGGAGCCGGGGATGAGTTAGATTTGGAAATTAGCGTCTTTGCACTCGTAGAAGCTTTTTACAGAATCATCGCCACGATGGAAAAGCCAGAATTCATGGAGATTGACGTCGAAAAGCTCTCTCTCACTGACAGGATAAACGAGATTATGGGACAGCTTGCGGAGAAGAAAAAAGTTACGTTTGGCGAATTGCTGAGCGATTCTTCAGACAAGAGAATGATTCTCTACACGTTTCTGGCTATTTTAGAACTTATAAAATTGAGAATGATCAAGGTCTATCAGGCCAGTTCCTTTGGCGTGATCAGAGTAGTTCTTGCCGCGGACTCATAGATGCGGATATATGAAATGTTCACGTCGGGGTGGAGTGCAGAGTAGCTTCAGTTGCCATTCATACTCAGATGTCAGATGCCGTAGGATGTCTCAATTTACAGGTTATGTTTACGGCGCTTTTTTATGAAGCGCTATGCTCAAAGACTGTTTGTTACTTTTGAGAGGTTATTGGAGATGGAAGAAACAAAGGCAATAATAGAAGCTATCATCTTTGCGTCAGAATCGCCACTTCCCATAGACAAGATTAGAGAAATTCTGAATGAAGTCGATCGGAGCGAAATAGCCCGCCTGGTGCAAGACCTGATTAATGAATACGAGGAAAGACGAGGCGGTTTTCTACTCCAGGAGGTCGCGGGGGGCCTTCACTTCAGGACTCGGTCAGGTTTAAGCTTCTGGATCAATAAATTAATGAAGGCGAAACAGTCAATGCTGACGAATGCCGCTATGGAGACCCTTGCCGTAGTTGCATACAAGCAGCCGGTGGTGAAATCGGAAATAGACAGGATCCGTGGCGTGGACGTTGGTAGCTCTTTGAGGGGGTTAATGGAGAAAAAGCTCGTGAAGATCATGGGACGCAAGGATGTTCCGGGCAAACCCATCATGTACGGTACGACAAAAAAATTTCTTGAAATGTTCAGCCTGAAAGACCTCTCAGAATTGCCGACTCTGAGGGAGTTGAAGGATTTGGATGGTGTTAAAGAAGTTCCTGGCACAGAAACCTAAGAGCAAGAATACGGGAATCTCAATATCCGAAACCTCATGATCTTTGATACGTTCGTTTCGGACTTGTTCAGGATTTGAATGAAAGAGCGTCTTCAAAAGATTATAGCCGCCTCGGGGGTTGCGTCGAGGCGAGCAGCGGAAAAAATTATCGTCCAGGGCAGGGTAACTGTAAATGATGCCGTTGTAAGGCAGCTTGGCGCTAAGGCCGATGTTGATGCAGATCAGATTCGCGTTGACGGCAAGTTGATATTGCGGGAAGCGTCTAAAGTCTACCTGATACTCCATAAACCCAGGGGTTATGTGACGACACTTAATGACCCCGAGGGGCGGGCAGTCGTTACAGACTTGCTTTCCGGTATATCGGAAAGGGTTTTTCCTGTTGGAAGGCTGGACTATGATTCTGAAGGCCTTTTGCTATTGACAAATGACGGCAGTTTTTCCCAGAGGATGCAGCATCCCCGGTTCAAGATCCCCAAGACTTACATGGCCAAGATTGAGGGGCATCTGACAAAAGAAAAGGTTCGTGAGCTGTCTGAAGGCATAAAGCTAAGCGACGGAAATTTCAAACCGGAAAATCTGCAAATTCTTCGAACAAACAAAAAGAGTAGCTGGCTGGTCCTGACCATTGCGGAGGGTAGAAACAGGTTGATTCGTAGGGGCCTGGAATCGCTGGGTCACCCCGTCATCAGACTTATCAGGACGGCGATTGCAGAAACAAATTTAGGCAGCATGAAAGTTGGAGCGTTCAGGCACCTGACTAAGAGAGAAGTTCAACATTTAATGTCATTCTGACGGAGATATGATCCCCTCAAAGACTCTAATTTTCGCGATAAAATTTGTCTTGACATTAAAATGAAAATAAATAATGATCGTCACAACTACTGATAAATTATCACGTTATTTTGAAATAAGCCATAGAGAAGGGCATTGACCAAGAATTGCTGTGAGACGAATTGTGTGAAGGAGGAGGTATGAACAAGTCCGGACTCATTGAGGCTTTAAGTACAAAAGAAAACCTAACGGAGAAGAAGGCAATTGATGTGGTTAATCTGGTATTCAAGGGTTTCACTGATGAGCTGAAAAAAGGCGGCAGAATAGAAATCAGGGGTTTCGGGAGTTTTATGGTGAGAAATTACTCGGCATACACAGGAAGAAATCCAAAAACAGGGAAGAATATAATGGTCTCCCCAAAGAAGTTGCCTTTTTTCAAGGTGGGTAAAGAACTTAAGGCTAAAGTTGATGCGAAGAAGTAGATCGCTTGAGCCGTTTAGATAATTCTAGTCGATTAGTTACTTGTAAATATGTAAGGCGAAGTATTAAGGGGGTCATTCCGTGGCCCCCTTTTTTTAGCACTCTTTCCTAATTTATCGGAGTGAATCTCGCCTGCATTTGGTCCCTCCCTGGTGGCTGACAGGCCGCTACAGACGAATTTTCACCCACTGTCTAAGTTTGGATGGGTTTTCTAAGGAAGATTGGTTTTGAATAATCTGCTTTCGATCAATTGAGTATAACGGATTTATGAAAAAATTGCCTGTTCTTCATATCGGTCTTTTCCTCGCGACTCTTTTTTGTACCCTCGTTGCAGGTACACTGCAGCAAGGCATCAATCCGATCGACAACCCGTGGCTTCTCTGGAAAGGGATACCATTTTCATTCACGCTTTTGCTGATCCTTGGTGCACATGAGTTGGGCCATTATTTCATGTCAAGGAAACACCACATCGATGTGACTCTTCCATATTTCATACCAGCGCCCTCGCTTGTCGGCACTTTTGGGGCATTCATCAAGATGAGATCACCTATCATGGATCGCCGTATCCTTTTAGACGTCGGCGCCGCAGGCCCCCTTGCAGGACTTTGTGTAACGGTTCCGGTCCTGCTGGTCGGCCTTACTCTATCGGAGGTCAAATACGAAACTGTCGAGGCAGGATTCAATCTGGGATCATCTATGCTTTTCTCAATTATGAACTGGATAATTCACGGGAATGTGCCGGACAATGCCAATATCATTCTTCATCCCGTAGCATTTTCCGGATGGATAGGATTGCTTGTTACCTCTTTGAATCTGCTGCCCGTGGGCCAGCTTGACGGCGGACATGTGGCCTATGCAGTGATGGGCGCTAAACAAGGTCTTGTAGCGAAAGTTGTGCTTGTCATTCTTGTCGTACTGGGGGTGACTGGCTGGGTTGGCTGGCTTGTGTGGGCAGGTATTCTGTTCTTCATGGGGATATATCACCCACCGGTCATTTACGACTGGATCCCTCTCGATACAAAAAGGAAAATCTTTGGTTGGCTGACGATAGCGGTGTTCGTTATGACCTTTACGCCCGTTCCGTTCTGACCTGTATCAAGCCCTCTTCACGAAAGCTAAAAAATCTGTTTTCGCCGATTATGACATGATCATGGACGATAATATCCAGAAGCCGCGCTGTTTCCAGGATTGTCTTTACTAATAAAATTTACATTAGCATTGTTAAAATAATCGATTAGACCAATCTCTTAAAATCCCCGGCCTCTTTTTTTATAACCTCCGCACAATACCGTACTTTCTTGGGCAACGGGGTTTCAGTAATCAGTCAATAACGCTCTCAAGAAGGGTTGAATGGTTTATGAGGCGGGTTCTCTGATATTAGATATGCATTTTGAATATCACGGTTTGGGATTGAAGCTATTATGGAAATGAAAAATCGTTAGTTAACCCTTTTAGGAAGAAAGCCTCTGAGAAGAAACCCCTATGTTGTGTGAGAAAGGAAAACATATACAGATTTTATGATTGCTGATTATTTACATACTTCTTCTCGCAAATTGTCTACGCTTGAATCAGGAGGTATAGAAGACCAGCCTGGTTTATCATATGAATTACTAGATAATATATTACCATCCATATCGTATTCAGTAATAGATAAAATCTGAGATATCCTTTTCTTACAGTCTATACCATACAAATACAGAACCTGTGTTACTCTCTCTGACCATTCAGTTGATACACCCTTGTTTTTCCTGTCTTGGATATATTCCGCTCTACCTTTATCAGAGAAAACACATTTTCCCCATACTTGAACTATATCCTGTGTCGTGTGTTGAACACTGACCTTGTCATATGAGAAAACATCCCCATTTTTAGACCTCTGGTTCTCTACCCAATCATCCGAAGAACCATTTACAGAAGTTACAAGTACAAGGACAATCATACATGTTAAAAAGATAACCGAACTAGTTCTCATATCTATTCTTTTCATCTTGAACCTTTGTATTATATAGAAATGTTATTCTTCCATACAGGGTTTTACCAGTAAATCCCGTTCTCTCTCTGATTCACAGAACTTATCTAAAAACCTACATCCAAATGCGTAGGTTTTTTTACTAAACTTTGAAAAAGACCCGTATTCTTTATTTTCATTAAAATCGACCAACCGTTTCATATATAAGACTTCTGTCTTCTTGTTCTTGGGGTAATTCGTAAAAGTGAGTATAAGAAAACATTTATTCAACTTTTTATTATAATGATTTTGATAGGTAACCATCATCTGACCATCATCTGTCTTTGCAATTCCGTTACCATATTCTTTTTTGAAAAATTCCTCACACCGTTTTCCATATTTCTCTTGTAACTCGTAATCCTCTTTGATTGAGGAGGAATATGTGTTTTGTGATAAGAGTAAAAATGAACAGGTCGGTATTATAATAATCCCCTTATATTTTTTTACTTATAGATTTCCCCGCTCCTTTCCCATAAATCAAAAACCCACTTCTGTGCAATGTAAAGGATTCAATCCAAGAAACACAAAGCCCCGCCTCTTTTGAGTAACGGGGCATGTAATCCCAAATTGCCATGCCTCTCGATTAAACATATTCCTGTATCTTAGCCATATGATGAGAGCAGTTCCAAGATCTCATAGTTGAACGCGGTAACGCATGATTCGGAGAATTTCTTCTTCAGGCGTTTCCGGTGATCTCTATGGTGAGGCGAACCAGGAGATACACTCACAGCAATTGTTATTTTTCTGTCTTTAAGGTGAATCAGCCTAGATTGGTCTTAACGAAATCCCAGTTGATCAGCTTGTCAATAAATACCGTCAGATAGTCCGGCCTCCTGTTCTGGTAATCAAGATAATATGCATGTTCCCAGACGTCGATGGTGAGCAGGGGTTTCAGACCGTGAGCAATCGGTGTATCGGCGTTAGCGGTTTTTGTCACTTTCAATTTACCACCGTCCAGAACCAGCCAAGCCCAGCCGCTGCCGAACTGGGTAACACCAGCGTTCTTTAATTCTTCGGCGAATTTATCAAAACCTCCCCAGGCTTCATTGATTTTATCAGCTACTTTTCCGGTAGGTTTGCCTCCCCCTTTTGGCTTCATGCACTGCCAGTAAAAGGAATGGTTCCAGACCTGAGCTGCATTATTGAAGAGGCCGCTTTTGGCTGCATCTCCCACAGTCTTTTTCACAATAGTTTCCAATGGCTCATTGGCCAGATCCGTTCCTGCTATC